>OBMK010000014.1_pt1 | contig 162370 bp, 152 predicted proteins | sample 1539081 | NCBI WGS metagenome assembly OBMK01 (sample SAMEA3355528, study PRJEB22509) | marine metagenome | biome: marine; feature: river plume; material: water | place: USA | collected 2010-08-07 | depth 0.5 m | reverse complement strand
TTTTGGAACCTTGAAACTGCTCGGGCTCTGCTATGATGACAGTGGCCAATCCAATATCTTCAAAGCTGGTGTAGACTTCACTTCCGGCAGTACTTGCAAGTATTAACGCCACTGTAAGCCGTAAGTCTTTTGATTAAGAAATTGAATGGAGCATGGTATATCCTAATTTCTCTACCAACGGACACAGCTTACTTTTTTAACCTTGCCTTGCAAGCGGCTCCAGAGATGTTTTTTATTTATGTATTAAGAACAGAAAGAACACTAGAATGCCCAAGTGGTTTGTTCCAAAATTCACCCGCAAATGAGCCGAGAGCGATTTGAAATTGTTTCCCAAACTTTGGCTTGCTATGAAGTAATATTCCAATTGAAGAAAGTGGACCTCGATGAATGAGCCTCTTGTTTTTCTGCCAGGAATGATGTGCGATGCGCGCCTTTTTCTGCCCCAGATTGCCGCCTTTTCAAAGAAAGTTCCAATCCTCGTAATGCCGCTATATGGGCACGATACAATCGCCGGCTTGGCGCGCCATATTTTGCATCTAGCGCCCCCGAAATTTTCCCTCATAGGGCTTTCGATGGGTGGAATTGTGGCGATGGAAATCATGCGGCAGATGCCCCAAAGGGTGGTGCGCCTGGCCTTGATTGACACCAATCCAATGGCGGATGCAACAGATCGGGCGGCAATACGCCAAAAGCAAATTAAACAAGTGCAGGCTGGAAAGCTGCGTTCGGTTATGCGGGATGAAATGAAGCCGAATTATTTAGCAAAAGGATCAGAAAGAGCGCGCATTCTCAAGTTATGTATGGATATGGCTGAGGCTTTAGGCCCGGCCGTGTTCACAGAACAGTCTATTGCCCTTCAGTATCGCAGAGATCAATGCGAAACCCTCAAGGCAATTAATGTTCCGACTGATATAATGTGTGGAGAGGATGACCGGCTTTGCCCCGTTTCTAGGCATGAATTCATGCATGATCTAATCGCGGGTTCGACCCTCTCCATTATCCCCGGCGCAGGCCATTTGCCAACGCTCGAACAGCCTAAAATTACAAACAGGATATTGGAAAAATGGCTGAGAATGTGATCCCCGCGGATTTACTTGCGCTGCTGCGGCAGGTGGATACACCAACAGTGTGCAATGCAATCGAAGTGGCGCAAGGAAAGCGCGGCTTTAATCGTTTCACGCGCGGCACAATGCAACATTCTAAACCCGGTGATCCCGCGATGGTGGGTTTTGCCAGAACTGCGAAAATTTCAGGCCTCTTGCCCGCCCGTGAACCAGCGGATGTTATCCGCGCACGGCGTATGGATTACTTCAGATCAATGGCCGCAGGACAAGGCCCAAGATTGGCTGTGATAGAGGATATTGATTATCCCAATTGCATTGCCGGTTGGTGGGGTGAGATTCATGTGGCCGTGCATAAAGGGCTTGGGCAGGTAGGCGCTATAACCAATGGCGTGATGCGCGATTTAGACGTGATGGATGCGGGCTTTCCGGTTTTGGCTGGATCGATTGGTCCAAGCCATGGATTTGTTCATGTGGTTGAAATCGGGGGGCCTGTAAGCCTCATGGGCATGCATATATCACAAGACGAGTTGATGCATGCGGACAGGCACGGGGCGATCGTTATCCCAAACGAAATCATTGCGGATCTCAAACAAGCCATCGAAACAGTCATCGCAAACGAAGCGATAGTTCTAGGTCCTGCGCGCGCACCTGGCTTTGATATTGAGAGGCTTGAAAAAGTATGGGCTGAGTTCGAAGCCGCCAGAACCTAGAATCTCGATGGCAGAGAGACGTGATTGGTTGGCGGCGAGAAATCACTTATTACAGTAGGGTCCCAGACTTGGCTTCGTTTCACATCTAGGGCCGCAGTTGCCATACGTCGCGTGCTGAACGAATATCGAGCTTCGTTGAGTTCGCCCTACAAAATAGTGAAGAGATCAGCAAACTTTAATGATCAGTTCTAGGCTAAGGATTGACCATTTATCGCAGGAATGCGACCCCCCCATTTAAAAGAGAGGTAAAATGTACCCATTTCTTCGGATGGCGAAAGAGCTGATAAAAACTAGCCTTGCGTCAAAATTAAAAGTAACTGACGTACATGTGTCACACCATATATGCTGGCCTTGGGATTTAGATACGTTCGCAGAGTTGAATAATGGTAGAACCCTAACGCTGTTTGACTTAGGTCGCTTCGGTCTCGCCCAACGCACTGGCGTGACGGATGTACTACGCAAGCATAAATGGGGTCTTACGACAGCAGGGGCAAGCACTCGTTACCGCCACCGGATCAAAGTTTTTGAACGGATCGAAATGCGCAGCAAGCTGGTGTTTTGGGATGAGAGATTTCTTTATATTGAACAAACTATGCTGAAAAAAGATGGTCGATGCGCGAACCATATACTTTTTCGGGGAGGGGTTGTTGATAAAAAAGGCCTCGTTTCGACCTTCAGGATTACCGAGGCATTGGGCTACTCGGGAGACGCGCCGCCCTGTCCAAGCTGGGTGTCAGAATGGATAGCACACGAGAGTAATCGGCCCTGGCCACCTTCAGTTGCAACTTAATCAGCCTCACCGTTTCCTCAGCGGGGGCTTTTAAAGTTTTGCGTCGGGTATGGTGGGCAGGTGCATAAAGAGTTTACGATGTCTTACCGCCTCGGTGTTTCAAGGATGATACTCGGATAACCGTAACCCCATGTGAAAATGCGTACGGTAATCTACCCGTCACACCCGAGCCCCGTATAGCTGTGTTTTGAGCTTCACTGCTACTTACCCTCGGGTGATAATATTCACCCCAAGAAGTACACATGAGCGTGTTTAAGTGTGTAAAATACCACCATATGCACCCGTAATGCCTGATAATACAGTCTATATGGACATTACGAGGGTGCTTAGAGTATTCGCCAGGGGGGGGCTTGGCGCGGTACAACCCTAAACCAAGCCCACACGAAAAGCTCACTGTATCGTCATATCATTGGTGCCACTGTATCACAGGGTGTCATAAACGCTTATTATCAATTGCCTAATGCGATACCGCGCTTGGATTAAGCTGTATCAAACAGTGTCTTTAAGAATGAACTGTATCGTGTTGCTGTTCTGCTAAAACTAAACACCCTTTGGAATTTATGATGGTAACAAGAAAAGGAGATTACCATCATGCGTAACGCCATCCATGCTGCTTGCAGTTGCGGGCAGTATCTGTCGTCTTGCCCCGGTTCGGCTGTTAAAGCAGCGCTGGGGTTGCCCGAGGGGCGGATGTTCATCCGCACTTTATCTGTAGCATCTTTGCTGCGCAGGGGTTTCTGGCTCATCTTCCTTTCATCAGAGTATTGATGCACCATAAATTCTGTTTGCTTAAAGCAAGATTTCCACCCCAAAAGAGCGGGCGTTGGACACAGCGCCCTCAAAAGATTAGGAAGGCGAGCTGCACTATGCCTCTCAAAACGCATATTTTCAAAGCTGGAAATTTGAAATCGAGAACGAAGCGTGCGTAAGGTTTAGTTGTTTCGAAAATGATAAGGTTTAAGGCCCGATTGAAACCAATTTAAAAAACTAACAATCGAATAAACCGGTTTTCTCGTGGCTTTGGCTATATCATGCGCATAGGGCGCTAAGTTGGTGCATTCTAATACGATTGCTCCAATCATGGGTCCAGAACTTACAAGCCGTTCGGCGCTGAGACAAACGTCTTTTCTGCATGCGTCTATATCAATGTCATTTTTATTATTGAATATCATTTCGGCAAATACACTGTTTCGGGGAAGCCCGGTAATCGCCGTATTGGCACGCGCGCCACAGGCCACCAAATGTTCTGGGGTGAGATTTTTTTCTGAAATTGTTAAAACGCCTGCCTCTTGCCCAGCGGGTAACATGGCTTCGATCATGGGAAGCTGCATCAAAGGCGAACTGGCGAAGGGTACGCCCAACGCGTTTTTCAACTCAGTTTGCATCAAACCCAAAAAGCCACAAGATGTGGTTAATCCCGAACAGCCCTGCAAAATCAGCTGATGGCCTGCCTTTATAAACTCGGGCAGTAAAAGGCGGGGGTCATCTTCGATCACCTGGCTTGCAGAGGCGCCGTGGACCACGCGCATATGCACAGGAAAATCCCAGGTCTCTTTATGCCCGATATCCCCCAGCACGCGGGGAAATTTTGTATCCAGCATAAGAATGCCGATCGCTGCCTTGCCCATCTATCGCCTCCCTATAACCGCGTAATGACGTGCTTTCCTGCGCTATAGGGCTGAAGCCTCTCTAAGAGCAGTTCCAAAAATTCCTTGCCCACCTGTGACAAGGGCCGCGTTGCCGAGGTAATCACCGCCATCTCCATTTCTATGAGGGGATCAAAACGGCGCGTTACAAAGCGATCATCGGCGTCAAACTCTAACCCAAAGCGATCCACAAGCGCGATCGCCATATCTTCTTTCACAAAGGCTAGTAAATTCTTGAACAAATGGGAATGTATGCGCGCATTCAACGCAATGCCAGCGGCGTCAAAGGCGTCTTTCAGGCGCCGCTGAGAAATATGGTCAGGCCCCATAATGACGAAGGGTTCATTTTGCAAAATCTGAGGGTTAAGGACATGATGCTGCGTCAGAGGGTTGTTTTGATGCAGCGCAATACGGGTTTCGACGCGCAGCGGATATATATTCAACGCGTCGTAAAGCAGAGGCATTTCACAAATTCCAATTTCAAAAAGCCCCGAAATGATCCACTCTTGAATTTTTGTACTGTATTGCGACTGAAACGAGATATTTATCTCAGGCTTGTCATGTGCAAATTCCGCAATAAGCTTAGGAATAAAGCCAAAGGACATAGAATGTTGAGAGGCCACCTGCAGATGGCCGATTTGTTTGTTTTGCAGATCAACAACCGTTTGTGCAACGTGATCAAGCCCGCGCACCACTGTTTCGATCTCACGATACATCAGTTGGGCTTCTGGAGTTGGTATCAAGCGGCCATGCATACGTTCAAAAAGAGCAAAGCCAGTTTGGCGCTCTAACTCGGATAAAAGATTTGAAATGCCCGGTTGCGAAATCCCCAAAGCTTCTGCCGCGCCGGTAACCGTGCCGCTTTCAACGGTTGCATGAAATGCTTGTAATTGTCTGAATCTAAGTCTCATAATCTCTTGGTATCATTTTTTATGATGTAGATGCCACAATTTTATATTTGAAGTGATGCCTCTCTCATGCCACTCTGTAGCGGCAAGCGTGGATATTCTAGAATGAAATCTCAACATATTATTGTGATAGGGGCAGGGATTGTCGGAGCGTCCTCGGCGATCTGGCTTCGGCGCGCTGGGTTTGAGGTAACGCTTCTCGATAAGGGGCGTCCGGGAATGGGGGCCTCATATGGCAATGGCTGTATCTTGGCGAACTCATCGGTGGTGCCCGTGACCGGACCCGGCTTGGTACGTAAAAGCCCAACTTACCTTGCTGATCCAAATTTTCCACTGTTTATGCGTTGGAGCTATGTGCCCAAACTGCTGCCTTGGTTGATCAAATATTTATCTTTTGCCAATGAAAGCGATACGCGCCGTATCAGCCAAGGTCTCACCACGATCGTTGGTGACAGCCTTGAACAGCACAAAGCGCTGACCGCGCAAACCAAGGCCGCAAAATGGGTGCAATCCAGCAATTACAGTTTTGCTTATGCGGATCGCGCCGCGTTTAATGCGGATGCGTTTGGCTGGCAGCTGAGAAAGGAAGCTGGATTTATCCCTGACTTGATTGAAGGCCGTGCCGTCCAAGAAGAAGAGCCGATCCTTGGATTTGGCACGCAATTATTAGCGGTTCTCAAAGGGCATGGCTTTATCCTTAACCCCGGCTCTTATGTGCAAGATCTTGTTTGCGTTCTAAAAGAATTGGGCGGCAAGTTTATTCAAGCTGAGGTACAAGATTTTGATTTAAGCGGTGGTAAAATCAGCGCTGTAGATACAAATATCGGGCGGATGCATTGCGATAAAGCCATTGTGTCCTCGGGCATTTGGTCAAAACCTCTGATGCAAAAGCTGGGATTACACGTACCCCTAGAAGCAGAGCGTGGCTATCACATTGTTTTTGAACAGCCCAGCCAAAAGCCTAATAACCCGATGATGCTTGCAGCCGGAAAATTTGTGGCCACTGCTATGGATCAAGGGCTGCGCTGCGCCGGTATCGTCGAATTTGGGGGCCTCAGCGAAAAAAAATCAAAGGCCCCTCTGCAACTTCTGCGCCGCAAGGTGCAAGAGGTTTTTCCAAAACTCAGTTTTGCGTCTGAGCAAGAGTGGCTGGGGTACCGGCCCGCCCCCACGGACAGTCTGCCCTATATAGGAGAGCTTTCAGCCTCTGGCGTTTTTACAGCGTTTGGCCATCATCATATTGGATTGACAGGCGGCCCCAAAACGGGTCGTCTGGTGGCTGATATGATTGCTGGACATCATCCCAATACCGATATTCGCCCCTTTGATCCAATGCGCTTCAAGCGGGGCAAATAACCAAGACCATTAACAACCAAGGGAGAAAACAATGACAATTTTTACGAAAGTGATCAGCAATGCCGCCGCAACCGTGGCACTGGCAATCGTTGGCAGCGCCGCCTCGGCTGAAAAATGGGATATGCCCATGGCCTATGCGTCCTCAAACTTCCATTCAGAAATGGGTGTGGTTTTTGCAGATAAAGTACGCGATTATACAGGCGGTGACATTGATATCACCGTTCACCCCGGCGGATCCTTGTTTAAAGGCGGCGAGATCAAGCGCGCGGTGCAAACCGGGCAAGCCCCGATTGGCGAGCGGTTTATGTCGGCCCATGCCAATGAAGCGCCCTTGCTGGGATGGGATAACCTGCCATTCATCGCAACAACATATGAGCAAAACAACAGTCTTTGGGATGCGGCAAAAGATAAGGTGAATGCCCAGCTTTCTGATCTTAACCTGGTGGCGCTTTACACCTGCCCATGGCCGGGCCAGGGCTTTTATTTCAAAAAAGCAGTGTCATCTTCAAAAGATACGCAAGGCGTCAAATTCCGATCATATAATACCGCAACGGCAACCTTTGCAGAAGAGCTGGGCATGATCCCTGTGCAAGTGGAAGCAGCAGAGCTGAGCCAAGCTTTGGCAACCGGTGTTGCAGAATCCTTTATTTCTTCAGGCTCAACTGGCTATGACCGTAAAGTTTGGGAGCATCTGACCCATTATTATAAGGTCAATGCGTGGTTGCCGCGCAATTACGTGATGGTCAATAAGGGCGTTTGGGAAGGTTTGGGATCTGATGTGCAAGCCAATATCCAAAAAGCCGCGGATGAAACCGGAGCGGCATGTGCAGCAAAATCGGCTGAACTGGCCAATTGGTATTTTGAGCAGTTGGAAGCCAATGGCATGAAGGTTGAGGATGCAGGGCCCGAATTCTTGGCAGAGTTAGAAGCGATTGGCGCGAAAATGAAAGCCGATTGGTTGTCAGAAGTTGGCGCTGATGGCCAAGCCATCTTAGACGCTTACAACGCTAACTAAGGCAGACAGCAGCAGCGGCCTTTGCAACGGCCGCTGCTGCGTATTTCTAAAAAAAAGGAATTTCGATGCGAGATTGGCAACCATTCGTGGGGCTGCCCTTATGGGTTTGGCTTTTCGTTTTTCCATCGCTCATTGCCCTCTTTTGTTTGTGGCAAGGCCCAAAAGCCGCTGTGCTTTTTGCACCTATTTGGCGATTTTTAGATAAATTATACAAAGCGGCTGGGGTGCTTGCAGCCTGTTTTATGGTGGTCATACTGCTCCTGATTATTGGTCAGATGATTACCCGCTGGGCAAATCTTACCTTTCCGGGCTCAACCGAATATGCGGGCTATGCGATGGCCGCCACTTCTTTTTTTGCTCTGGCCTATACGCTCACTCAGGGTGCGCATATTCGGGTCTCTGTTTTATTAAATCTCAATCGGCACACAAAGTTTTGGCTTGATGCGGCAGCTATGTTTATCGCTGCAATCACCGCCACCTATTTTGCACGCTATGCAATCAAAACAAATATTGTATCCGAAATGCTAAATGATCGCACCCAAGGGCAGGATTTTGTGCCGGAATGGCTGCTGACGCTGGTGGCGATGTTTGGCAATTCACCGGCAAAATGGAGCGAGATGTGGGCCAAAACCGGCTCGGATTGGGTCTATACGCCGGTCTGGCTTCCGCAGCTTCCAATGTCGATTGGCACAGTCCTTTTGGCCGTTGCGATTTGGGATTACCTGACCCGCCTTCTGGCGCTGCGTGAAACTCAAATCCACGGAGAAAGCCTGAAATGAACGAACTTTATGCCACAATAATATTTCTGTTTGTTTTATTCGCGTTGCTGGGCGGTTCTGTTTGGATCGGGCTGGCACTGATGGGGGTTGCTTGGGTGGGAATGGAGCTATTCACCTCTCGACCGGCGGGTGATGCGATGCTGACGACTATTTGGACCGGAGCTTCAAGCTGGACCTTAACCGCTTTACCTCTCTTTATATGGATGGGGGAAATTCTTTACAGAACCCGATTATCACAGGATATGTTTCGCGGCTTGGCGCCTTGGATGCGATTTTTACCCGGCGGTTTGCTGCATACCAACATTGCGGGTTGTACGATTTTTGCCGCGGTATCAGGATCTTCCGCAGCAACGCTTAACATGGTGGGGAAAATGTCGATTCCTGAATTACGGGAACGCGGATATCCTGAATTCATGATTATAGGCACCTTAGCGGGCGCGGCGACGCTCGGCTTGATGATCCCGCCATCGCTTACGCTAATTGTCTATGGTGTCACAATCAATGAAAGCATTACGAAGCTTTTTATGGCTGGTGTTTTTCCCGGGCTGGTTCTGGCAGGCCTTTTTATGCTGTATATTATGGCGTGGCACTTCATTTACAAAGAACAGCGTCCAGAACCAGAGCCTGCCATGCCGCTTGGCCAGCGCTTGGCCGAAAGTCGGTTTCTTTTGCCATTATTTGGGCTTGTCTTTATCGTTATTGGATCGATGTATTTGGGCTATGCCACCGCAACCGAAGCGGCGGCCGTTGGTGTTTTTGGCGCCTTGGCGCTGTCTGCGATGCAAGGCTCACTTGACTGGGCAACCTTCAGGGACAGCCTGATGGGCGCGACAAAAACCTCTGCGATGATCGCGTTTATCTTGATGGGCGCGGCATTTCTATCCCTGTCAATGGGCTTTACGGGCCTGCCGCGCGCGCTTGCCGAAATGATTGACAGCTATAACCTGTCTCCGGTGGCCTTAATCGCCGTTTTAACGGTTTTTTATCTCATTTTGGGGATGTTTATGGATGGGCTCTCTTCGGTGGTGCTGACTATGGCGATCGTTGAACCAATGATCCGCGCGGCTGGAATAGATGTTATCTGGTTCGGTATCTTCCTTGTTGTTGTGATCGAAACCGCGCAAGTCACGCCTCCGATCGGGTTTAACCTCTTTGTGCTGCAAGGAATGACCCGTCATGAAATTGGCTATATCGCCAGAACCGCGATCCCGATGGTTGGCCTTATGTTGCTGATGGTGGTGATTTTGGTGATCTTTCCCGAATTGGCGACTTGGTTGCCCGAAAATATCCGCCAGCGACCCAGCGGATAAGCCGGATGCTTGGCGCGCTTGGTCAATTGTCACGCCATGGGCGCTTTGTTCTTGTGGCAGGCTTATGCGCAGGTTTGGCGCTGCCCGAAACTGCGATGGCGTTGCGTCCTTGGTTAAGCGAATTGGTGCTGCTTTTGCTGTTTATCACAGCGTTTCGCGTGGGATTTCCAGATGCGTTGGCGGCTTTGCGCCATATTCACCAGACAGCAAGGGTGGTGCTGGCCTACCAACTGGCACTGCCTATGCTTTGCATCTGTCTTTTTGGCTTTTTTGGGTTGGCAGATCACCCCATTGCCGTTGTGCTCACGCTGATGTTGGCAGCCCCCCCACTGACCGGAGCACCAAACCTATCCGTGATGTTAGGGCATCCACCCGAGCCTGCGTTTCGCCTTCTTATTCTGGGAACGATCTTACTGCCCCTGACAATCATTCCCATATTTTGGCTCTCGCCCGCGCTGGGCAGCCTGGTGCAGGCGCTTGATGCGGCTTTGCGGTTGTGCGGTGTCATGAGTGTAACGATTGCATGTGCATTTTTATTTCGGGCGATTTTGCGCTCTGACATGCAGGCGCAAGAAATCACGGCACTGGATGGATTAACCTCTTTGGCGCTTGCGGTAATTGTGATCGGCTTAATGAGCGCGGTTGCGCCCACATTGGCCGCGCAGCCGGTGCTCTTGGCGGGGTGGTTACTTTTGGCTGTGGTGATAAATTTTGGATTGCAGGTTTGTGCTTATTTTCTGCTGCGATATGGTCTTAGCCCTGCATATGCGGCACCCCTAGCCATTGTTGCCGGCAATCGCAATGTCGCGATTTTTTTGATTGCAGCCAGCGCATCACAATCTGAAGAGTTTTTAATTTTTTTAGGCTGCTATCAATTTCCCATGTATCTTACACCGATATTGATGCGGCCCGTTTTAGGTAAAAACCCTTTGAGTGAAACCAATTAAGTCCTTTGATTTGCTGACCGCTTGCTCTGCGGCGCAGCTCAAGTATAGGGGCTATTCTTTTCAGCAAAACAACAGGCCTGAAAAATAACCACCGGCTGAGCTATTGCCATTTTTTGAAAAAATACCAGCTCCTGTCCTTTGCAAGAAATAGGCGTTTGATTGGCTTTTCACTCTGCTTCGCGGATCATGATAAAAACAGAAAGAGTTTTTTGTGGATGATTTATCCGGGCTAGGGAGCATTTTGGATGCAAATAAATGTCAAAAGAGGCCACCAACATCTAACCTTCAGACACAGCTCCTTTCGACAAGGTGGTGCCTCGAACCGGTCGAAAATCCTTGGCGTATAAAAAAACCTCCGGAAAAATTATAGCGTTTTTTGATGATCTTTTTTTAAGAACCGCCCGCGAGAAGCGCTTTTCAACATGAGATATGGGCCTTTTGAGGTTGAATGTCATCAAAAAGGCCAGCTGTCTCAGAAGCCGGCCTTTCCATTTTATATCGAAACTATACGCTAAATGATCCTAAATCTCAAAAACACCATATGCATATTTACTCAAAGCCCTAGGTCACGGTTACCTCTAAGTGGCCAAACGGGGCGAGCGAAAGGCGCATAACGTCGCCCTTTTGAACAGGCCCGACACCTGACGGGGTGCCAGAGAGGATCACATCTCCCGGCGCTAATTCATAATACGCGCTTAGATAGGCTATCATGTCTGGAACCTTCCAAATCATTTGATTCAAATTGCCTTCCTGACGAAGCTCACCATTGACCGTTAAGACGATATCCCCTTCCGTCGGGTGCCCAACATCCGAGGCCAAGTGCAACGGCCCACAAGGTGCCGAGTGTTCAAAGGCCTTGCCAATTTCCCATGGGCGGCCCGCTTTTTTCATTTCACCTTGCCGATCACGGCGCGTCATATCAAGGCACAGAGCATATCCATATACATGAGACATCGCATCCGCATATTCGATATTTGTACCGCCTGATTTCAGGGCAACCAATACTTCTGCTTCATGGTGTACATCCGAACTTTTAGGGGGATATGGAAAGCGCCCGGTTAAGTTTAAATTATCCGGGTTCTTTTGAAAAAAGAAGGGATCTTCTTTATCAGGGTCATGCCCCATTTCAACAGCATGCGCTGCATAGTTTCGTCCAATACAATAAACACGGCGCACTGGAAAAACTTCATCCTTTCCAACAATAGGCAGTGTTTGAATCTGCGGTTCTGGTATTGCGTAACGCGCCATATGCGACTCCATGCTGTAGTTAATAAGTATATTTTGAATTCGACCAATCGCAACCAATTTAATATTTATTGACATTTTGTTTGCATTTTGCAACCAATTTTGCTGATGTGGGGTAAATAATGGTAAATTGGTCGACCAAATGAATGATTTATATGATGCGCAGAGCAGTACATCTAGCGAAATAAAACCAGGATATAGCACCGTTGAAAAGCTAAAGTCATTGATCGCCAGTGAGGATTTTGCGCCGGGCAGTCGTCTGCCATCTGAACGTGATTTGATTGATCGCTTTAAGATCACCAGAGCTAATTTACGCAAAGCCTTTGATATATTGGAACGCGAGGGGGTTATTTGGCGGCATGTTGGCAAAGGGACATTTATCGCAGAGCCTCATTCTGAAAAATCGATTTTGAATATATCGGAACTGGTTAATGAGCTGACACCAGTTCAATTGCTGCGGGCGCGTTTATCGATTGAACCTGCGATCGCACGTGAAGCGGCAATTCACGCTTCAGAAGCAGATGTATCTCGTATTGATGCGGCGTGTAATGCCGCGTCTAGTGCAACCTCTTGGTCAGAATACGAACGTGCTGATGACCTATTGCACCATGAAATTGCCGCGGCAGCACAAAATCCACTTTTAATGTCAATGTTTGAATATTTAAACGCGGTTCGCCGTGCCGTGTCTTGGAATAAGGTGGTGCGCAGCAGCGATCGCCCGGCTTCTGACCATGACAGCTTTGCTGAGCACACACGAATTTTTGCAGCGATTGCGGGACGAAACGCCAATGAAGCACAAGCAGCGATGCGCACGCATCTAATCTCAGTTTCAAAACGTCTTTTTGGGGATGATTGAGCATTAAACTCAGCAAGAGAAAAAGCAAAAGCAACCTTGCCATCACACGTAACGCTTCCTGGGAGGAGTAACATGATAAATTTTTTTAAAAAGACCGTACAGTTTGCGGCTGCTATCCCAATTGCTCTGTCGTTTGCAATTGGCGCTGCTCAAGCTGAAAAAATTAAAATTGCGCTGGCAGAAGCACCATCAGATGAACTTGCCGCATTCTTTGTTGCGCTTGATCGTGCGCGGGCGAATGGCTTGGATTATGAGTGGACAGCGTTTTCTGATGAGGAACTTGCGATTCAAGCTGTGCTTAGCGGGCAAATGGATATTGGATTTGGAACCCCATATGCAGCCATGCAAAGATCAAAGGCACCTTTGCGCATAATATTCCAACTCTCAAAGTTGAAATTTTTTCCCGTCACCACGACCAAATACGCGTCGCTTAAAGATCTGGATGGTGAACCGATTTTGTTACACTCAAGGGGCGGCGGCACTGACTCAATTGCAAATGTGATCGAAGACCGGCTTGGAATGCAGTTTGGAAAGCGCTCATATGTACCAGGATCGTCTAATCGCGTTGCTGCGCTGCTTGGTGGGCGTGCAGATGCAACCATTATTGACCTGTCAAACAAGAATAAACTCATGCGCAGCGAAGCTGGCGAAAACTTCAATGTGTTAGAAATGTTTGAAGTAGAGGCCAGCGATGAGGCCTTATTTGGAAATCTTGATTGGATTAAAAATAACGAAAAAGACGTTGATATTTTTGTGAGCGCGCTTTTGTCCGTTTGGCAAGATCTTCATAAGGATCCAACGATTATCCGTCGTGAAACCAATCCCGATGGACCAATCGGTCAATTGCCCCCTGAAATCTTGGCAGAGCTTGATGGGTTTTACACCGATGCCGTGGCAGGCGGTCTTTATGATCCGAATGGGGGCGGCCGAAAAGCTGCAAATGCCGATATGGAATGGTACTCGGCTGCTGGTCAACTTGAGGGCAACGCCAGTGATTTGAATATCGAGGATTTTTGGTATTTGGCACCGCTTGATAAAGCCTCACAGTAATTTTGCGAAAATTTGGTTGCGCAGAAAATTGGCGCAACCAATTCCTGTAGACGGATTAAATCAATGCAAAATCGAGCCTTCATATTAAAATTGTTTTCTGCTTTTGCCCTTTGTTTCGCTTGGGAAATTGCAGGAAGAGTGCCTGTAAGCTACGCGTTTCCTACGTTTTTGGAATCAATGTCGGCGCTTATGCAAATGACCGCAGATGGAAGGCTGTTCGAGGCATATGCAGAAACATTGCGCCCTTTAATAATTGGTATCGCCATTTCTGCCGTTGTTGGAATTATCGTGGGATTATGGGTCGGTTTGAGCCAATTTTTTGACTGGCTGTTTTCGCCAATCTTTATCGTCATGCAAGCCGCGCCATTAGCTGCTTTGATCCCGCTTCTTGTTTTGGCATATGGCATTGGTCTCACGTCAAAAGTGATTGTTGTCTGCATCATGGCAATGCCCGTGATAGTCTTGAATACCAGCGGCGCGGTGAAAAATACCCCAGAGTCCTTAAAAGAAATGGGCATATCCTTTCTTGCTTCGCGGCTGTCTGTCATATCTCGTATCATCATTCCGGCGGCATCTCCGGTCATTTTCGCGGGCCTCCGCCTTGGTATATCGGCAGGGTTTATTGGGGCTATTTTAGCCGAGCTTAAAATCACCCCCACTGGTGTTGGTGATATTATAACTTACAGCCGCTCGATCGCAGATTACCCGTCCATGTATGCTGCTATTTTTTCAATTATTGTGCTGTCAGTTCTTTTTTTAAACCTCTTGGATAAAGTAGAAACCCTTCTCTTTAAAGGAAACGAGCGTGGTTATGTCTCAGATTAAAAATGTTGATGAAGACCTTCAAAACCTTGAAAAACCAATAGCCGTTTCTGTCGATAATATTTCAAAAAATTATGGAAATGTTGAGGCTCTGAAGGATATGTCCTTAAAATTTCCAAAGGGGGAATTGACCTCACTTTTGGGTCCGTCGGGATGTGGTAAAACAACCTTATTGAAAATCATTGCGGGATTGCTTGAGCCGAGCGCTGGAACTGTAATGGTGAATAACAAGCGCGTCACCGGCCCAGGCACAGACCGCGCATTTGTATTTCAAGATTTTGCGCTGATGCCTTGGGCGTCCGTTTTGAAAAATGTCTCATTCGGGCTTGAAATGCGGGGTGTCGAAAAAACTGAACGCGAAGGAATTGCTCAGAATTATATCAAAGAAGTGGGTCTACAGGGTTTTGAAAATAGTTTCCCGCATGAATTATCTGGCGGTATGCGTCAAAGGGTCGGTTTGGCCCGCGCGTTGGCTGTTGATGCAGATGTGCTATTGATGGATGAGCCGTTTTCAGCCGTCGATGAGCAAACGCGCCGTAAGTTTCAAGAAGACTTGTTGCAGCTCGTTGAAAGCAAAAACAAAACATTTATTTTCGTGACGCATTCCATCGAAGAAGCAGTTTATGTATCGGACCAAATTGCTATTTTATTGCCTCGCCCAAGCCGCGTGTCTGAAATTATCAGACCATCAAATTTTCGGGCAAAAGGGGTAGATGCAATACGACGAGACTCTGAATATCTTGATATCGTTGATGATATTTGGACGTCTTTACGCAGTTACGTTGAATAGGAAGGCCGCGCATGCATTTATTTGGATATCGCTTACCCGGCATGTCATCCCTGCTTTTATGGGGGGCTCTCTGGGAATTTATTGGGCAGGCTAAGGTTACGTTTTTTATTCCTCCATTAAGCAAGGTTTTGTCTACACTTTATGAAGTTTTGGGGACAGTAGCCTTCCAAAATGCACTTAAAGAAACGGCTTATGCGTTTTGTTCCGGGGTATTTTACGCCGTGGTGATCGGAATAATTGTTGGAATATTAATGGGTAAGAACCGCCTGATTGATGAATTGTTACTCCCTTGGGTAAACGTATTCCTTAGTGCCCCCCTTACGGCTTTAGTGCCCGTGTTAATGGTGCTTTTTGGATTTGGTATGAAGTCTATCATTATCACCACGTCTCTTTTTGCTGTTTGGATTATTATCTTAAATACCCGTGCTGGTGTAAGACAGATCAACCGTTCTCTGGTAGAAATGGCGACAAGCTTTGGCGCCACGCCGTTGAAAGCATTTACAAAAATATATTTTTGGGCCGCGTTGCCAGAAATTTTAGGAGGCGTCCGGATCGGTATTATAAGGGCAGTAAAAGGCGTGATTATAGGCCAATTACTTATTTCTATTGTGGGTTTTGGTGCTCTATTTGAACTCTATTCCGCAAATTTTCTGATGAGTCACTTTTGGGCGGTTTTGATTGTTTTGTTTGCACTCGCTTTTTCAATTTCAGAGTTTTTGGCTTATTTAGAGCGGCGTGTAAGCTATTACGCCGCAAAGCGGTAAACCGGCAATCTGCTTAAAACCTTAAATGCCGTTTCAAAATTTATGGGTTATTTTTTTGTTGGCCTGCGCAAACTTTATCCGTTCTTCCTGCCTGTGCGCGTTGTTAAGGGTGGGTAGAGCAAGCCCACAGGTTTTGGCTTATTGGCAAAGCATGCAGAGTCGCCGCGTGATTGAGGCTATTAAATGGTTAGGTTTTCCGATGTACTGGCATCCGGGAACCCGCCGCATTTTTGTGGGATGAAATATATTTTCAAATATCTGCGCGGCAGCGACCAGCCTCATACCGCCAAGCAGGGTTTTGATATTCCGGGCTCAGTAAACCTATATGTGCTTGTCTAGGCCTAGCCAGGCCTCAGTTCTTGAATCTGCCATAAGCCCTTGAAAAGGGGTAAGCGTCCGCTCAGATTGTTTTACGCGCTTATATTCAAGCCTGTTAATGTTGATCTTTATTATTTCCTAAGAGCTGAACGATGATCAATAACCCGGATGAAATGATAATCAAGATGGTCGAGATCGCGGCGATGGTCGGATCGATTTGATCGCGTAAGGCTAAGAACATGCTTCTTGTAATGGTTGAATTATCTCCACCGGCGACGAACAGGGAAATAATGATTTCGTCAAAAGAGGTTAAAAACGCGATTAAAGACGCGGAGATAATGGAGAATTTAATCTGTGGCAGTGTAATTTCGCGAAACGCGCGGAACCGGCCAGCTCCCAAAGATCGTGCTACTTTTTCTTGGTTCATATCATAGTTTTTCAAAGCTGAAAAAACGATAATTAAAACCAGCGGCAACGCCACCAAGGAATGGCCGATAACCAATCCAAGAACGCTTCCGACCAATTTAAATTGTACGAAAAAGTAAAACAGCCCAATTGCAACCAATATAATTGGAACCATCATCGGTGAAATAAAAATCGGGAAGAGTATTTTGCTGGTTCTCGAACTGCTATTGACCAGACCATAAGCGGCCATTGTGCCGATAGGGACCGCCACAAATATTGTAAGAACAGCGACTTTGATGGAGGTCCATGTTGCCGCCATCCAATCATTAAAGCCGTTTTCAACCTTCCAAGAGAAAAAATAATTTTCATACCATCTGAGTGACCATTCCTGAGGCGGAAACTCTAGATATTGACTGGCAGAGAAGGACATTGGGATCACAACCAGCGATGGCACAATCAACAGAAATAGGGTGATAAAAGAGAAAATATAAAGCCAGAGCCGGTTTTTAAGCCGGATTTGGGTTTCGGACACATTCTTGTTCAAAAAACTCATAGCGTTATTTATTCCCGAATTGGTCAAGCGATACGAGTTTTGAGGCGATGTAAAGAATGATTGCGGTCACAACCAGCAAGACCACGCCCAACGCGCTTGCAGCCCCCCAACTGAAATAAAGCTCAATGTTGCTCGAAATTTTCATTGCAGCCATGATCACTCTGCCACCACCCAAAATGGCAGGGGTCACGTAAAACCCGAGGCACAAAACGAAAACAATCAATAAGCCAGCAAATAGGCCGGGCAGGGAGAGTGGAAAAAAGACAGTCCAAAAGGCGCGGGTTGGTGTGGCGCCGAGACTAGACGCTGCTTTCAAACAGTCTTTATCAATCGCGCGCATATTTGCGTAAAGCGGCAAGATCAAAAATGGCAGCATAATATGAACCATGCCGATCAATGTACCCGTTGTATTATGCACGATCTTAATCGGCTCGCTGATCAAACCCAAATCCAATGCGATATTGTTTAGCAACCCCTTTTTTTGCAACAGCACTAACCACGCATAGGTGCGCACCAACAGGCTGGTCCAAAACGGAATTAACACGCCCACCATGCAGATATTTGCCCATTTTCGCGAGAGTTGGGACATGAAATAGGCCAAGGGATAGCCGATAAGCGTACAGATGATCGTCGTTAGAATGCTAATTTTAAAGGTTGTTATGAAAATCCGCATATAGGAGCGGCTGGTGATCATCCGCTCATAATTTTCAAAAGAAAACGTGCCATCCCTGCCGATAAATGAGAGATAAAACAACCAGCCGACCGGAATAACGATCAGAAAAGCAACCATCAACAAATAGGGTAGAGTGAGGCCCAAGAAGGTGAGGTTTTCCCGCGCGGCCAGTTTTTTCAGCCCGTCTTGATTGAGGTGATCAGAGGTTGAAGACATCGCGTTAACTCACCAAGTAGCTGTCAGCTACTTTGAGGCCAATGGTTACAGTTTCTCCGACAGCGGGCAACGCCTCCTGTGTGATGCTTCCGTTGGGAACTCTGACCCGTAAAGTTTGTTCTTCGCCTTCCAAAGGCGCCAATTTAACAACCAGTAATTGGCTTTCCCCCTGGAAAATTGAGTCTAATAAGACACCGGAAAAGTAATTCACGCCCTCTTGTTTGTCGGTGGCCACAAACGTTTTTTCTGGGCGTACCACCAAGAGGAATTTGCCATCCTGTGCAGGGGGGCTGGATGTTTTTATTGTTTCGGGGCCAAAGCTGATTTGCGACTTGTTAACGCTGACAGGCAAAAGGCTCGATTCTCCGATAAAATCAGCAATGAAAGCATTGCTTGGATTTTTATAAATCTCATTGGGTGTGCCCAGTTGCATCAGTTTTCCGTCGTTGATCACCGTGATCCTATCCGACATTGTCAGAGCTTCTTTTTGATCATGGGTGACATAGACAGTTGTCATATTCAGCGCATCATGCAGCTGGCGCAATTCGATTTGCATCTCTTCACGCAGTTTTTTATCCAAGGCAGATAAGGGCTCATCCATCAAAAGAATTTTAGGCTTGAACACAATCGCACGCGCCAGTGCAACGCGCTGTCTTTGTCCGCCTGATAACTCATGCACTCCGCGATGGCCCAAACCATCCAGTTTCACGGTGCTAAGAGCTTCTTTAACGCTTTCTTGCGTTTCTGCTTTGCTCACGCCTCTTAATTTTTGTGGATACCCAACATTTTGTTCAACGCTCATATGTGGAAATAACGCATAGTTTTGGAAAACCATACCGATGCCCCGCAAATGCGGAGGTTTCAAAATAACCTCTTCATTTCCGAATTTTACGCTGCCACAATCTGGATTTGTAAAGCCTGCAAGAACCATCAGCAAAGTGGTTTTACCGGAACCTGACGGCCCGAGAAGTGTCATGAACTCACCCGATGTTATCTCGAGGCTTATATCATTCAGAGCATGGAATTGATCGTATGATTTTGAAACATTTTTAATCGATATATTGAGTGATGTATTTTTCATGTCAGGGTAAATTTCCGATTCTTGGGCTTGGAAAGCATGGCTCTCCAAGCCCTGAACTGTCTGTTATAAAGATATAGAGATTATTCGGTCATCATATCTGTATACATTTCAGCTGCAATTGTGCGCCATTTTGAATACCAATCGGTTTTCAACGTTAGCTGATATTGTGCGTTATCTGGATGGCTTGGCATTTGTTTTGCGCGTGCCTCATCCATTAGACCCAACTCATAGACTTTACCATTTGTTGGACCATACGTGATGTATTTTGCAAATTCAGCCATGTATTCTGGCTTCATCGCCTCCGCGATAAACTGCATCGCTAAGTCTTTGTTCTTTGCACCTTTAGGAATTCCATAACCTTCCCAATCCATGATGCCTGAACGCCAGTCATATGCCACTTTTGCGCCATCAAGCTTTGCAACATCAAAGCGTCCGTTCCAGCCCGTTGTCATATCAACTTCGCCATCTTTCATCAGCTGGGCATGTTGTGCGCCTGAAGACCACCATACAGCGATATGCGGTTTGATGCTTCTGATCTTATCCAGTGCACGCTCGATGCCGGCTTCGCTGTCCAGCACTTCGTAGATTTGATCCATCGGAACGCCATCCGCCAATAGGGCTGTTTCCAATTGCGCATCCACTTTATTGCGCATGGCGCGGGTCCCAGGGAATTTTTCTACATCGTAAAAATCGGCCCAAGTTTTTGGCCCGTTATCGCCATAGGTTTCTGTGTTCCAAGCCGCTACAACAGAGAAGATATCTGCGCCGGCGCAATAGTCACTATACATTCCGGGCAAATGGTTGCTGACATCGATGACGGAATAGTCAAGTTTTTCTAACACACCTTCTGCCGCACCCGAGGCGCAGCTACCAGCACCGCTTGAGAAAATATCAAACTTATCCGCACCTGACTTCACCATCAGCTTAACGTCGGAAATACCACCATAGGTGTCTTCTTTGACCGTGATGTCCATGGCCTTTGCTACTGGCTGAAAAATACCAACAGACTGGCCTTTTTGGTAGGCGCCACCCCAAGATACAATCCGCAATTCGTCTGCGTAAGCCATTGAACTGGCAATCAATACTCCGGCTGCAGCCAAAGAGCTTGTTGCTTTCATCGCTGGTTTTAAATTCATTTTTTTACCTCCCTTGATTTTGCTTATAATTCAACAGTAGCCAGAAAGTTTGTTAACGCAACAAGAGTCTTATTTCGCGCGTCTCAATTTACATTTTTTTGATGTGTCCTTTACCGCGTCGACATTTGCATTTGGTCACGCCAGCGATACCAAGATACGATGGCAGGTAAAAACCAAGGCCGACCAGTATAGGCGGGCCGCGTTGGAAATGGCAGATCGTCAAAAGCTGTTTTGCCCTGCGGCAACCCCAACAGTTTTTGCCCCAAACGCATACCCAGGTAACTGGCCATCGAAACACCCGAGCCGCAATAGCCCATCGCGTAATAAATGCCTTGATGGCATCCGGTATGAGCCAGTTCATCAAATGTATAAGCCACCGTGCCCATCCAGGAATGTGAAATTTTTGTCTCTTTTAATTCAGGGAAGATGCGGCACATATCATTATGTAGTTTTGGGCCGCTGGCCGAAGGATCGGTTTCCCGCGCTGAAACGCGGCCACCGAATAAGATGCGTGTTTTATCTGGAGAGGGACGATAATAATACACAACTTTGCACGTGTCGCTGATAATTCGATTGGTTGGAAAAAGTTTTTCCATCAACTCTGGCTGCAGCGGTTCGGTGGCAATTATGTAGCTGCCAATTGGGATAACACGCCGTTGGAGCCAGGGCGTCAAATTACCCGTGTAGCCATTGGTTGCAACAACTACGTCCTTACAAGTCACTTGGCCCTGCGTTGTCTGTATTTCAAAGCCCGCGCTCGTTTTGTTAATTCTTTCAGCGCGGCACTGCCCTACCACATGCGCTCCTGCCTCCAGGGCCAATTGTAGCAAGCCATGGTGATATTTGGCTGGATGAACAGAGGCATGGCGGGGATAGACCACGCCACCATGGTAGAGATCGCTGCCCAACTCTTTTTTTTGGTCAGCTTTGGGGATAATCTCGACAGCGATGTTTTCAAATTTGGAGAGCGCCTCGGCATCTTTCGCGAGCGTTTGAAAATGGGCTTCTGAATGCGCTGCGTGAAACCTGCCGCAGCGTTCAAACGCGCAGTCGATTTTTTCGCCAGTGATAAAGTCTTCAATCCAATCCAGAGCAGTTTCGCCTTCTTGGCGAATGGCGGTTGCCCGTCGTGTACCAAATTTGCGGGCCAGCTTGGCTTGGGAGGGTTTTATACTGGTGCTGATTTGTCCACCATTACGGGTGCTGCACCCAAAACCAGGGGCCCCAGAATCAATGATCATGACTTTTCTGCCACCTCGCAATATTTGAATTGCCGCGTGCAGCCCCGTATAGCCAGAGCCCACAACCAAGACGTCAACATCTGGAATAATTGTTTGGCTGATTCCGGACAGCGCCGGCTGCCCGTCTAGCCAGTAGGAAGTGTTTTTCCAGTCTTTTGCCCACATTGATTTTTTCCTCTGACAAGACGCTTAAACCGCACTGGGCTATCTTGATGGAGATTTCTTATTTCGCAATCAAAGATTAACGGCACCGGATAAAAAAATAGCAAGTTGTTCTTTACAACGCCCCTTTCCGAAGGCGATGACCCGAGCGTTTGGAGCTGGGGTGCAAACTGCACAAATTTGTTAATCTTGGCATTATGTATAACAGCTATAGGTAAAATCAGGCCAAATTTTGATTGTTTAAATCAAAGCAAAGGTAAGCCGATGGCACCGGTGTTTAGCCCATCAAAGGGGGGTAACGAATTTAACCGGCGCTGTTTTGTGACGCAGGCCGCTCTTTTAGGACGTAAATCCGCTTAAGTTCGTACAACCAATTAGATATTTTGCGCTGCGTTGCGCTTTCAGATCATGGGTTTACTTCAGCCAGAACATCCCGCATCGGTTTGCAAAGCCCAGATGGTTTGGCTGCGATAGGGTGACAAACTGCGTTACGTTCCTATCCACAGGCAGAGGTCAGTATCATGGGGTATCAGTGCACTGAATAAAGCTGTCAAAAATGAATATTTGTATAATCGAATGAAAGTTCGATTAAGGTTTTTGGGTTTTTAGAAAATGTCGGGCGGTTTCGGCGTTTATCGCCCCGTGCTCAATCATTTTCTGTGCAATTTGACTAACTTGCTCAGGGCTTGCCCCCGCCGTTATCGCAACCGTTCGCGCATGAAGGCGCATATGACCTTTTTGAATGCCCTCATCTGCAAGCGCGCGCAAAGCTGCTAGGTTTTGCGCCAAACCCACAGAGGCGATGACCTCTGCCAATTCCCCGGCGGACCCGACATTGATCAATTCTAATGCAGCTTGCGCAGCGGGGTGGGCCTTTGTTGCACCGCCAATAATACCGACGGCCATCGGAAGTTCAATTTCGCCTTTTAAATAACCCGTTGAGGTAATCGCCCATGTGCTTAATGCCGTGTATCGCCCGTTTCTTGCGGCATAGGCATGCGCTCCGGCCTCTATGGCGCGCCAATCATTTCCGGTTGCCAGAACAATAGGGTCAATACCGTTCATAATGCCTTTATTATGCGTTGCCGCGCGATAAGGATCTATTACGGCCAATGTCGCAGCCTCAACAATGCCAGTGCACAGCTCATGGCCGGTGATTTGCCCTCCGTCAAATAGGCTTACATCTAACGACACATGCGCGCGCACCAAACGCAAATCAGCAAGGTTTGACAAAATGCGCAGGCGAACTCTGCCTTGCGTAATTTCTTCGATTTTAGGCGCTATTTTTTCCGCCATTGTATTTACAGTATTGGCTCCCATCGCATCACGTACATCCACTAAGAGATGCAAAACCAGCATATTGCCCAGAGGTGTATCTTTGAAAACATGACCTTCTATTTCAAAACAGCCACCGCCCAAGGAAACCAAGACAGGATCGCACTCATTCGCGGCGGCAATCAATTGGCCGGCATGGCTTTGAATTTTTTCGAGCGCTTCTGCTGGGTCTGAAAGATCCAAGATTTGAATTTGCGCGCGCATAACCGGTCGTTCGGCATTGGCCTGAAATCCCCCACACTTGCGGGCTAATTTTGCCATATGCGAGGCAGCCGCCACGACTGAGGGCTCTTCAACCGCCATAGGGATCAAATAATCGCGATTATTGATTTTAAAATTTGTTGCAACACCAAGTGGAAGCTCGAACTTTCCAATCACATTTTCGATCATCCCATCAGCGATATGCTCTTGAAGGCTGTTTTTCCCGGCAAGATTAACCCGCGCGGTTTGTGATAATCCGGCAGCGTCAGAAACCAAAGCGCGTCTGGTTTCAATTGTTAGGTCGCGAAGGCTGGGGAGCCTTGAATATTCTGCTGATGAATCTGACATAGGTGCCCTTTCATATGCACAGAAAATCATGGCATAGCCGGTTTTGCAAATATGATGTTTCAAATTTAAGCCCGTTGAAAACGACGAAACAGCAGAGTTGAGCGTTACCATGTTAATTGCTGTTTTAAGCTGTAGGGGTAAACGGGCAAGAGCTCACATAAAAGAAACATTCATAAAGATCCGCCAAGCGAAGGCGGTCTCTATTAAGATCTGTGGGTATGATGTCGCACGGCTAGGGCAATACCCTAGCATCTTGTAGCGGCTGATAAAGTCTTAATTATTTAGGCTTTTTACATGCAAATACAACTATGTCGAAAGTGCTCAAAATCTTTAAGCAGCATATCTTGTATGTCGCAAATTCAATTTTTGGAACTATCCCTTACACCCACTCTTCAAGCTCCACTTTTGCCGCCTTTCCAAAGGTGTTTTTTGTTGAGGGTTTGAAAACAGAAAAGAAAGAGCATTGGCAAAATAAGGCGCGTATGCGCTTTCTTCGACCAGCTTGAAGTTTATCAGAAGACATATTTCAAATATTTATCTTAAGGCGTGTTTTATAGCCCTCGCATAACCAAAATTGAACTTGGTGCGATGCGATAAAGCCTATGCAATCGGATAATTAAGAGTTTCATTCTGAATCCCTACGAAAAAACCTTTGCCTCAAGCGGTTTGCGTATTTTCGAAACTAAACCCATCTTCGAATGCTTGTTGCGCGATAATATTTGGGTCAAACTGAAATTTCGATGTGATTTTGGCTAGGTGCTCAATCAATTCTTTAGGCGTTTGCATCCTATTTTCATTTTTGCGCGGCGGTAAAGAGCATTGCCCCGACTGCCCAATGGCTTGCCAAAACTTCTGAGCACCCGATGGGGTGGTAATATCCTCTAGTTGCGCGTCAATAAACTTAACTTTTGAACCGAAATAAAGCTTATAATAAGCTTGGCGTGCCGCCATTTCGTAACAATACCAAAGGGCGAGCCCAATCCCCTCAAATCGTGAAAATAATTTCGGATTGATGATTTTTTTTTGGTAGCTAGGATGAAGGTACCATTGCCAAGCCGTAGTTATATGCACAAAATCATGTCTCATTACATAACTTGCGCATTGCCGTACAATATCCCGTTTTAAAATAATTATCTTACTTTTTTCTGCCAGTTGGGTGTGAGAAATATTTTCGATCAACCCGCATTTCCCAAGCGTATGGTTTGTCTCAATATGCATGTTTGAAGTCAGCATTGAAAGTTTTCGTTTCCAAAAATTCTTTACGATCGCGTTATTCCCAGTCTCGTTGAAACTACGCATTATTTTGATATCAGGCATTCGATTGCCAAAATCTTCGATACCCAAAGGTTCATGAAGAGCGTCGCACTTAAAGTTTACGGCTAAAAAATCGGACAACCAGGCTGTACCTGTTCTGCCCGCAGAAAGCGTAAAGATTGTTTCTGGGCTCGCTTTAGTCATTATAAAGGCTCAAAAGTGAATGAAGTTTGTAAGCATTTTTTAACATCTTTGAACATAAACCTGCTGTGCTCTGTTTGCCGAAACGTTGCTCTCTAAAATACAGCCGCTGATAAGAATAGCGTACCATATTGAGGCTTCAGATAGGGTTTCTAATTGTGTTTTGCAACCGTTTAAAATAAAAAAAACGTCTCATATTTTCATGCAATATCTAGCTGTAAAAAGTTTTTATTTTATTGCCTTTTTAAACCGTATCAGTCACTTTTAGCCCATGTTTTTGCCCTTTCGAGATCACAATCCACCCAACCGAAAACCCATCGTCACCTATGGTTTGATCCTTATAAATGCAGCAATATTTTTGAGCTATTGGGGCAGTGTCGATAGCGTAAGAGCCACACAAATCACGTTTGAACATTGGGCGATGTTCCCTGAGGATATTAGCTATGGGGTGAACCTTCATAGCTTGATCAGCTCAATTTTCTTGCATGGCGGGCTGCTTCATTTGGGGGGGAATATGTTGTTTTTATACATTTATGGCGATAATTTAGAGGATGAATTGGGCCATATGCTTTTTTTAGGGTTTTACTTGGCTTGCGGCGCTTTGGCGAATGTGGCGCAGGTTTTGGCTGATCCGGCTTCGCCTATTCCTGTGGTCGGGGCGTCTGGCGCGATCGCGGGGGTGATGGGGGGGTATTTGCTGTTATTCCCAAAAGCTAAGGTTGATATTTTGGTGATTTTCGTTGTGTTTTTCCGCGTTTTTTCAATTTCCGCGTGGATCGTCCTTGGCCTTTGGTTTGCGTTACAGCTACTGAATGGCGCCACCTCCACGGCGGCCAGCAGCGGTATCGCATATTGGGCTCATATCGGTGGCTTTGCCGCCGGTCTTGTTTTGATCTTCCCTTTGTTTATACGCCTTGGAGCAGCCGCATTTTGGCGTCGAACATTGGGGCATCCGCCCCATCCGGAAAAAATCTATGCTGGCTCACTTGCGCGCGTGCCACTGGTCCCCAGAAAGTCAAATACCAGCAAATAGCCATATGAGGCGTGTTGGGTTTATATTTGAAACCAGGCCCTGTGTGAGCTCTTTGTTATGCGCCCCGGATTAAAGCTGCAAATTGGTTAAATTGCAGATCGTTTGCGCATAAAATATCAGCGGTTTCGATAGGATCAGAATTCGCAGCGATGCCTTCTACTATCGCACCTGCTTCGCGCGCTATGATTACGCCGGCCGCAATGTCCCAAACGTTTAAGCGACGCTCCCAATACCCGTCATAGCGCCCTGCAGCCACATAAGCCAGATCAAGGGCTGCCGCGCCCCAGCGCCGCACGCCTGCGCAGGCGGGTAGCAATTGCGCAAGATCTTTCAGTGTTTCAGGCAAATCAGAGCGCCCTGCAAATGGCAATCCTGTTGCGTAAATGCTTTCAATCATCCGTTTGCGGCCCGAAACACGCAACCGGCTGTCATTCAACCAGGCCCCCTGGCCTTTTTCAGCTATGAACATTTCATCTTTTGTCGGATCATAGACCACGCCGGCAACAATTTGCCCTTTATGTTCCAATGCAATGGATACAGCCCAATGTGGCAGACCATGCAAAAAGTTTGTGGTGCCATCTAAAGGGTCAACAATCCAGCGCCGCGTGGGGTCTTGCCCGTCGATTGCTTCGCTTTCTTCTCCCACCCAGCCATAAGTGGGGCGGGCTGCTGTTAATTCAGCTTTGATTATCGCTTCTGCCGCGATATCTGCGCGCGATACAAAATCCCCCGCGCTCTTGCTTGAAACTTGTAAATTTTCAACCTCGGTAAAATCTTTCAGAAGCGATCTGCCAGCTTTACGGGCTGCTTTGATCATCACGTTGAGGTTTGCACTTCCTTGCATTCGCCGGGCTCCTAGATAGCTGTGCCGGCTATAAGTTTATTTGCAGGGAATGCCAAGCACCCATCCGCAGATGGGTATTCTTATCTATGTAAAATATTTTGTTACAGCCACGCCCACTGCTGCTGATGTTCCTGTTAAAACGGCACCCCAAATGACATCAACCATCACCATTTGCGCCGTCCAGCCCTTGAGGGTCGCGAAATTTGTAAACTCATAGGTTCCATAGGCCAGCGCGCCAAGAACAGCTCCGGCAAAAAACGCCTGAGCGATTGAACCAACATTCAAGGCGGGGATAGACACAAACCAGACCACGCCCACAACATAAAACAAGTAAAACACCGCTGCAGGGCCCATGCGAAGGTCTTCCAGCATCATCGGCCCGATATTCGCAGAAAAGAGAGGGTACATCACCTTTTTCAGCATAACGACGTCAAGCGCTAGAAAGACGATTGCGGTACTAATATACAACAAAATATGTATCATTTTTTCTCCTGCTCTTTGATTATACGCTTGTTGACTTACATTGGATCATGAAGCGCAGAAAAATCACTGCCCAATAAAGCCTCTCTATAGAGAACGACGATATCGAAAAGCGGCCGTGATACGTTTTTGCTTTGGTGTTCGCTTGGTTGAAGCGATGATTGAAGGCTTTAATGGGAATGCGCTGCGTCAGAGCGATTTAAGTCGACCGGGACGTCAAGCGTCATTTCGCCGGCCTTCTCAAAAGTTAAGACGATAGAAATCAAATCACCCTGGTGCCAGCTGTTGTGCAACCCCATCAGCATGATGTGATCTGCACCACGTTTAAGCATGGCTATTTTGCCTGCTTCAATCACAAACCCGCCGATGACGGGTCGCATTTTCATCACCCCATCCGAAGATTGTATATGAGTGTGTAATTCGGCTTTCTGCGCCGCGGTTGACGCAACGCTGACGAGCCGATCATCGGCCGTGCCGTGATTATGGATCATCATGAAAATTCCGCCCGCTTTTGACGAGGGGGTTGCGCGATACGCGTAAGCATCTTTAACCATAATCGTATCGGCGGATAGCAATGCTGGCAGGCCGCAGAGCATGATAGCTGCAAAAAAGGATCTTATTAGGGTCATTTCCAGTCTCTCTTTGTTCGGTCAAAATTTATAAAGATGTGGTTTTGACCTGAGAGGGTGGGGCACGTAGCCGAATAGAGTAAACGGATTTTTGGTAAACATCCTGCTGTCTTAAGGTCTCGGCATAATGCCCGGCGGCTGGCGTTGTTAAGGCAACGCCGCGGATCATATCTGCATCTATGGGATTCAGGCAAGAACATTCAGGGCAGGCGGTCTCATCTGAGATCGGTGCGCCATGGGCATCCACAGCAAGGACAAAAGACGCATCTCCACTGCAAATAACCACATGTCCTGCGATGTCTTGCATCAAAACGCTGCGCGCAGATATTTGCCCGCTAGATAATAGTGCTGCTACCAGCAGGCAAAAACCACAGAATACCCTGAACCGTATTTTCGAACGATAGGGTGTGTTTTTCACCTAAAAAACCCTCGTCAGGCGTTGGTGTCTAGACCGGCATTATCCACAAAAACGCCGCTGCGTTGGTTTGATGTTACGCTGCGGCCGTTTGGGCCTTGGCGATTTCTTTTTTCAATTTCAATGCGTTTGTTGACAATTCGTCATCTTTGGCTTTTGCCAAAAATTGGTCTAAGCCGCCACGGTGATCAACAGAGCGCAATGCGGCTGCTGAAATGCGGAATTTAAAACCGCGATTTAAAACTTCAGACTGCAAGGTCACGTCGTTCAGATTTGGCAAAAAGCGGCGCTTGGTTTTGTTATTGGCATGGCTGACATTGTTACCAGACATCGGGCCTTTTCCTGTAAACTCGCAACGACGTGCCATTTCTCAATCCTCTTGCTTCTGCTTAATGCGCATTTTGCGCCAATTCCACCACTTAAGGGCAGCATGCCACAGGCAGGCCCAAAACTTGAAATGCGGTATTAGGGGCATTGAACCGGCGCGTCAAGCGCCTGACGCCTTGAAAAAGCCGAGTGGGTTCGAAAACCGCCCTAAATTTCCCACTGCAAGTGCCAAGGCGCGATCGCTGCGGTTTTACAACCGCCCAAACATTCGAATCACTCACGTCGGCTAAGGTGTTTCAAAATCTGTTCCGCTGCACGCGCTGGAGAAAGCTCTCCGGCTTCAACTTGCAGGCCCAGACGGTCGATTTCATTTTTAATTTCTTGTCGGTTCAAAACGTCTAAGGCGCCTTGCTTGACGTCTTCCTCAAACCAAAATCGTGCCTGTTGGGCGCGCCGGCCTGCAAAATGGCCATTGGCTTTGCGCCAATTAGTCAGCTCAAGCACCGCTTGCCAAGCCGCTTCAAGTCCCAAAAGCGTTAAGGCAGATACGGTCATCGCCATCGGAAAGTTTGAAGGATCTTGAGGGCGCTTTCGCAGCAACCGCAAGGCACTGGAATAATCTGCGCAGGTGCGATTTGCCGCTGTGCTCAGCTCTCCATCGGCTTTATTCACCAAAATAATATCGGCCATTTCCATGATGCCACGTTTTACGCCCTGTAATTCATCGCCACCGGCCGGAGCCAAAAGCAGCAAAAAAATATCCGACATTTCCGACACGATCGTTTCCGATTGCCCCACCCCAACGGTTTCAATGAACACAACATCAAACCCGGCGGCCTCGCAGAGCGCCACAGCATCGCGGCTGCGCCGCGTGACCCCTCCCAAATGAGATTGGCTGGGAGAGGGGCGGATAAAGGCCATTGGGTCGCGCGACAATCGATCCATTCTGGTTTTATCCCCCAAAATCGAGCCACCTGAACGCAGCGAGCTGGGATCAACCGCCAGCACCGCCACTTTCAAACCGCGCGCGGTGAGCAAGCTGCCAAAGGCTTCTATAAAGGTCGATTTTCCCACACCCGGCGTGCCTGATAACCCGATACGCAAGGCGCGTTTGGGATGTTTCTGGAGCGTTTGTATCAAAGCAATCGATTGCTCGCGGTGATCACTGCGCTGGCTTTCAACCAGTGTAATCCCGCGTGCCAGGGCGCGGCGATCCTGCTGTAGGATTTGATGCGCTAGCTGATCGATATCGGTCATTGAGGGTTTTAACTTTCTACGAGCAGGGGTTGGTGTTTCACGTCTTTGGCAGTATGGTTTTGACGCGAACTCGTAAGAAAAGTCCAGCGGAGCCTTTCTAAAAATGCATTTTTTTAAAACGCTGGTAGCCTTTTTTCTATACATCTTTATCGCTGTGCCAAGTTTTTCGGCAACGTTAGGAGCGGTTGAAGGCGAAGAAACGCATCGCTTTGACGTGTTTCTTTTGGGCATCAAGGCGGGTGAACTTCGCTATCATAAAAGCGTGAAAGGCACCGCTTATTCGGCACAAACGGTGTTGGAAACAACTGGTTTGGTGGCGTTGCTAGCCCCCTACATGTTTCAGGCAGAGGTAACGGGACAGCGCTTGAAAAACCGGTATCTTCCGCAAAGTTATGTGGAAATATCCAATACTGGCAAGCGTATAACCAACAAAACAATGCGCTATAAAAATCAACGCCCAACGCTTTTGGCAGCTGGAGAGCGGAAAAAATACTGGTTGAAACCCGCCGACCAAAAGGGCACGCTTGACCCGCTTTCGGCGCTGGTTGCTTTGCTTGATGACGCGGTGAGCTCTCAGCTGTGTAACGCCGATTTGCCAGTATTTGATGGGGAAAGACGGGTTTCGCTCTCCTTATCGGGGCCCACAAAACTTCCAGAGGATGGATTGACCTGCCAAGGGATTTACACACGTCTAGGCGGGTTTTCCAAACAGGAACTGGCGGATGGAATCACATTCCCCTTTTACATAAATTACCACCCCATTGACGCTGGTTATAGGGTTACGAAATTCAGCTTCAGCACATTGCGTGGAACGGCGACCTTTGAGCGCCGTTAAATTCAATCCGGACCCCGCTTTGCCGATTACAAAAGTGATCCCAGAGCTGCTTGGGGCAATCGAACGCAGCTCTAAACTGATCTTAACCGCGCCGCCCGGAGCTGGTAAAACCACCATAGTGCCGCTGGCCTTGTTGGCAGCGGGTAAAATTAAAGGCCGGATTATTGTGTTGGAGCCCCGCCGTCTGGCGGCCCGCGCCGCTGCAGAGCGCATGGCCCAAAGCCTGAATGAGGCGGCTGGCGATACGGTGGGGTATCGTATGCGAGGCCAGCAAAAAACCTCGACCCAGACGCGTATCGAGGTGGTGACCGAAGGCATTTTGACCCGAATGTTGCAAAGTGATCCTGAATTAACGGGCATCGGTGCCGTAATTTTTGATGAGTTTCACGAGCGGTCTTTGAATGCAGATCTGGGTTTGGCCTTGTGTTTGGAAGCGGCCAGTGCGTTTCGCGAAGATCTGCGTATTCTTGTGATGTCGGCTACATTGGATGTCGCGCCGCTGGTCACGCTGATGCAGCATCCCCCGGTAATCGCAGCCGAGGGGCGTAGTTTTCCAGTCGCGCCAATTTGGCTGGACCGACCGCTTCCAAAATTAATTAAATTCGAAACTGCAATCTGCGATTTGGTCTTACAAGCGTTGCCGCAGACCAGCGGTGCGGTTTTGGTGTTCTTGCCTGGTGAGCGTGAAATTCACAAAACCGCTGCTTTGTTAAAGTCTAATTTGCCCAGAAGTTGCACAGTGAATACTTTATTCGGCGCGATGCGGTTTGAAGATCAGAAAGCAGCGCTGGCGCCGGCCTTGGACACGCGAAAAATTATATTGGCCACGGCGATTGCGGAAACCTCTCTCACGATTGAGGGCATTCGCGTTGTCGTCGATGGAGGCTTGGCCCGACGCGCTCAATATGATCCGGGTTCGGGCATGTCCCGCTTGATTACCCAGCGGGCGAGCAAGGCCGAAGCCACGCAGCGCCAGGGCCGCGCTGGGCGCCTTGACAGCGGATGGTGTTACAAATTGTGGTCAAAAGCGGAAGAGGGCGCTATGGCCGCTTTTGCCCCGCCGGAGATAAGTTCAGCAGATCTGGCACCTCTCGCGATTGAGCTGGCCATGTGGGGTGCCAGTCCGGATGACTTGCCGTTGCTGACACAGCCCAACCCGAAGGCGTTTGCCGAAGCGCAGGACCTGTTAATGGTGCTTGGTGCCTTAACGCCTTCCAAGCGACTGACCGCCCATGGCAAGGCGATGGCGCGGTTGCCAATGCATCCGCGTGCTGCGCATATGGTGCGCAAAGCCGGCAATGCGGCTGCGCCAATCGCCAGTTTGCTTGCCGAAAAGGATCCTCTAAGCCGCGACGCGCCAAGCGATATCAGCCTGCGCCTCGAAGCCCTGCGCGATCTTGCTAAATTTAAGCAAAACAGGCCCTATGATGTAAAGATGCAAACCTTAAGCAGCATCAAGGCTGAAACCAAGCGCCTGCAAAAGCAGATCGGTCATCAGGCAGAGCCGCTCAGCGACGCTCAAATGATCGCGCTTGCCTATCCAGACCGGATCGGGTTGCGGCGTAAAGGCGGCGCGCCACGATTTTTGCTATCAGGTGGCAAAGGGGCAATTTTAAATGCAGAAGACCCTTTAAGTTCGCAGCGTCTATTGGTTGCTGCAGATTTAGATGGCAATCCAAAAGAAGCTAAAATTCGCGCAGCCATTGCGCTCTCAGAAGCCGAGTTGCGCAGCCTCTTTGCCGATCAAATCGAGTGGAAACAAAGCTGTTTGTGGTCTAAGCGCGAAGCGCGTGTTGTAGCACGCAAAATCGAATATTTTGGTGCGCTTGCGCTTACCGAGCAGATTTGGAACGATGCGCCCGAACTGGATATTGCGCGTGCTATGTTAGAGGGGGTGCGCGAGATCGGGTTTGTGTATGCGCCCGCGGCGCGGCGCTTTATCAGCCGCGTGAACTTGGTGGGGCGCAACATGCCAGATTTTTCAGAGGCAGCGCTGATGGAAGGCTTGGAACGTTGGTTGCTGCCATATCTTGGCAAGATTAAAAATGCCGAAAGCTGGAAAAACTTTGATATCCTGCCAGCTTTACAGGCCCAGCTTTCATGGGAGCAAACGGCAGAGCTTGATCGCTTGGCTCCCGCGCATTTCGTGACCCCGCTTAACCGCAAAGTGGCGATTGATTACAGCTCAGGGGTTCCTGAAATTGCCGTGCGGTTGCAGGAAATGTTTGGGCAAACCAGCCATCCTAATATTGCGGGAAACCCGCTTAAAATCACGCTGCTCTCGCCCGCTGGGCGGCCGTTGCAAACCACAATGGATCTGCCTGGTTTTTGGCGCAGCAGTTATCTGGACGTGCGCAAAGACATGCGCGGGCGCTATCCCAAGCATCCTTGGCCTGAAAACCCGGCGCAAGCCCTGCCGAGCCTGCATAAAAAGCGGTCTCCAAAATAGCGCCAAAGCGCGGCACAGTCCAGATTATGGCCGCTTTCACCCTTGGTTTAAAATCGGCTGTTTAAACCAAGGGTTTTAAGAAAGCCTGATCCAACCGTCTAAGCCGCCTTTAAACATCATGCGGAAAAGCCTATCCTCGCCTTTATGAACAATTCTGAAGACAAGGCGCATAGGCAGCAGCAAGCGGCGGCTTTATGTTTAAAGCATCGTAAAGGCAAATTATCGGTCTTGATGATTACCAGCCGAAAAACCAAACGCTGGATTTTGCCAAAGGGCTGGCTGGAAGAGGATAAAACCGAGGCCGAAGTTGCTCTGATGGAAGCCTGGGAAGAGGCCGGGGTTATAGCAGATCCAACATCTCCGGCGTTGATCGGCTCTTATCACTACGTCAAACGCCTGCGCGGCGCGCAGGAAGTGCCCCTTGAGGTCAATGTTTACCGAATTGCCCCTTGTACATTAGCAAAGCGCTATCCTGAGAAAAAACAACGGCAACGCAAATGGGTCTCGCTGAAAAAAGCTGCTAAAATGGTGGATGAGCAAAGTTTAAAGCGATTGCTTTTGGCGCAGATTGAAAGCGATGAAGGCAATGCTGGAGATTAAAAAGGATTTTGTGGGTATTTTACCGAGTGTAAATACAACCCCTGAGGCGGGCTGACCGGACCGCAGGCGGCGCGCGACCGCGCCTCAAGCGCTTGCTTGACTTGAGCGGGTGACCAAGCGCCCACGCCAACGCGCTCTAACGTGCCAATGAAGCTGCGCACCTGATTGTGTAGAAAACTGCGAGCCTCGACGGTGAAATGGAATTCGCATCCAAAGGGTAAATCGATCTGTTCAATCTGCAGCCGGTCTAAGGTTTTTAGCGGGCTTTGAGCCTGACACATGCTGGATCTGAAGGTTGTAAAATCATGCAAGCCGATCAAATGCTGCGCGGCCTCTTGCATGGGCTGTAAATGCAAATCCTGGCGTACTTGCCACACCAATCCCGCATTATGCACGGCGGGCGCGCGCCGCGAGAGAAGCTTGAAAACATATTTGCGCCCGATGGCCGAAAATCGTGCGTGCCAATCAGCCGCCACTTCGGCGCAAGCGGTGATCGAAACCGGCTGTGGTTTGAGGTGAAAGTTTAACGCTTCGCTCAAACGAAAGGGATCCCAGCGGGTGGATAAATCGCAATGCGCAACCTGTCCGATTGCGTGAACGCCCGTATCCGTGCGCCCAGCACCAGCCACCTCCTGCAGCCCAGGGGCAAGTTTTCGCAGGGCTGTTTCTAGCGCCTCTTGAACCGAGGGTTGATCAGCTTGGCGCTGCCATCCACAAAAAGGCGCGCCATGATATTCAATTTTGAAAGCGTAACGAGGCATGCGCGCGCTCTAAAGCAAAATATAAGATTAGAAAAGCACTTCAAACCAAATCATAACTGTTTGCAAATGTACCGCCTTGCTTACCCGCATGCTGTTGGGCTGCGCATCTTAGCGCGTAAACCCGGGTTTTTCGACCGGCCCGGAGATCGTGTTCCATGCATTTTTAGACAATGAGACGCCCAAGATCCGGTTTGGATTGGTGGGCGGCGGCATATGAACATTTTGAAGCGTTGAAAACCCAAATCTTTCATAATAGGGCGCGTCACCGATCAGCATTACCCGCTGGTGACCCATGTCCTGCGCGATCTTCAGGCTTTCACGAATCAAAAAGCCCCCCAACCCTTCGCCTTGTCGGGTGGGATGCACCGCCACTGGGCCCAATAACAGCGCTGGTTGCTGGGCGATATTGACGGGCCAATATCGAATGGCCCCGCCAAGCGCGCCAGTTTCGTCACGGATCAAAAAGCATAAGGCCGCCACTGGGGTTGCATCATCGCGCAGGCGATAAGATGACAAGGCTTCGCGGCCGGGCGCAAAGCATAGGTCAAACAAAGCTTCGACCTCCCACCAATCTGCGGGCGTTTCTGGCGTTAAATCAAGCACGGCTCATATTCCACTTTGCGCTGGAACTGGGCTTAACATGAGGATAAGTCAGGATCAAACAGGAGAGAGAGCTATATTTTACGAACCCGAACAAGGCCATGGCCTGCCTTATAACCCTTTCAATGCCATCGTGACGCCCCGGCCAATTGGTTGGATTTCAACCCGCGATGCACAAGGGCGTGATAACCTTGCCCCTTATTCATTTTTCAACGCCGTGGCCTATGTGCCCCCACAGGTGATGTTTGCCTCAACGGGGGAAAAGCCGGATCAAAATGGCACCAAAGACAGCGTTGCGAATATCCGGGAAACCGGCGTTTTTTGCGTGAATATTGTTGAACATGCGATGATCGAGCAAATGAATGCAAGCGCTGCCACTTTGCCCTATGATACCGATGAATATGAACAAGCCGGGCTACAGCAGATCGCGTGTAATATCATAAATTGCGCGCGCGTTGCCGGCGCGCCTGCAGCGCTAGAATGTAAGCTGACGCAAATTGTTAACCTGCCCGGCGCGGCTAATTTTGCCGTGTTTGGAGAAGTGATTGGTGTGCATATGCGGGAGGATTGTATCGAAAATGGCCGGTTTGATGTCACGAAATTCAAGCCTTTAACGCGTTTGGGGTATCGGGATTATGCAATCATTGAAGAGACGTTTGAATTGGCCCGTCCAGATGAAGGCAAAAATCCCAATATCAAGCCAAGGGTATAATGTGCCTTGCACCACTGCCCGAATTCTGTTTTTTGGTTTTTATGAGATATCGTGCGCTTAAAAGCCGGCTCCGACGCGGCTAATCCTTTGTTTTGTATCCGCGGCCCCTTTGCGCGTGATGCTCTTTGCCCGGCCTAAGGCCATTTCAGATAATTCGCTTTTCAAGGACAGATCCCGTTATGATCCCCTCAATTTTGCCAACTTACGCGCGCGCACCTTTCAGTTTCACCAAAGGCGAAGGCACCTGGCTGATCGAAGAAGATGGCCGCAGATTTTTGGATTTGGGCGCTGGCATTGCCGTGAATGCGCTGGGCCATGCGCATCCGAGCCTTGTTGCGGCCCTAACCGAGCAAGCGCAAAACCTTTGGCATGTGTCGAACCTATATACTATCCCCCAGCAAACGGAGCTGGCGGATCAACTTGTGGCGCAGAGTTTTGCCGATACGGTGTTTTTCACGAATTCGGGCACCGAAAGCTGCGAGCTTGCCGTCAAAATGGCGCGTAAATATTGGTTCGAAAAAGGCCAGTCAGACCGCGTTGAGATTATCACCTTCTCGGGATCTTTTCATGGCCGCTCTTCGGCGGGTATCGCGGCGGCGGGGTCAGAAAAAATGACCAAAGGTTTTGGCCCGCTTCTGCCGGGATTTGTGCATCTTGATTGGGCCGATCACGCCGCGATTGATGCCGCTATTACGGCAAAAACTGCGGCGATTTTGATTGAGCCGATTCAAGGTGAAGGCGGTATTCGCCCTGTGCCGGATGCTTGCTTGAAAGGCTTAAGAGAGCTTTGTGACCGCCATAATCTGCTGCTAATTTTTGACGAAGTGCAATGCGGTATTGGCCGCAGTGGTAAGTTGTTCGCCCATGAATGGGCGGGCGTTGCCCCCGATATTATGATGGTCGCAAAAGGCATTGGTGGCGGATTTCCTTTGGGGGCTGTTTTGGCCAGTGAAGCGGCGGCTTTGGGCATGGGCGCGGGCACGCATGGATCAACTTATGGCGGAAATCCGTTGGCCTGCGCCGTTGGATGCGCGGTTTTGACAAGCGTCGCTGATGAGGCTTTTTTGGCTGAGGTGCGCCGGAAGTCAGCGTTGTTCAAACAAAAACTGGGGGGGCTGATCGCGGCCCATCCGGATGTGTTTGAAAGTCTGCGCGGGGAAGGTTTGATGCTGGGCTTAAAATGTAAATGCGCAAATACAGATTTGGTGGCGGCCGGCTATGAGGCATTGGTTATCACCGTTCCGGCTGCGGATAATGTGGTCCGTTTGTTACCGCCGCTAAACATCACGGATGATGAGATAGAGCTTGCAATCGCGCGGCTTGATCAGGCGGCGCAACGCTTGAAACCAAAATAATTTTAACGATGCGCTTGAAGCTTTGCCGCCCATAGGGCAGGTTGCGCGGTTTAAACCCGATGCGCGCGTTTGAAAAATAAGGAAAGCCCGGATGCAACATTTTCTCGACATTCATAAATCCGCACCCGAAGCGCTGCGTCAGATTATCGACCAGGCGATGGAGATGAAAAACGACCGCGCGGGGCAACCGCGCGCTGCGTTAGACCGCGGGCGGCCTTTGGCGGGCCAGATGGTGGCGTTGATTTTTGAAAAACCCTCAACCCGTACGCGGATAAGCTTTGATGTTGGTGTGCGCCAGATGGGGGGCGAAACCATGGTGCTTTCAGGCGCAGATATGCAGCTTGGACATGGGGAAACCATCGCTGACACGGCGCGGGTTCTGAGCCGCTATGTGGATTTGATCATGATCCGAACCTTTGAGGAGGCCACGCTGCTGGAAATGGCGGAACATGCCAGCGTACCAGTGATAAACGGACTGACCAATCGCACGCATCCTTGCCAGATTATGGCTGATATCATGACGTTTGAGGAACATCGCGGCCCGATCAAAGGCAAGAAAGTGGTGTGGTCAGGAGATGGTAATAATGTCTTTGCCAGTTTTGCCCATGCCGCAGGCCAATTCGGGTTTGATCTCACCTTTACCGGGCCTGAGCCCTTAGATCCCGAAGAGGTGTTCGTGAACGCGGCGCGCGCGAAAGGCGTAAAAATTGAGATTGAGCGCAACCCTCAAAAAGCTGTCGAGGGTGCCGATCTTGTGGTAACGGATACATGGGTTAGCATGCATGATCCGCAATCAGCGCGCGAACGCCGGCATAATCAATTGCGCGGCTATCAGGTGAACAGCGCCTTGATGGCCAACGCCAAATCTGAGGCTTTGTTTATGCATTGCCTTCCCGCGCATCGTGAGGATGAAGCCACATCAGAAGTGATGGATGGCCCGCAATCTGTGATATTTGATGAGGCTGAAAATCGTTTGCACGTACAAAAAGCAATCATGCGACACTGCTTGGGGCTTTAAAAACCTGCGCTATTGCCATTGCTCTGGGGCGCTGTCCTGCGCGCTTGCCGGCGCAAGTGCCAGCGGTAGATAATGGGTGCAAGCACGTAATCATAAATGGCAGAGGCCGCCTGTTTTATGATCGGCAACCCGATCAGCCGCGCCAGAAAACGATAGCGCGGCATATCTTGCCAAAGCACCAAAAAGGCAGGGATGCCGCTATAAAGCTGACCTGATTTACGCACGTAAAGGCGCTTCGCGGCTTGATCCGAGCTTAAGCCCCAGCTGTTTAAATCGCAGCTGTTGAGATCATCAAAGCGCAACGCCAACCCGCGATCAGCGCTATAGGAGGCGTAGTGGTCTATCTCAAAGCGGCATACAGGGCAGTCCGCGTTATATAAAATTTTGGTTTCTTCTTGCATCTTGCATCTCCTTGCCTCCACAAATTAGGCGGCAAACGAAAGATGGCAAGCGCTCAATGGCCCTCAAACGAGCAAAGGCTGTGCAAGGGCAAGCCCATCGCCTGCAATTTCTTTGATCCGCCCAACTCGGGCAAATCAATCACAAAGGCACAGGCCGTTACATCGCCGCCAAGCCGCTCAATCAGTTTCACGCCAGCCTCTGCTGTGCCCCCGGTGGCCAAAAGATCATCGACCACCAACACGGTTTCACCCGCTTCGATCGCGTCTTCGTGCAATTCAAGCACGGCTTGGCCATATTCTAACGTATACTCTTGGCTGATCACCGATCCCGGCAATTTACCCTGCTTGCGGATCGGCACGAAGCCGCATCCTAGATGGTAGGCAACGGCGCCGCCTAAAATAAATCCGCGCGCCTCTAAACCCGCGACTTTGTCAATTTTCTGCCCCAGATAGGGTGCAACCAATTGTTTGATCGCCAATTGAAACCCATCGGGGTCATCAAACAACGTTGTCACATCGCGAAACATAATGCCGGCATGGGGAAAATCAGGGATTGTGCGAATATAGTCTTTTACGGTTTTCATACGAGCTCCAGAAGCAACCTAAAGATCTGGTAACACGAAATAATTTTTCTTTTCAAGTTGGATGTCTCAATCTTGATCGCCCAATAGATGCGCCGCGCTGCAGGACGGGCCCGTCGTAATGCTACCGCAAGCACAAGTAGGCTGTTCTCTTTGGAAAAAATGCGGTAATGGACATTTTGAACCCACTCCCAGCGATTTGGATAAGCTTATGAAACGTGCCATCCTCGGCTCTTTTGCCAATTTGACCATGCCCGATTTGAACGTGATGAATGATGAAGGGTTGAGCGCGGCGCGGCTGCGCATCGAATTGCTTTCTGGTCTCACCGTGGCCCTGGCTCTCATTCCCGAAGCGGTGGCTTTTGCCTTCGTTGCTGGTGTTCACCCTTTGGTTGGGCTTTATGCTGCGTTTTTGGTAGGATTGATCACGGCGGTGATCGGGGGGCGCCCCGGGATGATTTCTGGTGCAACAGGGGCGCTGGCGGTTGTGATGGTCGCCCTAGTTGCACAGCATGGCGTTGAGTATCTGTTCGCCACGGTCGTGCTGATGGGAATTTTACAAATCTTTGCCGGCGTCATGCAGTGGGGAAAATTTATCCGATTGGTGCCGCATCCGGTGATGTTGGGCTTTGTAAACGGATTGGCTATTGTTATTTTTCTTGCGCAGCTCACCCAGTTCAAAGTGCCAGGTACGATGGAAATTGGCGGGCATGGCGCTGTTGGTGGAGAGTGGTTAAGTGGAACGCCCTTGATCACCATGTTGGGTCTTGTGGCGCTTACGATGGGTATTATTTACATCATGCCGCGCGTGACAAAAATTATTCCAGCGCCTTTAGCAGGCATTGGTATTGTCGCCGCTGTGGTGATTGGGTTCGGGTTGGACGTGCCCAGAGTGGGCGATATGGCGTCCATCAAAGGTGGGCTTCCCAGCTTTCACTTTCCCCGAGTTGAACTGAGTTGGGAAACCTTTCAAATCATCTTGCCCTATTCAATCATTTTGGCCGCGATTGGTTTGATAGAAAGCCTTTTAACCCTTAATCTCGTGGGCGAAATGACCAATAAACGCGGCGGCGCCAGCCAAGAATGCGTTGCGCAAGGCGTAGCAAATACCGTGACCGGGTTCTTTGGCGGGATGGGGGGCTGCGCGATGATCGGGCAGTCAATGATCAATGTGCGCTCGGGTGGACGCACGCGGATCGCCGGGATCGCAGCGGCTTTATTCTTGCTGCTGTTTATTTTGGTGGGCTCTAGCATCATTGAAATGATTCCCTTGGCCGCGCTTGTCGGGGTGATGTTCATGGTGGTGATTGGAACCTTCGCGTGGAACTCGCTTACCATTTTGCGCCGCGTGCCTTTAACAGATGCCTTCGTTACGGTGTTGGTCACCATCGTGACGGTTCTGTCTGATCTCGCAGTTGCGGTGGTCGTTGGAGTGATTGTTTCGGCCTTGGCTTATGCGTGGAACAACGCGCGCCGGATCCATGCTCATGAAGAGATCAATCAAGATGGCAGCAAATCCTACCGCATTCAGGGGCCTTTGTTTTTCGGTTCATCTGATGGGTTCGTCGAGTTATTCACACCAGATGAAGATCCTGATACGGTGGTTGTCGATTTTGCGGATAGTCGGGTGGTGGATCAATCGGCGCTTCAGGCGATCGAAGCCGTGGCAGCAAAATATGAGGGGGCTGGAAAACGCATTCAATTGCGTCATCTCAGCCGCGATTGCCACCGTTTGCTCAGCAAGGCTGGCCATCTGATGGTTGATAGCGAAGATGATCCAGATTACGCGCTGGCGGTGAATTATTCTGTGCGTACCGGAATTTTGGAAAGCGGGCATTAAGACCTTTGCTGGTTGCTCTGTCCCTTCTGCGTAAAACGCGGTTTATACGTCGATGATGCAAAACGGTCAGGGCGAGGCAGGCGCGATCAAACCTTGAAAGCCGATCTGTGGAGCTGAGAAAATTATGGCGAAACTTTATTTTCATTATTCTACGATGAATGCAGGAAAATCGACCTTACTGTTACAAGCAGCGCATAACTATCACGAACGAGGGATGAAGACCTATTTGTTAACGGCGCAGTTTGACCGCCGTGCGGGTGAGGGAAAAATTGCATCGCGGATCGGAGTAGAAAAAGCCGCTGACACATTTGCAACTGGTGAGAATTTATATCAAAAAATTCAGCGCCGCCTGTCAGATCGTTCCTGCGATTGTATCTTCATCGATGAAGCGCAGTTCCTCGAGCACGGCCAGGTTTGGCAATTGGCACAGGCGGTAGATGATTTGAAAGTTCCGGTCATGTGTTATGGCTTGCGGGTTGATTTTCAGGGCCAACTGTTTCCCGGCTCGGCAGCTCTTTTGGCGCTTGCGGATGAAATGCGAGAAATTAGAACCATCTGTCATTGCGGGAAAAAAGCGACGATGGTGATCCGGCAAGATGAGACGGGTCAGGTGATAACGCAAGGCGCACAGGTGCAAATTGGCGGTAATGAAACCTATGTGTCTCTCTGCCGCCGCCATTGGCGCGAAGCAACCGGGTCGTGAATTCACTTTTGAAACTGCACCCTTCCAAAAGTGGCCGCGTTGATTTTAAAGTTTAGCAAAGGCATGAACTTCAAGCGTTCAGCGTTCTAAGGCTATGACTTTTCAAGTTTCTCGAGCTCATCTTCGGTCACCAGAATACGCAATTTCTGAACGGTATTGTCATTGTCGCCGACACCCAGCGCATGAACAAATCGAGATTGGCTGAGCCCCAAACGTTCTCTCGCGTTTTGATTTCTTCAATTGTCGCATCACCCGTTTTTTTCATATTGTTCACGACGGTTTTGGCAACTGAATGATCATCACACCAGCCGCTGGGATCTGGCATAAGTGCAAGCCAGTACTGCGCGGCTTGAATGTCTTTTAACTCAGGTGCCTCGCTAAAAGTTCTGAACTGTTTTAGTGAATCTATAGCTTCGTCGTGATAAATAACTGAGGGTATATTTCCGATTTCTGGCATTACGATTGCTAACGGCATTGTCATTTCTTGCATAAAATAATGTAGCCTGGAACCTCATCCCTCATATGAATGGTGGGGCTTTTAACCCCACTTCTCTCGTGATCCTTGCAAGGCGTCGCGCCGTATATATTTTGCACGGGTTTCCATTGCCTTAGGGCAAGTTTATCGGATGAATGAATCCTGCAGACCAAATTAGATTGGAAAACTTGGCTCAAGCCTACACTCTTTATGGGCTTATTGCGCTGCCTTGCGCAATAAGAGCCCCGTCGCACAGGGGTTAAATATCGTCTGCGGCCGTTAAATCGAAATTCTCATTTGGGAAATACTTTCTGAGGCGAATATCAGCCGTGCGCGCATGCCCTTCCATACCCTCAAGTCGGGAAATTCGCGCTGTGGCCTCAGCAACGGGCTTGGACCCTTCGCGCGTTGCACGCTGCCAAGTGACGATTTTCATATATTTATGAACGCTTAATCCACCCGTATAGCTTGCGGCACCGGATGTGGGCAAAACGTGGTTTGTGCCCGATGCTTTATCCCCAAAGGCAACCGTGGTTTCTTCGCCCAAGAACAGCGAGCCATAACAGCTTAGGCGACTGAGCCACCAATCGAGATCTTGCGCTTGGACTGTCAGGTGCTCGGGTGCATAGGCATCCGATGTGGCGGCCATTTCTTCTCGGGTATCGCAGAGTACAATTTCCGCATAATCGCGCCAAGCGGCGTAGGCATTATCGCGGTTAAGCTCTGGGAGATCCTCGATCAGGGCGGGCACCAACAGCATTACCTTTTCGGCCAGCGCGCGATCATCGGTCACCAGCCAAACAGGGGAATTATAGCCATGCTCGGCCTGGCCGACAAGGTCAGCTGCAACAATATCTGCATCTGCATGCGCGTCAGCCAGAATCAGACTATCGGTTGGGCCTGCGATCATATCAATCCCAATGCGGCCAAAAAGCATACGTTTGGCTTCGGCAACGAATTGGTTTCCTGGCCCAACAAGAATATTAGCTTTGGGCAGCCCAAATAGCCCAAACGTCATCGCGGCAACGCCTTGCACGCCGCCCATGGCCAAAATTTTATCCGCACCCGAAATATGCGCGGCGTATATGATTGCGGGGGCAACGCCTATATCGGGCCGGGGTGGAGAGCAGGCAATAATGTTTTTACAGCCTGCGACTTTGGCTGTGGTCACCGTCATGATGGCGCTGGCAACATGGCTGTAGCGGCCCCCGGGGATATAGCAGCCGGCGGCGTTCACCGGGATCGCTTTTTGTCCTGCGATTAATCCGGGCACAACCTCTGTTTCAAAATCTGCGACGGTTGATTTTTGGACTTCCGCAAATTTTTTAACATTGGCATGCGCAAATTCAATATCGCGCTTCATCTTATCAGGCACCAGGGCCGAAGCCGTCTTAATCGCCTCTGCTGATAACAGTATAGCACCTTGATAATTGTCAAATTTTGCGGCGTATTCTAAAGCTTTTTCATCACCACCCGCCTCAATCTCGTCTAAAATTTTGCCGACAATGTCGCGCGTTTCCCCGGCATCGCTTCGAGAATGAAGAGGAGCTTTCTTAAGATATTCGACGGTCATTATTCTGCTCCTATCGCTGCATCCTCGTGCGCAGCGCCTGATTTGTTATGTTGAATTGATTTGTAAAAGGCGAGGCCGATTAGAAACACGCCGATCCCGCCGGTTAATACTTCCGGGACGTGAACCAGGGATTGAAGAAACATGATCACCGATAGGGCAAAAATAGAATAAAACGCCCCATGTTCCAAATATCGGAATTCCGCTAAGGTTTTGCGCTCTACAAGCATAATCGTCATCGATCGCACATACATAGCTCCAATGCCCAACCCTATCGCGATTAAAAGAATATTTGTTGTCAACGCAAAGGCTCCGATCACGCCGTCAAATGAGAAGCTGGCATCCAAAACCTCAAGATATAAGAACGCGCCCAATCCACCGCGTGCACCAATGGCGGCGGTGTTGCTGGCAACATTGTCGAGATAAGCGCCCAATCCATCGACAAGCATGAAGACCAATAATCCCATTATTGCCGACATTAAGAAGGCTGCATGTTTATATTCTGGCAAAAATTGGCAAATCGCGATGATGATAATCAAAACGAAGGTGATCTCTAGTCCTCGGATTGATGCCACGCGCCGAAGCCGCGTTTCAAGCCCCACGATCCAATCGACCGATTTGTCTTCATCCACGAAGAATTTCAACGCAACCATCATCAAAAAAGTACCGCCAAAAGCAGATATTGGACCATGCGCTTGTTCAATGATATGCGAATATTTCTCTGGGTCGGCCAAGGCCAAATGGATTGCAGCGAAAGGGTTGATCCAGGCGAAAATAGCCACGATCGCCAAGGGAAAGATTATCCGCATGCCAAAAACCGCGATTAAAATTCCCCAAGTTAGGAAACGCTGCTGCCAAATTGGGGTCATCTCTTCAAGTTTGTTGGCATTCACGATCGCGTTGTCAAAAGACAAGGCGATTTCCAGTGTTGCCAGGATCGCGCCCACAAGCAGAAATCCAAACACACCCGAAAGCGTTCCGGTGGTTGCCCAGCCGAGCCACCCCGATAGGCCTAAGCCAATGACGGTTACGATCAAAGGCCACTTTTGATAGGATAAGGTTGACCGGCTCATCTCTGTACCTATTGTCCGAATACTTGGTTGGGAAGCCACAGAACGATTTGTGGGAAAATGAGAATGAGGATCAATCCGATAAGTTGGATCACCATAAATTGCATCATACCCAGATAGATATCTTTCAAATCCCAATTTGGAACCACGCCCTTAAGGAAATAAGCGGATAAGGCCACTGGCGGCGATAACCAAGCGGTTTGTAAATTGACCGCAACCAGAATTCCAAACCACACCATCAGATCGTAGCGATCAAGGCCGTGAAGTTCAAGCTTCTCCACGGTTGGCAGCAAAACCGGAACGACGATCAATACGATCGGCACCCATTCCAATGGCCATCCCAAAAGGAAAATTAGCGACATCACCAGGATCAAGATCAAATAGGGTGACATGTCTAACCCAAGCAACATCTCGGTCATCATTTTTGGAGTGCCAAGCGATGAAAACTCTGCGCCAAAAAAGTTTGAAGCAGCCACTAAGAACATGATCAATACGGTGATTTCAAGCGATTTGATAAGATTGTCAAAAAAGCCTGAAAACGTGAATTTGCGGTAAATCAGTGATAATAGAATGGCGCCAAATGCGCCCATTGCAGCGGCTTCAGCCGGGGTTGCAAACCCAAGAAGAATAGAGCCCAATGCGAAAGAGATCAAAATTGTTGGAGGCATCAGGCCTGCGAAAAATTCGTCCCAAAGCTCTGAGAATTTAAACCTTGTATCGGCATCGCTGCGATAGATTGGCATGGCCAGAGCCGCGAGCAGAACGATGAAAGCCAGTAACACAAGCGAAACCCATGGAAGGCCGTCCCCCCAATTCGCCGCAACCATATAGGTGTGGAATAAAACCGTTATTGGCAACGCGATGCGCAGTACATTCAGATGGCGATAGGCCCGGTAGGTCAACACCATTACGCAGCCTAGAATAATCAAGCCACCAAATGGCAGAAGGCCGCCAAACGCACCTGCGAGGCCAAGTCCAAAAACTCGGCAAATGGTCAGAACGCCCATTGAAATAAGCGCTATTTCTGCTCCATAAAAATCAGAGGTTTTGGGTTGTGCCTCTTCGGATAATACAGGGCCTAACTCAGGGTTGAGCCAGCACCGTCCCAACGTGTAGAGCAGGTATAGCGTTGCCAAAACAGCACCTGGAATGAACGCCCCGCGGAATAAATCGAGCGTTGAAACCTCAAGCACTGGCCCCATCACAATCAGCATAATCGAGGGCGGTATTAAAATGCCCAATGTGCCGCCTGCCGTGATGGTCCCTGCTGCCAGCTGTACATTGTAACCAGAGCGGTTCATTGTCGCGCCTGCCATGATCCCAAGAAGAGTCACAGAGGCGCCCACGATCCCTGTAGCTGCAGCAAAGATCGTGGAAACGATCAGTACCGCGATGTAAAGCGATCCGCGGACCCGCGCCATGATCATCTGGATGGATGTGAACAATCGTTCCATTAAGCCGGCGGCTTCCATTACGATCCCCATCAGGATGAAAAGTGGCACTGCCATTAACTGATCGTTTAACATTGTTGAATTTGTATTCAGCGTCATTAGCAGCGTGGTGAGCTTAAAGTTTGATCCCCAAATGCCAAATACAAAAGCTAAGAAAATTAGCGTGAATGAAATCGGGAAACCGATGAAGATCACGAAAATCATCGCAGCAAGCATGATCAAACCGATGGTTGGTTTCGACAAGCTAGGGCGGACTGACATGATATCGGTAAACCAGCCTCCGCCCGGGGTTGCCTCTGGGATAAACACGGCCATTGTTAGCCAAATCAAGGCGAGTATATAAAAGGGCAGGGCTTGGACAAATCGACGTTCGCGTTCTTTTCCCATTTTGTGGAAGGCTCTGAACAATTCGGGAATACCTTGCAAGGTAAGCAGCAAACCACCGACAGGCATGGCCAGGCGCGCTGGCCAAAGAAGGGGCTCCCATGGGCTATCAAACGCGGTTTCACCCGTACGGTAGGCCAATTCCCAATATTGCGCCGCGATGATGGTGAAAAAGATCATAGATGGGATGAAAAACGCCATATAAAGAAAGGCATCAACGGTTGCTTGGGTTTTTTCAGTCCAATTGCGATAAAGAAAATCGGCACGGATATGCACGCCCCGCATTAGGCCGTAGCCGGCGGCGCCCATAAACAGCACACCCGCGATCATACGGCTGATATCATACGCAAAGAGCGTGGGCCCAAGCCCGAGCGCGCGCGCCGTGTCATCCCAGCCATAACTGGCCATAATGCCAAAGGCATTGCGCGAAATCACTTCGAAAACAACCACCCCGATTAACGGAACCATTAAAAGGCATAGCAGCTTGCCGGCCCAATCATTTAACAGATCGATAAACCCTGTGATCGGGCGTTGCCAGGGCGTCATATCTTCGGGCGTTTCTCCTGGGCGCTCTGTGCGGCGCTCTGCGATCAACTCATCTGCTATCTCTAGCTCTTCGGGTGCAATCTCTTCAGCCACGCCCGTTCTCCCTTTCTGTGCGGTCCTTTTTGTTAAAGGAGCCTTCATTTTTGGAAAAACCTTTGGGTTTTACCAAAAATGAAAGTCGGGGCCCCGAAGGGCCCCGTTTCGTGTATTTAGGGATTACTTCAGCGTATCTGCATGCGCTTTGCCTAAGCTGGCATTTGACGCCTGTGCACCCGCCCAGAACGGCACAGCCACATCGGCGAAATCTTTTTGAGATTGCCAAACTTCTGCAAAGAATTCGTTTTCAGCTGATGCTTCTTCAAGAAGCTTCTTGGCTGCTGCCATATACTCGGTGAAGTAATCGGCTGGTGTATCTTCTAAAATGACACCATGATTTTCGGTCAAATCTTTGAGCGCCTGTCCGTTCGAGTAAATACGATAAGACTGAGCTTTCGACAAAGAGGCATTCGCTGCAACTTCAATCGCTTTTTTCTCGGTTGCTGATAGCCCGTCATAGACGTCGCCATTGAGGTAAAGGTCCGCATTTACAACAACCTGATGAAGGCCTTGCAGATAGTAATGCTTTAACACTTTTTGGAACCCAAAAACTGAGTCCGGCTTCGGGCAGCACCATTCAGCCGCGTCAATAGCGCCTTTTTCAAGTGCCGGAAGAATGTCGCCTCCCCCCATCGCAACGGCGGCAACGCCGATCTCGTTATAGGCTGCGCCTACCATTCCGGGAGGAGCCCGGAAGCGCAGTTTACGGAAATCATCCATCGTCGCAATTTTTTCGGGGAACCAACCCAGAGCTTCAGGGCCAACAGGTTGCAGCATAAAGCCTTTTACATTGACGCCCATTTCATCCCACAGGCGATCATACAATTCACGGCCACCACCATATTGGAACCAGGATAGGAATGACATTGCGTCAAGACCAACACCGGCTCCGGCAATGGGCGCGCCAAACAGGTTAGCGGCCGGATGCTTTCCGCCCCAATAATGGGTCCAAGCAAAGCCACCTTCCACCAAGCCGGCATCTACGGCATCCATAATGTCGCGTGGGCCAACAACTGCGCCCGCAGGCAAGATTTCGATCTTGACCGATCCGGCTGTCAGGTCTTCCACATCATCTGCAAAGCTTTGCAGCATGTAGACTTCGTCAGTTGAGTTTCCAAGCACGGATTGGATCCGGATAGTGGTCTCAGCAAATGCTGCTGATGCCATTAGCGTAAGGGCTGCTGTCCCCACGCTTAGAGTTTTAAGATTAAACATCAATTTTCCTCCCTTGATGATGTTTCCCTCATATCATTATTTATCGCTGCCATGGCCGAGGGGATTGTCCCGACAGAAATTGAAAGTGGGTTTTGTTCATGATTGCCATGATATCCACTTTGTGAAGCGGGGTTGCAAAAGTCATGATGCATCCTCCAACACCAGCTGACTGGCTTTTTCGCCGATCATGATCGCAGGTGCATTCGTGTTGCCGCTGACGATGCGCGGCATGATTGAGGCATCAGCAACGCGCAAGCCGCGAATGCCCTTTACTTTAAGCGACGGATCCACAACCGCCATCGGATCGATGCCCATTTTGCAGGTGCCGGTTGGATGGTAAATTGTAACTGACGTTTGACGCGCCCACTCCAGGGTGGCTACCTCATCCTCTAGGGCAACTCCGACTCCGGGGGCATATTCTTCCGTGATATGAGATTTTAGCGGTTCTGACTGCGCGATCCGGCGCGCGATTTGAATGCCTTTCACGATTGTGCGGCAGTCTGTGTCCGTAGACAGGTAATTTGGATGAATTTCTGGGTGATCGTCGATATTGGCCGAGCTCAGCGTTAAATGCCCAGCGCTTTCCGGGCGCAGTTGCAAAACAGAAGCGGTGAAAGCCGAAAATTTATGCGGCCCATCCGCGGGTTTTAGGGCACTCCAGGGCTGAATATGAAATTGGATATCTGGCGTTTCTAAATGCGCTTCGGTTTTCAGGAAGCCGGTTCCAAGACTGGCGGCCATCGTCATTGGGCCGCGCTGCGTGAACGCGTATTTGGCCGCAATCAAGCCTTTTTTTAAGTAGCTGTTGATTTCGGTATTCACGGTGCTGAGCGTAGTTTTAAAAACTGGACGGGCCTGTAGATGATCTTGCAGATTTTTACCTACACCGGGAAGATCTGATAAAACCTCTATGCCATGCGCGCTAAGTTCGCCTCCGGCGCCGATGCCCGAAAGCATGAGAAGCTGCGGCGAACCAATGGCCCCAGCGCTGAGGATCACCTCGGCGTTTGCCGAAATAGTTTCAACCCGCTGATGCCGGCGAATTTGAACGCCGGTGGCGCGCCCCTCAGCGATCACCACTTTTTCGACCTGTGCATCGGTGATAATACTCAGGTTTTTGCGCGTACGCGCGGGGGCCAAATAAGCCGCAGCGGAAGAACAACGCCGCCCCCCTTTCATGGTCAGTTGAAAATATCCAACGCCTTCCTGATCGGCGCCGTTATAATCGGGATTACGCTTATATCCGGCATCCACCGCGGCATCGACCCATTTATCAACCACATCCCGCGTTAATCTTGAGTTTTGAACCGAAAGCGGCCCCGATTTTCCGCGCAGTCCGGTTTGATCCACGCCTTCCCAGGTTTCGGACCGTTTGAAATAGGGAAGAACATCGCTCCAGCTCCAGCCCGTGCAGCCCATCTGCGCCCAGCCATCATAATCTTGTGCTTGGCCACGCACGTAGAGAAGGCCGTTAATCGAGCTGGACCCGCCAAGGACCCGCCCACGTGGCCATGGGATCGACCGATTGGCGATCCCAGCATCCTCTTGGGTTTCGTAACACCAATCCATTTTGGGATTGCCCATGGTTCGAAAATAGCCAACCGGAATATGGATCCAAGGGCTGGTATCGCGCGGCCCAGCTTCGATCAACGCAACCCTATACCGCCCATCTTCTGATAGGCGATTTGCAAGGGCGCATCCTGCGGAACCCGCACCAACAATGACGTAATCGAACCTCATATAACCCCAAATATCAAATAATGAGACTTTTATTCTCGAATTTATGCAAAATTCATGCTAACTATGATTCGAGATACATGTAAATCACTTTCTTGAAGAAAACCGGTTTGAGCCCCCATGCAGAGCCCGACAGAAACCCCAAGCAATTTGCGCACTTTACTAATCCTTGAAGTGCTTGGCAAAAGCGACCGCCCGATGACGGCGACCGAGATCAATGCTGTGTTGAACCTTCCCAAACAGACAGTACATCGTTTATGCGCCACGCTGGAAGAGTTTGGGTTTATCACCCGTTTGAGCAACAGCAAAAAATATCAAGTTGCGCGCCGTTTGCGTGAAATTGGCGCGGGATTGCTTTATAATTCACGCGATCACATCATGCGGCGGCAAATATTATTGGATGTTGCGCAAGAGGTTGGGGAAACTGTGAATTTCGCGGTGCCGCGTGAAACCGGCATGGATTATTTGGACCGTGTCGAAACCGGTTGGGCGTTTCGGATCCAATTGCCAATCGGCTCGCGGGTGCCCTTTCATTGCACTGCCAGTGGGAAGACATTTTTGGCGAGCCTTCCGATGGCCAAACTGAAAAGTTTTTTAGCAACGCTGCATCTGCAAGCGATGACCCAAAACACCCATGTGTCAACAGCAACTCTTTTGACTGAGATTGCTCAAGTTCGAAAGAATGGCTACGCGCTTGATCAAGAAGAGTTTATGGATGATATGGTTGCGATTGCAGTGCCTGTCACGGATCCAAAAAATCGCTATATTGCGGCGCTTGCCTTTCATGGTCCAACGCAGCGCGTGACTATATCCGATGCCATCAAGAGCAAAGAACTGCTCCAATCCGCTGCGCGGCGCATTAGCGAAAGCCTTTTCGACTAGGTTGCGTTTTGGCGATGCAGGGCAGATTGTTTTTCAGCTCAACCAACTATTCGGCGCCAGGTCAGGCGCTTTTTTGATAATCTGGAAAGATGTACGACGCCTGTCTATACTAGCTGCCCAGCATAGCTTTGGGCCGCAGCGTAACGCGGCAGGCGCAATTTAGACAGGCTCAGTTCTTCTCAATTAATACGCCGTAAGATCGCAATTCATCCAGGGCAGCTATGGGGAAATACTCGCCGGAAAATTGTGCTAATATGGTGGTAGCCTTGAAACGCTCACCATCAAATTCGCCCTGAACAACAACGGGGCTTCCGATTTCGAACGCCTCCGGTAAGGGGCCCGGAAAGACAACGTTGATCGATTCACTTTTATCGGAAAGCGAAAATTGAATACCATATGCATCGCTGGTTTGAACGGAATGGGCAATTCCAAAAACATTTACCATACGGGCGTATTGCACGGTGAAGGCGGGCACCTCGCTTGGGAATAAAAAGTAGCGGGTTTGAGCGAGTGCGCCGGACGCTAAGAGGCAACTTACAATCACCCCACAAATCATTCGTTTCATAAAATTTCCATCATTTATTGCAACGGGATTGGCAGAGCGGTTGCAGCGCTGATCCCACATAGTTCTCGAGCGTGGCGAGTATGCAGCTTATTTTTGATGTTGCAAGCGGCCTTACGGGATTGGGGTGATCGCCAGACCTATGGAGTGTGCATTCAGCGCGGCGTCGAAGTGATTTTGAAATAAAAGCGATAAAGTATTTGCGGTCTTATCACCCCAAAACAAAATACCCGCTTGCGTGGCGCAGGTTTTATGATGCCGCCTTTATTCGCGTCTACGCAGATAAGTGTGTGATAAACACAGCCAATTTACTCGCTAGAGCTTGCATAATTCCTGCCCGGGGCCTAGCTGTTTATACAGACCGGCTCAGCCTGTCTTTTCCGTGATCTACAGAAGGTTTCGCCAAAAGCCCGATGGGGTTTTTGGGTTGCCCAAAAATTGATTATTCAGCTTTTCTGTTATTCCCATTAATTTGCGATGCGGTGATAGAGCCTATATTAAACGTAAAAATATGGCCCAAAATCAAACGGATTATCTATATTATGACCCAATGTATCAACAGTTTGGCGCAAATTGCCCAAAAATATGACGCTATTGTTTTTGATCAATGGGGGGTTCTGCATGATGGCAGCTGTGCATATGCAGGCGCGATTGACTGTCTGGTTGGCCTCGCCAAGGCCGGGCATTCTTTATCCGTGCTCTCAAATTCAGGCAAACGCGCCGCGCCAAATGCCAAGAGGATCGCCGATATGGGGTTTTCAAATGGACTGTTCAATCAAATTATGACCAGCGGCGAAGCTTTATGGCACGATATCGATCAGGGCAAAATTGCGCAGAGTAATTTTTTCGCGATTGAAAGAGAGCAGGGTGATGCGTTGGCTTGGGCGGAGGGGTTGCCTATTGAACTGACAGAGTTGCACAATGCTCAAGCGGTGCTGTTGATGGGCTTGCCAGACGCGGCCAAACTGGCAGATTGGCAGCCGGTTTTGGATCAAGCTTTCGCCGCAGATTTGCCGATTTATTGCTCGAACCCTGATCAACATTCCCCGCGCGCAGATGGTTTGGTGATCTCGGCAGGCGCGCTGGCGCGGGCTTATTCGCAAAGATCTGGGCGGGTGATATACTATGGAAAACCGCATCGGCCAGTTTTTCAGGCTTTGTCGACCTCTCTTCAGGCGCAGCGTTTTTTAATGGTTGGAGACAGTTTGGAACATGATATTGCGGGTGCGCAGGCCGTCGGATGGGACAGCGTTTTGATACAGAAGGGGCTGTATGCCAGCGCGTTTTCCAACGCCGATCACGATGTGGTTCTAAAAACTCTGTTAAAGGACCTTGCCTGCCAGCCGCCAACCTATTCTATAAAACAGCTGCAATGAACCGCTCTGGCGATTGATTGCCCCTTTAATTTTAAGCTTCAGAGCATTTCATAGACGAAATAAGGCCTCAAAAACTGTATTAAATTGGAATTTTTCGACAGGGTGGTTCTTTTAGTCTGGAAATTTCTGCAGCAAAACTTCAAAAGGGGTGATGATTTTTCGTTCGATAAGAGCCACCTGGCATCACTTCAAATATCTGCCCTTATTGTCGGCCATAACGTTTTCACGTGGAAGAAGTTTCGCGCGACGGTCGCAGGCTTTGGGGGTTTCGATTGGTTGGGTGCTGCGTTGGTACCCGCCTGCGCGGCGTTGGTTTGAACGTGAATTTTTGAAAATTTTTCCCGATATGCCACGTGATAAGCGGTTAAATATTTGTCAGCGTATGGGCGTTCATATGGGGCGCACCTTGTTTGAAATTTATCACTCGAAAGAATTTCAAGCCGCGTCGCATAAATTTCACGTTTCAGGCGAGGGTTTGCAAACATTGGAGAAGGCCTTTGCAGCGGGCAAGGGGGCCATTGTTGTCTCGGGTCATTTTGGTCAGTGGGAGGCGGTCCGCGCGGTTTTGAAAAAACGCGGTATAGAAACTGGTGCTGTCTATCGTCGGCAGGCCAATCGCCACTATCAAAGGCGGTTACTGGCGGGCATTCAAGCAACAGGAAACCCAATCGTGTCGACCGGGCGCGCCGGCACACGGGCTTTGGTGCGGCATTTGAAAGCAGGGCGCGTTATCGCCATTATGTTAGATGAGAAACATCCCGACGGTGCCCGTCTTCCCTTTTTGGGCAGGGATGCGCTGACCTCGCTTTCGGCGGCAAATTTGGCGATTAAATATGGTATTCCAATGATCCCGGCCTTTGGAACGCGGATTGCCGATGGCAATGAATTTGATGTTGAATTTGAAGCCGCAATTCCGCATTCGGACAGCACAACCATGACCCAGGCGTTCAATGACAGCCTTTCAAAACGGATATTGGAGAATCCAGACCAATGGTATTGGTTGCTGCGGCGCTGGGATGGCGCCTAGACAGCCGGCGGCATTCAACACTTTAAGCAAAAAGGGGATCATGCGTACTTATTTTCAATTTGGTGCGGCACGTGATCCGGCGACGGCGTTGTTGCGATTAACTCGCAATAACGCTTGACAGTTGCGAGTGATTTGCATTTACAGAAGCCAGCGATATGCAAAGGATCTTTCATGCTTACACGCGTCTTGTATCTGGCGGCGGCTCTCTTTGTCTGGTTGAGCGCAACAAACGCAATGGCAGAGGCGCGGCTGAAAGTGGTGACCACCTTTACAGTGCTTGCCGATATGGCGGCACATGTTGCTGGAGAGGCTGCTGATGTGGTCTCGATTACCAAGCCGGGTGCCGAAATTCATGGCTATCAACCGACACCGCAAGATATCGTAAAGGCCTCTGATGCGGATCTGATCTTGTGGAACGGGATGAATCTAGAACTTTGGTTTGAACAGTTCTTAAAAAACTTGGAGCAGGTGCCCTCCGTCACCCTGACCGACGGAATCACACCCATTTCCATTGAGTCTGGAAGTTATGCAGGTTTGCCCAATCCGCATGCCTGGATGGGATTGGACAATGCGGTGATTTATATTGAGAATATTCGAGCCGCTTTTATCAAGCATGATCCTGATAACGCGGCGATCTACCAGGCCAATGCGCAGGCTTATATAGGTGAGTTGCGCAGAACCATTGAGCCGTTGCGCGCGGCGCTTGCAAAAATTCCTGAAGAGCGCCGTTGGTTGGTAACCTGCGAAGGGGCTTTTAGTTATCTTGCCCGCGATTTTGGGTTGAAAGAATTATATTTATGGCCAATGAACGCCGATCAAGTTGGCACACCGCAACAAGTGCGCAAGGTGATTGATGGCGTCCGGAAACACGAGGTTCCAGCCGTGTTTTGCGAAAGCACAGTCAACGCGGCGCCCGCCCAGCAAGTGGCCCGTGAAACAGGCGCAACTTATGGGGGGGTTCTTTACGTTGATAGTCTGAGCGCAGCTTCTGGCGCAGTCCCAACCTATCTTGATCTTCTAAGGGTTACGTCAAGCACTGTTGTGAAAGGGCTGTCGGAAGCCTCAAATTAGACTATGTAACCATCGCGGGCGGATCTATCGATCAAAGCGCAGCGGCGGGTTTGCCAGAGAATAGGCCGGTGCATGCGGCAAAGGACAAGACCATGAGTGACTTACCCAGTTCACGCACAGATCTGAACAATTCGGCGGATATTGGGATATCGGCTCAAGATGTTACGGTGACCTATCGCAGCGGGCATACCGCGCTTTGGGATGCCAGTTTTGACGTTCCGCGCGGCACGGTTACCGCATTGGTGGGCGTGAATGGGGCGGGTAAATCAACCTTGTTTAAAGCCATTATGGGTTTTGTTCCCGCTGCCAAGGGCACTATTAAAATTCTTGGCCAGAGCGTGAAACAGGCTTTGGCAAAAAATCTTGTTGCTTATGTACCGCAATCCGAAGAGGTGGATTGGGCGTTTCCGGTTTTGGTCGAAGATGTTGTGATGATGGGGCGTTACGGTCATATGGGGTTTTTGCGGCGCCCTAAGCAAATCGATTATGATGCGGTTGATACGGCCTTGCGCCGTGTGAATATGCAGGCGTTCAAAACCCGCCAGATCGGCGAGTTGTCGGGCGGGCAGCGCAAACGGGTTTTTCTCGCGCGCGCTTTAGCGCAGGATGGACAAGTGATTTTGCTGGATGAACCTTTCACTGGCGTTGACGTCAAAACAGAAGAACAAATTATCGCGTTATTGCAAGAACTGCGAGACGAGGGGCGCGTGATGTTGGTTTCGACGCATAACCTTGGATCGGTGCCCGAATTTTGCGACCGAACGATTTTGGTTAAGGGCACTGTGCTGAGCCATGGACCAACCGAAACAACCTTCACCCGCGAAAACCTTGAAGCCGCCTTTGGTGGGGTTTTGCGCCATTTCACATTAGGGGGCGAGGCGCTGCATGAGGATGCAGATGCCCGCGCGATTACCATCTTTACCGATGATGAACGCCCATTTGTTCAATATGGCGACAAGACGCAGCGGACCGATGGGAATAGCTGATGGAGCTTTTGTTGCAGCCATTCAACTATAGCTATATGGCGAATGCGATGTGGGTGTCTGCTTTGGTGGGAGGTGTCTGTGCCTTTTTATCAGCCTATCTGATGCTGAAAGGCTGGTCGCTGATTGGGGATGCGCTGTCCCACTCGGTCGTGCCAGGGGTAGCGGGAGCCTATATTCTTGGCTTGCCATTCGCGCTTGGCGCCTTTCTTGCTGGCGCTTTGGCAGCCGGGGCCATGCTGTTTTTATCCGAGCGATCAGGTTTAAAGGCAGATGTGATCATCGGATTGATTTTCACCGCTTTTTTTGGATTGGGTTTGTTTATCGTATCAATCAACCCGATATCCGTGTCGGTGCAAACGATTACAATGGGCAATATCTTGGCAATAACACCTGAAGATACGCTGCAATTGGCGCTTATCGGTTTCGTTTCTCTGGCCGTATTGCTGGCCAAATGGAAAGATTTGATGGTGACGTTTTTTGATGAAAACCACGCCCGTACAATCGGGCTTCGGCCTGGCCTTTTGAAAGCTATTTTCTTTGTTTTACTGTCTGCATCGGTGGTGGCGGCCATGCAAACCGTCGGCGCTTTTCTGGTGATCGCTTTGGTCGTGACGCCGGGTGCAACCGCCTATTTGCTTTGTGATAGATTTTCACGCTTGATCGTGACCTCGGTTGCCATTGGCGCGCTGACCAGTTTTTTTGGAGCCTATATAAGTTTCTTTTTGGATGGGGCCACCGGCGGCATCATCGTGGTTTTGCAGACGTTGATTTTTCTGATTGCCTTTATATTTGCCCCGGCGCATGGGCTTTTGGCCGCAAAACGCAAAGCCAAACATGCGCTGCAGGGGCATTTTGCCTCGCATGCTGTAGGAAAAGAGTGATGGATGTAAACACGCTTATTTTGCCGTTTCAGTTCGCATTCATGCAAAACGCTTTTCTGATCTCGATCATTGTTTCGGTGCCCACCGCACTGCTGTCTTGTTTTTTGGTGATGAAAGGCTGGGCGTTGATGGGCGATGCTGTCAGCCATGCCATTTTGCCCGGCATTGTTGTGGCCTCTATTCTTGGAATTCCTTTGCTGATTGGTGCCTTTGCCGCTGGCATGACCTGCGCTTTGGCCACTGGCTATCTGGCAAGCAATAGCCGCGTGAAACAGGATACGGTGATGGGGGTGGTGTTCTCGGGCATGTTTGGGCTGGGCATCGTGCTGTATGTGGGGGTGGAGACGGGGGCACATCTGGATCATATCCTGTTTGGAAATATGCTGGGGGTAGAGCCGCATGAACTTTGGACATCGGGGCTGATTTCAGCGGGTGTTGGGCTTGTACTGCTGTTGAAATGGAAAGATTGGCTGTTGCACAGTTTTGACCCTGCGCAGGCCTATGCTTCGGGGCTTTGGGTGAACGGTTTACATTATGGCTTGTTGGCAGCTTTGTCTTTAACCATTATTGCCACGCTGTCTGCTGCAGGCCTTATTTTGGCAATCGGACTTCTGATAGCGCCCGGGGCAATTGCCTTTTTACTGGTCCGCAGGTTTTCCTCAATGCTTTTCGTATCTGTGATCGTGTGCATGGTGTCGATGCTGCTGGGAACCTATGCCAGTTTTTTTATAGATAGCGCTCCGGCCCCTACGATCATTTTAATCATGACAGCTATCTTTATTGTCGCGTTCTTTAGGCGGCAAATGATGACCCGCCATGCCTCTTTGCAACCTGCCAAAAATGCGTAAGCTCTGTAGGCCAATGGCACCCAAATTGGGTGAAAGCAGATTAAATTTCAGCTAAGATTTAAATTCTTATTGCTTTCCAGCCCTTAAGGCAAAACCAATCTGGTGGTGCTTTGCTTTGCCTTCACTGCGGATAAGAAATTCTGAGGCCCGATGCAGCGCTTAGAGGCGCGTTGATATCGCCCGGCATAACCGCGCCGCGGCGGTCACGGGGTCTATTGCGGTAAATCCGCCCGTTAAGGCAAAATCCGATGAAATTTGAACAGCGCCTGCGCACCCTAAGATGAACGTGTTTATTTTTGCTGTCAGTTGAATATTCTGCGCCGTTGCATTGAATTTTTGAAGAGCTTTTTCCGTGTCCGTGTCTAACTCGGCAACGCCAATATGCGCGGCCTCTACAACCGGGATATGATCGGCGAACCCCAAGGCGGAAATGTTGTTCTGAAGAATCGGAACCGCTGCCTCAACGGTTGTTATAACTGCGCTTTTTTCGGCCAAAAGTGAGGCCATGTGATAGCTCGCTTGTCCAATCCCTATGACGGGGCATCGGGCAATTTCCTTTGCCTTCTTCAGGCCTGTATCATCAAAACAGGCGATTATTATTGCATCTGCCCCCGCATCCGATGCTTTTTGAACCAATATGAGCAGCGGGGGAATGCTTGCTGCACCATCTTCAGGCCCTTCGATGACTGACGGGCCGTCTTGCGAAGTCCATCCAATAAACTCCAGATCCGGAGCGGCGGCTTGGGCGGCATGCAGCGCGTTTTCCGTCATGATTTTTGTACTATTTGGGTTGATCAGATACACGGCCATCGCGTTACAACATCCCATCGCCAGCATCAGAGCCGGCTCGTTTCTTGCGCGAAGACATGATCCAAAACGTTAAGAAGAACACGCCAATCATGATGAATGAAAACCCTGTGGTTAGGCTGCCCAATGCGTAGAGAACCGGCGTGGTGACGTTGGTTGTCATGCCGAAAATCTCAAGCGGCAGAGTGTTATAGCTACCAGAGGTTAAGAGGGTCCGCGCAAATTCATCATAGCTAAGCGTAAATCCAAACAGCGCCACACCCAGCAAAGAGGGGGCAATGATAGGCAACACCACATGCGCGAAGGTTTGCCAAGCTGTTGCGCCTTGATCTCTGGCCGCTTCTTCATAGCTTTTGTCAAACCGGTTGAAGACTGCAAACATGATCAGCAGACCAAAGGGCAGCGTCCATGTTAATTGTGCGCCAAATCCCGAGCTGCTCCAATGCACGGTAAACCCCAATTGATCAAACATCAGCCCCACACCCAGCGATACCAAAATCGACGGGATCACCAGCGACGTGACGGTGAGATAAAATAGGATGGTAGACCCTTTAAAACGTTTGCGAAACGCCAGACCGCCCAGCACCGAGACCACAACCGTTGTGACCATCACGGCAAGGCCCAGGATCAGTGATCTGCGAAAGCTGCCCCAGATATCGCCGACAGCTTGTTGTTCGAACAAATCGCGAAACCAATATAAGGATAGGCCGTTCATGGGAAAGGTCAGCCCACCTTGCGGCCCTTGAAAGCTCAAAATGCCGATGGTGAGGATAGGGCCATAGAGAAAGATGACAAATAGAATGAAAAACCCGGCTAATATGTAAAAACTCAAGGAACGTGAGGCCATGTTAAAGCTCTTTTCGGATGTCGACGAGGCGAAGAAAAATCGCGATGATGATAAGCACCGTACACAGCAATACCACGGCCGTTGCGCAGGCTGACGGATAAAGCAGCAGGCCGATATCGTTTGAAATCAAACGCCCAACATTGGCGCTTTGGCTGCCGCTCATGAAGCGCACTGTAATAAAATCACCCATGACCAACGTCACCACAAAGATGGTTCCGATCATAATGCCGGGTTTGCAAAGAGGGATGACCACGTTCCACAATGTCTGAAGCCCGTTGGCCCCCGCATCCGTGGCCGCCTCTAGTAAAGAGCGGTCAATTCGCATCATTGAGTTAAAAATTGGAACCACCATGAAGAGCGTGTACAGATGAACGAAGGCCAAAATTACCGAGAAATCTGAGAACAGCAGCCATTCAAGCGGTTCGTCGACAATGCCCCAACTGAGGAGCGTTTGATTGGCAATGCCATTGCGGCCCAGAAATGGGATCCAAGAAATCATACGGATGATGTTTGATGTCCAAAACGGCACCGTGCACAATAAAAATAGGGCAATTTGCCAAGGTAATTTGCGCACATGGAATGCCAGGAAATACGCAACTGTAAATCCAATAAGAAGCGTTAATGCCCATGTTACAAGGGCGTATTTAAAGGTTTTGAGGAAGACGGAATATGTGACCCAAGATGAAAAAAGAAACTCGTAATTGTCAAATTGAAAGGCGGGATAAATGGACCATTCGGTTGCGCCCCAAAAACTGACCACAACGATCATTATAATCGGGATCACTAGGAAGCCGCCCAGTATTATGGCCAAAGGCGCCGCCTGAAGCCAGCCAATCATTGTGTTGCTAGCGCGCATAGCATGCCGCTTTTAAACACAGGGCGTTGAAAAATAGATGTCGTCTCATAGATTTTTGAACCAGACAATTTTTAGGGTTTTGAATTTGTAAAGAAGGGTCCCAGCACGGCGCTGGGACCCTCTGAGTGTCAGTGGTGGTTTAGGCTGCGATAAACTCGTTCCATTTGCGCACCATATACTGGTTTTCTGTCATCACAGAGTTCCAGCATTTCACCGCGCCCATGCGATCATAGAAAGATCCACCATCACGCGTTTCGCCGGCTACGGCCAGTTTATCGCCAAATGGAGAGGTAATATCACCCGTTGCGGCTTTGCCTTCGAACCAATAGCCCCATTCATTTTCTGTCATGAAGTTTTTGCTGGTTTCAGGCACGGCTGAATAATAGCCTTGGCGCATCAAGAACCCGCCGGCCCAGCCCGAGAGATACCAGTTGATATATTCATAAGCGGCTTCTTTTTCGATACCTGACAATGAGGCTGCAAGCCCCATACCACCGCCCCAGCTGCGATAGCCTTCTTTCAAGGGTTGATACACGCATGGGATTCCGCGCGATTTTACCGCTGTGATGGCGGGTGACCACATAGATTGGATCACAACTTCACCACTGGCCATTAAATTGACGCTTTCATCGAAGGTTTTCCAAAAGGCACGGAATTGCCCGTTTTTCTTGGCTTCCGTGAAGATCGCAATCGTTTTATCGATTTCCTCTTTGGTCATATTGCCTTTGTCGCCATAGGTGATCTCGCCCATTGCTTCGCAAACCATTGCCATATCCATAATGCCAATCGACGAGATATCCAAAATAGAGGCTTTGCCCTTGAATTCGGGGTTCAAAAGTTCAGCCCAGCTTTCAATCGGCCGGCCGATCAGATCGGGGCGAATGCCCAGAGTATCTGCGTTATAAATGGTCGGCACCATCGTCATCCAACCGGATTCATGATCGGCAAAGCTTTTGCCGTTGGGCCCTTCGACAAAGCCCACCGTATGCGGCGCAGTGCCCTGTGCAATCGTGCTGGTGGGCGTGAGTTTTCCAGATCTAAAGGTCTGTGCGATCTTGTCATAATTGTCTAATTTACTGGCATCCATAGCCTGCAGATTCCCGGCAGGCCAAACTTTCTTGCAGGAGATATATTCAATATCTGCAATGTCAAAGCTGCCCGGTTGGGTGGCAACGCGCTGCGCTGCGCTGTCGGTATCTAGGGCCGTCATCGTGAGGTTAAAGCCAAGATCTTCCTTCACTTTTTCGGCAATTTCATTCAGGTTGGAAACGCCTGTTCCGATCTGTCTTAGGGTCACATCCTTGATATTCTGCGCCCAAATCATTGGGGCACCCAAAGTGGATCCTCCTGCAAAAGCAGCCGTGGCAGCCGCGCCCTTAAGCAGATTTCTGCGGCTCAGTTTGGTTTCTTTAATCATTTCTGTACTCCAGTAATGTTGGTGATGTTGTTGGAAGGTTATGCTGCCAAAGCGTGGACAGCGTTTTGATCCCAGCTCAGGCCAACGGCCTCGCCGGGTTGGCTTGGTGAAGCAAAGAATGCGCTATCCGCCATCAGGATAGTCACTTCTTGCCCACCAAAAACTTTGGCTGTGAGAGATACGTGAATACCTTGGTATTCAACGGCGGTAATTTGGGCCGAGATCAGCGCGTCTGTTTCGGGCAGAATGCGCATCGCATCGCGGCGAATGGCAACGCGGCCATGCGGCAAATCAAGTACGTTGTGCCCGCCAAGAAACCGCGCCACAAATTCGGTTTTGGGTTCATTGAATACGCTATGAGCCGTGCCTGCTTGTTCAATTTTAGCATTATTCATAACGATAATTTCATCGGCTAAACCCAGCGCCTCTTCTTGGCTATGGGTGACGTGAATAAAACTAATCCCCAGTTCGGCTTGAAGTTTTTTCATTTCGGCGCGCATTTTAATCCGTAAAAACGGATCCAGCGCCGAAAGCGGCTCATCCAGCAGCAACACTTGCGGCCGTGTCACCAGCGCGCGCGCCAAAGCCACCCTTTGTTGCTGGCCACCGGAAAGTTGGTCGGGAAACCGCTTGTGGAACGTCTCCATATCTACCAGCTCAAGTATTTCTGCAGCTTTCTTATGCCGATCGCTGCGGGTCACCCCCTTCATTTTTAAGCTGAAAGCAACATTGTCGATGATGTTTAAATGCGGGAAAAGCGCGTAATTTTGAAACATCATCGCGGTGCCGCGGCGGGCCGGTGGCATCAACGAAATATCTTTGTTTTGCAAGATGACAGCGCCATCGGTAACGGTTTCATGCCCCGCAATCATCCTGAGCGTCGAGGTTTTTCCGCAGCCAGATGGCCCTAAAAGGCAGGCATAACCGCCGGTTTTGAAGCGATGAGATATTGCATCAACGGCTAAGGCATCGTCATAGCGTTTCGTGAGTGCGACCAATTCTAAATCAGATGTCATTGCAAACCATTTTTCGTTGTTTGGATCACGCTGGTCTGTTTTCGGTTGGGATAACAAAAAAAACTCTATGGATTTGAGCGTGGCGTGGCCGCATGCGCAAATTGTGTGCAGAAAAAATATTTTTGCTTACAATTTAATCATAAAATTGTATACAATATTTTCGGTAGGGCAAAGTTTGATCGTCTTTGTTGTTTCTGAGTCGGTAATTTGCAATAGAGAGATCTGCGCCCCAACCTCGGTCTGGAAAGACGTTTTATGCCTGCACTCAAAACGACTATAACGGCTCGTGAAATCGGCAAAGCGATTGCTAAAGCGATCCATGAACATAAAGTGCTGCCGGGAACCAAATTGGGCGAAGACGAATTGTCTGAGATTTATGGGGTTTCCAGAACGCTGGTGCGCAGCGCATTGCAGGGATTATCGCATGAACAGCTTGTGGATATTCAACCCAATCGGGGAGCATTTGTTTCAAAGCCCAGCTTGAGAGAGGCGCGTGAGATTTTTGAGGCGCGCGCTCTTTTAGAGCCGAGAACGGCGCGGTCTGCAGCGCTCAGGATGACGAAGGAGGCCGCGCGCCGATTGCAAACCCATATTGATGATGAGCATGAAGCTTTGGCGCAAAATGATATTGGGAAAGCGTTGTGGTTGTCTGGGGTTTTTCATATTGAAATTTCAAAGCTCGCCGATCAAGCCACGATTGGGCGGTTTATCGAAAGCCTTATCGCCCGGTCTTCGCTAATTATTGCGCTTTATCGGAAAAGAGACAGCGCTTTGTGCGAAAAACATGCCCATCATGCTTTGCTGGAGGCTTTATCGCAAAAAGACGGAGCCAGAGCGGAAGAATTGATGCAAAGCCATCTGGTGGATTTGGTATCGGCGCTGGATTTGCGCGAGAAGGTTTCGAACCCAACTAAGCTGAAAGATGTGTTGGGGGGCTTGGGCGCTTAAGCCCCTGGCAATCAACTGCCAAGGTTCTTTTATAAGCGGTAAGCTAGCCGCTCGGATTTAAGCGCATTTGTTTTAACACCTGCTCATACCTGCATTCCAACCTGGTGAGAGCAAAACAGATCATGCACCTGATCACGTGCGCTTTGGCTTTTAGGCTTGTTTCAACAAATATTAAGCCGGCCATGCTAATCAACTTTTTTAATAGTCGGATTATATCTGCTGCCTAGCGGCTTTTCTGATCGCTCAATATGTTTGAACCTAAACATTTTCTGGTCAGAACCGATGCCCGTAAACTTTGGCGGCTTGTCGCGTTTTTTATGTTTGTTGAGGTGTTTTTGCTGCGCATCTATTTCCTTTCCGTGCTGGTTTTCTTATCGTCTTATTTGTTATCTGCTAGCGGCTTAAGCGCCTGCACGATTGCGCATAAAAACGAACGCTTGTTTACCCATTGTCTGTTACATTCTTCGCTCAATAAATCTGTCGAGCCAGCTACCGCTTATTTTTTAAACACTAAATTGCGGCGCAATGTTCAACCGGGCATCGCCACTCTGCCGGTTGCGGAGCGATCGTTGCAGCGTTTTTTGGCGCCTGTGATCTTATATTCGCACAATATAAACGGTGGTAATCCAAACGCAGCGTTGGTTTTGGGCGATATGGTTTTTCAGGGCAAAGCGGATCGCGTGAAAAAAGCGGGCGTTCTTATGGGGGTGGGGGCCGGTTTGCGGGATCGCTATTTTCCACATGCGCGTACTTATTTTGAGTATGGGGTGAGCGCGCATTATGCGCATAGCCCGCAGCATGAGATGGGCATTGCCTCTTTATCGGCCGATGCCTGTTTTGTGAAAAGCCTGCGAAACTGGCGCTACGTTGATTTGTGCACCCGTGCGGATCGGATTCAAAAAGATCTTTCAGATACCCGCATTAAGCAACATGAAATACGCGTTTCTAAGCTTTGGAACGGGAAATTTGCGCAATCCCATCAGTTTACGGCGGGCGTAGCGGTGCGGAACGCAGATCAGTCGGTTCAAACCCAAATCTCAGTTGAGATGGAAATGCTGTATTCAACCAATAGAATTTGGAGCCTTCGCATTATTCGCGGTGAGCGTGTTCCCAATCGGCTGGTATTGACGCAGATTGTGTCACTCAGCCTAGTTGAGTTGATAAAGCAAAACCCCTTTGCGTTGGATCTTTCATATAGCGAATATTCGGGCGGCGGTTTGCTTGGTTATAAGCGTGATGACAGCACGCTATCGGCCCTGCTTTCCTATCCTGTTTCCCCGCAAGTCAGCCTGTCTTTTGGTTATCAGTTCACCAACAGCACAATCGATTATTTTGATTTGAAAACGCCTATATTGGCTCTGAAATTTCAAGCGCTTCGATTTTAGACAAGGGGCTTGGCTGGTTTTGCCTGCGCGCGCTTGCCGCGGCAGCGGGCAATCATGCGTATCGGCCGCTTTAACCTTTTTCTCTCTCACATCGCGTGGTGATTTTCAGTGCGCGTTTTGTTTTGCAAAACCGCTTCGCGCCAGATTTCAGACCAAGATATGGGCTTTTCAGGTTTGAACCTTGCGCCAAGTTTTACAGCGCTTCTGGGGGCTGCTGGCCCGCCTCAAGCGCCGGGTCAAGATAAGAAGGATCCAAAAGGTTTGGTTTTTCAATTGACAATTTTTATGAAAATGGCGAGAGATGGTATATTGGTATACCAAAATACCGAAACTCGACATTCTGGGAGGAACAAATATGAAACGGAAAAATTATGTCGGCAAGCTGCTGACTGGGGCCTCAATGTGTTTAGCCATGGGGGCAAGTGCCGTGATGGCGGATGAGTACCCGTCAAAAACTATTGAAGTTGTCACGCATGCTGGCAATGGCGGTGGTACAGATGTTACAACGCGTATGATGATGCTGCGCGCGCGCCGTGAATTAAAGCAGGACATGGTTGTCGTGAATAAGAAAGGCGGCGGCGGTGCTGTGGCCATGGATCATTATCTGACCGTTCCCGCCGATGGTCATACGATTCTGACCTTTACAATCGGGCATGCGGCCACGCTGGCCAAAGGCGAAACGGATATGAAGCTGGATGATATTCGTCCGATTGCCCGCGGCACAGATGACCCTCAAATTCTAATGGTACGCTGCGGCGCTTATGCCGATGCGGCCGATTTTGTCGCTCAGCAAAAGGCGGCTCCGATTACCTATGGCACAACGCATTTGGGCAATATTGATGATGTATCTGCCTTTATGTTCACCACCAAGGGCGATATGAAAACGCCCAAAATTCTACCCTTTGATGGTGGCGGAGAATTGGCGACTCAATTGGTTGCTGGCGCTGTAGACGCGGCCGTGTTGAATTTGGCGGAAGCTGGAAGTCAGATCGAAGCGGGCGACGTCTGCCCGATCGTTGTGCTGGCCAATAACCGCATGGCGGCTTTGCCAGATGTTTCAACCGCGCAAGAAATGGGCATCCCTGTCAGTTTCTCAACCGTACGCGGCTTTGTGGTACATAAAGACACACCAGACGCAGTGGCTGAAAAAATCGAAACGGCTTTGATGAAGTCGATGAACCATTCCGTCTATCAGGGGTTCTTAACCTCAGTTGGCCTTGATAGTTCTTCAGTGGCGGGCTCTGATGAATGGGGCAACCAGCTCTCTGTGATGGTGAATGATATGCAAGCTGCTTTGAAAGAGCTTGGCTTTATCGAATAATTATTTGAACTGGGCCGCGCCCTTTTAAGGGGCGCGGCCATCCTTTGGAAGAAAGCTTTATGTCAATGCCAACGTCAAAATCAGAGCGCTATGCCCGATGGATGGTCCCGCTTGGAATTGTGATTTTTGCGCTTGTGGCGATTTATTTCACGACCACATTCAAGAAAATGCCGCCTATTTTAAAGCGAGGGATACAGCCCTCGGATTTTCCGCAATTGATCTGTGGTTTTATCATCTTTTTAACAGCGCTTATGGTTTGGCTGGACCCGATTAAACTGCAGGAGCGCGCTGATAAATCCACCTTTGGTACATTTTTGGCGCTTTTTATCTTCTGTTTATTGGTCCAGATCGATCTGTTTATAGCGCTGGGCGCTTTCGCGGCAGGTCTCTCGATTCTCTGGGGCGAGCGGCGTTGGCACCTGATTGCTTTGGTTGGGCTGGCAATGCCCACGATCATTTTTTTCCTGTTTGATTTGGTGTTCAGAATTCGGTTTCCGCGCGGTCTTTTAACAAATTGGTGGTATGGCTGATATGGAGGCGTTTGTTGCAGGATTCACCGCGTTAGGCGACATCTCATTGCTAATGTTGCTGGTTTGCGCAACGTTGGGCGGCGTTGTCATCGGAGCTTTGCCTGGCTTAAACGCAACCACGGGTGCGGCTTTATTGCTGCCCTTCACGTTAACGATGGAGCCGGTGGCTGCCATCTCGGTGCTGACCGCTATCTATTGTTCGGCAACATTTGCCGGTGCGATCACGGCCATTTTAATCAACACGCCCGGCACCTCCGCCAGCGCAACCACTTGCCTTGACGGTTATCCAATGGCGGTGCGCGGCGAAGCAGGCCGAGCACTTGGATTGGCGGTTATTTCTTCAACCGTTGGCGGTGTGTTCAGCGTAGCCGTTTTAATGCTGTCGGCCCCAATTTTGGCGCGCGCGGCGTATAATTTCGCCCCGCCTGAATATTTTGCACTCACCCTGTTTGGGCTGTCCATGTTGGTGAGCGTGGGTGGTGGCTCGCCAATACGCAACCTGATTGCTGGGGCATTTGGCATTTTATTGGCCACTGTGGGCACCGACCTTCTGACCTCAGTAAAGCGCTTTACCTTTGATGTAACCGAGTTGCGCGATGGCATTGGCTTTGTGCCAGTTATGATAGGCGTGTTTGGCATATCCGAACTGTTGGCTCAGGCTTCAAAATTAAACGAGCGTCGCGAGCAAATCACCATGAAGGCGATTAAATTGCCCAGCCGCGAAGATTATAAACGCGTCTGGAAAACCATTTTACGCTCAAGCGGGATCGGAACTTTTATCGGGATTTTACCCGCTGAAGGCGCAACTGTAGCCTCGATGATTGGGTATAATGAAGCCAAACGCTGGTCAAAAACGCCCGAAGAATTTGGCAAGGGGGCGCCCGAAGGAATCGCAGGATCTGAAGCAGCCAACAATTCTGCAACCGGCGGTGCAATGGTGCCCACTTTGGCCTTGGGCATTCCCGGATCGCCCACTGCGGCGGTGATCCTGGCGGGATTATTGGTGCATGGCTTGCGCCCAGGACCCACGATGTTCACCGAGCAGGCGCATTTTGCCTTTGCGATTTTTTGGTCGATGCTGTTCGTCAATCTTCTTTTTTTAGTAATCGGGCTTTACGGGGCCCGTGTATTTGCCCGCGTCACACTGATCCCAATTCCGGTGCTATGGCCAAGCGTTTTCATGTTCTCTGTGGTGGGGGCCTATGCGCTGGATCAATCCATGTTTGATGTGTGGGTTGCGCTGATTTCCGGTGTTGTTGGATATTTCATGCGCATGTATGGGTTTTCGGTTGTTCCGCTCGCCATTGGGTTGATTTTAGGCGGGATGCTCGAGCAACGCCTCGGCCAGTCGATGGTGATGCTGGATGAGAAATGGTGGCTGATGCTCACTCGGCCCTTATCACTTTTATTTTTTATCCTAACGGCTTTGGCCTTATTTGGACCCACCGTTTGGCGGCTTTTAAAACGAGCTAAAGGACTTGAAAGAAAGGCTGATTGAAATGACTCGTATAAAATCTGTTCGCACGCGCGTTTGGAATTGGACGGGGCCAACGGTGCCGCCGCAAGGGCATTTTTGCACCAACGCATCGGATGCGCTTTGGACAAAAGGCGATGCCATGTCTTCGTTTCGGTTCCACCAATGGCTGACCTGCGAAGTGGAAACGGAAGATGGTACCATCGGCATCGGCAACGCCGCCTTAGCGCCAAGCGTCGTCAAAAAAGCCATCGATGACTGGTACGCGCCTTTGGTGATCGGAGAGGATCCGTTCGATTATGCGTATCTGTGGGAAAAAATGTACCGCACAACCCATGCTTGGGGACGCAAGGGCGTAGGCATGACGGCTATCAGCGCCATTGATATCGCGATTTGGGATCTGATGGGGAAGTTGGTTGGAAAACCAGTGTTCAAGCTTTTGGGAGGGCGGACAAAAGAAAAAATTCCAGTCTATTATTCCAAACTCTATGCGGACAGCGTCGAGGCCATGCAAGAAGAAGCGCAAGAGGCGCAAAAAAACGGCTATCTGGCTTATAAAACGCGGTTTGGTTTCGGCCCAAAAGACGGCATGCCGGGCATGCGCGAGAATATCAAACGGGTTGAGGCGTTGCGCGAAGTCTTGGGCTATGATGTCGATTTAATGCTTGAATGCTATATGGGGTGGAATCTTGATTACGCAAAGCGCATGCTTCCAAAACTTGCGAAATTTGAACCACGTTGGCTCGAAGAACCGGTGATTGCAGATGATGTTGAAGGGTATAAGCAGCTGAATGCCATGAACATTATACCGATTTCAGGCGGCGAGCATGAATATTCGGTGATAGGTTGCAAAGATCTGATTGAGCAGAAAGCTGTCAGCGTTCTGCAATATGACACCAACCGTGTTGGCGGTATTACAGCGGCGCAGAAAATCAACGCGATTGCAGAGGCGCATCAAATTCCAGTGATCCCGCATGCGGGCCAAATGCACAATTATCATTTGACCATGGCAAATACAAATTGCCCGATCAGTGAATATTTCCCTGTTTTCGATGTCGAAGTCGGCAATGAATTATTTTATTATATTTTCGAAGGTGATCCGGAAGCGAAAGATGGATACTTGCAACTTGATGATAACCTTCCCGGCTTGGGGATTAGTATAACCGATCGACACAGCCAGCATTTTGAGATTTTTGAATGACCCAATATTCTGGAATATGGCCCGTTGCCCCAACTCCGTTTTTTGAGGATGGGGCCGTTGATTTTGATGGAATGAAGCGGGTGCTGGATTGCCTGATCGATCAAGGGGCGGATGGCATTTGCATTTTGGCGAATTTTTCCGAACAGTTTTTGATTTCGGATGCCGAGCGTGATGCGCTGGCCCGGCTATGCGTAGAGCACATTGCGGGGCGCGTGCCGATTATTGTGACAATCAGCCATTTTGCAACGCAGATTGCCGTTGAACGGGCGCGCTTTGCCAAAGAAATCGGGGCCGATATTGTGATGATGATGCCTCCGTATCATGGCGCGTTGCTCAAAGGGAACGCGCAGCAAAGCTTTGAACAATTTGCAGCTGTTGGTGAGGTTGGGATCCCGATCATGGTACAGGATGCGCCGTTATCCGGGGTTGAGCTTCCGGTGCCCTTACTGCTGCGTATGGCGCGCGAAATCGAAATGGTAAAGCTGTTTAAGATTGAATGCCCACGCGCCTCCAATAAACTGCGCGCCTTGATTGCCGAAGGCCGCGAGGCCATTGAAGCCCCTTTTGATGGTGAAGAAGCGATCACTTTATTGGCAGATTTGGATGCTGGGGCAACGGGGTCGATGACATCTGGAATGATCGTGGATCAGATCAAACCAGTGATCACCCATCATCTGGCAGGGCGGATAGAAGAGGCAACCACCGCCTATGGGCGCGTGGCGATGGTGATCAACCATGAAAACCGCCAATGCGGCTGGCAATCCTGTAAGGCCGCTATGGTGGCCGGTGGGGTGATAAAATCAGATTACTGCCGACATCCGATAGAACCGCTGCACCCTGAGATTAAAAGCCGCTTGATTGATTTGTTAAAACCTTTAGATCCGCTTGTATTAAGATGGGGAGTCTAAAGTGAATACAGCCCTAAAGCTGATAAATATCATTGAAAAAGATGGGCTTGCGCGCAGCCCAAGCCTATCTGAAGACGCGGCATTACAGTTGCGCGAAATGATCTTGCTTGGTCAACTGCCGCCCGGAACGCAACTGCCCGAGCGTGATTTGGCGCAAGCGCTTGGGGTCAGTCGAACCCCGATGCGCGAAGCCATCCGCTTATTGGCCAATGAGGGGCTGGTTTCGTATACGCATTCTCGCCGGCCTTTTGTTGCAGATCCCTCCCTTGCGGAAATTAATGATTGTCTAAGGGTGCAAGGCGCGTTGGAGGCGCTGGCCGGGCAATGGGCGTGCGCGCAGGCAAGCGATAGCGAAATTGACGCCATCGAGCAGCTGAATGCTTCGATTAAAGAGGCGCGCGGCGCGGAAGAGCAATTGCAAGCCTTTCGCCTTGATATGCAATTTCATCAGGCAATTGTCGCCGCAGCGCGCAACAAAGCGCTGGCTGAAACGCACACAACCTATAATGCACGGCTTTGGCGGGTTCGCTTCCTCTCCTCGCAGCGCGAAGAAGGGCGGCCAGAAACCCGGATGGAACATTCAAAAATTATCGACGCGTTGCAAGCGCGCGATCCCCGCGCAACCGCAGAAGCGTTACAAAACCATTTACGCACAGCTGAGAAAAACGTGGCGGCGGCATTGGCAGAACTGTCTAGTCGATCTGACGAGGCCTCGGCATGAGGCGGCCGCGGTTGGGTATTATCCCCGGTGATCCTTCGGGCATAGGCCCTGAATTAATCGCAAAGCTGCTGCAAGAGCCGGCGGTTTTGGCGCAGGCGGATGTGCTTCTTATCGGCGATGCACATCTGTGGGAAGGTGGGGCGAAGCAGGCGGGATTGCCGCTGCATCTCAAGACGATTGACGAAGCCAATCTGTCAACTGGGTTTGCGTTGGCGCATCTTGACCTTGCGACGATTGCTGCGGAAGATGTGCAGATCGCGACAGTGACGCAAGCCAGCGGCAACAGCGCCTTGCGCTGCCTTGATAAAGCGCTTGATTTGGCGCAAAGCAACACCATCGACGGTATTTTATTTGCCCCATTCAATAAAGCCGCGCTGACCCTAGCTGGCCTTAACGCGGAAGATGAACATCGCTATATGGCGCGCTATTTGGGGTTTGAAGGCTATCATAGTGAAATTAATGTTTTAGACGCATTGATGACCACGCGGGTGACCAGCCATATTGGATTAAAGGATGTGGCGGCGAATATTGATCAGCCCGCGGTCATGCGCGCCGTTGACTTGGCGTATAGCACGCTGAAAAAGTCTGGAAAAACAAGGCCTCATGTTGCCGTGGCAGCGCTTAACCCGCATGCGGGTGATAACGGGAAATTTGGCCGCGAAGAGATCGATATTTTGGCGCCTGCTGTCAAAGCTTGTCAGGACCGCCAAATGCATGTCACCGGACCATGGCCCTCGGACACTGTGTTCCTCAAAGCCCAGCGCGGGGAAGTTGATGCGGTGGTCACCATGTATCATGATCAAGGACAAATTGCGATCAAGCTCATGGGGTTTGAGCGGGGCGTGACCATAGCCGGCGGCTTGCCGATTCCGGTTGCCACGCCTGCGCATGGAACTGCGTTTGATATTGTCGGGCAGAAGAAAGCCAATGTCAGCGCCACGCAGCAGGCGTTTGATTTATTGGTGCGCATGGCAAAAACCCATCTGGCAGATCAGGAGAGCAGCCAATGACCGATTTAAACCTTACCGGCCAACATTTCATCGCGGGCAAATGGCTCAGCGGTGACGCACTGTTTGACTCAGCGCCCAGCACCGGCCCGGTCCGTCACTTTTCAGAAGCCAGCCAAAGCCATGTTGACGCAGCGGTAAACGCTGCCGAAGAGGCGTTTATGAGCTATGGCTGGAGCGGCCAGAATGCGCGCGCGGCCTTCCTGCGCACCATCGCAGATGAAATAGAGGCGGTTGGAGCGTTGGTCACTGAAATCGGGCATCAGGAAACGGGTCTACCCGAAGCCCGGTTGGAAGGGGAGCGCGGGCGCACAACCGGCCAATTGCGCCTTTTTGCCGATCATATCGAGCAGGGCAGCTATCTGGAACAAAGCCATGATGTTGCTTTGCCCGATCGCGCGCCATTGCCACGCCCCGATTTACGTTTGATGCAACGCCCAATCGGCCCTGTGGCGGTTTTTGGGGCGTCTAATTTTCCATTGGCCTTTTCAACCGCAGGCGGAGATACGGCTGCGGCCTTGGCCGCTGGCTGTCCGGTTGTTTTGAAAGGCCATCCGGCGCATCCTGGAACCGGTGAAATCATCGCGCAAGCGATTGCGCGCGCGATGAAAGCCACCGATCAACATCCCGGCGTTTTTTCCTTTTTGCAGGGCAGCACGCATGAGGTGGGCGCGCAAGTCGTACAGCACCCGCTGATCCGGGCCGTTGGGTTTACAGGGTCTTTGGCTGGTGGGAGGGCTTTGTTCAATCTGTGCATGAGCCGGCCTGAGCCTATTCCGTTTTTTGGCGAATTGGGTTCTGTCAATCCGATGTTCTGCCTTCCAAAGGCGATGCAAACTCGCGCCGGGGCGCTTGCCCAAGGTTGGGCGGCCTCATTAACCATGGGGGCGGGGCAGTTTTGTACCAATCCCGGCATTGCTTTCGTGATTGCAGGCGCGCAGGCCAATGAATTTGCCGAGGCCAGCATTGCGGCCTTAAGCGGGGCAGGCGCGCAGGCGATGCTGACGGATGGCATCGCGTCCGCCTATAGACATGGAACAAACGCAGTGGCATCAGCGGCGCATGTCGAGCCCCTTTTCACCACAGAGTCTGTTGGGCGCACGGCTTTGCCCAACCTGTTCCGGGTTTCGTTGGAACATTGGCTGCACAGCCCTGATTTGCAAGAAGAAGTATTTGGACCTTTGGGGATCATCGTGGAAGCAAACGATATCGATGAAATGGTGGCAGCGGCTGGCGCCATTGAAGGGCAATTGACCTGTACTTTGCAGATGGAGGACGGTGATAAAGCCCATGCCCAGCGCTTGCTGCCCCATTTAGAGCGCAAAGCAGGCCGGGTGCTTGTGAACGGATTTCCAACGGGTGTTGAAGTGGCCGGCGCGATGGTGCATGGCGGACCCTATCCAGCGTCAACCAATTTTGGCGCCACTTCGGTGGGAACCATGGCAATCCGCCGCTTCCTGCGCCCGGTCTGCTACCAAAACATGCCAGCGGATTTATTGCCCGCTTGAGCAAGCGTTTCCAGCAGTTTTTTGATAGGTATGGCCTGTATCAGACGCTTAGGTGGCCGTCTAATGCCACCTAAGCTTTAGCTTCTTATTCGTCATTGCTTGAAGTTTTTTGCCCCCGGGAAAAGAGCCGCAAAATCTGGATTATTTGTATCTGAAGGGTTTGGCAACGGCGCGTCAAAATCGTATTGAGCCAGCCGTTTTGCGCTGATGTCTTTGAAGGGTTGAAGAGCCTCTACTCTGGCTTGGTTTAAACTGCCATCTGTTTGACCGTCTTCAGAGAAATCGAATTTTTGGGCAAGTTCGGATGTAAACAGCGTTTTTCCATTTGCTTTTGTAAGATATACATCATCGGCTTTTTCAGCCAACGCCATAACAGCGCGCCCCACATAGGTCGGGCTTTCGCCCTGGGGAAAGGCTGTGACTTCTGTTTGTCCACCTGCCGGGTGCAGCGTGACGGCACGCACATTATGGTCTTGTAATTCGGTGGCCATATCAAAACTGAGCCGGTCCATCGCGGCATGGGCAACCCCGTAGCCAACGTCAAAAACATATGCGAACCCGCCATAGCTCGAAATTTGAACGATCAACCCGTTTTTGGCCTTTACCATTGCGGGTGCCACCAATGCGCTCATCACATAAGCGCCGCGAACGCCAATATCCATTGAGCCATCAAAAACCGAAATGGGACGTTCCCAAAACGGCTTTCCAAAATGTGGTGTCATGGCGATCAGTCCGGCATAGGCGCTATTGACAAGAAGATCGATTTTTTCTTCCGACGCGCTTACGCGGCGCACAAACTCGGCCACCGCCTCATCATCACTTTGATCCAATACAACCGGGATAACCTCACCCGCAGCATTGCTTTCAGCCACTTCTTTTTGAAGACTGTGCAAAGCAGATTCTGTTCTTGCTGTCGCATAGACCTTATAGCCGGCTTCGCTTGCGAGAATGCGCGCGGTTCCACGGCCAAAGCCTCGGGAGGCGCCCGTTACTATTGCGATTTTTGTCATAATTTACGGCTCCAATATAGCGTAAGCCCGGGTAGGGGCGGTTTCAATCAATGACAAAGCCCGAGAAAGCTTCGGTGCGGCTGTCATCTTCATAATAGTCGAGCAATTGGTCGACGCTATCCAGCCAATCTAGGCCTTCAATTTGCCCGTCGAGCAAAGATTCTAAATTGGGAAGACCTATAATTTGCACATATTCTCCACTGTCAATTTTGATGAATTTATTTTGAAATTCTTGACCTGCTTTGGATTTCTCGATGATTTGTTCCAGGCGCTTGAGACCCTCAACAAATTTGTCTTCGCAACCTTCTTTTGGCTTGTATTTGATAATTGTCCAGATTTCTTCCGACACGGTTTTTCCTTTATTTGTGCGGTATTAGAACCAGGCGTTATCGAATCGTAGCAGAGTGCAAACTCTAACTCCAATAGTTTATCAGATATTAACTTCGGGGCGCATCGGGCGGAAAAGACGCGTTTTGAAGTGATCAAAAGGCATCTTTTCAGCCAGAGCGCTGCGCCTTGCACGCCGTGCCGAAAACAAGTTATGCGCCCCGGTACAGCGCTTTATCGTGAGCTGCCGCTCTTTATGAATTAAGCAAGGCTTTTCCCACAAGTTCACGCTGAGCCACGTGAATAGCGCGGCCTCAACAGCCTTAGGCCAGAGCGGGTTTGTTTCAGATAAGTTTTATCTCTCTTACAATCTAAGTACCGGTTTGCGGCGATAGTAAGCAAGCTCGGGGCAGCCCGCCGCCGCGAAAGGGGTAAGGTTTGAATTCCGATGACAAGAACCATGAAATTCCTTGGGAGCGCTATGGGAGATAAAGTCTTGTAAATCTGACTGAGGCAGCCCGCCGCCGCGCATCGTGATGATCGTCTCAACCGCTGGGTTCCAATCCGTCTTTCGCATATTGTGTATCGCCAGATATTAGATTTCGTTCGAAATTCGAGCGTAAAGCGTGATGCAGAATCTAACAGATCATTCAGATTATTGATAAATTGATGCAGCGATGTGCCCGATCCGTGGGCCGCGTGTTTTCAAGCGGCCAATCGGCGTGAATTTCGCCTCTCTCTATGTGCCCCTAGCATGGCGCCTACCAACTTCGCTTCGCGTTCCGCTTGACCTCGCCCCGCATGTGAGAAAATGTTTCAGAACTGAAGTTAAAATTGCCGGCGCACGGGCGGCTTATGGCATAACAAGAGATCGATAAAAGGTTTGCCAAGACTAACTAGTATATTGTTGTGGTTCATCCGCCTAGGGCTAAACTGGCGCAAAGTTCGAGCCAATCTGCACCACCATCAATAGCGGCTTGCAAGCTTTCTTATATATCCCCGCAACGTCAAGCCACCGCCCCTGTATGTGAGGCGCGCCACCCGCTTGTTTGATTGCGTTATCTGGGTTTTTGAGGGGGGCTAATCTGGGAAACCGGCCCAGTATAGGAGCCTTGCGCGTTCAAATGTAAGAGCGCCTCAATCTTCTGGCCTTGCAGTCGATCAAGGTCTAGACCCATCACCGCACAGGGGACTGAAATTGCCATTTTGAGCGCGGTTTGCACAGGTATGTTTAGGTTTGAGACCAGTCGGCGAATACCAGCAGCCAATGTTGTATGCGCGCCAGCCAGCGAACCTTCTGCGTTTATCAGCCGCCCTTGATCAAGTTTGATACTTTGCCCATACAGGTCAAATTGTGAAGGCCCACCAACGGTTGGCATCGCATCTGAGACAAGAAACGTCAAATTTGGCTCGGGCCGCGCGCGCAGCGCCAAGGCAACCATGTCATCGGCGACATGGATGCCATCGCAGATGATCCCCACATAAGAGCTTGACAGAATGGCCGTGCCGGTCACCCCGGGATCCCGCCCCTGCATCGGCGACATGGCATTGAAAAGATGCGTAAAGCAGCGCGCCCCGGCCAAGCGCGCCGCAGTGATATCTGCGGGAGCAGCCTCTGAATGCCCGATCGAGACGATAGCGCCCATGTTCACAAGCTTTGCGATATGATCTGGTGGCACAATCTCGGGCGCTAGGGTAATCATAACGGGTATTTTGGCCATGCATAATTTATCAACGCTGTTCAAAGTCATGTCATCAAACGGACGGATATGGTCTGCGTTATGCGTGCCGCGGCGCCGCTGTGAAATATGCGGGCCTTCAATATGCAGGCCGCAGACGCCGTTTTTGCCGAAGGCTGTGAGCGCGGCTTGGGCCGCTTTGCCCAATATATCTGGATGGTCGGTGATCACGGTGGGCAGCAGCGCGGTTGTGCCAAATTGACGATGCGCTTTTGCAATTGCCCACATGGCCTCTGCGGTGGGGGTTGCGTTGAGCAAAACGCCGCCACCGCCATTGACTTGTAAATCCACAAAGCCCGGCGAAATTATACCCGCAACGCGCTTTAAATTTACATTTTGGGGCAGGGCGTCCTGCGCTTTGACAGCTTCAACCTTACCCTCTGTGATGCCAAGCGCGCGCCCATGTTTCAAAACGCCGTTTTCGAACAGCTGGTCTGGGCAGAGCCAATAATCAACATCATTGTGACTAGTCATCTGCACCCTCGAAAGAATACGCCGGAAGCGCCCAGTGGACCTTCGCGCGCGCCAGAGCCAAAGCAGTGGTTTTTATCACTGCTGCAGAGCGTTTAATGACTTTGGGCGCCAACACTTGCGCAAAGGTAAAAATTAGAAAATGCAAGCGATTGATCAATATTTCGGGATGCGCAGAGCAAACCGAAGCAATGCCAACCGCGCCGCCCGCTGTGTAGCGCGCAATGAATTCGCGCGGCAGCTCAGACATTTTGCGCCCCTTGCCACGCCTGATAAGCGGCCCCCAAGGCCGCTGCCGTTTCACCGCGCGCAGCTTTTTTGATCACGGGAATTGGCAAACCATCCCATTGAAGGCGCGCCAGATGCTTTTCCAACGCTGGTATTAAGCCCTCTATGGTGGAAAGCCCGCCGCCCAGCACGATGATATGCGGATCGATGGTCAGGATTAGCGCATGAAGAAGCTGCGCATTTACGCTACACCAAATTTGCCAGATCTTTTCTAAATCAGGTTGCGCTTCTTTTTCGAAGATCAGGCGATGCGCAGAAATTTTTCGCCCCAAGAGGTGAGACGCCAACCGTTCAAGCCCAGGGCCCGAGGCCAGCGTTTCATAGCAGCCTTTGCGCCCGCATCCGCATATGAGAAGCGGCAGCTTATGCTGTGCAACGGTTTCTGCTGGCATGGGTAAATGTCCAAATTCGCCCGATTGTCCGTGGCCGTTATTTACCAAACAACCATTGATTGCTATGGCTCCGCCTACGCCCGTACCCAGCACTATTCCGAGCATGCAGCCTGTTTGAGATCCAGATCCAAAGCGGGCTTCCGCTTGAACGAAGGCACGGCAATCATTAGTCAGGGTGAGCGCTGCGTTACATTCGGCCTCTAAATCACGGTGAAATTTTTGCCCATGGCTTGGAAGGTTGGCGGCAATCGAGGCTCCGGTGGTCGGATTGAGCAACCCGGCTGCTGCCACGCCAATTGGCAGAGCGGCATCGCTACCTTTCAGCCAGCTGATTAGCATGGCCATGGTGCTTAAAAGCTCGGGATAGGTTTTTGGCGTGTCAATGCGGCGCTTTTCGCCAATATCCCAATTGTGATCAAAGCGCTGGGCTTCGATTTTTGTGCCTCCGAGGTCTATGCCACCTGCAATATTCATGTTGCGCCTTCTATCGGGTTCAAGGTTATGTAGAACCCAACGCGAGATAATGTGGATAATCCGGCAAAAGGATCATCAATATGCAAACCAAGCTGGGCAAAAACCCCTTGAGAGGGCTGCGAACCGCGCGCGCTAGAAGAGGAAGAATCTGTCTGAGTATTCACGCGGCCTCCCTAAAAATTTTTACACGTCCAACCATGACCTTAGCGTGATTTTTTCAGTTGTGACCATAAAATCTCAAAAACATTGCCGCTCTGGGCTTGATGATTTCCGTGTGCTTTAAAGATATTCCTCAAGGGCTGCGCTTGTCGTTAAGCCAGTGTTCCGGTGGTTAATACGGGGAAGCTGGCGAAGCCGAAGCGCCCCTGTTTTTCGGCTTCGGCAAGCTGGGTTTGCCAATCGCGCACCTTGTCTTCTGCAATTCCTTGGCGCAACGCAAAATTTGCCATCACTGCCTCGGTAAACCGTGCCGGAGAATTTTCATGGCGCTGCGTGATCACAAACGCCAAGGACCGTGTGTGAATATTACGAATGGCCAGTTTGGCTAATTTTCCAGGCAGCTCCATTGGCAGCATCTGATGAAAACAATGCGCGCGAAACGCGTCGAAGATGAGGGTGTTTAATGCCTCATCCGCACCATGAAATTTAAAATGATCCCATAAAATTGAGATATTTACGAATTTTGACTGTGCTTTCAAAAGCGGTATGACAGCAGATAAAGCCGCGTCAACATCTTCAATATACTCAAGCGTTTGAATGGATGCGACCGCATCGCATGAGGCGGCTTTCAGCGCGATTTCATCTGCCATACAACAAAAAAAGGTAGCCTGATCAAAACGGTTACACCGCTCGCGTGCCGCTTGGATTTGCGTTTTGCTAGGATCTAAACCAAAGGCTTTGCCGTGCGGGCCGACGGCGCGTGCCAACTCTTCAACCAAATGGCCACCGCCACAGCCAAGATCCAATATACTTTGCCCACTTCTCACATTCAGGGCCTCCATCACGGCTTGGCGCCGCTGTACACCGGCGCTGCTTGCGGCCATTTTGCGCTGTAACAGGCTGAGATCTCCCTCAAAATTCATATCAGTTCCTTTAATTTTCTATAGTCAAAACCCAAAGCTTTACCCGCACGTCGTGAACAGAACTTAAAGCAAATAAGCCACGATTAAAATTACATTTTGAGATAATTAGCCTGCATAAAAACCGGCCGGCCGTACATTGTTTTCCTGTTTCAAAAGGTTTTGGTATTTCAAGTTCAGCCGCAGTCATTCCTAGATGCACGATCTCGCCCCTCTAGCTGAGTGAAAAAGAAACATACGGTAAAACTTTTGTGTTAACGACTGCTCTGTTACACAGCTTGTACAGCAGCGGCGGGGTCATAACCGCTGCTGGCGTCTATTAAACGAGCTTACGGGATACATTGAATGCAAGATTTAAACCCTGAGATTGCCCAATATATTCATGGGGATTACCAGACCCAAAATTTACTGAAGAGCTTTTCGGCTAAGATGACCAAATTGTCTTTAGGGCATGTTGAAATTGAAGCTCCCATTGCAGAGGCTATTTTAAATCAGCATGGGTTTGCGCATGCGGGGTTTGGCTTTTCTTTGGCGGATACGGCTGCTGGATATGCTGCAATCACGTATTTACCGCTGGGTCATAATATTCTGACGGTTGAGTCGAAAATCAATTATTTGGCGCCAGCAAAGGGTGACACGCTATGTGCGGTTGGGCGGGTTATCCGCCCCGGGCGCCGGCTGTCTGTGGTGGTTGCGGATCTCTTTGCGATCACCGAAAAAACCCAACAAAAAATTGCGATTTTACAAACAACAATGATGCCGGTAGCACCTGAGGAGGCGCAAGGCGCGCGGTCTTTTTAAAGCGTTTTTCGAAAAGGCGTGGGCATCGATCGAGCGGCTGTTGGCCGCGCGGCGGGTTGACGTTTAGACTTAAGGTTTTTTTACCAGCTCAGCCATTGGACAAACATCGGTGGATCCTCTAAAGCAACCGCAAAGCAGGAAAGAGGCGAGAGCGATGACTGAGAGCACAACCCCCGATATTATTTTTACAAAAGTAGATGAAGCACCCCAAATAGCATCTGTTTCGTTACTGCCGATTGTGCGCAGCTTTGCGGCGGCTGCAGGCGTTTCTATTGGAACAAAAGACATTTCTCTGGCGGGTCGGATCATCGCGACTTTTCCCGAAAATTTAACGGCGGAGCAACGCCAGGAAGATGATCTGGCGGCTTTGGGCCAGCTGGTTAAAACGGCTGAGGCCAACGTGATCAAATTGCCGAATATATCGGCTTCGGTCCCGCAATTGGTGGCGGCGGTCAAAGAATTACAAGCGCAGGGTTATGATATTCCCGATTATCCTGAAAATCCGGCAAGCGATGCCGAAAAGCAAGTGCGCGCGAAATTTGATACGATCAAAGGCTCAGCGGTAAACCCGGTGCTGCGCGAGGGCAATTCGGATCGCCGTGCTGCCCGTGCGGTGAAAAAATATGCGATGGCCAATCCGCATTCCATGGGCGCGTGGAGCGCGTCGAGCAAAACCAGCGTGGCCAGTATGTCAATTGGGGATTTCAGATCGAATGAGCGCTCGGTTACGCTGAGCGCGGCGCAGGCAGGCCCGGCGCGGATCGAATTGGTCTGCGCGAATGGTAATGTTCAGGTGTTGAAAGACGGTTTAGACTTTCCAGAAGGTACGATTGTGGATGCCACCTTTATGTCGGCTAAAGCTTTAAGGCAGTTTTTGGATGGCCAAATCGAGGCAACAAAAAAAGACGGTGTTTTGTTTTCCTTGCACTTAAAAGCCACCATGATGAAAGTGTCGGACCCGATTATTTTCGGCCATGCAGTAAAAGCCTATTTGCAACCGGTTTTTGACCGTTTTGGTGATGTTTTACAGGCTGCGGCCATCAATCCTAATTCTGGGATTGGCGCGATGATCGAGGATATTCAATCACTTCCTGAAAAAGATCAGATAGAGGCCGCGATTGCGGATGTGTTGGCAGACCGCCCACCGCTTTATATGGTGAATTCGGATAAGGGTATCAGCAATTTGCACGTGCCCTCCGATGTGATTATTGATGCGTCGATGCCGGCTTTGATCCGCGCAGGTGGCAAAGGCTGGGGGCCCGATGGCGCTGAGGCGGATGCAAATTGCGTTATTCCAGACAGTTCTTATGCAGCGGTATACGAAGAGGCTGTTGAAGATTGCAAAAAGAACGGTGCGTTAGATCCAACGCGCGCGGGCACTGTACAAAATGTTGGCCTTATGGCGCAAAAAGCTGAAGAATACGGCTCGCATCCCACTACATTTGAAATTCCTGAAGAGGGCACCGTGAGAATGGTGTTCGCCAATGGTGATGTTTTGCACGAACAGCTCGTGGAAAAAGGTGATATTTGGCGCTCGGCCTCAACGCGTAAAGCGCCGATTGAAGATTGGGTAAAGCTGGCAATCGATCGACAAAAAGCTGAAAATTGCCAGGCGGTTTTCTGGCTGGATGAGGCGCGGGCGCATGATGCTGAGCTGATTGCTTATGTGCGCCCTTTATTGGCCGCTGCAGGCGTTTCTGATAAATTTGTGATTATGGCGCCGCGCGCCGCGACCCGCGCCAGTTTTGAAACAATCCGCGATGGGCGCAATACAATTGCTGTAACCGGAAATGTGCTGCGCGATTATCTAACCGATTTATTTCCGATCTTAGAGCTGGGCACATCTGCCAAAATGCTTTCGATCGTAAAGCTGATGAATGGCGGCGGCTTGTTCGAAACCGGAGCAGGGGGCTCGGCCCCCAAACACGTGCAGCAATTGATGGAAGAAAACCATTTACGCTGGGATTCCTTGGGGGAGTTTTGCGCCATTGGAGAAAGCTTTAATTTCTTGGCAGATGTAAAAGAAAATGCAAAAGCCAAAATTCTAGGTGATGCGGTGGATGCCGCTGTGCAAGGCGTTTTGGATCATAACAGATCGCCGATGCGCCGGGTTGGGCAGCCCGATAACCGCGACAGCCATTTTTACTTCGCTCTATATTGGGCTCAGGCGCTGGCCTCGCAAAAAGATGATGCAGATGTTGCGGCACATTTTACCCCGATTGCTGGGGCATTGGCGGAGAATGAAGCCACCATCATAGCCGAGCTGTCTGCGCTGCAAGGCAAAGCCGTGGATCTTGGGGGCTATTACAATATGGATGCTCAAAAATCCGAAGCCGCCATGCGCGGATCACAAACCTTTCTGGATATTATTGGTTAAACAATCATGGTGTCCGCCGCTCGCGGGCGCCTGATTTTATGTTTTCCAGCTAGACGTTTTTTTGGGTCATCCTACCGGCGCCATCATTTTTGCACCGCCGACTGAACATTTTTGGAATATGGACGTTACTTTCATTGAGGCAGGATAAATTTATCCGCCCCAGATGGAGTGTTTGATGCGTTTGACCGAGGAACTGATCGCAAGCTTACAGCGCAGCGGTCAATCACGGCATTTATATGATTCTGTGGTAGAGGGGCTTTGCCTCTCTATATCGGGTTCTGGTGCAAAAACTTGGTATCTTTGCTCTGAATTTTTGGGCGAAGACGAGCGTATTAAGCTGGGGGTGCATCCCAAACTATCGGTAAAAGCGGCGCGCCTCAAAGCCAATCGAATTGACGCTTTGGCCGAGAATTTTGAACAAAAAAAACTTACCAGAACACCAATGCAGCCTGGCCAAGCGGTGCAGCCCATGCAAAAAAAACCCGCCCGCTACAGCCGGCCCATAGAACCAGCGCGGGCGTTTCAGCACCAAGAACAATCGCGTTTTTGTCAATCAGAGCAGCAACGCGAGCAAGCCGAGCTTCAGCTTCTTTGGAACACATATGAGGTTTCGCGCGATTTGCAGGTCTTGTCAGAGCTTTTGCGCAGCGGTCATTTGCAAAAGCATCCGCTTCCCGCTGGAATGGCAGAAGAGCTTGCTGCCTTTCTTGATCTTGCCAAACCACATGCGCAGGCGGCGCCTGACCGGGATGATGATCATATTTTCATGGCCTATTGGCGCCACACTGAATTGAAAACCGGATCAAACCCTTTGGTGCTTGACGAGGCGGCTCTTGCGGCCTGCGCCGATTTTATGGAGGCGATTGGCCGGCCGTGCTCGGGCGAAACGCTGCGGGGTCGCGTGTCTGAGCATTACGCCGATTGGCGGGTGCAAAATGAGGCACAGCTTCAAAAATCTGCGCAGGTTTTGAAAGGCTTGCCAAGCGGAGCGGCAGAACATTAGGGGGGCTATTTTTGTCAATAGTGCCCATTTTTGAACATAGGTAGCGCATGGCACCTGCGCGCTTGCCGCGATTCTTTACAATCAAGCTAAACAAATTCTTGGCAGCGCCGTATATTCGAGAAAGGCGTAGTGTTAGATGAGCCCGTCTCATAGGCGCGGTATCTAAAGGGTTTGGCTGCAATCAAAAGTTATTTTGGCTTTTGAGACATCAGGGTTAGGGTATGACGACGCATTTTAGTGCAAAATCAAATCACGGCGCAAAATCACAGGTCTTTGAGTCCTTCAATTTTGTTGTTGAGGATGCGGAAGATCATATACGCTTGATCCGAAAAAAACGCGATCAATTAACCAAGGATCTGGAAGAACAAATCCGTCTTTTAACCGATCGCACCTATCGTCCTGTGCGCTATACGTGGCGCAGTGATGTGAACGGTAATGTTAGAAAAGTGGAAGTGCCCCTTAAAATCAAACAATGGTGGCTGGAAACGCTGGATGGGACGATACAATTATCGGTGTTTTACAAAGGTCGGGCGATAGAATTACGGCAGGGCCGCCGCGCCATCAAAGTGGATGAGATGAAAGAGTTGGTGCCCACCCTTCAATTGTTACAACTTTCGGTCAAATTAGGCGATTTTGACAATTTAGTATGATCCAAAACAATAGGCCCATATTGTTTCAAAACCACGTGTAAAAAGAAACCGAGATTTCGAGAATGCGCTCGATGCAACGCCTTTTTGGATAAGGCATAAATCTGTTAGACAACTCTCGCAGGCGGGAAGAGCGGAATTTTTTGATGATATATGCGCATAAAATTTTACCGCTGTTTTTAAGCCCTTTGGGGCTGGCGATTATTTGCCTGTTTTGCGCAATCTTGTTTCGCAAACGCCGGTTTTCAGGTTTCGCTTTGTTGATCTTATGGTTTGGATCTTTACCGGTTGTGTCGCAGACCCTTCTGGAAAAGTTGGAACAGGGCAGGGAGATATCTTCCGCAGACGCCGTCCCAAAGGCAGATGCAATCGTTGTGTTAAGCGGAATGCTGCGCGCGGTTTCGAGCGGTGATCGGATTTTCTATGAATTCAATGATGCTGCAGACCGTTTATTTGCAGGGATTGATCTTATTGAGCATCAGAAAGCGCCTTTATTAATCCTCACACGGGGTCAACTGCCTTGGAGTAAGGGCGCGGCCGAGGGCGAGGTTTTGGCCGATTTAGCCAAGAAATACGGGGTTGATCCAAAACAAATCAGGCTGACGCCTCCGGTGCAGAACACCGATCAAGAAGCGCGCGCCATCGCTGCCTTAATGCCCCAAGAGCAACGCCGCATTGTTTTGGTAACCTCGGCGTTTCATATGCCGCGCGCCCAGCAGGTTTTTGCCGCGCAAGGTCTGATGATCCATCCGTATCCGGTAGATTTTCGCGCCACATATAAACAGGCCAACTTTCTAGATTTTTTGCCCACAGCAGAGGCCTTCGAAGAGACGTCTTTATGCGTTCGCGAAATGATCGGCCGCTTGTATTATAGGCTTAAATATCCTGATTAGCCTCGGCGCTTTGACCACCGGAAAACCTTAATTTCCACTCTGCAGCTTCTTCATCACTAATTTTACGAAATGTCACATCTGGCACGCTGAACCCGTGCCCGGGTTGCAAACGGGTTAGGCTGGCTTCAACATCGCCATCCGGCCAGCGATCATCGCTGCTTTGCATTGCCGTCATCAGCGTGGCGCTGGCATCGGGAATAAACGGGCTAGACAAGACCGCATAGAAGCGGATGAGGTTCAGCGCCAAACGAATTTGCGCGGCGGCTTTTTCAGGGTCGGTTTTAAAGGTGGCCCAAGGGGCCGCGTTTTGCAGATATTCATTTCCGGCCACCCAGATCGCGCGCAATTCAGCCGCTGATTTGCGCACTTCCATGCGTTCCATCAGGTCTTCATACATGCGCAACCGGGCGGTTAAATCGGCGATCAGCTGCTTTTCCTCTGGCCCTAAACTGCCCCCTTCTGGAACCGCTTCACCAAATTTACTGCGGCAAAATTTTGTGACACGGCTGACAAAATTTCCCAACACATCCGCCAGATCTTTATTGACGCTGGCTTGAAAATTTTCCCAGGTGAATTCGGCATCCGAGCTTTCTGGTGCATGGCTTAGCAGCCACCAGCGCCAATAGTCTGCCGGTAATATCTCGAGCGCTTGATCCATAAAGACGCCGCGCCCGCGCGAGGTGCTAAATTGCCCGCCATCATAATTCAAATAATTGAAAGATTTAATATAATCTACCAATTTCCAAGCCGCGCCCGACCCTAAAATTGTGGCCGGAAAAGAGAGCGTGTGGAAGGGTACATTATCTTTGCCCATAAACTGCGTATAGGTGACATCCTGCGCGCCTTTATCGGTGCGCCACCAGCGCTGCCAGTCGCTGCCTTTGCCGGCATCCTGCCATTCTTGCGCACAGGCAATATATTCGATCGGCGCATCAAACCAGACATAGAACACTTTGTCTTCCATGCCGGGCCAAGGATCTTCGCCTTTACGCACTGGAATGCCCCAATTTAAATCGCGGGTGATGCCGCGATCTTGCAAGCCATCGCCGTCATTTAGCCATTTTTTTGCGATTGAAACGGTTAAAAGCGGCCAATCGGTTTTACCATCAATCCAGGTTTGCAGCTGGTCGCGCATCTGGCTTTGGCGAAGGTAAAGATGCTTGGTTAGGCGCCGTTCTAGATCCGTTGCTCCGGATATCGTAGAGCGGGGGTTGATCAAATCGGCAGGGTCTAATTGTTTGGTGCACTCATCGCATTGATCGCCCCGCGCATCTTCAAATCCGCAATTCGGGCAGGTTCCCTCGATATAGCGATCGGGAAGGTAGCGGCCATCGGTGGGCGAATACATCTGGGTTTCTTGCACTTCCCGGATCAGGTTTGCATCGGCCAGTTTGCCGGCAAAATATTGCGTCAGCTTTTGGTTTTGCGGGCTGGATGATCTGCCGAAATGGTCAAATGATAGGCGAAATCCATTGGCAATTTTGGCCTGAATGGCGTGCAGCTCGGCGCAATATTCGGCCACAGGTTTGCCCGCTTTTGCCGCAGCCAGCTCGGCCGGGGTTCCATGCTCATCGGTTGCGCATAAGAACAGCACTTCATTGCCACGTGCCCTTTGATAACGCGCGAAAAGATCTGCAGGCAACTGGCTGCCAATGAGGTTGCCCAGATGTTTCACCCCGTTGATGTAGGGGATTGCCGATGTAATCAGGTGACGTGTCATGCTGGCCTCATTCTTAGCTGGCCCTTCCTCTAGACTAAGTTCGCGGTCGGGGAAAGAGCATGCCGCGTTTTGCTAAAGGTCCGCATGGGCAGGTCATGGTGCCATTTTAATGTTCATCCGTTTTAGAGCGCACAGAGTTGCCGCGCTCTCTGCTGCTGCCCAATAAGCGGCCAATGGTGAATGTGGTGCGCGGGGCATATACATAGGGTGTTTTTTCGGTGGCTGTTGGCCGCACTCGCATACGGTTGAGGCCAAAAATCACCAAAGCCACATGCCCCAGCGCAATAAGAATGAATAAGGCTGCGGGTCCAAAGGATGAAATCAATTGCGAGGCGATAAAGGGCGCCGCGATCGCGCCTAAGGCAAAAAAGAACAGCAGCGCTGCGGATAATTCAACCCGTTCTTCCGAGCTGGCAAAATCATGCGCATGCGCAGTGGCCACCGAATAGATGGGAAAAGTGGTGAAACCGAACAAAGCGGCCATAATCAGAACCACGGTGATGTTGCTGTTGCTGAAGCTGGCGGTGAGGATGCAGCTGAGGATTGCAGCAATAGACAGCCAGATCAAAACCCATCGCCGATCATATTTATCTGCCAGCCAGCCGATTGGATATTGCGCGATTGCGCCCCCCAAAACAAACGTTGCCAGAAAATAGCCAAGTTGCGCGGCGCTTAAGCCTATTTCATTGCCATAGACGGGCCCGACCATTCGAAAAGATGCACCTGATAAGGCCGCGACCAAAACTCCTGCGGCGGCAAGGGGAGAACGCTGTATTGCAAGAGAGGGGCGCAACCGGGGTGCGCTGGGTGTTGCCGGTTGTTGAACCGTGGTCAAGGTTAAGGGGATCAGCGTGGCGCAGCATAGCAGTGCCAAGATATTATAGGAAACATAGCTTGCTGCGGGCAAAACGCTGATAAGCAATTGCGCGCCCAGCGAGCCACCCAGATCAACAATGCGATAGGTGGCCATCGCGCGGCCGCGCGTGCTATTGGTAACCTTGGCTTGCATCCAAGCTTCAACCACCGTGTAGCAGCCTGCAATACACAGGCCTGAAGCGATGCGCATACCCGCCCATGCATAAGGATCAAGCACCAGCATATGCGCCAATAATCCGATGGCTCCGGTGGCGGTAAACGCTGCAAATGCACGCGAATGGCCAACCTTGCCCATCACTCTTGGCGCCCACCAGCAGCCAATTAGAAATCCAAAAAAATGCGCAGAACCGAGCAAGCCGATTTGCTGGGTGGTAAATCCCAAGGCAAAGCCCGATAAGGCATCAAGCGGACCGAGGCCGCCCGTAGAGGTTTGCAGCAACACAACGGATAGAAAAAGTGCTGCAAAAGAAAGTAAAAGTCTCATAAATTTCTATTTGCCGCTTTTCGGGCGGCGCTACTAGCATATAGTCGACATTGGCGGTCGTTAATGCGCGTTAATGTATGATTTAGGTCATGGCAGTGAAACAATAATCAGGGGTTTGCGCGATATGCCAAGCGCGCGGTGGTGCGCGCCGCGCCTTTAAGCGCTTGAGCTGCCAGCCGGGTTGCTCTTCTGTGCTGTCTGGTTGCAAAAGCCATCGTGTTTCAACCCCTGCCGCACCACCTTTATCGGGGGTTAATAGCACCCCAAGCGGCGGCGCTTTTGCGCTGTATTTTGCGCCGGTTTCTGCTGCCAAATGTAACCGGCGTACCGGCGTGAGCGCTGGATAGTCGTTCAAATCTGCAACCACCAAAGGGACAACACCGCTGCGCAAGGCTTCTTCCATACACCACAGGCTGTCCACTGGTCGCTGCGGTGTGGCAAAAAGCAGCCGGGCCGGATCCAAAAAAGGCTGTATCCCGTCTGGGTTCGGGCGCTGTGTTTCATATTGGGGCGTGATCCATAAAATTGGCCCCGAAAGCTGTGCTGCGAGCATCAGGGCAAAGCTGCGCCTGGCGCGTCCGGCGCATTCATGCACCCGCCCTAAATCTAAGCGGATATCCAGATTTTGAGTCTGAAAGGGAGCGATTTGGGGCCGCGTGCTGCGATTTTGTCGAGTCAGTAAGTTAATATCCATAATGCCTTTATATATGTTCATGATTTGTTCTCAATAAAAATAAGCTATAATATCGATGGTTTGCGCATCACATAACACCCTGCTGTCAGCGTGAAACTTTTCATCGGGCCCGCAGATTTTTCATAGGGTCTTTACGATTGATTGCACTTTGCAGTGAAATGATAGATCACTGTTAAACCAGTCGGTTAAGGAGATTTTGGTATGAAAATGAATGCGATGGGCCGCAGCGGGCTTTATGTATCCGAGCTTTGTCTGGGAACGATGACCTTCGGCAGCCAAACCTCTGAGGCCGATGGGCATGCCCAAATTGATTTTGCGCTGGGAAATGGAATAAATTTCATCGATACGGCTGAAATGTATCCGGTCAACCCAATTGCCAAAGAAACAATAGGCCGCACCGAAGAAATTATTGGCACCTGGAACGCCAAAAACCCTGCGCGGCGTGATGCGTATATTCTGGCAACCAAACATTCTGGAGAAGGTTTGGGCTATGTGCGCGATGGCGCGCCCATCAGCGCTGCGACCATTGCCGAAACGATTGAGGGTAACCTTCGCCGTTTGCAAACCGATTATATTGATCTGTATCAATTTCATTGGCCCAATCGGGGATCTTATATGTTCCGTAAGAATTGGTCCTATGATCCTTCATCGCAGAACCGAACCGAAACGCTTGCCAATATGCAAGAGTGTCTTGAGGCGCTTCAAAGCCAAGTGGATAAAGGTAATATTCGCCATTTTGGGCTTTCAAATGAAAGCGCATGGGGCACCGCACAATGGTTGCGCCTTGCCGAGGATCGGGGGCTGCCCCGCGTGGCCACAATGCAGAATGAATATTCGCTTCTCTGCCGACTATATGACACGGATTTGGCGGAATTAAGCGTGAATGAAGATGTCGGGTTACTGGCCTTTTCTCCGTTGGCGACCGGGCTGCTGACAGGAAAATATCAAGACGGCGCTATACCCGATGCGTCCCGCTTGTCGTTAAGCCATGATCTGGGCGGGCGGATGACGCCGCGCGTTTTGCCCGCCGTTGCGGCATATTTAAAAGTTGCACAGCGCCATCAGGTTGATCCTGTTCACATGGCATTGGCATGGTGTCGCACCCGCCCCTTCATGTGTTCGGCAATTTTTGGCGCAACGCAATTTGATCAATTGAAATGGGCGCTAGGCTCGGTAGATATCACGCTTTCGCCAGAGTGTCTGGCGGATATCGCCGATGTTCATAAGGCGCATCCAATGCCCTATTGAGGTGACTATCGCGTTGCGTTTTCGAATAATCTGTTGAAATTGGCTGAAAGAAGTGATGTTTGAAACGCTATGGAACTTTGGATTATCGCAACTTTGCTGGCCTCTACGTTTCAAACGCTTCGCTTTACGCTACAAAAAATCTTAAGCAGCGACGCGTTAAGCGCAACAGGCGCCACATTCGCTCGGTTTTGTTACGCCTTGCCGTTTTTGACTGTCGGCTTGGCAGTGTATTTTGGGATGAATGCGATCGCATTTCCCGCCTTGAACGCACGGCTTTTGGTATATGCGGGCGTCGGTGGCCTGACCCAAATATTTGCAACCTTATGCGTGCTTTCCATGTTTAAATACCGCAATTTTGCGGTCGGGATTACGTTTAAGAAAACCGAAGTCATTTTGGTTGCGCTGGTGGGGTTTGTGCTGCTGGGGGAAGGCATTTCCAGTCTGGGCTTTGGGGCTATCCTTTTGGGGCTGATCGGTCTTCTACTCCTGTCTAAACAGCCACTTTCGGGGCAGGGCGACGGAAGTAGGTGGGTCAATCGAGCCTCTGCATTGGGATTGGCCTCTGGTTTGCTCTTTGCCATTTCAGGGGTGTGCTATCGCGCCGCGAGCTTAGAATTGCCTTATGAGCAGCCTTTTTTACGCGCCGCTGTGAGCCTTTTTGTTGTGATTGTGTTTCAAACCTGCGTGATGGGGGTTTGGATGGGGTTGCGCGAGCCATCCCAACTGCGCGCCGTCTGGCACGCCCGTAAAACCGCGCTTTGGGTTGGGGTCACCGGTTTGTTAGGATCACTTGGCTGGTTTACAGCTTTTACGTTGCAAACGGCCGCTTATGTAAAAGGCTTGGGGCAGATCGAATTGCTTTTCAGCCTGTGCGTTTCGATTTTGTTTTTTCAAGAGCGCGTGAGCCGTCGAGAAGTATTTGGCATTTTGTTTTTGGGCTTAAGCGTTTTGGGGGTAATCTTTGCTGCCTAGTTTACTCGCTTAAGCTTACATCACGGCCTTTGAGCCTTAAAAATTGACTTTCCTCATCTTTATTTTTGAAAAAGGGTACCGAATCCGGCGGGGCAGACGCATCCAAGCGCCCCGCAATTTCAGCCATAACGACCTCGGTGATAAAGGGTAAATCAAAGCTGCGCGCGTGCTCTAACGGCACCCATTGCAAATGCGATAACTCATCTGAAGCGGCAGAAAAATCATCCAGATCGCTTTGTAAGAAGGCCGCGTCTAATAGAAAAAACCGCGCATCAAAACGCCGGGGTCGCCCGGGCGGAGTAATGGCGCGAAACACGAATTGTAATGGCTCGGCAATCGGTCGATAGCCCTCGGTCGCAAAGGCCTGCCACCCATCGGGGACCGGATCTGGCCAAGCGGCCTGTTTTCCCAAGATTTGTCCGGTCTCTTCGAACAGTTCCCGAATAGCCGCAGCGCAAAGGGCCTGCGCCGAGGGCCCCTCTGACTCTTCGCTGAGCCTGTCTTTGCAGGGGCTTGATATCTCGCTCAAAAGTGGAACTGCCGCGTCTTGCGGATCAACAGCGCCGCCCGGAAACACAAATTTGTTCGGCATGAAGGCGGCTTGCGCGCCTCTTTGCCCCATTAGAACCTTCGGCGCGCTAGCGCGATCGCGCAGCACGATCACCGTGGCTGCGGGGCGGATGGCAGTTTTATCCTGAATCATGTATTTTCAGAGTTCCTTGCGTTTTCTTCATGGCCAAAACCATGCATGTAGCGGGCCCATTGCACTGCGATGATAACGCCCTTGAGACGTGGCAGAAGATAAAGCGACAAGGCCAAACAGCCAACCGTAAAAATGCTGAGCATAACCAGTGGCTCCAATCGCCAGGTTACGAAGGTAAAGTGCAATAAGGGCGCCATGATATGCGCCACAATCAAAATTGTCAGATAAGCGGGCCCATCATCCGCCCTGTGATGGAACAGATCTTGGCGACAGACGGTACATTTTGGGCGCACGCTCAGATAATTTTTGAACAGCGCGCCTTGGCCACAATTTGGGCATTTGCGGCGCCAGCCAAACCCCATAGAACGCCAAATTGGGCGCGTGTCGGGCTCGAATATAGGGTTTGGCATCTCAATCCTTCGCGGCGCCGAGGTTTTGCTTTTGCAACGTTCTAAAGCTTGGGGGGACAAATGTCTTTGCGGCTCTGTGTCGCAATTTTTTTTAAACTCAGCGACGGAAACCTTATGCCGCTGCGTTTCATATATATTGCCATCTGGTGGACTGCGCGCAGCCACCCTTATTTAGGAGAATGAAATGTCACTTAAATCCCATATCATATTTACGCTCGCTTTGGCTATAATTGGCAGCTCTGTTGCCGCTTCAGAACCAAAGCCTGACTGCCTTGAAAGTGAAGTATCAGAGGGCGCAGCTGGCGTGAATCGGACTGAAATTTCTTGTTTGGAAACCGCAAAGGCCCGCGGCAGGCTGCAATTTAAAAATTTTGACACCGATGCGAACCTGTCCATTTCCAGTCAGGAATTGGTTGCCGGCTTGTCGCAAGGCGTGGATCGGCGCGCTGCATTAATTATGAAGCGCTTTGACGTTAACAGTGATGGATCGCTGAGCCAAGAAGAGGTAAAGCACGCCAAAGCCCTAAGACAAAGCGGAGGTTTTTTTAAGCGGCTTGATCACAACCAAGATGGCGTTATTGATGAGGCCGAATTTGCGGTCTTTGAAAAGCACCGACTGAAAAAGCGCCCTCACAAGCAGGGTTGGTTTGGAAAAAATAAACCTGCAGATTAAAGAAATATTGCCCTGGGGTCGCGCCTATGCCGTCTCAAACACCTGATCAGTTGGATGACACCGCTCTTCTGGCAGCCTATGCGAAAGGGATGCCAGAGGCTGCGCGCATTTTGACCGAGCGTTTGATGCCAAAGCTTTATGCGCAAGCCTATCATCGGCTGCAAAATGCGGCGGATGCCGAGGATATTGCGCAAGAGGCGATGCTTCGGCTGTGGAAAATTGCGCCGAACTGGCAAAGCGGACGGGCAAAAATTAGCACATGGCTCTATCAAGTGGTCGCCAATTTGTGCAAGGATCGCGGCCGCAAGCCGCCAATGACGGCATTGGAAGAGGCGCCAGAGCCGATCGACCCCCGCTTGGCTGTTGATGCGCGCTTGCAAGATGAACGCCGCGCGTCGGCGCTTTATAAGGCGCTGGATCAGTTGCCCCCACGGCAGGCTCAAGCCCTTCGTATGCGGCATTTGGATGAGCTGTCAAACCCAGAGATTGCCGCAATAATGGCCGTAAGTATTGAAGCTGTTGAAAGTTTATTGGCGCGTGGGCGGCGCCAGCTAAAGACCTGCTTAGAAGCTGAAATTTCTGCCTTAGGATATCGTGATGAAAAAATTTGAAGATCAAAACCATGAAGATCTAGAGGCGTTTTTTCTATCGGCGCAACGGGCGCTTCCCGCCCCCTCAGATCAGCTGAGGGACCGCGTTTTGCAAAATGCTCAGGCCTTGACGGCTAGGCAGGGGGCAGAAAAGTCCGATAGCAATGGCTCCGATATTGGTTTTCTGGGCGGCTTATCAGGTTTTTGGTCAGATTTTTGGTCTGGTCTTGGCGGCCTTAAAGGCTGGGCCAGTTTGGTTGTGATCGCTGGTTTGAGCTTTCAATTTGGTGGGGTAGCGCCAGAGGTTGAGGCGCAAATCTATGATATGATATCGGGTCAAAATGAGCGTGTGTTTGAGAGCTCTGATCCGTTTGAAGATCTCTATTTGACATATTTGGAGGGATAAGAGATGTCACAACACCCAAAGCAAAGTGGCGCGCCAAAGCGCTTTTGGAAAGTACTTCTTGGCGCTTCATTGGCGCTTAATATCGCCGTTGCGGGGGTTTTAGCGGGGGCGTTTTGGCGCCATAATCCAGAGCATCGGCGCGATGCTGGTGGATCGCGCCAAGCTATGTCGCCGTATTTTCGTGCGCTTGAGCCAGAACAACGGCGCGCCATCGGTAAGCAATTTCGGGCAGGCCGCGATGAAAAATCCAAATTGGCTGCGCAAATACAATTTGAGGCCGCCATCCGCTTATTGCGCCAAACGCCTTTTAGGGCTGCAGAATTTGATGCGGTTATGCAGCAACAAATCGCAGGGGCGTCGCAGCGGCTGCAACGCGCGCAGAGCAACCTATCCGCCTCTATAATCGGGATGAGCGCGCAGGAGCGCAGCGCCTATGCAGATCGTCTTCAAGCTGCTTTGCAGCACCGCCGCTAGAGCGGCGTTTTATTCATAGCTTTTGACATCCGTGCCAGCGATTGCGGCTAAATTTAACAATCCCCGCGCCGTCACCGAGGGGTTGGCAATATGCGCCTTATTGCCCATACCCATCAATATAGGCCCAACTTCAAGCCCTCCGGCGCGCATTTTAAGAATATTGCGCACCCCAGAGGCGGCATCTGCATTGGCAAATATCAGCACATTTGCGGCCCCCTGTAAGCGGTTTTCTGGCAGCAATCTGGCCCGCAGTTCTGGATCTAACGCCGTATCGATATTCATTTCGCCCTCATAGGTAAACGTCACCTTTTCGGTATCGAGAATATCCAATGCTTGGCGCATTTTCTTGCCAGTCTCGCTGTTCAGATTTCCAAATTGTGATTGCGAGCACAGCGCGACTTGTGGCTCTATGCCAAAACGGCGCACATGGCGCGCGGCCCCTTTGGCGGTTTGGGCAATTTGCATGGGGGTGGGATCCGCCCAGACGTGGGTGTCTGCGATGAACAGAGGCCCGTCTTCTAAAATCATCAAAGACAGCGCGCCGCTTGGCGATAAGGTTTTGCTGCCTAAAATTTGCTCGATATAATTCAGATGCCATCTGAATTCGCCCACAGCGCCACAGATCAGGCTATCAGCCTCTCCGCGATGTACCATAACAGCGCCAATCGCAGTGGTGTTTGTGCGCATGATCGATTTTGCAAGATCTGGGCTGACGCCACGGCGGGCCAATAGCGAGTGATAACTGGTCCAGTAATCGCGATACCGATCATCTTGTTGCGGATTGACGATGTTAAAATCCCGATCAGGGCGGATATCCAGCCCCAGCCTTTCACAACGTTGCTGAATCACTTCGGGGCGGCCTATGACGATGGGAACTTCGCTGGTTTCTTCCAAAACGGCCTGAGCGGCGCGCAGCACCCGCTCGTCTTCGCCCTCGGAAAACACAATCCGTCGAGCGCTGCTTGAGGCGGCCTCAAACACCGGCCGCATCAAAAATGCCGATTTGACAACGGTTTGTTTTAACGCATCGCGATACGCGTCAATATCTTTGATCGGCTGCGTGGCAACCCCGCTTTGCATCGCGGCTTCTGCTACAGCGCTTGAGACCACGCTCGACAAGCGCGGATCAAACGGTTTCGGGATCAGATAATTTGGGCCAAATGTCAGCGTTTCACCCTTATAGGCGGCAGCGGCTTCCGCGCTTGTCGTGGCCCGCGCAAGCTCTGCAATACCTTGAATGCAGGCCACCTGCATTGCGTCATTAATCTCGGTTGCGCCCACATCCAAGGCCCCGCGAAAAATGAATGGAAAGCATAGGACATTGTTAACTTGATTGGGGAAATCGCTTCTACCGGTGGCAATGATGGCATCTGGGGCGACAGCGAGCGCGTCGGCCGGCATAATCTCGGGATTTGGGTTCGCAAGCGCAAAAATAATCGGTTGCGCATTCATTTGTTTAACCAAATCTGGGTGCAGAACATTCGGCCCAGAAAGGCCTAAGAACATATCAGCGCCTTCAATAACTTCGTCAAGGCTGCGCATCTCACTGGCCTGCGCAAAGGCCGCCTTTTGTGGGTTCATATCGATATCGCGGCCCTGATAAACCAAACCATGTAGATCGCATAGCCAGATATTGCTGCGCTTAACACCGAGCTTCATCAGCATATTTAGACAGGCGATGCCCGCAGCGCCGCCGCCTGTTGAAACGATTTTAATATCTTCAAAGGATTTATTTGCCACATAAAGCGCGTTGGTTGCCGCCGCTCCAACAACAATTGCCGTGCCGTGTTGATCATCGTGAAACACGGGTATTCCCATGCGCTCACGGCAGATCTTCTCTACGATAAAGCAATCAGGCGCCTTGATATCTTCCAGATTGATGGCGCCAAATGTGGGCTCAAGCGCGCAAACAATTTCGGCAAGTTTTTCCGGATCGCTTTCATTCACCTCAATGTCAAAGCAATCAATATTTGCGAATTTTTTGAATAAAACCGCCTTGCCTTCCATCACGGGCTTTGAGGCTAAGGCGCCGGTATTTCCCAAGCCCAATACGGCAGATCCGTTGCTGATCACGGCAACCAGATTGCCCCGTGCGGTATAGCGGCTGGCGGCCAGCGGATCTTTTTGAATTTCGATAGAGGCCTCCGCAACGCCCGGCGAATAGGCGCGGGCCAGGTCTCGACCATTGGCCAGCGGCTTGGTGGCGCGCACTTCTAATTTTCCCGGTTTTGGAAATTCATGGTAATTTAATGCAGCCTGGCGCAGATTATCGGCGGTTGGATCGCTCATATCCATAACTCCCATTTTCAATTCTAGTTTAATATTAAACTAAATTTACAGGGAGGGAAAGTTGCAAGTTCTTGCGTCTCTGGTCTTGTTTTGTATCCTCGCCTTGCGCAAAGTGCCGATAAGAAGCGAGGCGAGATGACAATACGTTCAGAAGTGGTGTTACCCAGCACCAATCTTAGTGAGGATATTTCCTTCTTCACCAAACAATTGGGGCTGCGTATGGAGATGATTTATCCTGCGGATGACCCGCGCGTGGTCGTGCTGTCGGGCCATGGCTTAAGGCTGCGCATCGAACAGGGTGGCAGCGCTGCCCCATGCCTTTTGCGTCTGCTCAGCGCCACGCCTGATTTGATCGCAGGGGGTGCACGGCGGTTAACAGCGCCAAATGGCACCCGGATTGAGATCGAAAACAATGAAACGCCTTTGATCCTGCCTGAAACCCAGCATAAATTTGTGGTGCGCCGCTTGGCAGATCAAGCCCCTTGGGTGATTGGGCGGGCGGGCATGCAGTATCGTGATTTGATCCCCGACCGGTTGGGCGGATCGATCATCGCCAGCCATATTCGCATCCCAGATGGGGGCCCTGTGCCGGATATGGTGCATTATCACACGGTGGGGTTTCAGTTGATTTTCTGTTACCGTGGCTGGGTGGATTTGGTTTATGAGGATCAAGGCCCGCCATTTCGCTTATATGCTGGAAATTGCGTGATCCAGCCACCTGAAATTCGGCATAAAGTGTTGTTCGCCAGCGATAATATTGAAGTGATAGAGATCGGAGTGCCCGCCGAACATATCACCACCATAGATCATGAGATGCAGCTGCCCAATGGCCCGGCCAATCCGAAACGTCGTTTCAGCGGCCAACAATTTGTTCATCACCGCGCCGATGCGGCGCGGTGGATGCCAAGCCGTTTGGCCGGCTTTGATAGCCGTGATACAACGATTGCAGCGCATACTCAAAACGTTGCCGGCGTGCATGTCTTGAAAGCCAATGGCGCCCCGTGTCAACGCGTATCTCACAATGCTGATATTCTGTTCAGCTTTGTCATGGAGGGGGCCATGACCCTGCAGGCTGAGGGTCAGCAATCCGTGCAGTTAACCCCGGGCGATGCGTTCGTGATCCCGCCGGGCATGCTTAGCCAGTATCTTGAAATTAGCGAAGATTGCGAATTGCTTGAAGTTGCGCTACCGGGAAATTTCACCACAGATGCCCCGCAATAATCGATAGGAAAAGTAAAAAATGGCTTTAAAGCAAGCTGCATTGAAAATCAGAGAAAATGCCTATGCCCCCTATTCTGGATTTCAGGTCGGTGTTGCGCTGAGGAGCAGTTCGGGGGAAGTTTACACCGGCGTGAATGTTGAAAATGCGGCCTATCCCGAAGGCACATGCGCTGAAGCGGGCGCGATTGCCCGCATGATTGCGGCCGGGGATCGAAAAATTACTGCTGTTTATGTGGTGGCTGATGGGGCAGAGCCAGTGCCCCCTTGCGGTGGATGCCGTCAAAAGCTGGCCGAGTTTTCTGCGCCTGACGTGCCTGTTACGATGGCCACGATCTCAGGAATTGAGAAAACATTGACGGTGGCGCAATTATTGCCCGGAGCCTTTACGCCTGAGCATATGGATCATCTTGGATGAGCTTTGATGCACGCTCTATCATCGCGCAGGTGCGCGAAGGTCATGCGCCCTCTGGCGCAGCGATGGCTTGGTTTGCCCAAGGCTTGGCAGATCATACGGTAAGCGATGCGCAAGCCGCCGCTTTTGCCATGGCCGTTTGTCTCAAAGGATTGCCGTTTGACAGCCGCGTAGATTTGACCCGCGCCATGCGCGATAGTGGCCCGGTTTTGCACTGGGATTTGGACGGTCCGGTTTTGGATAAGCATTCAACGGGCGGTGTTGGCGATTGTGTTTCGTTGGTTTTGGCGCCGCTCTTGGCTTCTGCAGGGGTGTTTGTCCCGATGATTTCTGGGCGGGGCTTGGGCCATACCGGGGGCACTTTAGACAAATTGCAGGCCATTCCGGGACTGTCAGTTCAGGTTGAAAAACCGCAATTTGACCGCCTTTTAAAAGAGGTAGGCTGCGCGATTGTTAGCGCTGGTGCGGCCTTGGCACCGGCGGATAAGCGCCTTTATGCCATTCGCGATGTGACCTCTACGGTCGATAGCCTTGATCTGATTACCGCGTCTATTTTATCAAAAAAATTGGCGGCGGGATTGGATGGGCTGATTTTGGATGTGAAATGCGGCAGCGGCGCGTTTATGAAAACGCCCGACCAGGCGCGGGTTCTCGCGCAATCGCTTGTGCGCACGGCGGGCCAGGCCGGATGCAATACGATCGCGTTGATCAGCGATATGAACCAACCTTTGGCACCGGCCTTGGGCAATGCGCTTGAATTGGTCGAGGTGATGCAGGTGCTGTGTGAGGGCAAAGCAGGGCGGTTGCGGGAGTTAACGCTGCAATTGGGGGGCGAGCTTTTATGCGCCAATCGGCTTTTTAAATCTTTTGAGGCGGCGCAGGAAGATTTGGCAAACCGGCTGGATAGCGGGCAGGCAGCGGAAAAATTCGGCCAGATGATAGCGCTGATGGGGGGACCTCGCGGTTTTGTTGAGAACTGGCAGCGGTTTTTGCCTGAAGCGCCGGTTATTCGCGAGATATACGCAGCGCGTGAGGGATATATAACCGCGTGGGATAGCGAAGCGTTGGGCCTAAGCGTGGTGCAGCTTGGCGGCGGGCGGCAAGTTGAAAGTGATATTATTGACCCTTCGGTTGGGCTGAGTGACGTTTTGCCAATTGGCAGCAAGGTCATCGCGGGCATGCCGGTGGCGCGGGTGCATGCAAACCGCGTTGGCCTGGCCGATAAAATCGGCGAAACTGTTCGCAATGCGTTGAGTATGGGCGAAATCGCTCTGCCGGCGGCGCCTCTGGTTTTGGAACGGGTAGGGTAAATGGGGCGGTGCTTTCTTGTTGTTTTAGATTCTGTTGGTATCGGCGGCGCGCCCGACGCAGATCAATTTTTCAATATTGACCTGCCGGATACGGGGTCCAATACGCTGCTGCATATTGCCCAAGCTTGCGATAAAGGGCAGGGAGATCGGGGCCGAAAAGGACCTTTGCAGCTTCCCAATTTAGATCGGCTGGGCCTTGGCGCAGCGGTAGAACTGGCCTGCGGTCAGCGCCCGCCCAATCTTTTGGCTGTGCCCGAAGGTGCTTGGGGCGCGGCCAGCGAAACCTCGTTTGGCAAAGATACGCCCTCTGGTCATTGGGAATTGGCTGGCTTGCCCGTGCCTTGGCAATGGCACAGCTTTCCAAGAGCCCAGCCTGCCTTTCCGGATGCACTGGTCGCCGAAGTCTGTGCAATAGCTGGTACCTCAGGTATTTTGGGTAATTGCCACGCATCGGGAACCGAAATTTTGCAAGATCTTGGCGCGGCCCATTGTGAAACTGGCCAGCCTATTTGTTACACATCTTCCGATAGCGTTTTTCAGATTGCGGCGCATGAACAGCATTTTGGCCTAGAGCGTCTCTATGATTTATGCGCAAAAATTGCGCCACGGTTGCACGCGATGCGGGTGGGGCGCGTGATCGCGCGCCCGTTTGCTGGCGAAATTGGGGCATTTGAGCGGACGGGAAATCGAAAAGATTATGCGATGACACCCCCGCAACCGGTCTTGAGCAATTGGCTACAAGACGCGGGTCATCCGGTCATTGGAATTGGTAAAATCAGCGATATTTTTTCGGGCCAAGGGTTAGATCACAGTCTGACAGGCTCTGATATGGTTTTGATGCAACATCTTAAGGATCAATTTGCACAAGCTGCAGATGGCAGCTTTGTCTTTGCAAATTTTGTTGAGTTTGACAGCCTCTACGGGCATCGACGGGATGTCGCGGGATATGCGCGCGCTTTAGAGTGGTTTGATCGCGCATTGGCATCGCTTTTGGCCGCTATGAAACCCGATGATTTGTTGATATTGACCGCGGATCATGGCAATGATCCCACGTGGCCGGGCACGGATCATACCCGCGAGCGGGTGCCCGTTCTTTGCGCGGGTATGGGCCCAAAGCCCCTTGGCTTACTTGGCTTCGAAGATGTTGCAGCAACAGTAGCCACGTATTTAAACGTAACCCCGAAAGGGCAGGGAAAGAGTTTTCTATGAGCGTTGCCGAATGTCAAAAAATTGAGTTGCATCTGCATCTAGAAGGCGCGGCTCCACCGCATTTCATCCGCCGCTTGGCCGATGAAAAAAATATCAACCTTCAAGGTGTGTTTGATCCAGCTGGAAATTATATTTTCCAAAATTTTGAACAATTCCTTCGGGTCTATGAAGCCGCCACCACGGTGTTGAAAAGCCCCGAGGATTTTTACCGCCTAACGGCCGAGGTCCTTTCACAAAGCGCCGCTCAAGGGGTGATTTATTCCGAGCTCTTTCTCTCTCCCTATTTTTGCGGTGGCAGTGATTTAGGGGCCTGGGCAGACTATTTGGCCGCGATCGAGCAAGCTGCCCTCGAAACGCAACGAAAAACTGGGATTAGGAGCCGCGGCATCGTCACCTGTATTCGCCATTTTGGTCCAGATTTAGCCAAAAAAGCCGCGTATTGCGCGGCCGAGACTGCAGGAGATTACATCGTTGGCTTCGGGATGGCTGGCGATGAACTGCAAGGAAAACAGGGGGATTTTTCCTACAGTTTTGATATGGCGCGCGAAGCGCAGTTGCAACTCACCACGCATGCCGGAGAATGGGGTGGCCCAGAAAGCGTGCGGCAGGCTGTCAGGGATCTGAATGTTGCGCGCATCGGGCATGGGGTTCAAGTGATCGAAGATCCAGAGCTTGTTGCCGAAATTACAGCGCGCGAAATTGTTTTGGAAATCTGTCCGGGATCAAATGTGGCGCTGGGCGTGTTTCCGAGCCTTGCCAAGCATCCAATACAAAAATTACGTGACGCTGGCGTGTTGATCACGGTTTCTACCGATGATCCGCCTTTTTTTCATACTGATATGAAGCAGGAATACACAAACCTCGCCGAAACTTTTGGTTGGGGTGCAAAAGACTTTTTGGCCTTGAACATCACGGCTGCGCAGGCCGCCTTTTGCGATATTGAAACGAAACAGATACTCTTAAAAGCATTGGAGAGCGCATGAGTGATCATTTAACAATCGTTGACCATCCTTTGGTACAGCATAAACTGACCCTGATGCGGGACAAAACACGCTCGACAGCTGAGTTTCGTCAATTGTTGCGCGAGATCAGCCAGCTCTTGGCCTACGAAGTCACACGCAGCCTTGCCTTAGCCACGAAAACCATCGAAACGCCAATGCAAACCATGCAGGCACCAGTTTTGGAAGGTAAAAAACTGGCTTTGATTTCGATCCTAAGAGCTGGAAATGGCCTATTAGACGGGGTGCTTGAGCTGATCCCTTCGGCGCGCGTTGGTTTTGTTGGCCTTTATCGCGATGAAGAGACTTTGCAGCCCGTGCAATATTATTTCAAAGTCCCCGAAAGCTTAGAGGATCGGTTGGTGATCGCGGTAGATCCTATGCTTGCCACGGGCAATTCTTCGGTGGCTGCTATTGATTTGCTGAAACAAGCGGGGGCTAAAAATATTCGTTTTTTATGCCTGTTGGCGGCACCAGAGGGGGTGAAACGCATGGCCGAGGCGCATCCTGATGTGCCTATCGTTACGGCTTCACTCGACAGCCATTTAAACGAACAGGGTTATATCGTGCCCGGGCTTGGCGATGCTGGGGATCGCATGTTTGGCACCAAGTAGCTATGCGCGTTTGGGGGCGTTGGCCTAGCCGCCGCAAAGGCTTTGCAGGCGCACCCAATACGCATCCTGTAAGCTTGGCTTAAATTGCTCAGTTTGGCCGTGATCAATCAAGTCGGCGGTTTGCTCCCCCGTTAGGTCAACCGCATAAGCATAAGGGATAGGCGAGATGCCTTTGGCTGCAAATCGCGTTTTAAGATCTGTATAATCAATGCGATGCGGGTCTGTGAGCAGCAACGATTGGGCATAATTTGTCAGCGTTGCTTCGGGCAGTTTTCCAGTTGTGAGAAGGCGGAACACGTTCAGCGTTCCGACAAAGGATAAAAGGGTTTGCAAGCTGTCTTGTTGTTCTGAGCGCAGCTGTTCCGCCAGAATATAGCCTGCTAAAACATCGGGATCCTCATAATCTTCAACCAAGGTTCTACCGATCAGCATTAAAGAGCCGGGAAGGTGGCGGGTGGTGTCCAGCCCGCTTGGCAGCACCAAAAGTGCGTCGCTGCGCGCGAGCAAGCGCTGGCTTAACTGGCGCAGGGCAGGCTGTGCAAAATTTGAGGCGCAGGGCGGACCTGTGAACCCGCTCATATGATTGAGCAGCGATTGGCCGATTTCCACGCGTTTGACCTCGGGCATAACTTGCACCGCATATTGAATAACCGCTTTGGGCAGCCAGAAAACCACCAGCGCTGCGATCAATGTGAGAACGGTGAGGAACATGCCCAGCCGCAACCGCCCAGGCTTGGGGCGACGGCGATCGATGACGCGTCTTAAAGTTTCGATCGCCTCGACCATCGCCACCTCATCTTCGGGAAGCTCCAGACTTTCGGTCTTGTCGCCCTCGGGGTGATAGAGCGCGGGCACGAGACCGGGATTGACGCGGGTAATCGCGGCGAGTGACCAATGCGCAAGCGCTTTTTCTTGCGAATCTGTAATCACAAGCGTTGCGTCACCGATTGAAACGATCACATCGCGCCTTTGACCCTGGTCGCTTTCACGCCAGACCCCCACGGCTTCAAGCCGCGCATATTTTTGCAACGCCGTCATGTGCTCGGGCTATTCCGCCGCCTCGTTTTTTAGACCTCTAACATAAAGCTTGCTTTAAAGACAGCGCTTTAGCTGCCTTCAGAAGCTTGTTTGCGCAATTCAAATTTTTGAATTTTTCCAGTTGAGGTTTTTGGAAGCTCTTGAAAGATGATTGTTTTGGGGGTTTTGAAGCCCGCCAGCTTGCTGCGGGCAAACCGCACCAATTCTTCTTCGCTAATGTTGGCACCCTCCAAAAGCTCGATAAAGGCGCAGGGCACCTCGCCCCATTTTTCATCCGCTTTGGCAACCACCGCGCAAAGCGATACCGCCGGATGCCCCATTAAAACGCCCTCTACTTCCACAGAACTGATATTCTCACCGCCGGAAATGATGATGTCTTTGGCGCGATCTGCGATTTGCACATAGCTGTCAGCATGCTGCACAGCCAAATCACCCGAATGAAAATAGCCCCCCTGAAAGGCTTCTGCCGTTGCCTTTGGATTTTTCAAATAGCCCTTCATCACCGAATTGCCGCGGATCATGATTTCACCTTGAGTTTTGCCATCCATTGGCACCTGCGCCATCTGTTCATCCATAACGGTGATATGTTCCATCATCGGAAAGGCCACGCCTTGGCGGGCCTTGATGGCGGCGCGCATGTCTTCATTGGCATCGCCCCATCGGGTGTCATCCCAAACGCATTCTGTTACGTGTCCATAGGTTTCGGTTAATCCGTAAACTTGCGTGACGTTAAACCCAAGCTTTTCGATTTTTGACAGCGTTGCCGGGGCTGGTGGCGCGCCTGCCGTGAACACTTCAACCACATGTTCAAAGTCGCGCCGTTCGTTATCCTTGGCGTTGACAAGCATGTTCAATACGATAGGCGCCCCGCCAAAATAGCCGACGTTCTCATCTGCGATGGCATTATAAATCGCGCTGGCTGTGATGTCGCGGCAGCAAACCAGCGTGCCGCCTAAAAGTGGCATCATCCATGTATGGTTCCAGCCATTGCAGTGAAACAGCGGAACAATCGCCATAAACACTGGGCGCAGCGTCATCTGCCAGCTGACCACGGTGCCCATGGTCATCAGATAGGCGCCGCGGTGGTGACATACCACGCCTTTCGGGCGCCCCGTGGTTCCTGAGGTGTAATTCAGGGAGAGGCTTTCCCATTCATCCTCGGGCATGTGCCAGGAAAAATCTGGATCGCCAGTGGCCAGCAGATTCTCATAGGTTTGATGGCGCCCAGAAGCGGGAAAGCTGGCTTGATCATCGGGCACTTCGATAATCACGGGTGCCTCGCCGTCCATATCGGCGCAAGCGGCCTCGGCCAAGCTTAAAAACTGGCTATCGACCAAAACTATTTTCGCGCCGCCATGGGCAAAAATATAGCTGACTGTGCCCGTATCAAGCCGCGTATTGATGGTGTTTAACACGGCGCCGCAAGCGGGCACTCCAAAATGGGCTTCTGCCTGCGCGGGCAGGTTGGGAATTAATGTCGCCACAACATCCCCGGGGGACACGCCGCGTTGTTGCAACGCCGAGGCCAGCTGTGAGCAGCGCGCATAATATTCCGCGTAGGTTTTGCGATGGGTGCCGTAGCTCACCGCGGGCAGGTTTGCAAACACCACCGCAGCGCGCCGTAAATGCGACAAGGGGGTTAGCGCCACATAATTTGCTTGATTTTTATCCAAGCCGGTTTCGTCTGTCATCCACCCCATAATGCTCTCCTAAAGAATCCTGTGCCCGTGTCGGTTTCAAGCTAGATTAAGCGGTATAATGAGGCAAAGAAAACCCCAATGAGCGAAAACCTTCCTTCTAACGGCCGCGCCGCAGCGAGTTGCATGATTGCCGCGATGTTTGTTGTGGGATGCATTGATAATTTTATCGTTTTTATTGCGGAAACGGTCAGCATTTGGCAATTTCAAGCGTTGCGAGCCGCGATTGCTTTGCCTCTTATTTTGGGTCTCTCTGCCTTTGGGGCGGGCTCGATCTTGCCGAAACGCTTCTGGGCGGTGCTTTTGCGCAGTCTTTTTTTAACAATCTCAATGCTGTTTTATTTTGGCTCTTTGGCTTTTATGCCAATGGCGCAGGCCTTGGCTGGGCTTTTTACTTCGCCCATTTTTGTATTGCTGATCACCGCATTTGCGTTGGGGGAAAAGATCGGACCGATACGCGTGATTGCGGTTTCTTTGGGCTTTTTGGGTATTTTATTGGTGCTCAATAAGGGGTTGATCGATTTGAATATCATAAGCTTTCTACCCGTTTTTGGGGGCGTTTTTTACGCGTTGGCCGCCGTTGCAACCCGACAATTATGCGAGGGTGAATCGACGTTGTCTTTGTTAACGATGCTGTTGGTTTTGCAGTTCCTGTTCGGGTTGGTCGCGTTGATATATCTTGGCATCGCAGGGGGCGATGTCGCGCCAGGTGCCGATGGGTTTTTAACCCGCCCTTGGACGTGGTCGCTTGCCGCGGCTTTGCCGTGGATCATTATCCAAGCAGTGGGCTCTATTTTGGGGATAGGATTGATTTTCAGGGCCTATCAAATTGGCCAGGCGTCTTATGTGGCGGTGTTTGAATATTCCGCGTTTATTTTTGGGCCTTTTTTCGCTTGGCTGTTTATCGGGCAACAAATTCAATTGCTGCAGGTGGCTGGTATCGTTTGCATTGCAGCGGCAGGCGTTTTAATTGCCCGCCGCACTCTGTGATGCTGCAATGCCTTGCCTCAAAAGCTCGGATAGAGCATTTTTATCCCGCATAGCTTTGAGTTTGGCCATCGCAAGGCGTTAGGCGGCGCTTTGTGCTTTTTTAGCTTGCCCGTAAAAGCTTTGCCCTTTGCTGGCCATGCTGCGCAGCAAATCTGGGCAGGCAAAGCGGTCACCATAGGCGTGGTGCAATTGATCGCAGCGTTCGGCCGCATACGGGCTGCCCAATATATCAAGCCAGCTGAAAGGGCCGCCTGACCAAGGTGCAAATCCCCAGCCCAGAATAGCGCCCACATCGCCTTCGCGAATATCCATCAGCACGCCCGTTTCCAACGCGCGTACCGCTTCTAAGCTTTGAACAAAGATCAGCCTATGTTGCACGTCAATTAAATTGGGTTGCTGCGCGGCCAGTGGATATTGTGCGCCCAGCCCCTCCCAATAGCCAAGGCGTTTGCCCTGCGCGTCATAGCGGAAGAAGCCGGCCTTTGCCTTGCGGCCCAAGCGACCTTTAGATTCCATCCAGAAAAGCACGTTATCAACGGCCGAATCGGGATAGGTTTCGCCCATAGCGGCTTTCGTGGCACGGGCAATTTTAGCACCCAAATCAATCGAGGTTTCATCCACCAGCTGCAAGGGGCCAACCGGAAAGCCCAGCATGCGCGCGGCATTATCCACCATCGCCGGCGCGACACCTTCGGCCACCAAGCGAATGCCTTCATTGATATAGGGGATGATGCAGCGATTGGCGTAAAAAAACCGCGCATCGTTTACAACGATGGGCGTTTTGCGAATTTGCCGCACGTAATCTAAGGCTTTGGCAACCGCGCGATCGCCGGTTGCTTTGCCTTTGATAATTTCAACCAATGCCATGCGCTCAACGGGAGAAAAGAAGTGAATCCCGATAAATTGCTCGGGGCGTTCGCTGGCTTTGGCCAATTCGCTGATCGGCAAAGTTGAGGTATTTGAAGCAAAGATGCATTCTTTAGGAATAACCGCCTCAACCGCGCCTGTAATCTCTGCTTTGACCTTTGGATCTTCAAACACAGCCTCAATGATCAAATCAACATCGCTGAGCGCTTGGTAATCGGTTGTGGCTCTAATCTTATCAAGCACCGCCTGTTTTTTCTCAGCGGTGGCTTTGCCGCGTTTGATGCCCTTGTCCATATAGGCTTCGCTATAGGCTTTGCCTTTGTCAGCGGCCGCTTGTGTTTGATCGATCAACACCACCTCTAACCCGGCCTGCGCAGAAACCAGCGCAATCCCGGCCCCCATCATACCAGCGCCCAATACACCAACTTTTTTGACGGACTGATCTGCGATTTCTTTTGGCCGCACGGCGCCTTTTTCCAAAGCGCCTTTATTGAGGAAGAGGCTGCGGATCATGGCTTCGGAAGACGGGTTCATCAAAACCGAGGTGAACCAGCGCGCCTCAATTTTAAGCGCGGTTTCAAACGGCACTTGGGCGCCTTCATAGACCGCGCTGAGCAAGGCTTTGGCTGCGGGATAAGCGCCTTGGGTTTTCCCATGAACCATCGCTGAGGCGCCAATAAAGGTCATAAAACCAGATGGGTGATAGGGGGTGCCGCCCGGCATTTTATAGCCCTTTTGATCCCATGGTTTGATCAAATCAGCCTCTGTGGCGTTTAAAACCCAAGCCCGCGCATCGGCCATGGGGTCAGCGCTGACGCTGTCAATCAGCCCGGCGGCTTTGGCTTTGGCGGGGGGGAGGGTTTTGCCTTCCAGCAAAAAAGGCGCCGCGACCATCGCACCCAATTTGCGTACCAAGCGGATGGTGCCCCCGGCGCCGGGAAATAATCCAACAAGAATTTCGGGCAAACCAATTTTTGCTTTGGGATTATCGGCGGCAAAAATGCGATGCGTGGCCAAAGGCAATTCAAAGCCGATGCCAAGCGCAGTGCCCGGCAAGACGGTTGCGATTGGCTTGCCGCCTTTATTGGTTTTTGCATCCATTCCCGCGCGCTCTATTTTACGAAAAATCTGATGAATGGATTGGATCCCGTTGAAGACGCCTTCTGCGGGATTTTCGCCAGACGCGTTTCTAAGGTCTGCAAGAACATTCAAATCCATGCCTGCGGCAAAATCCTTTTTGCCACTGGTTAAAATAATGCCCTTTACCGCCTCATCTGCAAGCGCCTGATCGATCAATGCATTCATTTGCTGCAAGGCCTCAAAGCTCATCACATTCATCGATTTGCCAATGCAATCCCATGTGAGTGTTGCAATGCCTTGCGCATCTTGTGTCATCTTGAAATCGGTCATTGTGAGCTCCGGTTGGCTTCTGGGGCGATCGCGTCGCCATTTTTTCGGGAAAAGGTGAAGTGGCCATCCTGTTGCTTCACCATCATATCAATATCTGCATAATAGGCGGTTTCGGTTTCGCTCTGCGTGCCAATCACCAAAAACGTCGCGGGCTTTGACGATCTATTCACCAGATGGTGGCCATTTTCGAGGCCCGCTGGAAAGGCCGCGCATTCGCCCGCGCCCAGCTCTACGGCGCCATCCTCTTCGATTAAGGTCAGCGTTCCTTCGGTCACCAACACGAACTCATCCTGCTGAACATGCCAATGGCGCAGCGATGATTTTGCCCCGGGGGCCAGACGCACCAAATTCGCGGCAAATTGCGTCAGCCCGGATGTGCGGCTGACGGGCTGTAATTCCAAACCGGCCACAGCATCTTGATACGGGGCGGGATACCACGCTTGCCCCGTTTCTACGGGCACGCAAGAGAGATCAATTTTCGGCATCAGACCCGCTCGATAATCGTGGCGGCGCCCATCCCCGAGCCGATGCATAATGTGGCAAGGCCGGTTTCTTTATCGCCGCGTTCAAGTTCATCCAGCAAAGTACCAAGGATCATCGCCCCTGTTGCCCCTAAAGGATGGCCCATCGCAATCGAGCCGCCATTCACATTCACTTTGTCATGATCCACGCCAAAGGCCTGTTCAAAGCGCAGAACCACGCTGGCAAAGGCTTCGTTGACTTCGAACAGATCGATATCGCCAATCACCATGCCACTTTCGCGCAGAATTTTTTCCGTAACGGGCACGGGTCCGGTTAACATGATCGTCGGGTCGGTGCCAATTTTCGCGGTAGAGCGAATTTTGGCGCGGGGTTTGAGCCCATATTTTTCACCAAATTCTTTATTGCCGATCAGCAAAGCGGCGGCACCGTCAACGATACCCGAGCTGTTTCCAGCATGGTGGATATGATGGATTTTTTCTAAATGAGGATATTTCATCATCGCGATTTTATCAAAGCCGGGCATCACTTCACCTTGATCTTTGAAGGATGGTTTCAAAGCGCCGAGCGATTGCATATCGGTGCCCGGGCGCATGAATTCATCATGCGCCAGAATGGTGATCCCGTTGATATCTTCGACAGGAATTATGGATTTGGAAAACCGGTTCTGATCCCAGGCGGTTTTGGCACGTTTTTGACTTTCAACGGCAAGCGCATCGCCCTGATCGCGCGAAAACCCGTATTCTGTCGCGATAATATCGGCGCCAATACCTTGGGGAACGAAATATTGATCGAAGGTGATGCTGGGATCCACGGCAATCGCGCCGCCATCGCTGGCCATTGGCACGCGGCTCATGCTTTCGACTCCGCCTGCAATATATCCCTCTCCCGCGCCGCCGCGCACTTGATTGGCCGCCAGATTCACTGCTTCTAACCCAGAGGCGCAAAAGCGGTTTATTGACAGGCCAGGGATGCTTTCATCTAGGTCAGAGGCCAGAACCGCTGAGCGCGCCAAACAGGCCCCTTGTTCGCCAACTTGAGTAACATTGCCCCAGATCACGTCTTCGACGGCATGGCCGCTTAAATTATTGCGCGATTGGATCGCGTTAAGCGTGAGGCTTGACAGGCGCAATGCGGTAACTTCATGCAGGCTGCCATCTTTGCGGCCTTTGCCGCGCGGGGTGCGTAGGGCATCATAGATATATACATCGGTCATTACAGGCTCTCCTTTAGGCGCGCTCAGCGGGGTTGCCGGGCATAAGATCATAGGGGGCTTTCCACCCGTCACAGGCAGAAATATTATCCAGCCAACGATCGATATTCGGCCAGTCTTCTCGTTGAAAGCCGAAGGGCTCGGGGTAGTATAAATACCCACAGCAGGTCATATCGGCATGGGTAATGGTTTCGCCCACCAGAAAGGGGCGCTCGCTTAAAGCCAGATCCAAAATTTTATAACTGGATTTTAACCGTGCGAGATTATACTCGATGACGGCTTGCGGGCGCTTGTCCTCAGCTAAAAAATTCATCATGAAACGTGTTGTGCCTGCCAGCGCCGATAATTTGTGATTATCCCAAAGAATCCAACGTAAAACCTCGCGGGTTTCTGCCGCGCTGCCACCCCCGTGTTTGCCCGTTTTTTCAGCCAGATAGTTTTGAATCACGCCAGATTGACTGAGCATAATTTCGCCATCGCGCAAAACCGGAGCTTCCCCTAAAGGATTGATATGCGTCCGATAGGCATTACTGCGCGTTTCACCTTTGAAAAAATCAACAAAAACTGGCGACCAAACGCATCCTGCCAGTTGCAATGCGAGCGCAGCTTTGTAGCTGTGGCCGCTTTCGCCGAAGCAGTATAATTCCATGACATTTGCCTTTCCAATTTATGCGCGCAGTTTTGAGTATTTATGCAAAAAGAACATGCTTTTTAACCGCGATTTTACGTTTCAATTTTAGCCTGTGGCAGCGCCGCAGGCAGGAGGGCCGATGGGCGCCGAAGAAAAACCGAGCCCAGCCGTATTTTATTTGAACGGAGGGGCACGCATAGTCTGCCTTTCTTGATTTAAAGAGAGCGTGAAATCAACTCTTTCATAATTTCATTGGTGCCCCCGTAAATACGCTGTACGCGCGCATCCGTCCACATTTCGGCGATTGCGTATTCTTGCATAAACCCATAGCCGCCATGCAGTTGCAAACAATCATCCAAGACCTCGCCTTGGGTGTCGGTGAGCCAATATTTGCACATCGCGGCTTTTTCGACGGTTAATTCTCCGCGCAGATGTTCGGTGATGCAGGCGTCTAAAAAAGCCCGCGCCACGGTGGTTTTTGTTTTGCATTCCGCCAGTTTGAATTTTGTGTTTTGAAATGTTAAAATCGATGCGCCAAAGGCTTGGCGTTCTTTGCAATAATCGATCGTACGGGCAACCGCGCCCTCCATCGCGCCCACCGCGCCGCATCCTATAATCAAGCGTTCTTGGGGCAGTTGCTTCATCATCTGATAAAAGCCTTGGCCTTCCTCGCCGCCCAAAATATTTTCGGGTGGGATGGGTATATTGTCAAAAAACAGTTCTGAAGTATCTGCGGATTTCATCCCAATTTTTTCCAGTTTGCGACCCCGGGTGAAGCCATCTGCGCCATCGGTTTCTAAAATCACCAAAGACATCCCTTTGGCTTTTTCATCCGGATTGGTTTTTGCTGCCACCAAAATGAGATTGGCGTGTTGGCCATTGGTGATAAAGGTTTTCTGGCCGCTGAGGCGGTACATATTGCCATCGCGCGTGGCCTTGGTTTTAATCGATTGCAAATCGGAACCGGCAGCGGGTTCCGTCATTGCCAGCGCCCCGACCATTTCACCAGAGAGCATTTTGGGCAGCAAACGGGTTTTTTGTTCCTCGGTGCCATAGGCCAAAATATAATGCGCAACGATGCCCGAATGAATGCCGTGACCCCAGCTGGCTAAATTGGCGCGGCTGCCCGCGAGCAAAATCGTTGCTTCATGGCCAAAATCACCCCCGGGCCCACCATATGCTTCGGGGATCGACGGGCACAGCAGACCCAGCTCACCGGCTTGTTGCCAAGTGCTACGGTCCATTTCTCCTTGTTTGCGCCAACGCTCGAAATGCGGACTCCATTCATCTTGAATGAATTTTTCCGTCATTTCAGACAGCATCACATGTTCATCAGACATCCAGTTTGATTGGACTATTCCCATTTTTTCACTTTCTTTGTTCGATCAAAACTGATCGGCGGTTAAAGCCATTACCGGATCAGCTCCACTTTTGATGCGTGCCAGATGCAACGCGGTGGCGGGCAGCTCGCGCTGCATATAATAGCGCCCTGTTTTGATTTTTGTCTCATTAAACGCCGCGTCACCCGTGCCTTGCGCTGAATTTCGAAAAGCTTGCTGGGCCATGCGTGCCCAAACATAGCCAAGGCAGACATGCCCAAATAAATGCATGAAATCATAAGATCCGGCCAAAGCTGTATTGGGCGATTTCAACCCATTTTGCATAAAATACAATGCAGCTTCTTGAAGCTGTTTGCTGGCTGTTTTCAAGGGCTCAAGGAAATCTGCTTTAAACTCTGGGCTTTCGCTGGCGCTTTCGGCGCAGAAGGTTTTGATCAACTCAAAAAAGGCCAGCGCATGTTTGCCACCGTCTTGGCCGAGTTTTCGACCAACCAGATCCAACGCTTGAACGCCATTTGCCCCCTCGTAAATCATCGCAATTCTGGCATCGCGAGCAAATTGTGACATACCCCATTCTTCGATATACCCATGCCCGCCAAAAATCTGCTGGGCTTGTACGCAAAATTCAAAGCCGCGATCGGTTAGGAAGCCTTTTATAACTGGGGTTAACAAGCTGACCAAACCATGCGCGGGTTCATCCCCTGCAAGATTGCTTTGATCAATTAACATTGCCCCCCAATAGGCAAAGGCGCGGGCGCCTTCCACAAAGCTTTTTTGTTGCATTAAGTTGCGCCGAATATCCGGGTGTACGATCAGGGGATCTGCCGCGTCATCTGGATTTTCCGGTCCGGTCGCCGCGCGCCCTTGCAGGCGGTCTTTGGCATAAGCGAGGGCATTTTGATAGGCGGCTTCTGCTTGGGCGTAGCCTTGCACCCCAACCCCTAAACGCGCTTCATTCATCATCGTGAACATCGCGCGCATGCCCTTATGGGCTTGCCCCAGCAAAAACCCCGTGGCCCCATCAAAGTTCATCACGCAGGTTGCATTGGCATGAATGCCCATTTTTTCTTCGATTTTGCCTACAGAGACCTTGTTTCTGGGCCCTAACGCACCCTCTTTTTGAACCAAAAATTTTGGCACAATAAACAAAGAGATCCCCTTCACCCCAGCAGGTCCCCCTGGAATTTTGGCCAAAACCAAATGAATGATATTTTCGGCCAGATCATGATCGCCGGCCGAAATAAAGATTTTTTGCCCCGTGATGGCGTAGCTGCCATCTTGATTGGGTTCTGCTTTGGTGCGCATCAGCCCCAGATCGGTGCCACAATGCGGTTCGGTCAGGTTCATCGTGCCCGTCCACTTGCAGCTGACCATTTGGGGCAGATAAGTTGCTTTTTGCTCTGCGCTGCCATGGGTATGGATCGCTGAATAGGCACCATGGGTGAGGCCGGGATACATTCCAAAGGCCATATTTGCTGAGGCGAAAATCTCCGCGATTGCTGTCGCCACGATATAAGGCAGACCTTGCCCGCCAAATTCTGGATTGCAATCCAGCCCCGTCCAGCCGCCTTCTTTCACTTTATCGAAGGCGTCTTTAAAGCCTTTTGGCGTACGAACAACGCCGTTTTCTAAATGGCAGCCTTCGCGGTCACCAGAGGCATTGAGAGGCGCAAGTACCTCTGATGCCAGTTTGCCACCCTCTTCTAGAATGGCTTGCAACAGCTCGGGTTCGAGCGCGTCATAACCCGGAATATTTTGCTGCTGCAATTTCAGAACGTCGTTTAATAAAAAGCTTATGTCTTGAATGGGCGCGTTATAAACTGGCATGAAAACACCTTTTACTGATCAAAATGGCGGATGGCTGGCTTTAAAGGGGCGCGCGTGGACAAAAGATTCTTCCCCCAAGCGAGCTGGCTGCGAAGATCATCAATGATTTCTTCTAATTCTTGTTTTTTCGCTTCAAGCGCCTTGAGTTGGCGCTCTGCGCGCTCATGGGCTTGTTTGATTTGGATCTGCGGATCTTGATCCGATTTATACAGATCAAGCAATTGGCGGATTTCTTCCAATGAGAAGCCAAAGCGCTTGCCTTTTAAAATCAGTTTTAGCCTTGCGCGGTCTCTTTTGGTGAACAGGCGTTTTTGGCCTTGGCGAATTGGAAAAAGCAGCTTTTTCGTTTCATAGAAGCGAAGCGTTCTTGCGCTAACCCCAAATGTTTCACACATTCTGCCAATTGTCATGTGGGTTTCGTCCATAAATGCGGCCTGTCCGTAACGCGAAGTTTATACGATAAAGACAGCGTAGCAGAAACTTGACGTTAACGTAATGTAGACGTCACGTCATTTATTTGGAAAACTTGTTCATCTCTTGCAGGGTTTGCTGGCGCAATCCTTTCAAGTCTTCAATGGTTTGCTTAAGCTGCTGCTCTTGGTCTTGCAGCTCAAGCAATTTGCTATCTGCCATATCGACAAACACTTTTAACTGGGTTTGTGTGCCGGCTTGTTCATAAATTTCAAGCCATTGGCGGGCTTCCTCAAGTTGGAAGCCAAACTTACGGGCCCGCATGATAAGCGTCATCCGCGCCAATTCTCGCGCTCCATAAAAACGAGATCGCCCCTCGCGTTCTGGCTGCAGAAGCTCGATATACTCGTAATAGCGCAGGGTTCTTGGCGTCACCTCAAACTTGGCGCACATCTCTTTAAAGGATAACCTTTGTTCGGCCATCTTCCCCCTCCTGTTATCCATCAGATAGAGCGTCCCTTTGCGCAGAACAACCATTGCCCTTGCGATTTTTTCACGTTCTAAGTCATATTTAAAGCAAGAAGATAAAAAACCTATGCGGAGTAAGCTTTGGTGATGAATAAAATGGCACAGGCCCAACGTTTCATGGAGGCAATTCCGCATGCAAAAGCTTTGGGGATGAGGTTTGAAAGCATCGGCGAAGGTGAGGCCGAGATGCGCATGGATTATAATGAAAATTTCATTGGTGATCCACAGACGCGGGTGATCCATGGTGGGGCCGTTTTTGCCTTGCTTGACAGTTGTTGCGGGGCGGCGGTGTTAAGCCATCCTGATCAACGCGGTCTTACAGCGACCATCGATTTGCGGGTAGATTACATGCGCCCAGCAATGCCACATCAAACAATCAGAGCGATTGCCACCTGTTACAACGTGACCCGCAGCGTGGCGTTTGTGCGCGCTGTAGCGCTTGATGAAAATGCGGAAAAGCCGGTTGCCATGGCCTCTGGGGCCTTCGTGAACGGAGCATGAAAGTGATGAGCCCGAAACCAGAGCCTGTTCAAGTGATCAAAAAGCGCCGTGATGAGGCTTTGGCCTCATTGGTCGCCTCGGTGCCCTATATTCAGTTCATGGGGGTTCATTTTGATCGCCGCGGGGATGAGCTTACGGCTGTGATGCCGTTTCAGGAGATGATGATCGGCAATCCCGCCTTGCCCGCGCTTCACGGTGGTGCAACAGCGGCGTTTTTGGAAATTGCAGCAATTATTGAATTAAGCTGGGCGGCGGTGTGGCAGGATATAGAAACGGCCCCCGATCGCGATGTCGCAAATCTAGAAACAGCCGCCATCGCCCTGCCTAAAACAATTGATTTTTCGGTTGATTACTTGCGCTCTGGCCTGCCGCGCGATGCCTATGCGCGCGCGCGTGTCAATCGGTCGGGGCGGCGCTATGCCTCGGTTTTTGTCGAGGCTTGGCAAGATAACCGATCGCGCATTTTTGCGCAGGCAACAGGGCATTTTCTGATGCCGGACTCGCCTTTGCAGGATCCTTCAGGCGCCCCAAAATAATGATTATTTCGCATGCCCGTGTTCTGAAAATTGCCTTTCCGATTTTACTGGCAAATATAACGGTTCCCTTGCTTGGCGTGGTTGACACGGCGGTTGTTGGGCAAATTGCATCGCCGATACCGCTTGCTGCCGTAGGTATGGGCAGTTTGATCATTACCACGATTTTTTGGGTTTTTGGATTTTTGCGCATGGGCACAACGGGGCTTGCAGCGCAGGCGCTGGGCGCTGAACAGCTTGACGAGGTGGGCGCGATTTTAAGCCGCGTTGTAATGATCGGATTCGTGGCCGGTTTGGCGCTTATCTTATTGCAGGGGCCGTTATTTTATGGCGCGCTTTTGGTATCGCCGGCCTCGCATGCTGTGGAAAGTGATGCCTCTGCCTATATGCAGATCCGAATTCTCAGCGCGCCCGCGGCGATTGCAATTTTTGGTATTACGGGATGGTTGATCGCGCAGGAGCGAACCCGGCATGTGTTAGCGTTGCAAATCTGGATGAATGGCGTGAATATCGTATTGGACCTTTGGTTCGTACTCGGTTTGAACTGGGCCGTTATTGGCGTTGCATGGGCGAGCTTCCTTGCCGAGCTCAGCGGGTTTATATTGGCGCTTTGGATGTGTCGGGCGCTTTGGGCCACCCCATATTGGAAAGAGTGGGCCCGCGTTTTTGATAAAGCGCTGCTCTGGAAGATGTTCTCTGTCAACCGAGATATTTTACTGCGCACGCTGATGTTGCAGGGTATTTTTGTATCGTTTCTGATGGTTGCCGCGCGCTTTGATGATGTGGCGTTGGCGGCGACACAAGTTTTGAAACAGTTATTGTTGATAAGTTTCTTTGCGCTGGATGGGTTTGCCTTTGCTGCTGAAACCTTGGTGGGGCAGGCCTTTGGGGCGCGCAATCGCAGCGCGTTTCGGCGAAGCGCTTTAATCACCAGCTATTGGGCTTTCGGGGTGGCTGCATTATTATGCGCTCTTGTTATTTTGTTTGGGCCTTGGGCAATCGCCGTGATGACGAAATCCAGCGATGTGCAAACTACCGCGCTGCACTATCTGCCCTTTTTATATTTGGCCCCGTTTTTGGGAATGCCGGCCTTTATGCTGGATGGGATATTCGTTGGGGCGACAGCCAGCCGTGATATGCGAAATATGATGGCGGTCAGTTTATCTGTTTATGCGCTTGCCGTGGTGCTTTTGGTCCCGGCTTTTGGCCTTTCCGGGCTTTGGGGGGCCTTGCTGATTTCCTTTGTGATCCGCGCTTTTAGCTTGGCATGGCGCTATCCTGCATTGGAGGCGCGGTGTGCTTAGCCGGGTTTACAGCCAGCGCCCACGTCCGGTGCCCACCGCTTGGTCGATCGAGGAAAAGCCATTCTTTTCAAGCAACGCATCCAAACCTTCGTTCAAATTTGGCACCAAGCTAAGCCCTTGATAGGCCAGCGCCGTGTATAATTGGACCGCGCTGGCACCAGCCAGAATTTTTTCATAGGCGTGTAGCGCATCGCTTACCCCACCAACGCCGATCAGCGGTATTTTTTCACCGAGTAAATTGGAAAGTTGTGCAAGAATACGCGTTGATTTTTCGAATAGCGGCGCGCCCGAAAGCCCCCCTTTTTGATCTTTATGGGGGCCGTTTAACCCGTTGCGGTCTAACGTTGTATTGGTGGCAATCACCGCGTCTATCCCATGTAAAAGCACCACCTCTGCGATGTCTTCAAGGCTGGCAGTGTCAAGATCTGGGGCTATTTTCAAAAAGATTGGAATGGGTTTTTTTAAATCATCGCGAATGTGCATTACGCCTGCGATCAAGGCTGATAGCGCCGCTTTGCCCTGTAAATCGCGCAGTTTTTCGGTATTTGGGCTGCTGACATTGATGGTGGCAAAATCAAGATGGTCTGCGCAATGGCGCAAGACCCTGCCAAAATCGTCTGCGCGGTCATGGCTGTCTTTATTCGCGCCAAGATTAAGCCCAATGACAGGGTGTTTCGGGCGTTTTTGCAATCGCAGCGCGATTTGCGCCATGCCGTCATTGTTAAATCCAAAGCGGTTAATCACGGCGCGATCGCTGGGCAAGCGAAACAATCGGGGCTTGGGGTTGCCTGGTTGCGCCACCGGGGTGGCCGCGCCGATTTCGAGAAACCCAAAGCCGCACGCGGCCAAACCATTAAGCGCCTGTGCGTTTTTATCAAACCCGGCAGCCAAGCCTATCGGATTTGGCAAGGTGAGCCCGGCCAGCTGTGAGTTCAGGCGCGGAAAACTGCGCGAACGCGGTTTTGGAACAAGCCCCATTTGCAGGGCCTTGATTGCCAGATTATGCGCCCGTTCTGGATCTAGGCTTTGTAAAACCTTTAAGCCCAGCTGTTCTAAATTTTTCATTCCAACGGCTCCGGAAATCTATGGAGCCCATCTTTGAAACCGATTTCTTGGTGCCAGAGCACATCTTTCAAGGAAAGAGCCCGATAAAGATGCGGGAAAAGCGCCCCCCCGCGCGAGGGTTCCCATTTTAAATGGCTGCTCATTGCGGCGCTGTCGCAGGCCAAAAGCTGCAGCGCGGCCACGCCGGCAAAATGCTTTGATGCAGTCTCTTTCACCTGCTCTTTTGTTGAGAAGTGAATATAGCCATCCAGCAGATCAATCGGGGCGCCAAGGGTTTCTGTTTCAGCCTCGAGCTGTTGCCATTCTGCGATCCGTAAAAGCTTATAAATGATCATTGCAAGTCTTATTCCGTTCTATCTGTTTTTTGTGGCCTATTTATGCTAGCCTCATGCCAGCAGCGATGCGTTTTCAATTGAATTTGACGGCCTACCCGCGATCTTCGCGCCTTTCATAGGAGAGATAATTCCAATGTTCCATAGATTTATTATACTATTGGGTCTGTGCAGTTTATGGCCCGGACTCGCGCAGGCAGATTTCAGCCTGACCGTGTTGCACACCAATGATTTTCACGCGCGTTTTGAGCCGATTAGTAAATATGACAGCGGTTGCAGCGCTGAACATAACAGTGAAGGGAAATGTTTTGGAGGTTCGGCGCGTTTGGTGACCGCCGTTGCCGAGGCGCGTGCACGGGCGCAAAACAGCATTTTGGTTGACGGGGGCGACCAGTTTCAAGGCACTTTGTTTTATACATATTACAAAGGAAAATTGGCGGCTGAGCTGATGAATAAGCTGGGATATGATGGCATGACCGTGGGCAATCATGAATTTGATGACGGCCCCGAAGTGCTTCGAGGCTTTATTGATAATGTGGAGTTCCCCGTTTTGATGTCAAATGCGGATGTCAGCCGGGAAAAGCTTTTGGCTGATAAGTTGCCAAAGTCTGCGATTATTGAGCGGGGAGGCGAATTGATCGGCTTGATCGGGTTAACACCTGAGGACACGGATGAACTGGCCTCTCCGGGCGATAATATTACGTTTTCGGATCCTATTAGGGCCGTGCAAAATGAGGTTGATCATCTAAGCGCGCAAGGGGTGAATAAGATCATTGTCTTGTCGCATTCGAGCTATATGGTGGATCGACGGGTTGCGGCCAAGACCACGGGCGTTGATGTGATCGTGGGCGGGCATTCAAACACGTATTTATCAAACCTGTCCGATCGTGCAGAAGGTCCTTATCCCACGATGGTGGGGACAACCGCGATTGTGCAAGCTTACGCCTATGGGAAATTTCTGGGTGAGTTGAATCTTCTATTTGATGATCAGGGTCAGATCCTATCTGCGACCGGCGAGCCATTGATTATGGATGCTGCGGTTAAAGAAGATGCGGTAACAAAATCTCGAATTGCAGAAGCTGCCGAACCATTGAGCGAAATTATCAACACGGTTGTTGCCGATGCTGCTGGTTTTATCGATGGTGAGCGGAACACATGTCGCGTGCAAGAATGCGAGATGGGCAATTTGATCACCGATGCGATGCTGGCCGAAGTGAGCAGCCGCGGCGTTCAGATCGCCATTCAAAATAGCGGCGGGATCCGGGCATCGATTGATCAAGGTCCGGTAACGATGGGAGAGGTTTTAACCGTGTTGCCGTTTCAAAATACGTTATCGACTTTTGAGATTTCAGGCGCGGTTTTACTTGCTGCGCTGGAGAATGGTGTGAGCCAAATTGAAGAGGTGGCGGGGCGGTTTCCGCAGGTTGCGGGCATGCGATATACGGTTGATCGCGCTGCCGAAATTGGAGCGCGGGTGAGTGCGGTGCAGATTGCTGGTCAGCCGCTTGAGTTAGATCGGGTCTATCGAGCTGTGTCTAACAATTATGTGCGCAATGGTGGAGACGGCTATAAAATGTTCCGAGGGGCGCAAAACGCCTATGATTTTGGCCCTGATCTGGCGGATGTATTGGCCGCCTTTATGGCGGCAGCTCCAGATTATAGATCCAGGATTGAAGGCCGTATTACCTTCAAATAAACTCTGTTCTAACAGCTTCGGGTGGATGTTTTGCAACCCCCGCCCGAAAAATTCTTAGCCTTTAAGCATGCGGCTGTGCTTACAGGGTTTGATAGACGGGAAACCCGGCGCAGAGCGCTTTCACTTCCGCTTTCACCTTGTTTTCAACGGCGCTATTGCCGTCTTCGCCATGGGCGGCAAGCCCATCTACAACTTCAACAATCCAATCGGCAATTTGCCGAAACTCAGCCTCTTTGAAGCCGCGGGTTGTTGCTGCGGGCGATCCCAAACGGATACCTGAGGTGATGGCTGGCTTTTCCGGATCAAACGGAACTCCATTTTTGTTGCAGGTGATATGCGCCCGCTCCAAAGCTTTTTCCGTAGCATTTCCCTTCACGCCTTTGGGCCGCAAATCCACCAACAGAACATGCGTATCCGTGCCATGAGTAACCGTATCAAGCCCTCCTTTGATCAGCTGATCCGACATCGCTTGCGCGTTTTTAATCACCTGCTGGATATAGGTTTTGAATTCGGGGCGCAGGGCTTCGCCAAAGGCCACGGCTTTGGCTGCGATCACGTGCATCAAGGGTCCCCCTTGAATTCCAGGGAAGATCGCGCTGTTAAATTTTTTGGCCAGGGCTTCATCATTGGTTAAAATCATTCCACCGCGTGGCCCGCGTAGCGTTTTATGCGTTGTTGTCGTGGCCACATGCGCGTGTGGGAAGGGTGAAGGATGTTCGCCCGCAGCCACCAAACCGGCAAAATGAGCCATATCCACGTGAAGATAAGCCCCGACCATATCTGCAATTTCCCGCATCCGTGCAAAATCTATTTGGCGCGGCACCGCGGATCCACCGGCGATCAACAATTGCGGTTTATGTTCTTTGGCAAGCGCCTCTACTTGATCATAATCAATACGGTTATTGTCTTCGCGCACGCCATATTGCACTGCGTTGAACCATTTTCCCGATTGATTTGGGCGCGCGCCATGGGTCAAATGCCCGCCCGCGTCTAGCGACATTCCAAGGATGGTATCTCCGGGTTTCAAAAGGGCCTGAAAAACCCCTTGATTGGCTTGGCTGCCCGAATTGGGTTGGACATTGGCAAAATCGCAAGCGAATAATTCACACGCGCGCTCGATGGCAAGGTTTTCTGCAATATCAACGAACTGACACCCGCCATAATACCTGCGGCCTGAATACCCTTCGGCATATTTATTCGTCATGATGCTGCCTTGCGCTTCCATGACGGCAGCGGAGACAATGTTTTCTGACGCGATCAGTTCAATTTCATCACGTTGCCGGCCCAATTCTGAGCGAATTGAGGAAAACACCTCAGGGTCGCGGCTGGCCAGCGTTTCTTGAAAAAAGTTTTGGTGTTGCTGTGGCGCATTCATGATTTCGCACTCCAGATTTGAATTAAACAGTCTAAGGCTCCTTAGAATAGTTTATATAGGAGGGAAAGTGCGCAATTCGACCTTATTTTTACTCTGTGCGCCATGTCTGGTCTTTTTTGTCGCAGTATGCTTGTTATGAGGTTGCGTGCTAGCTTGGGATATTCTGTCAATGGATCACCGAATTGCCTTTACATCCAGCTCTTCAATTGCGGCTCAAACCGGATTTGAAAAGCTTACAGAACGCTATGGTAACTGCGCCCCGCAAGCGGCAGATGTGATCGTTGCGCTTGGAGGCGATGGGTTTATGCTTCAAACGCTTCACGCATCGCAGAAGTTTGGCTTGCCTGTCTATGGTATGAACCGGGGCACGGTTGGGTTTTTGATGAACCCTTATCAAGAAGACGATTTGCTGGCGCGTATCACAGCGGCGGAAGAAACCGCGATTAATCCGCTGCGCATGCAAGCCACGGATAGCGCGGGGGCAGAGCATATCGCTTTGGCGATTAATGAGGTTTCATTGCTGCGCGCTGGGCCACAGGCGGCAAAATTACGCATCTCGGTGGATGGCCGGATTAGAATTGATGAATTGGTCTGTGATGGGGCACTTTTGGCGACGCCGGCGGGATCAACCGCGTATAATTATTCTGCGCATGGGCCTATCTTGCCGATCGGCGCGGATGTTTTGGCGATGACGGCGCTGAACGCGTTTCGGCCGAGGCGCTGGCGCGGGGCGTTGCTCCCCAAAAAAGCTCATGTTCGATTTGAAGTAATGGATCCAGAAAAACGTCCCGTTATGGCCGATGCTGACAGCACGTCAATTTCCAACGTGGCGATCGTCGATATCACTTCTGAAGAGCATGTGCAGCATCGGTTGCTGTTTGATCCTGGCCACGGGCTGGATGAGCGCTTGCTGCAAGAACAATTCGTTTAAAGCGCGCCCATCCGCTGCCATAAATCATCGCAGAGATAGCCCAAACGCGCTTCGATATCCTGCAAAGCCGCCACGCAAAGGTCTTCGCGCCAGCGCTGCGCAATCAGTTGAACATTGATCGGATAGGGCTGTCCTTTTATTTCTGCTAAACCTGCCGGCAGGCAGCCGGATGGATGGCCGATGAAATTGATAGAATATGACCAAAGCGCGGCGCCCAATACGTCGGAAACGCCGGCCAGCCCTTCACAATCGCGATTTGGTGCAAAAAACGGCTGTGGTAAAAACGGCGCGAGTATCAGCGGGTATTTTTCCATGAACAGGCCCCATTGGCGCGCATAATGCGTGCGCTGCCCCAAGTTTTTTAACAGCGCATCGCCTTCAAACGGGGGGAAGTAGTCAAAGTAATCCTTAAATATTTGTTGAACTTGCGGCGATCCATACGCCTTTATATCAGGCCCAAGCAAGGTTGAGACTTCGCCCAATAAGCTGCGATAGCCCATCAGCGCGGTTTCTTCCAGCAGCGGCGGCTCGGTCTGTTCCACAATATAGCCGGCATCTTTGAGCGCGGACGCAGCATTATCGAGGCCTTTGCGGATCTCTGGGTGGGTTTCAAAACCTGGTGTGTCGGGGCAAAAGGCTACGCGCACAGGCCCATCATGGTTGGCCAATCGATAGGGCAGGGGCACGTGAAAAGGATCGCCACTATGGGGATGCATCAAGCTTGGCATTGCCAAATCGAGATCGCCGGCGCGCCGCGCGAGCACACCTTGGACTGACATTGCTTGCGCCAGAATACCACGTTCTTCTTTTTGGCTGACATTCCAAGCGGGCACCCGCCCCAATCCCGGCTTTAAGGTCACGGCGCCATTCGCAGCGGCGGGAAAGCGCAGCGAGCCCCCAATATCATTGCCATGCGCAAGCGCGCCAATCCCGGCCATCACCGCAGCCCCTGCGCCGCCGGACGAGCCTCCTGCCGATATGTGCTGGCCCCATGGATTATGCGTGCGCCCAAAAAGGGGGTTTTGCGTGTCGGCGCGAAATGAAAATTCGGGGGTGTTGGTGCGTCCAATAATCACCGCGCCCGCCTTCCTAAGGTTTTCAACCACGGGCGCATCCGCTTGAGCTATTATATCTTTAAACGCCACAACGCCATTGCTTGTGGCGCAACCTTCCTGATCAATATTGATCTTTATGGTCACCGGCACCCCGTGGAGTGGCCCCAATGATCCGCCATCAGCTTGCAGTTGATCCAGCGCTTTCGCCTGTTTCAGGGCAGTTTCCGCCATAGGCTCTACCACGGCGTTTAACTTTGGATTGACTGCGTTTAGACGCGCCAATGCGGCCCCCACGCTGTCATGCGCAGAGAGGTCTCGCTTGCGAATAAAGGATGCGGTTTCTTGGGCTGACAGCTTCCAAATATCTGACATGCTCATATGCCTCAGCCCCCTTATATACGCGCAGAACAAATGTAGGCTACACGTGCAAGCCTAATAAACAAGCTAAAACGCAGCCCTCTTCGAGGAAGAAGGCTGCAGCCATGTCCAATCTGCAACCTTTACTGGGCATATCCCAAGGCTTGCAGTGCCGCTTTGATTTCATCCAAAATTACCGGATCATCAATGGTTGCAGGCAGTTTGAACGCTTCGCTATCGGCGATTTTGACCATGGTTGCGCGTAAAATTTTGCCAGATCGGGTTTTGGGAAGTCGATCAACGACAGCGGCTGTTTTAAAGGCAGCGACCGGCCCAATTTTATCGCGGATCATTTGAACGCATTCACGGGCGATCTCGCTATGCGGGCGGTTGACGCCCTTGGTCAGGCAGACAAATCCGATCGGCAATTGGCCTTTGAGCGCGTCGCTGGCCCCAATAACCGCGCATTCAGCGACATCGGGATGATTTGCCAGCACCTCTTCCATGGCGCCGGTTGAAAGGCGATGGCCCGCCACGTTGATGACATCATCTGTACGGGCCATAATATATAAGTAGCCGTCTTCATCAACCATACCAGCATCACCGGTTTCATAATATCCCGGAAAAGCAGAGAGATATGATTTTTCGAACCGCTCGGGCGCGTTCCACAACGTGGGCAATGTGCCGGGCGGCAGGGGCAATTTAATCGCGATCGCGCCCAAAGTATTGACCGGCATCTGCTGGCCTGTTTCATCCAGTATTTGCACATCATACCCCGGCATTGCCACAGCCGGGCTGCCCAGCTTTATCTCAAGCGGCTCTACGCCCATTGGGTTACCGGCGATGGTCCAGCCTGTTTCCGTTTGCCACCAGTGATCGATCACGGGAACGCCCAGCAGATCATGCGCCCAATTTATCGTATCTGGATCAGCCCGTTCACCCGCCAAATAGAGCGCGCGCAAACAACTCAGATCATAGGCGGCTTTAAACTCGCCTTTCGGGTCTTCGCGCTTAATCGCCCGAAACGCGGTTGGCGCGGTGAAAAAGCTGCGCACGTTATGTTCTGAAATAACCCGCCAAAACGTTCCTGCATCGGGGGTGCCGATCGGTTTGCCTTCGAAGATGAGTGTGGTGTTGCCATGGATCAGGGGCGCGTAACAAATATAGCTATGCCCAACCACCCAGCCAACATCCGACGCGGCCCAGAACACATCTCCCGGATCCACGTTGTAAATATTCTTCATCGACCAGTTCAAAGCCACCAAATGCCCCGCGGTTGGCCGAACCACCCCTTTTGGGGCACCTGTCGTGCCTGATGTGTAAAGGATATAGGCCGGGTGATTGCCCTCAACGGGAATGCAATCGGCCGGCTCTACGCCGCGCTGGCTTTCGAACCAATCATGGTCGCGCCCCTCTAGCAGCTCGGCTTTTAACTGTTCACGCTGCAAGATTAAAACCGTTTCGGGCTTGTGCTGCGCAATTTCGATCGCTTCGTCGATAAGCGGTTTATACGCGATGATGCGCCCGGGCTCTATGCCGCAAGAGGCGGCCAAAATGGCTTTGGGCTGCGCATCATCGATCCGCACGGCCAATTCATTCGCGGCAAAGCCTCCAAACACAACCGAATGGATCGCGCCGATCCGCGCGCAGGCCAGCATCGCAATAACGGCTTCTGGAACCATCGGCATATAGATGATGACCCGATCGCCTTTTGTAACGCCTTTGGCCAATAATGCGCCCGCCAAAAGCGCCGTTTTATCGCGCAATTGCTGAAAGGTGGTAAAATCCTTTGCCCCCGTAATTGGGCTGTCATAAATCAAAGCGGTTTGCGCGGCGCGGCCGTTTTCAACATGTCGGTCAACCGCGTTGTAACAGGTGTTTACCAGGCTATCTGTGTACCATTCATAAAGAGGGGCCCGGCTTGCATCCAGCGCGAAGCTCGGAGGTCGGTCCCAGTCAATCGCCTGCGCGGCCTCCATCCAGAAGGTTTCGGGGTCTGATTTCCAGCTGTTGTAAACGTCTGCGTATCCCATAATGCCGCCTCTTCTTGATTAGGAGCTTCAAGCGCCTCTGCGCGGCGCGATCTAATCGTCAAAGCCTTTGGCCTTCAAGGGATATCTGCCATGGAAGCGAAAAAATGCGATCTTCGGCAGTTTCTAAGCCGCTTGTTCAGCAAAGTATGATACGCGGTCGCGCCCCATGGCCTTTGCGCGGTAAAGCGCCCGATCTGCCTGTTTCAGCAATTCCTGCGCGGTCAGGTGAACATGGGTTTGGGCGGCGTTATACCTCAAACTCACGCCAATACTGGCGGTTATTTCGATTAAATTGGGCCCGATTTTAAGGCGGCGGATCATCGTACAAACCCGCTCTGCGATATTACCCGCTATTTCCGCTGAGGCGTCGGGCAACACAACTAGGAATTCTTCGCCGCCAAAGCGCGCAACCATGTCAGAGGCCCGTGTGACGTGTTGCAGCAGCTTTGCAACGCGGCGCAGAACTTGATCGCCCGCCGCATGGCCATAGGTGTCATTGACACGTTTGAAAAAATCCAGGTCAAGCACGAAAAGAGCAAGATCGGTTTGTCCTTGCGTGGCGCGCTGAAACTGGTGACACAAATGGGTCATCGCGTAGCGCCGATTATAAAGCCCCGTTAACGGATCGGTGACCGCGGCTTTAAACCCTTCTTGGACCATCGCGCGCAAGTGATCGTTGACCCGTTTATGTTCTAATTGGGTTGCGATGCGATGGGCAATTTCTGAGCCCGAAAACGTTGGAAAAAGCACATCATCTGCGCCCAGATCCAGAGCAGCAAGCGTTGTTGCCGTTTCGATGCTAGCGCTGGCAAGGATAATCGCTGCATGGCGCGTAAGATCATGCGTGCGCATGCTTAGCAGTAAATTATGCGCAATCAGCGGGTTTTGCGCGATATCGAGCAAGATATAGCACAGGTTTGAGGGTCTTTTTTGGTCCGTAAGAAACAAAGCGGCAGGCGTGGTGATTTCAAGGGAATACTCTTTTAAAGCGTGAAACTTATCGAGCATGGCATGGGTTTGATCATGGTGGATTTGGATCACTACGCATTTTGGTTTTGATTGAAAGACGGCTTTGGCTTCGTGAAAACCCAACGCGCGATTCGTGTCTGCACGCAGCGTAAATTCTTGGTGCGCACGCCGGCGACGGAGCAGGCTGCGCAACCTTGATAAGAGTGCCTTTCCCGTGATCGGACGTTGCAAAATTTCATCTGCGCCCGCGCGTAAAAATTGCATCCGACAGCCGCTGTTGTGAGCCTCTAAAATAACGATTATCGGCATTTTTTGATTTGGTGTTATTGCGCTGAGTTGATGCAATAAGCTGGGTGATCCACCTAAAATGATAAGGCAATCCCAAATCCGATGGGGCGCATAGCTTTCAAATTCTGCGCGAGATGACGCTGTGGTGACATGATACAGGGCATCGCGCAAAATCTGCCCAACCGGCAGTTGGGTTTTGGGCTGTAAAGCAGAAGATGTCCTGACATGGCAATGGCAATTTCTAAAGCTTGTTATAATTTGAGTATAATTTTATAGATTTGTGTTAATAAATCATTTCCCCCAAACACGGATCTTGTCATGACACCCCATTCGGCAGAAATTTTTGCGTTAGAGGCTTTGGCTTGGATGGCGCAGGATGAGGATGTTTTATCGCTTTTCCTAAATGCCAGTGGCAGCTCGGTTGCTGATTTGAAAGCGCAAGCACAATCTTCCGAGTTTTTGCTGGCCGTGCTTGATTTTATATTGCTGGAAGATCAATGGGTGTTGGATTGTGCTGAAGCGTGTCACTGCGACCCAAATATGATTGGTCTGGCCCGGCAGGCCTTGCCCGGAGGCGCGATTGTGCATTGGACGTGAGCGGTATCGGCCTTTGTCCTCGGCTTTAAAACGCAAAAATATATGGAAGAGATTTGATGCGATGTGATGGTTTACTATTTGATAAAGATGGCACTTTATTTGATTTTCAAGCAACGTGGAGCGGCTGGTTTCTGAATGTTTTAGCGCAGCTTAGTCAGGGCGATTTAACAAAACAAAAAAAGCTGGCGGAGGCGATTGATTTTGATCTCTCAGAACAGGCATTTTTCGCGCATAGCGTTGCAATAGCTGGCACCAACCAAGATTTGGTTGAGGCTTTAATTGGAGAGCTTGAGGGGATCAGCGAACAAGAGCTGGAAGATTTTTTAACGCAAGAAAGCTTAAAGGCCCCGGTTATGGAAATTACGCCTTTGGTTGCGTTTTTCGATCTTTTACAGCTGAACGGGCTAAAACTAGGAGTGATGACCAATGATGCAGAAGCGGGTGCTCGCGCCCATCTTGATGCCGTTGGCGTTGCTCAAAAACTGGATTTTATCGCGGGTTATGACAGTGGGTTTGGCGCCAAGCCATCAGCCGAGCCATTGCTTGCGTTTTGCGCATCGGTTGGCATTTTACCCAGCCACGTTGCGATGGTTGGTGATAGTACGCATGATTTAATCGCAGGAAAAGCGGCCGGTATGCATTGTATCGGCGTGCTGAGTGGTTTGGCAGATCAGCGGACCTTGCAAGCTTATGCGGATGTTGTTTTGCCAGATATCAGCCATATCCCAAGCTATTTGAACCTGCGCTGATCCGCTCGCCCTGACGCTTGTTAAAAACGACGAAAAAGGTCGGTAACGGGCAGGTTTTACGTGCGATTCCGCCCTTTCGTGGTGGTGTAGAAGGTGGCTGCAGGGATCGAAATGTCGGGTCAATCGGAAAAGCGGAGGCGCGGCGGGGGCCGGGCTGGAAATGCAAAACGGCGGAGCGCTTCGGAGATCAACCAGATGCCCTGGCATTTGCCGGTCAATTGCGATCCGCCAATCGCGCCTTTAACGGATCAGGGTGTTGAGGCCATTCATGAAGGTGCGATGCACATTCTGGAAGAAATCGGTATTGAGTTTCTGAACCCAGAAGCTTGCGCTATTTTGCAACAAGCGGGTTGCACGGTACGCGGCACGAACGTGCGGATGGACCGGCATTTTGTGATGGATATGGTGTCCAAAGCGCCCAGCCAATGGACGATAACGCCGCGCAACCCTGATCGGAAATTGATCATCGGCGGCCGTTATATTTTATTTGGCAATGTTTCGTCGCCGCCCAATTATTGGGATGTAAAGCTGAATGCAAAAGTACCCGGAACGCGCGAAACCTGCCAAAATCTGATCAAACTCAGCCAATACTTTAACTGCATTCACTTTGTCGGGGGCTATCCGGTCGAGCCTGTGGACCTGCACGCCAGTACCCGCCATCTGGATGTGTTATACGATAAATTGACGCTCAGCGATAAGGTGGCGCATGCCTATTCCTTGGGGCGGGAACGGGTTGAAGATGTGGTGGAAATGGTGCGCCTTGCAGGCGGTTGGAGCGATGCCGAATTTGAGGCCAGCCCAAAAATGTACACGAATATCAATTCCACTTCTCCGCTCAAACATGATTTTCCGATGCTGGATGGGTGGATGCGGCTTGCGCGGCGCAATCAAGGTCTGGTGGTTACGCCTTTTACTTTGGCTGGTGCGATGGCGCCGGTGACCTTATCCGGGGCGGTGGCGCAATCGATCGCGGAAGCGTTATGCGCGGTGGCTTTGGCGCAATGGATTAGGCCTGGGGCTGCCTGTGCGCTTGGCACTTTTACCTCGAATGTGGATATGAAAACTGGCGCCCCGGCTTTTGGAACGCCCGAATATATGCGGGCCACGCAAATGACTGGACAGATGGCGCGGTTCTACGGATTGCCCTTGCGCTCATCTGGGGTGTGCGCTGCCAATGTGCCGGATGGGCAAGCAATGTGGGAAACATCAAACAGCCTTTGGGCCGCGGTACAATCGGGCAGCAATATGGTCTATCATGCTGCTGGTTGGCTGGAGGGAGGCTTGATTGCCAGCCCAGAAAAATTTTTGATGGATTGTGAAATACTTCAACAAATCCAACGCTATATGGATCCAGATTTGGTGGCAACGGGTGCGCAAGAGATTGCCCTAGAGGCCATTAAAAGCGTTGGCAATGACGGCCATTTTTTTGGAACCGCCCATACGCAAGAGCGCTACAGTACCGCCTTTTACCAGCCTTTCTTATCTGAATGGAGTAATTTTGAAGGTTGGGAGGCGTCGGGGGCGCTTTGGACGCCTGAGCGCGCACATGCGCTGTATCAGCAAATCTTGGCTGAATTTGAACCGCCTGCGCTTGAGGTCTCTCGGCGGGATGCGCTGGCGGATTTTGTTGCGCGCCGCAAACGTGAAGGCGGTGCACCAACCGATTTTTAGATCCCAGCATCGGCCGAAAATCCGCCGGCAAAAGATAGGCGCTGCAATGCCTGCAATTTTGTGCGGATTTGTTTACGATTTTCTAACCTAAGCAGGCCATGTTTGTTGGGGGAGAAGTTATCGTGCATGGGGTTGTGAACAAAGCGCTAGAGCGTTTTACAATTGATACATACGGGTTTGGGTTGTGGCAAAAAGTTGTTTCTGCATGCCCGCATGCCGTGGCGTTTTATGAAGCCATGCTGTGCTATCCAGATCAGGATAGCTATGCTCTTTTGAACCAGCTATCTCGAATTTTGAATAAACCAAACGCCGATATTCTTGAGGATATGGGAACTTATCTGGTGGTGCATCGAAACCAGGACGGGGTTCGCAGATTGTTACGGTTTGGTGGAGTTGATTTTCGCGATTTCTTATTTTCATTGAATGAGTTCAACGCCCGAATTGACCTTATCATGCCAGACTTAAACCTACCGCAAATCAACGTGGTGTGCGGAGCTAAAAATCAAATTTCAATAAGGCTTGCCCCATCATGGTCTGAATTCACCTTTTTATGTATCGGTATTTTGCACGCCATGGCCGATGATTATGGTGCGCTGATCCGTTTGGCACATTTCGCCGACACGGGTTCGGCGGTGATCCAGATAACGTTGGTCGATGACCGTTTCGCGGTGGCGCAGGGGTTTAAGTTGGCGGCGCGCGGTCCATCAAATGGATAATATTCTAAACATTCTTTGCCCCTGTCACCTAATCATCAATCGCGCTGGTGTGATTGAGCATGTTGCGCCGACGATGCAGAAAATTCTCCAAGGTGAAACAGCGCGCCTGCAGCACGTGCTTGATCTTTTTTCGATTAAGCCGCGCAGCGGGCACTTGCGCGGCTGTTCGATGTTTGAATTGGATGGGCAAAAGTTTCACCTATCGTTGCGTCGCTTTCTGGATTTGCGGTGGAATGGGGTGGTGTTGCGATTGCAAGATCGGGACAAGGCAATCATCCCGATTTCCTTCGGTATGGCGTTGAAAGAAACTGCCGAGTGTTTTGAGTTGACCCATGCAGATTTTGGCCCCTCGGAACTGGCGGTTGATATGCTGTGTTTACTCGAGGCACAATCTGCGGTGCGCGCAGCGTCGCGTGCGGTCACGCAGCGCATAGAGGGGGCAAAGAAAAATGCAGAAATTGCAGCGCTGACAGATCCTTTGACGGGTTTGGGAAACCGTCGGAGCCTGATCGAAAGCTTGGCAAGCTTTGCGCGCCAAAATATATCATTTGGGATCATACAGCTTGATCTGGATCATTTTAAAACGGTCAATGATCAGCTTGGGCATCCGGTTGGAGATCGGGTCTTGGTAGAGCTGAGCAATATTTTGCGCCAAGAAATTAGGGCGCATGATGTGGCAGTTCGGTTGGGGGGAGATGAATTTATATTGCTCATAACGGGTACGAATGATCCGACTGAGTTGTTGGGCTTGGCTGAGCGCCTTCTAGCGAGATTGAAACCTCCTTTGACCATTCAAACCCACAAAGTTCAGCTTGGCCTCAGCATGGGGGGACGGATCGTCGAGGCAGCGGAACGCTGGTCAATGATCGATATTTTGCAAGCTGTTGATCAGGCGCTTTACCACTCAAAGCGTCGGGGCAAAGGGCGGTTCACGTTTTGCAGCTGAGGTCCGGTTTCTGCGCATGTGTGGTCGCCCGCTGAGATCAATGTGCTGATTTAAAACAAAAATAAGCATTTAGTCTTTTAATTTTTTTAATTAATTTAAATTTTTTTTAAATTTATTTTACTCTCGAGGTTGTTTAGACAGAAGGACTGTCAAATAATTATGAGGTCAAAAATGTCGGATAAACAATATGAGACGCAATACGGCGCGGTCGTTCAAATGTGCTCGATAATGACCTCAAACCTTGAGCAATCCTTTTTTGATTATGGGAGTGAGCGCGGCTGGTTTAATGCAACTGGCGGGTTGACATCTGATGGACGGCTTCTGGCGCATGAGCTCGCAAGTCAGAGCCAAACGCGCACTGCGTTTCGCGCTATGTGTTAAAGCTAAATCCGCACGTCCCAAGGCCGAGAGGTGGGCCGATTTCATGAGACTGCGCTGATTTGATCAGCTTGTCCGCGGCAGGTGCTGTGCTTTGCGGGAACAGCGGTGATCGCCGCACTGCACCAATCGCGCAACGTTGTGCGTTTCGCTGCAAACGTAGCGTGGCATGGTAAAAATCTTTACAGCCTGCCGTTAGCCCCATACCGTTGCGATCAGAGATCAGGCAAGGAGGTGAATGTGGCGAAGGGTGAATTTGCATCTTGGGCAGACTGCGCTGCCGATTTGGTTGCTGTCGCCGCCGGGCGATCGTCTGCCGATCTGGTCGTTCAAAACAGCCGGTTGGTTAATGTTCAGTCGCGAGAGGTTCTTGAGAATTGGCAAATTGCCGTTGTCAGAGGTCGGTTCGCCTATGTTGGGCCGGATGCGCGCCATTGTATCGGCCCAAAAACACAAATTATCGATGCGGGCGGTCGCTATCTTATTCCCGGCCTGTGTGACGGGCATATGCATATCGAAAGCGGCATGCTGATCCCGGCTGAATTTGCCGCGGCGGTTATCCCGTATGGTACGACCACGATGTTTACCGACCCGCATGAAATTGCCAATGTGCTGGGTCTGGCGGGGGTTCGGATGATGCATGATGAGGCGCTCTTGCAACCGATAAATATTTTCACGCAAATGCCCTCTTGCGCGCCGTCTGCGCCTGGGCTGGAAACCACCGGATTTGAAATTACGCCGCAAGATGTTGCTGAAGCGATGCGCTGGCCGGGCATAATAGGCCTTGGGGAAATGATGAATTATCCCGGCGTAATCGCTGGGGATGAAAAAATGCTGGCTGAAATGGCGGCTACGCAGGCGGCTGGAAAGGTGATCGGGGGGCATTATGCCTCACCAGATCTGGGCACGCCCTTTCATGCCTATGCCGCTGGCGGCGCTGCGGATGACCATGAAGGCACGCACGAGGCTGATGCCGTTTTACGCGCCCGAATGGGGATGCGGGCGATGCTGCGATTGGGCTCGGCTTGGTATGATGTAGAGCGGCAAATAACCGCCATAACCGAACGCGGTTTAGATCCTAGAAATTTCATTTTATGCACTGATGATTGTCACTCGGAGACCTTGGTCAATGAGGGGCATATGGATCGGGTGGTGCGCCACGCAATTGACTGCGGCTGCGAGCCTTTGATTGCGTTGCAAATGGCGACGATTAATACCGCCACACATTTCGGGCTTGAACGCGAATTGGGCAGTATTGCTCCGGGGCGCCGGGCTGATTTTATCTTGTCGTCTGATCTTGTTTCCTTGCCGATTGAGGTGGTGTTTGCGCGCGGCCAGAAACTTGCCGAACATGGCCAGATTTTGACCGAGTGCCCGCATTATGAATGGCCAGAGGGGGCCAAAAACACGGTTAATCTTGGAAAAACCATGGGCGCTACGGATTTTGAGATTGCAGCACCACCAAATATGGCAGAGGCGCATGTGAAAGTTATTGGGGTGATCGAAAATCAGGCTCCGACACAGGCGCTGAGCGCGAAATTACCGGTGATTGATGGGTTGGTAGAAGCCAATAAGGGGGTGTGCCAAATCGCTTTGGTCGAACGTCATCATGCGACAGGACGCATCAGCAATGGGTTCGTACAAGGCTTTGCCTATCAGGGTGAAATGGCCATTGCTTCCAGCGTTGCCCATGACAGCCATCATATTATCGTGGTTGGCACCAATCGAGAGATGATGGCGCAGGCGGTCAACCGGCTGGGCGAGATTGGCGGCGGGGCTACGATTTGGCAGGATGGCGCAGAAATTGGGCAGGTGCATTTGCCGATTGCGGGGCTGATGTCTGATCGACCCGCGGCTGACGTGGCCGCGGAAGTACAAACAATTTTAAGCGGCATGCAACGGTGTGGGTGCGCATTAAACAACGCCTTTATGCAACATTCCCTATTGGCGTTGGTCGTGATTCCGGCCTTGCGGATTTCTGATCTTGGCTTGGTAGATGTGGATCAATTTGCGCTCACAGATCTGTTCATTTCTGAGTGATCATTGGCCTGCCTGCCCTTGTGAGGTGGCGCGGCCCTGCTGTGGGCGCTCGTGAGATTGAATTTGAGCGATAGCGTTTTCCAGCCAGTGGAACTTTTCAACAGCTTGATCCGAGGCCAATAAAGATTTTTTCCTGTGAAACACCGGCGCATCCGGCACGATGAAAAGCGCGGCCTCGTCTAAGTAACGCTGCGCTAAAGAACGCGGCAAATAGGCCGAACCGGGGTTTTCAAGCAGATATTGAAGCGCCCACCACGCGCTGTCAAAATTCAGTCTTGCGATACCCGCATCGTGATAAAATTCGGCATGAACACGGCGATATTCAGCGCCGTGATCCACGAAAATATAGTTAGGATCCCCTATCATTGGCGTATTGCGGCGATCTGAACATAGAATAAGCTCTTCTGCGGGCAGCGGGTAGAGCGTTTGAGAGGCGCGCGTCACGGCTTCAAACGTAACAATAATGTCTATGCTGCCCGTGGCGATCCATTCGGTGAGATCGCGGCCGCTGCCCTGCCTTGCGCTCATCGCTAGCTCGGGCTGTGTGCTGGTTGCATAGTGGAAAAAAGCCCGTCCCGCACCATGCCATAAATCGCGTTCGCATCCAAAACTGCAGGCAGAGGTAAGCCCTGCGGGCAGCCCTGTTTCATTTTTCGCTTGCCGCCATAGCCCCGTGATTGCGGGGGCGTATCGCATCAGTTTTGCCCCGGCCGGCGTGAGCGTTGCCCCCGATTTCTGACGGTTTATCAGCACTTGCCCCAGCTCTTCCTCAAGCGTTTTAAGCCGCGCGGTCACCGTGGATTGGGTGACGTTCAGTTTATCTGCGGCGCGCACCAAACTTCCGGTTTCAAGAATTGCTAAGAATGTTTGCAAGGAGGTCAAATTCATAAGCAGCGTTAAGTTGTAAAACTCTGTGATTTACAAGTTTAAATATCATTTTTGAATATTAAAATTGGTTTACCCTCGCTATCCGTTCTAGGCCAGCGGGGTAAGTTGGGCGGCTAAAATATCAAAGGATGTATTCAGATCTTGCTTTTGCCAAATGTGTTTCTGGGGCGATTGATCTTTATGTTTCAAGGGCTCTGACTGTGTGTTTGGCTGCGATTTTAAGCGCAGCTTATGCTTTGGAAATGGCCGTTTTTATCCCTTTTTGCAAAGGTTTGGAGCTGTTACGCTGGCTGTATCACAGAGTAAGTAAAACCCATCGATATATCCAAAGCGACAGCGGATTAAAGATAAAAACGGAGTAAGCGCATTATGAAACTCACATTACATCATATTAATCTGGCCACTGAAAATGTAGCGAGGATGGATAATTTTTATCAAGAGGTCATGGGGCTTTCTCCGAATGTGGCAGGATTGCCGGTTTTAGAAAAAAAGCAGGGATATGCAGGCGATGTTGCTTTTGTATCGGATGGCCATTTGCAGATGCATTTGGCACAAAAAGATGTGTTGGCAGGGTTTAATGCCGGGCAAATGGTCAATCCGGTTGCGCGCGGCCATATTGCGTATCGTACGGATGACTTAGCCGCGTTCAAAGCGCATTTGCGCGCTCAGAACATTCCCTTTTCCGATTGGGGGAATAAAGCAGTAAGCGGTTGGCACCAAATCTTTTTCTACGATCCTGATGGAAATGTCATTGAAGTGCACGAGGTGCAAGATATCGCGGATTAAGAATGTAATGGGCTTTGAATGACACAGCTTAGGGATGCCCTGGCAGGGGGGCTTTGCTCGGCGTTTAACCCAAAATAAATTGGAGCAGCGTGTATAGAATACCCCCAACAACGGCCAAAGTGCCAAGTATCATCAATACCGGCTCAAGGCGTTTATCGTTGATCAGCGGTTCCAGGAAGGGCCATATATATTTCTTGATCATGTAAGGGCGTGCAGTTTTTTGTTTTCCAGAGGTTAGATGCCTCATTAACCTGCCTTACGCTTCATTACCAGTTTCTTTGGTGGGTCACCTTCATTCTATCGGGTTTGCAGTGTGCTTTCTTAGCGTTGTTCGACCGGTCAAAAAATTGTGAGGTTAATCATTTTACAATCGAGTAAACTGCTTTAAGAACGGAGCAGCCATAAAAAGGGATGCATGCGGATGACCGTGGAAACAGTTTCGGAAATTAAATGCCATAACGGCATTCAAGGTGTTTACACGCATCGCTCTGCTGCTCTGTCATGTGATATGACCTTCGGCCTGTTTCTCCCTCAGCTTGCGCAAAGCCAAAAAGTGCCGCTGATTTGGTTTTTATCCGGTCTGACCTGCACGCATGAAAACGCCATGGTTAAAGCAGGGGCGCAAAGCTGGGCCGCGCAGCATGATGTGGCGCTGATTTTCCCCGATACGTCGCCGCGCGGCGTCGGCGTCGCCGATGATGAGGCGTTTGATTTGGGGCAGGGCGCAGGGTTTTATGTAAACGCCACGCAAGCGCCTTGGGCGCCCCATTTTAAGATGTGGGATTACATCGCTGAAGAATTGCCTTCCGTCATGGACTCGTCATTTCCAATCGATATGTCGCGGCAATCTATCAGCGGCCATTCCATGGGCGGGCATGGGGCTTTGACGCTTGCCCTGCGCCAACCTGGGCGCTTTAAATCGGTGTCAGCGTTTGCGCCGATTTGCAACCCGATGAAATCGGATTGGGGGATCAAACAATTTACCGCCTATTTGGGCGAGGATAAGGGCCTGTGGGCGGCCCATGATGCCAGCCAATTGATGGCGGAGCATGGCTTTGACGGGCCCATTTTGATTGATAATGGATCAGAGGATCCTTTTTTGGAAAAGTTGCGGCCGGAAGCTTTTGCCGATGCGGTGGCCGCGCGTGGCCACAATGCACAATTTCGCCTACAGCCCGGCTATGATCATAGCTACTTTTTTATATCTACATTCATGCAAGAGCATATTGCTTTTCATGCGGATTATTTGCGCTGAAGATAAAAGGATGCAGCGGCCTGTCACATTTGCGCTTTGGTGCTGCGCGATCAAACGCTTTTTATCGTTTTAAGCCATAAACTTATCGGGTGCGGCAACCACGTCTGCGATTTTCCTTAAATGCGCTTCCAAAGGCGTGTTTCGCCGCCAAATCATGCCCACCGTTCGTTTTGGAGGGCTGGCAGCAAAGCGCAGCATCTCCACCTTGGCAGACCGGCTTTCAAGTGGGACCGCCATGTTTGGGATAAGTGTAACGCCAAGCCCAGAGCCAACCATTTGAACCAGCGTGGAAAGCGAGCTGGCATCCATAAGGTCGCGCGTTTGGGAAGTAGAGATATTACAAACCGTTAAGGCTTGATCTCGAAAGCAATGCCCTTCTTCAAGCAAAAGTAGCCGCATTTCATGCAGCGATTCTGGATGTGGAACTGGTTTTCCGCTTTCGGAAAACGGGCGCACCAAAATAAATTCTTCCTCAAAAAGGGGCACTTCGCTTAGCCGGGGTTCCGATACGGGCAAAGCCAGAATGGCGGCATCTAATCGCCCTTCTAAAATATCTGCGATCAAATTCGATGTAATCGTTTCGCGCAGCTTTAACTCTAACTTTGGAAATGCCTCGGTCATTGATTGGATCAATCGGGGAAAAAGATAGGGTGCAATCGTTGGAATGACGCCAAGCCGCAGCAAGCCTTGCGGCGCCGTATGTGAGGCGTTCGCCAAATCCCCTAATTCCTGCACATGTTGCAAAATCATGCCTGCATGCTTTGCAAAAGCATCACCGTAAGGGGTAAGTTGCAACGGTTTTGTTGCTGTTTCAAGAAGCGGTAAAGGGAGACGCGCTTCCAAGTCTTTGATTTGCATCGAAAGCGCCGGCTGTGAAATCGCGCAAAGGTCAGCTGCCCTGCTGAAATGCCGCGTTTTGGCCAAAGCATCGAAATATCTAAGTTGTTTCAAGGTTATAGTTTCCATAAGAAAAACTTATCAAAAATATTAGTAAATTCAAGTTTATCTTATGTATCTGGCGTGGTAAATTTCACGGTATCAGCCGGCTGTGAGTCGAAATGCTGCGAAGCCGTTCATTGGCTTGGGCCGGCCTTATTTAAAAGTCAGTAATTTGCTTCTTCAAGCGAAACGCAAAATCGGGGGATAACGATGAAAGACAATGCCGGACTTTGCCCAGTGATGCATGGTGGAAACACCACAGGCAATGCGGGAACCACCAATCCAGATTGGTGGCCGAACCAATTGAATTTGAACATCTTGCGCCAGCACGATCAAAAATCAAACCCGATGGGGCCCGAATTTTCTTACAGTGAGGCGTTTGATCAGCTTGATTACGACGCGTTGAAAAAAGATCTGCACGCTTTGATGACCGACTCGCAGGCGTGGTGGCCGGCGGATTATGGCCATTATGGGCCCTTTTTTATCCGGATGACATGGCATGCGGCGGGCACCTATCGCACGGGTGACGGGCGCGGCGGCGGCGGCACGGGCGCGCAGCGCTTTGCACCGCTGAACTCTTGGCCTGACAATGGCAATCTGGATAAGGCACGGCGCTTGCTCTGGCCGATCAAACAGAAATACGGCAATAAAATCTCTTGGGCTGATTTGCTGATTTTAACGGGCAATGTCGCGATCGAATCCATGGGCGGCAAAACCTTTGGGTTTGGCGGTGGGCGCGAAGATATTTGGCACCCCGAAGAAGATATTTATTGGGGTGTTGAAACCGACTGGCTTGCAGATCAACGTTATGAAGAGACGCGCCAATCGCTTGAAAATCCTTTGGCGGCTGTGCAGATGGGGTTGATTTATGTGAATCCAGAAGGCCCAAATGGCAACCCAGATCCACTTTTAAGCGCGCAAGATATTCGCGAAACCTTCGGGCGGATGGCGATGAATGATGAGGAAACGGTTGCCTTGGTGGCCGGCGGCCACACGTTTGGCAAGGCTCATGGCGCGGGCGATCCTGAGCTTGTAGGCGCAGAACCGGAAGGTGGCGCAATCGAGCAGATGGGATTTGGATGGAAAAATGCCTATGGTTCCGGTGTTGGGCGTGACACGACCACCAGCGGCATCGAAGGCCCTTGGACGGCCAATCCAACGCAATGGGATAATGGGTATTTTGATTTGTTGTTCAAATATGATTGGGCCTTAACCAAATCTCCGGCGGGCGCAAATATTTGGCAGCCCGTGGATGTTGCCGAGGCGGATATGGCCCCTGAGGTCGATGATCCCAGCGTCAAAGTAACCCCAATGATGACCACCGCAGATATGGCGATGATTAAAGATCCTGCTTATCGGGCGATTTCCGAGCGCTATCATCAAAACCCCGAAGACTTGGCTGATGCATTTGCGCGGGCTTGGTTCAAATTGCTGCACCGCGATATGGGACCAAAAATTCGTTATCAAGGGCCCGAAGTGCCCCAGGAAGAGCTGATCTGGCAAGATCCAGTGCCGGCTGGGGCCAGCGATTACGACGTTGCAGCCCTGCGCGCGGCGCTCAAAGCAAGCGGTTTATCCGTGCAAGAGCTGGTTGAAACCGCTTGGGCTTCTGCCTCGACGTTTCGCGGCACAGATATGCGCGGGGGCGCCAATGGAGCGCGGATCCGGTTGGCGCCACAAAAAGATTGGGCGGTCAATAAGCCAAGCCAATTGGCGCGTGTTCTGGCGGTTCTTGATCCGATCGCATCGCAATATGGGGCCAGTTTGGCAGATGTGATTATATTGGGCGGCGCGGTTGGTATTGAAATGGCCAGCGGTGTCGAAGTGGCCTTCGCGCCGGGCCGCGGTGATGCTTCCGAAGAGCAAACTGATGCCGAGTCTTTTGCCGTTCTGGAACCAATGGCGGATGGCTTTCGCAATTATCAGAAAACCGAATTTACGGTCTCTCCGGAAGAGATGATGCTTGATCGCGCGCATCTTCTGGGGCTGACGCCAGCTGAAATGACGGTGTTGGTTGGCGGATTGCGCGCTTTGGGTATCAGCGCGGATGGCCATGGCCTGTGGAGCGCGGGCGGCGCGCTGAATGCGGATTGGTTTAGCAGTTTGCTTGATATGAGCGTAGACTGGAGTTCGACCGGGCCCAACAGTTATGAGGCAAAAGACCGCGTATCTGGTGAGATCGTTAGAACCGCAACCCGCACCGATTTGGTATTTGGATCCAATTCGCAATTGCGGGCTTTGGCCGAGGTTTATGCGCAAGACGATAATAAAGCCAAATTCACAGCGGATTTTATTTCAGCCTGGAATAAAGTGATGAATGCGGATCGGTTTGACCTTCTATAAAGCTTTATGATGTCGATTTTTCACAAGGGGGCCGCATTTGCGGCCCCTTTTTAGTCAGCGAATGAATGGTCAATGTTCAAAACACAAACCGCAAATGTTACATGCTTAGGGCTGGCCCGCTTCTTGTTTCAAATCGCGGCGATAAGCAATCGAGGTTTTTGACCCTTTATTTTAAAGCCCGCACGACCCGATTTTTGATCACTCATCCTTTAAGCATAACCAAGCCCGTGTCGGGATTTTCGAAATCAGTGCATGCGCTGGGCTCTGGCCATCTCTTCTTGCTAAGGCGTGATAACACCATTTGGAATAGAGTTTTGTTCGGGATAGGTCGCGCCTTTTTGGAAAAAGCCGCACTGGTTGATTTGCGAGGCTATGGCGCGCCTCATCCCCATCTCTTTGTGGTTGCAAGGGATGAGGTCGATCTGCGTGCGGGCCAACGCAACCTATCAATCCACTCGCGCGCGATATGCGCGGCATTAGTCCGGCCTTGATTTTGAATTATGAGTGGCCGTTTGTATAGGTTGTCGCCTTTAGCCTGCTGTGTTTTATTAAATCCGCCTTTGCGGCTGCGCATTGAAATTGGCGTTGCGCTGTGCCCGATTTGCAAAAGATGAGAGTTGGCGGCCTTGGCCCTCAGTGGCGGCGCGCTCCTATTTTTTGCGCCATTTTAGGCTTTACAAAAAGGCTTGCCTGTCCTGACTTCTGCCGGCGCATGATAACCGCAGGCAGATTTTGTGATCCGTTGCCGCAAGCGCCCTGAAGCAGAGATTGCGCGCGTGCTGGCGCTTTGGGATCTGCCAGCAATAAATGATATGGCGTCAATAAGATCTTGGCATTTTCAAAACATGCTCTGCAATATAGCTCAGGATCAGATTGGTTGAGATCGGGGCGACTTGGTAAAGGCGCGCCTCTCTAAATTTACGCTCGATATCGTATTCTTCTGCAAATCCAAATCCACCATGGGTTTGAAGACACGCTTCTGCCGCTGCCCATTGCGCCTCTGCAGCCAATAATTTTGCAAGATTTGCCTCTTCGCCAGGATTTTGACCGGCATCATAGAGCTTGATCGCCTCATGCAGCATCAATTCGGCTGCGCGCATTTGGCTATAGGCTTTGGCGATTGGAAATTGAATGCCTTGGTTTTGTCCGATTGCGCGGCCAAAAACCTGCCGCTCGCAAGCATAGCCCGAAGCTTTTTCAATGAACCATTTGGCATCTCCGATGCATTCGGCTGCGATCAAAATACGTTCGGCATTCATTCCGGAGAGAATATATCGAAAGCCTTTGCCTTCTTCGCCGATAAGATTGCCTTGCGGAACGCTGAGATTATCAAAAAATAATTCTGTTGTGGCGTGGTTCATCATCGTGCGAATGGGGCGAATGCTCAGCGCGCTTTCGCTTGCCTCGCGCATATCTACCAGAAAAACTGATAAGCCCTCGGTGCGCTTTTCAACCTGATTTAGTGGGGTGGTACGCGCCAAGAGCAGTAATAAATCGGAATGTTCGGCGCGGCTGGTCCAGATTTTTTGACCATTCACAATATAGGCCTGCCCCTCTTTACGCGCGGTGCAGCGCAAAGCCGAGGTGTCTGTCCCGCTAGTTGGCTCGGTTACCCCAAAGGCTTGAAGGCGCAAATTTCCCTGCGCGACTTGCGGCAAATATTTGGATTTTTGGGCGTCAGAGCCATGCCGCAGCAGCGTGCCCATCGTATACATTTGCGCATGACAGGCCGCGGCATTGCAGCCTGCGCGGTGGATTTCCTCCAAAATCGCGGCTCCGGCAGAAAGCGGCAAGGATAGCCCGCCATAAGCCTCTGGTATAAGCGCGGCCAGATAGCCCGCTTCGGTCAAAGCGGTTACGAAAGCTTGCGGATAAGCTTGATTGCGATCGCATTCCTGCCAATAGCGCCCTGGAAAGCGTTCGCATAGTTGGGAAACGGCGGTTCTGATTTCTGGGTGGTTTAGTTCATAGGTCATGGGATGTCCGAGGCATGTTGCGAGGGGAGTGAGAATTCATGACGCAAAGCAGCGCCATCGGCATTAAGGTCTGGCACACCCTTTGCGGTGCCGCCCATTGTGGCAACCGGTAGGGCGGCCATGTCGATTGGCATTCCGCCAATAATGGCGTTTGAATTTTTTAAAAAGGGATGCTCTGAAAGCTCGGCAACCGAATTTAACCGCGCATTGGCAATTTTTGCCGCGTCAAGCTTTTGTACCATTTCTGCGCTGCTGAAACCTTCAAAAACAGCGTTTACAATCGCCTCTAGTGCGATGCGGTTGGCGTAGCGGGCGGTGTTTTCAGAAAATCTTGGATCCGTGGGAAGCTGCGGTTGCTGAAGAACCTGCTCACATAACGCGGTGAATTCTCGATTGTTTTGAACCGAAATCAAAATAACAGCGCCATTCGCGCAGCGAAACGCGCCATAGGGTGCGATGAAGCTATGTTTTAGCCCCATGCGATCGGGCGCTCCGCCCATATAGCGATGCGCCAGAAGCGGCATATTCATCCAGTCGGCCATGACATCAAACATCGAGATCTTCAGATCAACGCCCTGGCCTGTTTTGCCGCGTTGTAACAGCGCGCGCAAAATAGCTGAGAAGGCCGTCAAACCCGTGGCAAGATCGCTTAGCGATACGCCAACGCGGGCCGGGGCATCTGGTGTGCCGGTGACCGCGCAGATGCCGGCTTCTGCTTGGACGAGAAAATCATAGGCTTTCTTTTGCGCCGCATCGCCCGTATCGCCATAGCCTGTGATGGTGCAGCTGATCAGGCCGGGATTATCCCGCCGCAGCTTTGAGCCTGTAAGCCCCAAGCGATCAATTGCACCTGGTGCGAGGTTTGACAGAAATACATCTGCATTTTTCAAAATCCGGCAGAGTAAAGCGGTGTCTTCCGGCGTTTTTAAATTCAGAGCGATCGATTCTTTTCCACGATTGAGCCAGGCAAAAATGGCGCTTTGACCATTTGCGCCCGCATCATAGCCCCGCGCAAAATCCCCCTCTGGCCGCTCTACCTTGATCACTCTGGCCCCTGCATCAGCCAGCAAGGTGCCGCAATAAGGTGCTGCCACCGCCTGTTCTAGCGAGACCACCATAAATCCATCCAGTTCTTTGTTTAGACCCATTGTGAAGATCCCTATTCCTTGCGTGTTATGGTTTCAAAAGCCCGTCCTGGCAGTTTTTACCGCAGGCGCATCGTACAAAAGATAGAGGGATAGTGATTTGGAAGAAATAAATTTATTTTTAAAACGCATATGGGTTTTGCTTTCATAGCCAGCGCGACGGTGCGTTCAAATATGCGCAGCGTTTTTCTTGATGTACTTTGGTATTAGTGGCACCATTGGGTGCCGCGTCTGGGCCAAGATGGCACCGTGTGGTGGCGCGATGTCACCGCTATAGGCGCAGCCGCCAAGCAGCAAAATGCCTTTAAGGCTACAGCGGGGTTTGCCTGCTTCCTGTTGGCTGATGTTTTGCAAAAGCATTGGTCGGGTTGGCCTTGTCCGGAGCTCCTTGCGGTGTTTGGAAAGAGAATTTGCAAAAGATAGGCTGTTATCAATCTAAAATTTTGCGTAATCATAGCTCCTTTGGCCAAAGTGGGGGCAGCCTGCAGATGCCTTAGGTGCGTGGAACGGTTTGCATGCGCTCTAGAATATCCACCCCCTGCATTTTCCAAAAATGAAGCAGATCGATAAAAATCCAATTCTCGGCCAGTTTGTCTCCTTCGCGCCGATACATGTCAATAACCCGCATATCTCCCGCTAAAGTGCTGGCCGGCATGCCCATAAAGCCGCCGGTTGGCGTGAGGCTCAGGTTTGGCCAACCAAAGAATCCACCAAATTGACCCTCGGCAATCCGGCAGAGATGCCCATTGAAAATACGGTCTTTAAACCCTGCGCGAAAGGGGCCGGAATGCTGCTTTGCATAGCGCTCAATTGTATAGGTGGCACCAATGCCAGCAGGCCCCCACCAGATCATATCTTCTGTCCAACTGCGGCGCAGCTCATCGACCAATGGCTCCTCGCGCCCGCCTTTCCAGGTTTTTATATCGCCAACCATATAGTCGATCGTAGCCAGCGTTTTACGCCCTTCTTCTGGATCCTGCGGATCAAACATTAACCCCTCATGAGTCACTGGGCCGGGTTGAACCAAATGCGCGGCGGTTTGCGGTGGAAACGGGCTTAAACCGGCTTGCATCATCAGATGTGGGATATCAAAAAACATCGCGGTTTCTGTGATTTTGCCCTGTTCAACTTTATGAAATTCGCAATAGCGCAGCATTGCAATCTTACCAGTTGGCGCGAGACCCAACCATGGGGCATCAAACAATCCCATCAAATGGCCCATCGAGATCACCCAAACGCCTTCATGGTTGGGCAGTTTATTCTCACCCGCCATAAAAATATCCATACGGCGTTGCAGTGAGGTCAAGGCTGTGCGCAGGGGTTGCCAAAACGTTGTTGCAACTTGCTCTGCACCTTGCAGCTCGTTGAAAGGATGGAAACCACGCCAAAAATAATCGGCGCCGCAATATTGTTTCACGATCGCTGGAAGATCCTGTTCAGAGGCGGCATCTAGATCTGCATAAAATTTTTTAACCAATTGTTTTTGTTCGGAAAAGTTCATATCTACCTCTGCTGGGCTATAATTTTGCATGCGTATGCGAAAACTACTTGCCAAATTCAATGTTCTGAGTCTAGTGTTTGCTTCGGCGGATACAAGAATTTTCGTTGGGGAGAATTAATGGCTGAAATCCAGTTGCGTAACCTGTCAAAGCGATGGGGCAGTTTTGTTGGTGTGGATGATTTCAACCTTACCATTGCAGATAAAGAGTTTTTGGTTCTGCTTGGTCCCTCGGGCTGCGGAAAGACGACCACAATGCGGATGATCGCGGGGCTAGAAGATGCCACATCAGGTGACATTATAGTGGATGGCAAGCGGATCAACGATCTTGAGCCAAAAGACCGAGATGTTGCAATGGTGTTTCAAAGCTATGCGCTTTACCCGAATATGAATGTTTATGAAAACATTCGGTTCCCTCTGAAGGTTCGCGGCACCGACCCCAAATTGCATGATGCAAAAGTGCGCCGTGCCAGCGCAATGGTTGAGTTGGACGAGTTTTTGCACCGGAAACCGGCAGAGTTGTCCGGTGGTCAGCGCCAGCGTGTGGCTTTGGGGCGCGCGATCGTTCGCGAACCAAATCTGTTTTTAATGGATGAGCCCCTTTCAAATTTGGATGCTAAATTGCGCGTCTCGACTCGGGCACAAATCAAAAACCTGAGCCATGAATTGAAGGTTACTACAATTTATGTGACCCATGATCAGATCGAAGCGATGACCTTGGCGGACCGTGTCGTGGTGATGAAGGAAGGGGTGGTGCAGCAGGTTGGCTCGCCCACAGAAATTTACGATCGTCCAGCAAATGCCTTTGTTGCAAGTTTTATCGGAAATCCTGCAATGAATTTGATTGAAGGTCAGGTGTCGAAAGGAGTTTTCAGCGCTGAGCATACACAGATCGAGGTTGGCGAGGTTCCAGACGGACCTGTCACTTTAGGGTTTCGCGCCGAAGATGCACAGGTCGTTGAGGTGGATGGCAATATAACAGCACCGATTTATACACAGGAATTATTGGGCGATGCGACCATGGTTTCGGTGCGCTTATCCGGGGCTTTGGTCGCGGTGAAGGCTGATAAAAATTACCGTGCTGCGATAGAAGATGAGGTTTCTTTTCGGATTCCATCAGAATTGTGTCACTTGTTTGATGCTCAAACAGGGGCGCGAATTGGGGGCTAAGTCCCTTATAACTGCCGTTTTAGACGGTGCAATCGGATGGCCGGGTTCCAGCACATCCGCAACTAGGGAGACAGACAAGATGTTTTTGAAAAAAGTAGCGCTCGTTAGCGCCTTGGCGGTGATGGCGGGAACGTCTTCATTCGCGTGTGAGATATCGGCGCGGGTGAGTATCGTGGGCAATGAATTTCCTGCGATTCAAACCGTAGGGGCCGGCGCGCAGGAATGCAGCGGTGCTGAGGTGAATACAAATTTAACTGCTGACCACCAGAAAATTAACGTTGCTGGTATGCAGGGAAACCCTGCCGAGTTTACAGCGGTAATCAATAATAACTCAGTTTTGACCACGATGCTTAACGAAGATCTCGTCAGGCCCCTTGATGATCTTGTTTTAAAACACGGTCAGAGTTTGATGCCGAACCAATTGATTACAATCGATGGAAAAGTCATGGCAGTGGCATTTATGGCTAATGCAGCTCATTTGATTTACCGATCTGATGTTCTTGATGCAATCGGTGTTGAGCCACCTAAAACGTATGAAGAACTGCTAGCGGCCGCGAAGATGATCCGTGAGCAAGGCCTTATGGAAAATCCGGTGGGCGGTGCGTATGCAGCGGGTTGGAATCTGGCAACAGAATTCATCAATATGTATTTTGGCCATGGCGGAGAATTATACAACGGTGCAACTGCCGAACTTTCTATTGAAAACGAAAAAGGCGTTGCGACATTAAACATGTTGAAGGCGTTGAGCGAATATATGAACCCAGATTTTCTTACGCATGACAGCAATGCTACAAATGCAGAATTCCGCGCAGGGAACGTAGCTTTGATGAACATGTGGGGCTCGCGAGCGGCCACAATGGTTGAGGTAGATGGTGTGCCTCAAGATGTCAAAGACGGCTTTAAAATAGCGGGCCCTATGACTGTTGGAGGCGGTGATACTAGCGCGGCTACACTATGGTGGGACGGATTTTCGATCGCAAAAAACATTTCGGATGAGGAAGCTGAAGCAAGCTTTAAAGCCTTAGTTCACGCCATACGCCCTGAAATGATAAACGATGAAACAGCGTTGCAGGCCGTTTGGTTGATTGATGGTTATGAGCCAACACCTGCTGCGTTAGGGGTTTTCGATGCGGCGGGCCGCACAACAGAACCATACCCCTCTTTGCCACAACAGCCTTTGTTACATTCAGCGTTAGGTAGTGAGCTGTCTGATTTTATGCAGGGTAATGAGAGCGCAGAACAGGCACTGGCAGATATAACTGCGGCCTATAATGCTGCGGCAAAAGAAAAAGGACTATTGAAGTAAGCAAAAATTGGCAGTGGGCGTTATGCCCTCTGCCAAATTTTATAGCTGATCAAATTGTTATGAAACACAGAGCTTTCTTTTGGTTTTTTTTGCCTACAGGCATCGCAATGTTTTTTTTCATTGCGATGCCAATCCTGTCAGTAATTGCACAGTCTATTTTCATTCCTCATGAAGCCGTTATGGAAACTGTCAAAAATTGCGGTCCATTTGGTTGTAAAGAAGTCATATCGATTAATCATGAAGCAACGTCTGAATTACGCGCGAAGCAACCCTTGGGTCGTTTTTCTGGTTTAGAAATTTACCTTGATAGAGGGCATCTCGCCATTAGTGAAGTTAACGCTGCTTGGAGTTCTAGCGATAGCTTGTCGCAATTTTTCAGCAGATTGGGGAACTTACCTTTCTACCGAGCTATGGGCTTTACCCTTACCTTCACGTTTGTGGTAACTCCATTTGTCATAATTCTCGGTTTGTTGATCGCGTTAGCCGTTAACTCTTTGCATGCTCGCATAAGGGGTTTGGTCATCTTCTTCTCGCTTCTGCCCTTTGTGGTTACGCCTTTGATCGGGGCGTTGGTGCTGTTTTGGATGATTGACAGCCGAGGCATTTTGGGCACTGCGGTGCAATGGCTTGTATCAGATCCTGACCTTTCTCTTAAAGCTTCAACAGGATTGATGTGGATCTCCTTAATTGTCTACGGTATTTGGCATGCAGCGCCGTTTGCTTTTGTTATTTTCTACGCAGGTTTACAAACCTTGCCGATGGATCAGATTGAGGCTGCAGAAATCGATGGTGCAACGCGCTTACAGCGCATTCGATATGTTGTGGTTCCGCATTTGATGCCGTTGGTCACCTTCGTGGCCTTGATTCAATTGATGGATAATTTTCGCGTTTTTGAACCGATTGTGGGGTTTAATGCTGCCGCGCATGCGACCAGTATCAGCTGGTTTATCTTCAATGATCTGGGTGGAGAAACGCGCCAATTATCATCGGCATCGGCTTCTTCAGTGCTGACCATTATCGGCGTGTCAATTTTATTGTTGCCGGTTTTGGTGCGCACATGGAATGATTTCAAAGGAAAAACTTAAGATGAGTAGCCGCGCCCGCAAGCAACCCCTTGGTTTGCAAATCTTGATTTACGGATTTGCGGGCCTTTGGCTGATTATGGCCGCTTTTCCTTTTTTATGGACAGCGTGGGGCAGCTTTAAAGTTGAACTTGATTTTTTCTCTATTGCTGATTGGACTTATGCCTTAACGGGCGAACGTACCAAGGCCGAATATGGCAGCCCCTTCACGGATGCAGGATATAAGGGCGCATGGGTTCAAGAATCTTTTTACCGAAATGTCATCAACACGTTCATCATATGTTTTTTTGTGGTTTGTACGTCTCTGACAATCGGAACGTTGGGTGGATATGCGCTATCGCGTTCTAATTATCGATATACATTTATTTTATTGATCACGGCTCTGATTTTTCGCGCAATGCCTCCCATCACATTGGTCGCCGGATATATGCTTCCGTTTTTTCAGTGGAATGTCTGGGGTTTGATGCCAACCACGATTATTGTTCTGGTGGCCATAAATCAGCCTTTCACGCTTTGGATGCTGCATTCGTTTTTTCAAAATATTCCTAAAGAATTAGATGAAAGCGCAAAGGTTGATGGCTGCACGCAATTCCAAGCCTTTCGGCACGTGATTATTCCGGTGATGTGGCCGGGTGTGATTACCACAGGATTGTTCAGCTTTTTACTGGCCTATAATGATTTTGCGGTTACCGCGATGCTTTTATCGGAAGAAAACCGTACGATGGTGCCACAGGTGGCGGCGTTTTTGGGGACAACCTATACAGAGGGTAACATCATGTTTGCTGTGGCTTCTGTGGTCTCAGCTACAGCGCCATTGTTTATCCTGGTGATGTTTTTTCAGCGTCAGATTGTATCGGGCCTGACACAAGGGGCGGTGAAGGGATGAGCTGCGCGGGTAAGGTTTGGATGTGCCAACAGATAAAGATGAAAGTTGCAGATGCTCAAAAACGCTTAAACAGGAGCTTGGGCGCATGAAGGGCACCCGCCCAGAGCAAGCCACGCTCAGCCGCGAGACGGATATGTCTAAAACAGACGAAACGCGGGCCGTTATCGAGGCCATGGTGGATGGGTTGAACGATCACCGGATCGCCGATATTGGCGAGTTTTTCAGTGATAGCTTCCGCTGGATGGGCAATGCAGGCTGTGGCACGAAGTCTGGCCTGACAGAATTTCAGAAAAATTGGCAAAAGCCGTTTCAAGCCGCCTTTTCAGATAAGGTGTGCGTTGATGAAGCGCGGCTGTTTATGGGCGAATGGGCGGCGGCTTTCGGGCGCCAGGAAGCCACCCATAGCGGATGCTTTATGGGCATTGAAGCGACGGGAAAGCGCATTGAAATCCGCTATATGGATTTTTGGAAAGTGGAGGATGGTAAGATCTCTGACAATTGGGTGATGGTGGATTTCCCCCATGTTCTGGCTCAGCTTGGCCATGATGTGTTTGGCGGCGAAGGTTGGGAAGCTTATGACCGGGGCGCGCGTCAAGCGCCAAGCCCTGATGGGAAGGATGGGTAAGATGACGGTTGAATATTTAAAGCGGGGTAAGCCCGAGGCAGATCGAGCCGAAGATGATGCTAAAGTGGCCACTGCGGTTGCCACAACGCTGAAAGATATCGAGATGCGCGGAGATGAGGCCGTGCATGAATTGGCGGTAAAATTTGATAATTATGATCGCCCAACCTACCGCCTCACCGAGGATGAGGTGCAAACGATCATCGCCACAGTGTCAAAGCGCGATATGGAGGATATTAAATTCGCCCAAGAGCAAGTGCGCAATTTTGCGCAGGCGCAGCGCGACAGTATGTTGGATATTGAAGTGGAAACGCTGCCTGGCGTGATCTTGGGGCATAAAAACATCCCGGTGCAATCTGTTGGATGCTATGTGCCGGGCGGTAAATTTCCGATGGTGGCTTCGGCGCATATGTCGGTTGCCACTGCCAGCGTTGCAGGAGTGCCGCGTATTATCGCAGCCACGCCGCCTTTTAACGGCGAACCAAACCCTGCGGTGATCGCCGCGATGCATTTGGGCGGGGCGCATGAAATCTACGTATTGGGGGGCATTCAGGCCGTTGGGGCGATGGCGCTTGGGACGCAGAGTATTGATCCGGTGCATTTGCTTGTGGGGCCGGGCAATGCCTTTGTAGCCGAGGCAAAGCGCCAGCTTTTTGGGCGCGTTGGGATTGACTTATTTGCAGGTCCCACTGAAACGATGGTGATCGCGGATGACACCGTAGATGCGGAACTCTGCGCCACTGATTTGCTGGGCCAAGCAGAGCATGGATATAATTCACCCGCGGTTTTGGTGACCAATTCGCGGAAATTGGCCGAGCAAACATTGGCTGAGATTGATCGCATCCTGCGAATTTTGCCCACCGCCGGCACGGCGAAAGTGAGCTGGGAAGATTATGGCGAAGTGATCTTATGCGAGACCTATGAAGAAATGCTGCAGGTGGCTGATGATATCGCTTCAGAACATGTGCAGGTGATGACGGATCGTGATGATTGGTTTTTGGAACATATGACCTGTTATGGCGCTTTATTTTTGGGTGCCCGCACCAATGTGGCAAATGGGGATAAGGTGATCGGCACCAACCATACATTGCCGACCAAAAAGGCGGGCCGGTATACGGGTGGCCTCTGGGTTGGAAAATTCCTGAAAACGCATAGCTACCAAAAGGTTTTAACCGATGCGGCTGCGGCTGAAATTGGTGCCTATGGCAGCCGTTTATGCATGTTGGAAGGTTTTGTGGGGCATGCCGAGCAGTGCAATCTGCGCGTGCGCCGTTATGGGGGGCAAAATGTGCCTTATGGAGCAGCGGCAGAATGAGCATGGCAGCGCCATCTGAAAAATTAAAAGCGGTTTTGTTGCCTTGGCGCAGAGCGATGGCAGATTTTAAAGATGCGGCGCATATCCGCCATGCATTAACCAATTTATGCGCCCCCGATATCACGCTTCATATGTGTCACCCTTTTGGCGATCTTAACGGCGCTGATAAAATTTATGATACGATCTATCAGCCTTTGATAACAGCCTTGCCCGATCTTGAGCGGCGCGATTTAATCTTGTTGGCCGGCACCACGCCTGAAGGCCAGGATTGGATTGGCACGATGGGCAATTATATGGGCACATTCTTGGCGCCGTTTATGGATATTCCGCCAACTGGGCATTTGGCGCATATGCGCTATCACGAGTTTTTTCGGGTTGAAGATGGCCGGGTTGTTGAAATGCAGGTGATTTGGGATTTACCTGAATTGATGATGCAGGCCAAAGCCTGGCCAATGGCGCCGCAATTGGGTGCATTCTTATGCACGCCCGGGCCGCTTAGTGGTGATGGGCTGAGCGCGTCTGGCGACGGGCGGGCCAGTCTTGAGCATATCAAAGATATGGAAACGGCTTTGTGTCGATATCCTGATAATCCGGATCCAAAAGTGATGCAGTTGGATCGCTTTTGGCATCCTCGGTTCAATTGGTACGGTCCGGCGGGGATTGGCACGGGCCGGGGTATATCTGGGTTTCGCCATTGGCATCAGATCCCTTTTTTGCGCGGAATGCCGGATCGCAAAGTTGATCCAGCTGGGGATCGCTTAGCTGCAGAAGAGATGTATGATTTACATTCCCATTATATCGCAGAAGGGGCCTATGTCTGCGAAACAGGCTGGCCCAATATGCGGATGAAATTAACTGGTGATGGCTGGATGGGGATCGCTCCAGCGGGCCGCGAAATTACCCTGCGGAGCATTGATTTTTGGCGCTTGGAAAACGGAAAAATCCGTGAAAATTGGGTTCAAATTGATGTGCCATATACTTATGCGCAATTGGGGGTGGATGTGTTTGCGCGCTTGCGTGAATTCAACAAAGCCCGTTCTATGTCGGCGATTTCACTAGATCAGGGGCTGTCATGACTTTACCCACGATGCCGTCTTTCGATTTAACTGGCAAACGCGCATTGGTCGCTGGGGCCTCCTCGGGCATTGGTCTGGCTTGCGCTGTGGCTTTGGCTGAGCATGGGGCCGTTGTGACTTTGGCCGCGCGCCGCACCGAACGATTGCAAGCCCTTGCTGCGCGTTTGCAGGCCGCAGGACGCCATGCAGAGATAATGCAATTGGATGTTGCGGATATTGAAGCCACATCTGTGGCCGTGGCTGCGGCGGGCCCGTTCGATATTTTGGTCAACTCGGCCGGCTTGGCGCGCCATGGCAAGGCCAGTGATACAACCGTGGTCGATTACGACGCCGTAGCCGAGGTGAATATTCGCGGCGCTTACTTTTTGACTCAAGCGGTGGCAAAGGGGCTGCTTGGCGCGCAAAAACCCGGCAGCTTGATCAATATCTCAAGCCAGATGGCGCATGTTGGAGGTCTTGATCGCGCCGTTTACTGTGCGTCTAAGCATGCGGTTGAAGGGTTTACCAAAGCGATGGCGATTGAGTGGGGGCATGCGGGGATCCGCGTTAACTCGATCTGCCCGACCTTTGTTTTAACCGATCTGACGCAGGCCACGTTTGAGGATGCTGAGAAACGCGCATGGGTGGAAAGCAAGATCAAATTGGGCCGCGTGGGAACGGTAGAAGATATTATGGGGCCAGTTGTATTTCTGGCCTCTGATGCCTCTGCGTTGATGACAGGCGCATCCCTTTTGGTGGATGGAGGCTGGACGGCCGAATGAGCGGACGGATCACATCAAGCGAAGTGGCAAAGCGGGCGGGGGTAAGCCAATCTGCGGTGAGCCGGGTATTCACGCCGGGTGCCTCGGCTTCGGCCAAAACCGTCGAAAAAGTGCGCCGTATTGCGGATGAAATGGGCTATCGTCCAAATTTCATCGCGCGCGCGATGGTGTCGGGGAAAAGCCGGATTATCGGGCTGGTTGTGGCCTATCTTGAGAACCAATTTTATCCCGAAGCCTTGGAAAAGCTTTCAAACGCTCTGCAAGAAAAAGGCTATCATGTTTTGATCTTTATGGCGGGCAAAGACAATGCCAGCATCGAACATGTGATCGAAGAAATTTTGGATTATCAAGTGGATGGTATCGTGACAGCATCGGTGGCGATGTCATCGACTTTGGCAAATCGTTGTCGAGCCGCCGGGGTTCCCATGGTTCTGTTTAACCGAAGCCAAGATGATACAGGCATGTCTGCGGTGACCTCTGACAATCACGCAGGCGGGCAAAAAATTGCGCAGCACCTGCTGGCCACAGGGCATCAGCGGATTGGCTATATCGCCGGCTGGGAAGGCGCTTCGACGCAGCGGGATCGCGAGGCAGGGTTTCGCGCAGGTTTGAACGCTGCCGGTGTGGCTTTACACGCAAGAGAGATCGGCAATTTCACCATGAACGGCGCCACAGAGGCTGCGCGGCGGATGTTTGCCCACAGCCCACCGGATGCGGTATTTGTGGCGAATGACCATATGGCGCTGGCGGTTATGGATACATTGCGGTTTGAGCTTGGGTTAACCATTCCTGATGATGTTTCCGTGATCGGCTATGACGATGTGCCGGCTGCTGCCTGGCCCGCCTATAATCTCAGCACAGTGCGCCAACCGGCGAACCGGATGGTGGCCGAAACCGTCGCAATTTTGATGGCGCAAATAGAAAATAAAACCGAGGCGCCCCGCCGCGTTGAAATCGATGGCCCCTTGGTTTTGCGCCGCTCGGTGCGCAGAGTGCGAAGGAGTGAAACATGAAAGGATTTTCCGAACAATGGGGCGATCTTCCAGATTATATTTTGGGGATTACCAAAGAAATTTGGGAAGGCCGCGGCTTGGCCACGCTCAATCATTACTATGCTGAGAATATTCCGATGCGTTTCCCCGAAGGTGTTTCGATTGGTAATCAGCGCACGATCAACGGAACTTTATCGACCTTGGCCGAATTTCCCGATCGTGAATTAACCGGCGAGGATGTAATCTGGTCGGGCAATGAACAAGACGGGTTTTTATCTTCGCATCGTTTGCTGACTATGGGCACGCACACTGGGGGCGGTTATTTTGGCCCCCCTACCGGTAAGCGCTTTGTCATTCGCGCCATCGCAGATTGTGCGGCGATCAACAATCAAATCAATGATGAATGGCTGATCCGAGATACAGCAGGTTTGGTGTTGCAATTGGGTCTTGATCCGAAAGAATTTGCGCGTGATCTGATCGTACGAGAAGGGGGGGCAGAACGCTGCGTTACACCGTTCTCTCCGGCGGTCGATGTTCAAGGGCCTTATAAAAGCCGAGGCAATGAAAACGAATGGGGCGCGCGGCTATCGGATATTTTGCGCCGGATGATGGAAAAAGATTTTTCGGTGATCCGCGCCGAATATGACCGAGCGGTTCAAACGGAACATCCAGGCTCAACCACGGTGCATTCTTGGGCCGATACTGAAAAGCTTTGGATGGGTCTGCGGGCGTCTTTTCCGAGTGCTGAATTTTCGGTTGACCATCAGATAGGCCGTGAGGATCCGATGCTGTCTCCGCGTGCGGCGGTGCGCTGGAGCTTGAATGGCACGCATGATGGGTGGGGGATGTTTGGCCAGCCAACGGGCGCTCAGATCCATGTAATGGGCTTTACCCATGCCGAATTTGGGCCTTACGGGCTGCGCCGCGAATTCACATTGTTTGATCCGGTTTCTATCTGGAAACAAATTTTCATCGCCACCGGGGCCGGATGAGAATGGAAAACCCAGATGGCAAGCGCCTCTTTGAAGCAAAGTCAAAAGCTTTTTACACCCTGCAGCACGCCGTTCTAGCCAGGTTTAGCCTGCATATGAGCGCGCTTCTGCTACAGCCCCGTTAATTTAATGGATCAAGGATCAATAATGATGACGCCGCAAGAGATGGAAAAAAGGATCGTAAGATATGGGGATTTGATCCCATGTAAAACGGCCTTTATCGATGCCCATACCCCAGGTTCGGATCAAAAGGAAAACTTCACCATTATCGGTGGGGGGGTCTCGGAAAGTGCGGATCAACATGTTCATATCAATATTCCGCACGGTTTTAATATTGGCGCTGCCGGGCAGCCGCCCAAATGCCGAAACTCACTGCATTCGCACCGCACAGCCGAAGTGTTTTTCGTGCTTTCGGGCCGGTGGAGGTTTTTTTGGGGGCGTTGGGGCACCGCGGGTGAGGTGGTTCTTGAGGCAGGAGATATCATCAACCTGCCGACAGGTATTTTCAGAGGGTTTGAAAATATCGGAACCGATTATGGAATGATCATGGCAGTGTTGGGCGGCGATGATGCTGGCGGGGGTGTGATTTGGGCGCCGCAAGTGATTGAGGATGCCAAAGACCATGGGCTTGTTTTATCTCAAAAGGGTAAGCTTTATGATACTGCTCAGGGGCAAAGCCTTCCCGCAGGGGACATGCCGATGCCTGTTTTAACGCCGCAAGAGCTCGCTGCATTTCCTGAACTGTCAGCGCAGGATTTGGTGCCAAACCACGTTGCACGTTATTGGGATATGGTCGCTTTCGCGGATCCTGCGCCGGCAAAAATCATCGGCGAAGGCGCGATGCTTCCAGATCGACCAGGGTTTGAAGTTGAGTTTATCACGCAGTGCACCCGCTTTGATGATTTTGAGACTTGTGATCAAGCGGATGTCATTATGCCCGTGCGCGGGCATTGGCGTTTGGATTATGAGGGTGGCAGCACGGCGCTTAATCCAGGCGATACAGCTTCGGTTCCTGAAAACATGCCGCATCGCTTGGCGCCAGCGATGAGCGGCGCTTGCGCGGCCTTTCGAATCCGGAAAACCGCGGACCCTGCTGGGCCCACTTGGAAAGGAAATTAAATGAAGATTGCAACAACGCATGTCGGGTCTTTGCCGCGCAGCCAAGCTGTCGTGGATTTTATTTTTGCCCGTGAACATAAACAATCCTATGATCAGGTGGCATTCGACCGCACCATGCAGGAGGCGGTTCTTGATACGGTTCAAAAGCAAGTGGATGCCGGCATAAACATCGTATCGGATGGGGAGACGTCAAAAATTTCTTATGCGACCTATGTCAAAGATCGATATACTGGCTTTGATGGCGATGGCCCGCGCAATGCGCCTGCGGATTTAAAGCGGTTTCCAAGCTTTTTAAAGCGCCTAGCCGATGATGGTGGCACACCGCAATACGCGCGCCCTATGTGCGTGGGGGATGTGAAATCCAAAGGCCAAGGCGAGTTGGAAAAGGATATTGCCAATTTAAAAGGCGCGATGGCCGCCACGGGGGTGGAGCGCGGATTTATGAATGCCGCCTCGCCCGGGGTGATATCGTTGTTTTTGCAAAATGAATATTACGCGAGCCGTGAAAAATATCTGGAAGCTTTAGCCGAGGCGATGAAGCAGGAATATGAAACGATTGTGGCCTCTGGTCTTGATTTGCAATTGGATTGCCCGGATCTGGCGTTATCACGGCATATGTTGTTTCATGATCTCAGCGATGAGGCCTTCATTAAAATAGCGCAATCGCATGTTGAGGCATTGAATTATGCGTTGCAAAATGTACCCCAAGAGAAAGTGCGGGTTCATATTTGTTGGGGAAATTACGAAGGCCCGCATGTCTGCGACATCCCAATGTCAAAAATGTTTGATACGCTTATGGCGACCAAATCGCGCTATGTCTTGTTTGAAACCTCGAATCCGCGCCATGGGCATGAATGGCAAGTTTTTGCAGATCGTAAAAATGATATCCCAGACGATAAAATCTTGGTGCCAGGCGTTGTGGATACCACAACCAATTTTGTAGAACATCCCGAATTGGTGGCAGAGCGGCTGCGGCGGTTTTCGGGGATTGTTGGGCAAGACAGGGTGGTCGCCAGCAGTGATTGCGGCTTTGGAACCTTTGCCGGTTTTGGCACGATCGATCCTGAAATTGCCTATGCAAAACTTACGGCGTTGTCTGAGGGGGCGCAGCTGGCGTCAAAAGCCGAAGGGGGATAAGCCCAAGCAGCCACGGCGCTGGTCCACATGGCTGAGCCGCATGCGGGTTAGCTTATATGTGGGCGGTTTCCCTTCCGATACGGCTTCGGTATACCCTCGACTGGGTTATCACCGCCCTGTGCGCAATTCACACTTTCAGTGGGACTCTGAGCACCTTGGGCAGGCCGCCAGAGGTTTTTTAGGCAGCTATGAGATTTATGTTTATAAGAGGGTAGGGGGGCTAGGCGGGTTATTCAAAACCTACAAGCTGCCTCTGCGTCGCTTTGTGCTAAAGGGCCAAAGCATCGTCAGGCGTTGGCGGCGCAAACGAATATCCCCCCCAAACCGATTGATCGAAATGGATCACCGATCCGGTCATCATGCCGCTATCATCTGAGGCTAGAAATGTAACGGCTTTGGCCACTTCTTTTGGATCTAACAGCCTGCCAAAGGGCATTTCAGCTGCAGCGGCGTCAAGCCAGTTATCTTCAGCCCCGTGATATTCGCGTTGGATACGATCTTCTCCATCCGAAGCCATCCAGCCAATATTCAGCTGATTGACCCGGATATTATTGCGCATCAAAGCATATCCAGAATTGCGCGTTAAGGTTGCCAATGCGCCTTTGGAGGCGCAATAGGGCGCAATAAAAGGCTGACCTGCCATCGCTGAGGCCGAACCAATATTTACAATTGAGCCTTTTATGTTCTCGCGGATCATCACTTTTGCGCTTTCTTGCATCAGAAAAAAAGGCGCGCGGGTATTGACCGCGAACATACGATTGAAAAGATCTTCGCTGGTATCCAGTAAATTTCCGCGATCCGTAAGGCCGGCAGCATTGACCAAGATATCGACCTGTCCAAAACGCGTATCGGCCTGGGATACAACATTTCGGCAATCTGCCACGCTTTCAAGATCAGCCTCAACAAACACCACTGGAACGCCCGTGCTTTGGGTGATCTTTGTGGCCACATGACTGCCATTTTCAGCATGTCGTCCGCAGGTCAGAATAGCCTTGGCACCGGCTTGGGCAAATTGCCAAGCGATTGCCGCACCCAAGCCTTGCGTTCCACCGGTGACGATGGCCACCTTATTTTCTATTCTATTCATTTTATGGCTCCTGCTGCTATTTGGTTACACTGTTAGGGTCAGAAAAGCGCGGAATGTTTCAGACATTCAACCCTAAAGATAATCTATGCGTCGCAAAAAGCTGATGAAACCCAGAGGATGACCGCCAATATCACGTTACACTCGGTTTTCCTTTGCGGAGCTAATTGGCGAAAACGAGCCTAGGAGCGCAGATTGATACCTGCCCAAAGATGCTCGACTTTAAATATAACACTCCATAATGAGCTCGGGCCGTTTTCAGATTGAGGCAGAATACCCGCGCTCATCCGCTTGAGGCGCGCAATCGCTGCCGGGTTCTTACCCTCGAGAATAGATATCTTCGTAACGCATAATATCATCCTCACTAAGATAGCGTCCTGTTTGAACCTCAATCAAAACCATTGGATCTTTTGTCAAGTTCTTGATGCGATGTTTGGCCCCAACCGGAATAAATATCGAATGATTTTCGTGCAATTGTTGAACCGTTTCATCAACGCTGACTTCTGCCGTGCCTTTGACAATGATCCAATGCTCTGCACGATGAAGGTGGGATTGCAGGGACAACGCGGCTTTGGGCTTTACGTGAATGCGCTTGACCTGAAAGCAATCCCCAATCACCAAGCGCTCGAACCAGCCCCAGGGGCGGTGGTCTTTAAGAAAGGCGCTGGCTTGAGTCGCGTTTTTGGCCTTTAAAGCATCTACAGCTTTCTGAACGTCTTGCGCGCGCGATATATCAGCCACCAAAACAGCATCTGTCATCGCAACAGCTATGATGTTATTCAGCCCAATTCCGACCACTTCAAGGCCTTCGCTATCAGAGCGTAAGAGGGTATTGTTGCAGCCAATCGAGGTGGTTGCGCCTGACATGGTAAGACCTTCATTGTCTTTTGGGCTTTCGCGCCAGATCGCATCCCAACTGCCAAGGTCTGCCCATCCGCAAGCCAAATGGACCACCGAGAGGTTCTGTGCCTTTTCCATGATTGCATAATCAATCGAGATATTTTCAACAGAGGCCCATTCTTCAGCTTTGAGGCGATAAAACCCACGATCATCTTTGCTCGTCTTTATCGCTTTAGTCACTTGTTTCACCAGATCCGGTGCATGGGTTTCAAAAGCGGTAAGAATATCTTTGGCTTTGAAAAGGAATATCCCTGCATTCCACAGGAAAGAGCCAGACTTGACCATCTCTTGAGCGCGCGCGGCATCAGGTTTCTCGATGAAACCTATTGGCTGGATGGGGCCGTGTTTCACAGGCTTGGGTATTTCTAAGTATCCATATGCTGTCTCGGGATATGTAGGTGTTATTCCAAAGGTGACGATTTGACCCCGTGCCACTTCAGCAAGGCCCAATTTCAACGACACTTTTAAATCTTCAACTTCATGCAGCATCTGATCGGATGGGAGAACCAGCATTGCTGTCTCGGGGTCTTGCTGTGCTAAATATATTGCTGCGGCTAAAATCGCGGGGGCTGTATTTCGCTGCGCAGGTTCGAGCAGTATAGCATCAGGAGTGATGCTGATAGCCTGTAGTTGTTCCTTCACAATGAACCGAAAATTTGAGTTGGTGACCACTAAGGGATTTGTGAACTCGGCACCTAGGCTGCGAAGAGCGGATTTTTGAAAAAGTGTTTCGCAGCCGACCAGTGGGGCGAACTGTTTGGGGAAGGATGCGCGCGACACAGGCCAGAGCCGGTTGCCAGATCCGCCGCAGAGGATTACCGGAGTTATCATTTTTACGCTCCATTCCAGTTGCATCCATCTTTTGCAAAAGATGTGCGAATTTTTTTAAATCACCGCTTTTGTGCCGGTCATGGGTTTCTTAGACCGTCCAGTAAAAGCAAAAATGTATTCCTGATGTTTTGTAGCATTCGGTTTTTAAGTTAATGTAGCGTTAAGCTTGGTTGCGCATCGCGTCATAAGTCATGTGTAGGGTCATTTGGCTTAATTAAGCTAAACAGCCACGCCCTGAATTTTAAATTTTAAAGAGTAATCGCCGCAAAATTGAAAGACCGTTACGCGTGAACAGAAATTGTAGACAAACACCGCCTGTTATCGATTTATAGATAAAATTTCGAAATTTACATTTTATAGCGCAGTGAAAATCTAAATCTTGATTTGAAAAAAATTGGTTGATGTATGGCAAATCCAAAAGTCGCAGCTGTTGCGTTTGGAATAGGTAAGTGGTTTGTAGCAAAGAATGAATATTTCGGGCTTTGACCTCACACATACTCTGGCCTTTGTTTTTGATTTGGACGGTACTCTGGTTCAGTCTGAACATGTATGGTCAAAAGCAAAAGACACTGTAGCTAAAAAGAATGGACTGAAACTAACTGAGGCTGACCTTGAGCCATTTGTGGGACGAAGTTTGAATGCTTTTGTAAGTCATTTTTTTATGAATTTTTCCGATGAACAAAAAAATCACCTAATCAATGAAATTCAGACAAATGCTCTATCTTCTCTTGAGACGGAAATGATGCCAATCAAAGGGGCATCTGAGCTAATAAAAACGATTTTTGAAAATGGCTTCAGATTAGCACTATGTTCATCAGCCTCAAGACAGGCTATTTTTCTGGCGCTTCGCAAGCTCAAGGCACAAGAATATTTTGAAATTATTGTTTCAGGTGATGACGTACAGAATAGCAAACCAAACCCAGAGCCGTACAAGAGAGTTTTAGAACAACTTCAAATTCATGCGGATCAGGCCTTAGCAATTGAAGACAGTCAATCTGGGTTCCAATCCGCGATCGCAGCAAAAATCCCAACAATTGTTGTTCATCAAAATAACCCCTATATTTTTAAAGAAGCGTCCTTATCGTTCAGAAAACTTAGTCAGATTAAATTGTCTATTTGTGAATGATATTTTACTGATTTGCGTCATGCTTGTTGTGTAACTGTCTAAGATTGAGTTCATTTTTATTTTTTTAATTGCTGTTTTTGAATGTTCTTGAAATATTCATTCGAGTGAGCATGCCTAAGAATAAAAACACTCGGAAAATAAAACTCTACAAACCTTAATATTGAGATTTTGTTAGCGCATCGAGAAGGTCTTAGTGAAGACGTTACGCCCCATAATTTTTGATGAAAAAG
>OBMK010000013.1_pt1 | contig 172879 bp, 197 predicted proteins | sample 1539081 | NCBI WGS metagenome assembly OBMK01 (sample SAMEA3355528, study PRJEB22509) | marine metagenome | biome: marine; feature: river plume; material: water | place: USA | collected 2010-08-07 | depth 0.5 m | reverse complement strand
CCGCGGGGCCACGGATACTGACCTTTGGCAGAGATGGCTCTTTCATCGATGTTGACAAGTACCACATCTTCAATAATCTCTTTTTCTTTATTCTGCTGTAACGAGTCATAATAACTATATTCTAATGTTTGTATGAATGATGGGTTTGAAATGCTTAATGCCACAAACCCGGCGATGGTAAATAATACCGACCACCATTTGGTTATATATTTAAACATTGTCTCGGTAGTGTTTCACCGTTTCAATAAATTTTCTTACATTGGTCACTGGAGTTGTTTTATGAATTCCGTGCGCAAGGTTAACGATGTAAGGTTTATCCTTCATCTTATCTAGGACAGGAGTAATATCCTCTCCTTTAATTAATCTTTTAATAGCGATACCACCTTGGATTACCTCAGCGTTTATTTCATCAACTGGTAAATCATCACTGATATTAATTGCATCAGGATTAACTTGTTCAATATAATCATTAATCTTATTCCCTACTAATCTAGGAAATGCAATAATACAAACATCCGGATGATGAGCTCTGATTACATCAACGATTACTTTTGTTGGGTTGATTACAAATTCTTGGAAATCCTCTTCTGGAATATCTCCTGCATGACTATCAAAGATTTGTATCGTATCACAACCAGCCTGAATTTGAGCTTCCAAATGGCTAATAATATATGGTACCAAACCTTGTACCACTTCTAATTTCTTATCACCGTGACACATATATTTGCATAGTGTCCAAGGCGCAGCAGCAAAACCAATTAAGGATTTACTCTCGTCAAGTTCTGCTCTTACTCTGCGAATCGCCTCATAAACAGGCTCACAGTTTGTTAGAAAATCTTGTGGAGTGACCTCTAAAAATTCCTTATTATAAGGACCTAATACTGGCCCTGGCACATAGTCAAGTTCTTGTCCTAGTGCATGATTAATAACCAATATATCAGAAAAGATAATAGCACAATCCATATCCATATCTTTAATAGGTTGCATTGTAATTTCTGCAGCCTTCCAAGGGGTCATTGCCATATCTAAAAAGCCTTTGCTTTTTTCCTTCATCGCCATATATTCTGGCATATATCTTCCTGCTTGTCTCATTAACCATACAGGATATAAATTTGTTTCTTTGTCTTTAATTGTTCTTTGTAATAATGTTTTCATAATTAACTTAATTTCTTTTGAATGAATTTCACCGCTGCATAGATTGTTAAACCATATACCGCGAATATTGTTAGGGGAATTGCCATATTAAATATTACACTAATATCTAAAAATAACAAATCTTTTGTAAAGTCTATGATGGCTTCGGCATCACCTACGGGTTGTATCTCTCTTGATGTTTCGTCGTATTCCATACCTGCTTGTTCGAGCTGCATATGAAATTCGTTTTCAGGAATACACATCATACCTTCAGGACAGTTTCCTTCTCCTGGATATTTAGTTCCTACTGGATTGCCGTATATATCTAAGTCCATGTTATACTCTTATATCTATCAAAGTTCCTATGCTGGAGTTTCGGGATCCGTATTTTCTCCAAATATAATAGCCGTAGTTTTTAACAATCAATCTTGAGTTACCGATGTTGAGCAACCACCAACTGTCAAACAATCAACTGATATTGTATATGTTTGATTTGTATTACTCATTTGAATTAAACTAAAATCTGTTCCATATAAACCATCAAGTGTTACTGTAGCATTATGAGTCGCACCAGTACCTTTCTGACGAATAAACACATCATTACTATCATTGTAAATTGTTAAATCGGTATTCTTTCTACCATTACTTTGTTGCTTTATTTGAACTTTATTATTATCGCCTGCTAAATGTAAATCAAAATTGTGCCCATCACTTGCACCTGTTTGGTTTGTTTGTTGAACTGCTAATTGATTATTGTCTCCATACATTGTGATACCAATATCATGTCCACCTGATTCATAAAGATCACCATACCAAGTTAAATCTGTATCAGAATCTAATGTAGTCCACGCAACACCTTGTGCAAGTTTCATTTGATTACCTGAACCACTTACTTCGTCGAATATAATCTTATTCGTCATTGCAGATGGATTGGTATTGTACTGAACCAAATACATATCTAAACTTGATGCTGTAATGTATGACTGAGTATCTTCCATTAAAATTTGATTATTATGGCCGATTTGGTCTATACCTAACTGAAAGGTATCACCAGTCTGTTCTATGGTAATAATATTGTCATCTGAAAAAGTAAAAGGTGCGATAATCATGGCACCTACAAATACGCCCATCGCGAACCAGGTACCTAAATCTCTGCCCGTCCAAATTTGAGGACCTGTAGCCTTTCTAAATCTTTCCCAAGCTCTTTCTTCATGTTCTGTTTTCATATTATTATTTATCCTCCTTGCTTAAGTATGTAAAGTGAGTCGTCTCCTCCATTTAATAGGATTGTTCCTTGATAACCATCAACGTCGGTAACAATTGAGGCTGAGGCGTCAACTGCTACTGAAATATTAATAGTACCATTTACCATTCTAAGGAAATATATTTTCCCTTCTGATTCGTATATGTTATATTGGGAATCTGCATTGAGTCCAAATGAAGCACCTTTTAATTCGGCACCTAATGATGAGCCACTGATTGCGGAGTCATCCAAAGCAGCTGTAGTTCGGACCAATTCCTCAACCACATCTAATAAATCCACAAGGAAATCAACATCTAAGAAATCAATATCGAGCTCAGTAAATTCCAAGGCATCATCTTCAAGATAATCAATATCCAAACCATCGAATTCTAAGAAATCAATGTCGAGTAATCCTTGGTCGTCGTTTGCGTCATCAGCTAGTTGTTCGTCTAATGCTTGTTTGACCTCTGGTGGGGGTGATACAATAAACATATTATCAATCATAGAGGTGGTAATACCATTCATTGTAATTTGCTGCGTTGGTGGCGTATCTAATGACGATACCATGGTCGCTGCAAACACTTCATTTAAAACTATTGTGCCACCATTATTTGATACTGTGATTTCACCAGAAGAGTTTCCGAATTCATCAGGTAGTAAAATGACGAGAGATCTTCCTAATTCGTCTATTGTTGTTGTAAAATCTGTTCCACGAACTGCGATTGAGGCCGTGGGAGTTTGAATGTCAATATTACTTTTATTAACCATTCCTAATCGACCTGAAGCAAATCGTGCTGTACCCATAGCCATTCTCATAGCCATTTTTGATTTACTTGGATCGGGGTCGTAGTATACTCTGTCTATGTATACTTTAGTATTTTCTGTGAGTGATAATTCTGCTTCATCCAAGAACTGAATGAGCATACGACCATTTTGAGTTTCTGCTGTATCGTTAAGTTCAATGGCCGGAATGTTTTGAAGGTCTAGGATTTCTCCTGCTTCTCTTACAATCTGGCCATTACCCTTATGTTCGACAATCTCCCCAATTGGACTGCCAATAGCTTTAAGTGAGAAAACTATTGGCAAAGCCAACAAGAAGAGATTAACTGTCGCCAGCGCTATCTTTCTGATTAATTTGAATCGTAGCATTTTCTGAGTTCACATCTAGTGTAATAATTCCATTACAAGTTGTTATACCAGTAGCACATGTACCACTCATTTGGATAATATCAATATCCGCTGATGAGCCATCATGTGTCAAATTAATCTCATGTTCTCCACCATCTTTCTGTAATGTATTAATGTTATTTGAACCACCTGTAATATCAAAATTCCAGATAGCATCATCAACATCAATGTCTACATCAAAAATATTACTTGAACCAATCAATGTCAAGTCCATATCCAATCTCTCGGCACTTGCGTTATAACCTTGGTCAAAGTCCATAGTATTTGAATCGCCTGTAATATCAACGTCTATTGTTGAACTATCAGCTGAACCAACATATCCTATGTTCCAATCCCAAACATTACTATCGCCTGTGTAAAGCAAATTGTAAGTAGAGCTATCTGACACTAATACACCATAAAGTAAATTTTGATTACCTATTTGGTCTATGTTGAAATTTAAAGTACTACCAGTAACACTCATTGCTGATGAAGAGCTTGAAAAATCATCTCCACCAATTTTGTTACCATATCCATACTGGTCAATATACACTGTAAAAGTGTCACCAGTTTGGGTAATATTAATTTCATTGTCGTCAGTAGCCTGAGCAAACAATACATTATTGAAAGATAACAAACATAACAAAGTTAGGCCTAAATTTAGTTTAGTCATTTTCTTCCTCTTTATTTTTATCCAAGGGGTGTGAGTCATTTGTACCAGCTCTGTCCCGCTGATGTGGATGCCTATGCCCCTCTTCTATTGTCCAGAAACCTCTATCGTGTCCCTGGTATACTATTTCCAGCACTGCAGCTTCAATAGCTGTTCGTACTGCATACGTCACTGATTCATTATTTCCCACACCGTCCTCGTACTCAACCAATTGAGTTGCCTGGTCCACAAATCGGAAAACGTCTCCTCCAGAACCATAACTCAAAATTGTCTTTTTCGTTTGGACATTCAATAATATTTCACCAGTTAATACAGAAACGGCACGGATTGAAACTGTAACTAAATCTTGTCTATACTGTCTAGTTATTCCTATGCCTAATGTTCTTGCTCCTCTACCACCTGTTTTTATATTCGTATCGTAACCTATAATCCCACCTTCCATTATCATTCCGGCGAATAACAATGGACCGACACCAGGGCTTTCTTCGTTTAATTTCTTGGCAGCTTCATCTCTACCTGAACGAATAATTTGTCTTTCCCTAACAAGAGCATCAATCCCTTGTCTTTCAACCACCCTAAACCAAGTGCCACCACCCGCTGTTTTTAAGGCGTCTATTAATAATTCTGTTCCACCTTGTGTTACCGCAGTGGAGAAACTTTGGCCAGTTTGGGAATCTTTTCTCTGGCCAGTTTTATCTAAAAATTGATATACTGCAACCACCGGCTTATTCTTTGCTGGTGGTAACTCTAATAATTCTATATAAGATGGTAATTTAACTACCGATGGTCTTTCAGCACAAATCAAGCCTTGTCCAAAGAACTTCCTCGAGCCCTGATAAACCATGTCTCCTATATATTTTTCTTCTGACCAGTCATCCCACTTACCATTCTCATAAGAACATTGACCTGGGTCATCGCTCCATACTGGAATTTGTGAAAACGAAGCACAACCTGTAAGGAATATAGCTAGTACACTAACCGCCGTCAGCCGTATCATCGCCACCCCCAAAGTTACCACTTCCAATAGGTATTTCAATGACTGTTGTTGTGCCATCGTCACCTATAATGGTCATTTTAATAAATTCGGTTCCATCTTCATTTGTAATGACTTCATAAGTTACAGTTGAGCCTTCTAAAACAAAAGACCCAAATCTAACTGGATTGTCATTACTGAACATATTATCAACAAGCTGTTTTGCCAATTGAGCATATATTCTACTTTCTAAATTTCTAATAAATTTTGATAACGTCGAGTTATCTAATTCTCTTTGCGCTGCTCTTTCTGCTGCTTCCAACGCGTCTTTGATTGTCTTTTTTCTGCTGTGTTCTTGGTTTTCAATAGTTAAATAATGTGCACCAGTTCCAATACCACTGAAACTAGGGTTTTTAAATTTGTGTACTATGGGTTCTGCAAATGCAACCTGAGCAATAAAAAACAAAATTATAAGAGATATTCCTAATGTAGTACCATTAATCTTCATCTTTAATTTCCTTTCGTATAGATTCTTTCAGCTCTGTAACTTCTTTTAATTTTAATACAACATCTACTTTCTGCTGGAGCCTAATCAGGTCTTGGTCCAGCATTCTCATTCGGTCAATCACCTTGATTAATTGCATGTGTTGCTTGTCAATTTCTGGCTGTATGTTTTCGTTTATGAATTTCCAAACAAAAAATACGAAATAGCCCAGGCCAACGACCATAACAATCGGAAACCCGTATTCATTGACTAGCTGTGCAATATCCATTTTACCCTAGATCAAGACTCAACTGCACCATCTGTTTCCTAAAAAACATACGACCTAATTCGTCAAGTTCTAATGTGAATGAATCACCAGGTGTAAATGAAGTTCTGTCAATTCGTACCATGTGAGTTTCGTCTGGGATTGGCTTATCCATCATTAACAAACCCTCGTCTGTTATTTCAAATTTGTAATCCACATACATCATTCCTAATCTCTCCTTACATCAAGTTTACCATCTTCAATGAAATTTTCTGCTCGAGCAATCCGTTCGATGTCTGGATTCAGACCTAATGCACTACTCACGAGAAGGTCAATTTTGACCATTTCATTACTCATTGTCCGTGCTCTATTCTCTAATGATTCGCAAAACATTGTTAGAGTCTTTATATTATCAACGATACCTTCAAAGATTTGTTTAATGATGATAAAAATAAAGAAGCCCATAGTCAACGCGCCAGCAATTGGAAGGCCGACATCACTAATTAGTTGAAATATCTCTTCCATAATCTACCTCGCTTGCTGTGGGTATAGTCACTTCAGAGTTATTTATACAAATTAAATCAACTAATTTGCATCTACGTGTTGACTTTAACAAGCAACCATGTTATAATATACTTATATTATGACGAAAACAAGGAAACAAACTATGAATACCAGATTTAACAAAGAAGACTTTACTTGGGACGGAATGTACTTAATGTACAGAGGCGATTTTGACGGTGCTCAGAAGATGCTTGATGTTCACCCTGATGCCCATCCTTCATGGAAAGGTATGAATAAACCTGCATTTGTAGCTAGATTCAAATATGGTTATAAGCCTTGGAAAGCTTGGGTCAATTTCTTAGTCAAAAATTCATCTGTTGAAAAATACATGGAACTTTCAGAAAATGGCTCACCAGTTGCAGCTATGACACAACTTGGTTATAAGGGTAAGAAATAAATCAAAATAATTGCAGAAAAGTGTTGACATTAACAAGCAATTATGGTATAATGGTTGTATATTAAATAGGAAAAGGAAAAAATATGTTATCAAAATCAGATCTAAAAAAATTGGATACTCTATTAGGAAAAATGGAGAATCAACAGGACTACTCAAATGTAGTTACAGCTGTTAAATCTGCTTACAACTGGATGGGAGCAAAAAGTAAAGCTTCTTTCAGGATTGGTCAAACAGTTTCATTCACTAGAAAAAATGGTGATGTGAAAACTGGAACTCTTGTAAAAAAGAATCCAAAATACCAACATGTTAAAACTGATGAAGGAACCTGGAAAGTTCCGGCTTCAATGCTTACAGCTGCGTAATGAGTAAGAAACAAAGACAACAACTATTTGACGGGTGTGCTTCATCTGTCAAATGGTTCGCGACTATTCTACTTGCGTTTGGATTAAGTATGCAATTATCAACTGGTGCTAGCGACGATATTGTTATTGCCAGTTTAGGATTATGTTTTACAGGTATTGTACTGTTTATTGTATACAGCATTATGGCACACGATAGGTCGATTATGTTATTAAGCACAATCGGATTTGCAATCGTGGTTGGAGCACTACTCGATACAGAGAGCGCAAGATTACTTGTGCCCGAGTTAGCCCTATATGAAGAAGAAGGATTCTTTACCAAGTACGGTAAAATAATTATTACTGTATTAAAGGAATTTGCATAATAATGGTTGACATTTATAGCTTGTTGTGTTATAATGACAACCATATTAAGAGATAATTTATGAATATTTTTGTAACAGATTTGGACCCGGTAATATCAGCCCAAAACTTGTGCGATAAACATGTACCTAAAATGATTGTAGAATCAGGTCAAATGTTATCTACAGCTCACCGTATGCTTGACGGAATCCCAGAGCGTAGGCCGAGCAAATCTGGCAAAACAATACAACAATATTATACATTTGGTGACAGTCGAGATGAACTCTACTACGCGGCTGTGCACAAGTATCACCCATGCACGACATGGACATTGGAAAGCAAACAGAATTACGAGTGGCACTACAAACATTTTGTAGCAATGGCAGACGAATATGAATACAGACGTAACCGTGTTCATGCCACTTACAGGAAACTTGGAAATCTTTTGGCAAATGCCCCAAAGAATATTCCCAATAAAGGACTCACTGAGTTCGCACAGGCAATGAGCCACTACCCTACTTGTAAGGTAGAAGGTGACCCTGTGCAGGCTTATAGAAACTATTACCACGAAGCAAAACCTTTTGCTAAATGGGAATGGAAACGCCCAGCGCCGATTTGGTGGACTGGGTACACGGGAGTTCAGGTTTCAGCCTGATAAGTATATAAATAACAATTAGGAGTAATTTTGTATGTCTGATGAATTTAAAAAATCTGCGGAAGGTGTAGAACAACAGTTAATGGAGGATGTCCGCAAGGGACGACTTCGTAAAACTCAGCTGATTGAAGCTTGTTTTCAATATATGTCCGACGAACAAATCTTTAATATGGCCATCGATGAAGGCTTTTTAAGTGCTGTTGCAGATGATGCACGAGAAGATAGAATCCATTATGGAGACTTATCTGCTGGTGAAAGGATCATTGAAAAGATCTTACAAAGACATGGTGGTGACTGATGGACTTAAATTTTCTTATGCTTTTAATTACAGCATTGGTCTATACAGGTTTTGGTTTTTATTTGGGTTGGTCTGCACAAAGGCAGCTGATTATTACCGAAACAATTGATGAGTTAATCAGAACTGGGTTTATCAAAACCAGAGGTACTGGTGACGATATGGAAATTCTCCCCTATGACGAAACATGAAATTACAACAGACTTTACATTATTCAATGTAGCAATGATTAATCCAATAACGATGGAGCGAATCGAGCAAGGAGAAATGCGCGCACGAGATGCAAAAGCGTTTGTTGAAGAGATGGACGGTCGAGGCATACCAACGATGGTTACCTCATATAGTGAATCCGATACATTAGCTTTTACTGAATATATGCTTAAAAAGGGTTGACAAGCGACACAAAGTATTATATAATGGTTACTTATGAATAGGAACTTATATTATGTTTGACAAGGATTTTGAATCCATACCATATACCTTTTGGGAAACCTTAGGTCAGTATGTATATGGGTACAAAGAGAATGATGAATTTGTCTATATCGGAAAAGGAAACGGTAATCGTGCACTGTCACATATCGACTCCAAGGAATACGATTCAGACAATCTCTACATCATTGCAAGAAACCTCGAAAAATTTAAAACCGAAAAGAAAGATATTCAATCTTTCCTTCTAGAATCTTTTCTTATTTCAAAAAATAATCCACGCGATAACTCTGTCGCTGGGCACTATAAGGAGTGTTTTATTATGGCAAAGTTTAGCGAACTTTTTGAAGAGTTTAAAAAAGACCAACACGATAATTTTGAGGCTATGCCTGAATGGTATACCGATAATTATGAGAAATTTGCTGGTCGTTTAAATGTTATTGTAATTAAAAGTGGAAACCACTTAATGGAGTTTAGTACTCGTCAGCAAATGCAACCGACCATTGGTATCAGTACCGAAGGTGATGTAAGTTTAACTGTTGCTGTACATTGTAGAGATGAACAACTCCAGATGAGATTAAAACAGCTAGAGCAATTCTGTGCTGCATTTGAAATCGACCAAGATAAACTTACAAAAACTGGCGCAAGGGAAATCTATTCTATCGATGATGGTAATATGACTGCTGATTTGGCATTTAATTTTATCAATGATTTCTATTCTTAATCCGGTCTATATAAAAATATGGCATTTAATAAAGTTGACAGTTTAGAAGAATTACAAAAGGAATGGAGAAATCCTTATATTCAATGGTACGCAGCAGGCATGCCTTCCTTTATTTCTCAAAATGGAGAACCCTACAAACAACTTGTCTTAAAATTTCGTTCGAAAGAAGACCGAGCTTATTTTGGTGAGGCTATGGGTTATAAAGTCACAGATAAAACAAACGTTGTTTGGTACCCGCATAAAAATTCAGAAAAAAATACAATGAGTAGATACATTGAAGACTAATCGTTATCCAATTTATATTATTAGTAAAGGGCGCTGGGAAAGCCGATACACTCCTAAGGCATTGGAAAAACTAGGTGTTCCTTATTTTATAGCTGTAGAGCCACAAGAATACGATAATTACAAAGAAGTAATTGGACCACTTGGAACTGTATTAAAACTCCCATTCAGTAATCATGGTAAAGGTTCTGGGCCTGCTCGAAATTGGTGCTGGGAACATTCTCAGGCAAATGGCTTCAAACGACATTGGTTAATGGACGATAACATATCCGAATTTTGGAGAGTACACAAAAACAAAAGATACCGAGTTGAAAAAGGTTCAGCAATTTTTAGATCGACAGAGGACTTTGTTGACAGATATGAAAATGTTGCCCTTGCAGGACTTCAGTATAAATTCTTTGTAGTTGATGATACTGATTACCCACCCTATGTTTTAAACACAAGAATTATGTCCTGCTTTTTAATCGACAATGATTGCCCAGAAAAATGGAGAGGCAAATATAACGAAGATGTTGATTTAAGTATTAGAGTTCTGAAACGTGGTTTATGCACAATGTTGATATATTCATTCTTGTGTGGTAAACTCAGAACTGGAACAGTAAAAGGTGGAAACACAGCTGAAATTTATAATAACTATGCTGATGATTCAGCTACTACAAAATCACAAATGTTAAAAGAAATGCATCCGGATTGTGTAACAATTGGAGAACGATATGGAAGAGTTCACCACTTTGTCGATCTGAATGCTATAAAAAGAGCTGATGGTTTACCAGCCAGACAAAATGTCCCTATACTTAAAAAGGACATAAAGATTTATAATAAAGCCGATAACTATGGTATGAAACTCATGCGAGAGTTTGGTACTGACGATACCTACGAGGATAAAACATTCGGTGAAGATGTGTTTCCTAGGGGCAGGAAGTCAGTTCATACATAAGTCTACACATATAGCATCGCTACCAGCGTCGTTCATATAGTTTTGGTATAGACATATTCAGAGATTTAATGGGGCTTAAACACCTTATAAATAATTATTATGAGGATTAACCTCATTTTAAAGGGTTGCTAAGGCGACCTGGCATTATGCCGAAGACATAAACACACACACAAAGGAGGAATTATGTCAAATTCAAAAAGCGGGTACGAGATTCGTGCCGATTTACTCAGTATGGCTCAGTCCATATTATATGATAACTTAGAAAGGAAGTGTAACGCTGTGTATTTTCACAACGATAACCACCCTGATGATAAGAAGTCATTGCCAACCCAAAACTTTACAGCTCAAGATGTTATATCTATCGCATCTGAATTGAATGAGTTCGTGGTTGCAAAATAAATAAACTTTTTTACGCTAGCGTGTTGACATTTGTTTCACGTTAGTGTATAATGGTTGTATATTGAGGGAAACACCCCCGGCGACAAGAGAAATGGTAAAATGCAATTACCTAGGTCACGGAGACAGTTTGCACAAGATGACGACATTATCAATCGTTCAGAGGCAAGATTAAAGGTGGACAACCCATACGGCAGCTCGAGGAAGGCCGCTCAGGAATTGAGATAATATGGTGGGTTAGAACGAATCAATAGAGACTGAGGCGAGCTCGGGTATGAAGAAACGCTCGATACCAAAGAGGGAGAAAAACCCCGCAGTCGGAAAGGGATAGGTTACTAGGTTTGCGCCTTATAACGACACAAGAACTTAGCGGTTCAGGATCTTTTATCTTTAGGAAATTCAGGAGGCTTAATTGCTACCCCTGCTTCTAATACTGATATTAACGAGTACGATATAAGTCCGAGGCCAGCCAGTCGACACTATTTTAGTTTTGGAAACTACGATTGACAATTCCTCATTATAAAACGAATTACGTTAACAAGTTTCCAAAGGTTGGGGAATCGCAATGGTTCCCCATTTTTTTATACAAAGGCATTAAATGATTTATAAAATAGGTTCCAGAAAAAGTATATTAGCCAAAGAATATACACAATCAGCAAAGTCCATTCTTCCCTTCCAAACAAAGATAAAATATATTGATTCTGAGGCTGACCTCAAGCCAGAGATGGCAATCGAAGATATGGGTGGGAAAGGTGCATTTAGTAAATCAATAGAAGAAGCTCTTTATTATGGTAATATAGACCTTGCAGTTCATGCCTTTAAAGATTTAACAAGAGACAATGACGAAGTTTTACAGGTTCCTTGCGTATTAAAAAGAAATGACCCACGAGATGTTTTAATAGGTCATTCCAATCCAGAAACAATAGGGACAAGTAGCCCAAGAAGAATTGCACAATTACAAGAGTTATTTCCACAAGCTGAAATAGTACCCATCAGAGGTAATATTGATTCCAGAATACGAAAGGTGGAAGATGGTGAATATGACGCAATTGTATTAGCTGCAGCTGGTGTTCATGCACTTAAATACGGCGATAAAATAACAAGAGTATTTGGCACGGCAGAATTATTACCAGCTCCAGGCCAAGGTATTATTGCAGTCCAAACTCGTATTCCAAACACAAGAGAAGATGAAGACCTAACAGCTTATTGTTGGGCTGTAAATCATATCGAAACCTGGACTATAGCTATGGCAGAAAAAGCTATGTTGGAAGCAATAGATGGAGATTGTAATACTCCGATAGGTTGTTTAACTGACATTGATGGGCCAACAATTAGAATGGTAGGAAAGAATTTTGAAACAGATAAAATCAGATTCCTTACTGGCCCTATTGAAGATTATAGACGAATTGGTCTTGAACTAGGAAATTCATTAATATGAACAGTGTAGTAAGGCAAAGACATAAAGAAGTTATAATGACAGTAGGTACTGGTTTGGTTATTAACTATCCGCTAAATCTGTTCTTCTTATATTTGTTTATAACCATAATGGAAATAACAAACCCTTTCACCTTAAGCGTTCTAATCACTGCTGTAATGACAGTTTTGGCATATATCCGTGTATACCTAGTCCGCCGACATTACGATAACTCCCAATAAAAAACCTTAATTATTTTGCGCTAACGTGTTGACATTTGTTGCTCGTTAGAGTATAATAGACATATAATAAGGAAAAGGAGATATTATGAAAACATTGTTTGACGACTATATAGAGGTGAATATGGACACCTGCAAATTCCAAAAAGACGGTTTTGACTATACAGCAATTGTTAAGGAAGTCGGCAATGACCATCTAGTGGTTAAGCCAATTAGTAGAACCAATTACAAAGATATCTATGAAAACAATTTAGATACAACTTTTCAAATTCAAAATCTTCACGAAAATTCATTCGACGATATTAAGTTAGAAATCTGGATGGACGGAAGAGGATGTGACAATTCTGCAATCGGTATCTCCGGTTGCTATGAGCCTTATACTTTATTAAGCGCATAAAAAAAGGGACCTCTCGAAAGAGGTCCCCAAATATTTCCGAAGAAATTTTTAAGTGGTTTAGTGAACTAAACTCTTAGTATTAGAATAAGTTAGAGATTCTAACTTTTCTGTAATACTTGTTGACGTTAGCAGTAAGCGCGCCCAGTCCTTGAGAACCAGCATCACCTTCAGCAAACGGATTAGCAACCATTCCATAACGGGTTTTGAAACCAATTTTTGGTTGGAAGCTATTCTCACCAACGGCACGGACCATTTGTAATGGTACGTAAGGACAATAGAATAATCCAGCATCAAATGCAGATGATCCTTTATATCCAACTATTAGATAGTTACCGCCAGCAAACGGATCCACATACACTCTGAATCTTCCATTAAGAACACCAGCAAAAGTATTGCCTGTGTCGTCAACTTCCAATGTGTTAGAGTTTAATGCAGGAGTATAGTCAAGTACACCAGCCATTTGCAATGCAGATGCAACGTCAGAAGAACAAATAACTACGTTACCTTTCCCTCTACGTGTATCTTTAGCAATAGCGTTAGCTTCTTGTTCAATTTGGAACATTAAGCCTTTGAACTTCTCTACAGACCAACGTCCGTTAGCGTCGACATCTAAGTCAAATACGCCAGCAGCAGCAGTGTTTGAAGCACCAACAACTGAGGTTGTGTAAATTGTTCTAACAACTTCTCTATTGATTTCTGTTAAGATTTCAGTTTGAAGAATGTTAGCCAATTCAGTCTCAGCGTCTAGTCCGTGCACAGCTTTAAGATCCTGCGCAAGTTCAGTTGTGTACTCAGCCTTTAGGGCACGAGTCTTAGCAGAAACAGTTACTTTCTCAATTGAGAAGGCCATTTCAGCATATCCAGCACCAACACCGTCACCTAAAGCTTCAGCAGCACCTGTGTCTAGACCAGTACCTGTAGTTACAAGTGCAGGGTTAGCGTTAGGTACAGTATTAGCATGAGTTCCAGTTCCAGCGAAATCTGTATCAGCTTCGTTGAATAGTGCTTCGTCTCCAGCTTGTGAACCATATCTAGCTCTCATCGCAAAGATAAGACCTGTAGGACCAGTCATAGGCTGGACACCACAAATGTCATAAGCGATAAGGTTAGGAACAGCTCGTCTTACTAAAGAGATTAGGATTGGATCGTAACCAGCTGTAGGACCGCCTGCTGTAGATGCACCACCAAATCCGCCAGTTCCGGCGTCATTAGTAGGTGAAGCTTCTGATAGCAATGAAGTCATGTTAGCTGATAAATCACCAGATTCCATTAATGCTCTTTCAGTGTTTTCCAAAACAGTAGCCGTTACAGCTCTTTTATGGGAATCACTAATTGGTGAAAAAGATTCGTGCTCTAGTACAGGGCCCCACTTTTCCACTAGTTGTTGATAGTTTGATTGTGACATCAGTTTATCTCCTTATTGTTAAAATTAATTTATTTAATTTTTAGATTAAAAACCAAGTTAAAATTAATTATTCTTTCTAGTGTTAAATGCCTCTACGAGAGCATTAATAGAAGTGTAATCAGAAGTTGGTTTAGATACTTCCTGTTCTTCTAGAATAATTTCGTCACTTTCTTCTTGAACATCACCTTGACTTTCTGTCAAAGGTTTGTCGCTGAAGAAGGACTCCTTAATTACTTGAAGATTCTCAGAGTAAGACTCTAAATCTTCAACATCAAGCTTTTCAGACAATACTTTCAAACGTTCTACCTGGTTATCAGATAGTCCTTCTGAAAGACCGTCAAATATTTTTCCAGCTTTAAAAGATGAGATTTCTCTCTGTAGGTCAATGTTCTCTGATACGAGTTCATTAGCACTTACTTCTAAATCTGAAACTTTTGTTTCGAGTGTGGAAATAACATCTACAGTTTCTTCCTCAACAGTAATGTTGTGCTCTGTGAAAAGAGACCTTAGGCCACCCATTAGGGATTCTGCCATTTCAACTTTAATGCCGGATTCGATTGCGATTTCATTTTCCTTAGTCCATTCGGATACAACATAGTCAAGATACTTATCTACGTTTTCAACAATTTCGCCCATACGGGTTTCTACTGCTTCAGATAGTTCAGTTTCTAGATTCTGTTCTAATGATTCCTTAATGGATAGTGTTCTTTTTGCAACTTCTTCTGATAATGCTGCCTCAAATACAAGAGCGATCTTGCCTTTGAATTCTTCTGAAAGATCTTCACCTTCGATAATAGATTCGATTGAAGATTCAACTACGATTTCTTCAATTGTTTCTACTTCTTCAGCTGTTGGTACAGGTTTTCCAGCGTCTGTTTGACCAGGCACTATTTTCTTACCATCAGCAGTAGGGGATGTTTCAGGCTTGTCTTCAGCTGTTTTCTTAAGCTTGTCCTTTTTGCCTTCACCACCTTCAGGGGTTACAGCACCAGGTACGCTTGAGATACCATCATCAGCGACGAAGTTATTTTTATCTTCTGCCATTTTTTTCTCCTTTAAATTGTTATTAACAATTAATTTAAAAATATTTTCTATTCTTATTTATAAAAATTTAATTTCTTAAAGTACGGATAAAGGCTTCAAACATTCTTGATGCGTCACCTTCGTCAATCTTACGTACTACACGATTAATTTTCTTTTCTACTTCCTGGACAATTTGTTCTACCATTTGCGTGGCTTTCCAATTCCCTGAAGCGATGTCGTAATAATAGTCTCTGTTTTCCATTATACCATTTACAAAGGCATCTGGAGCAGATGGGTCAGTTACAATATCCACTGTTGATAAGTGAAAGTCATCCTGAACCTGCATTACGCCGTCTTTAAGTTGTTTTACTGAACCAAGACCACGAGTAGAAACTCCAATCTTGACACCTTCATCTATAAACGTTTTGACAATCTCTCCCATAGGAGTAGATAAAACCTTAGCCTTACCATAAAAATTGTTTCCGTCGCGTCTCATTTCAGTAATTAAGTGTGAAACACGATCTCCGTTAATTTGAGGACCATCGGGATGTCCTAATTCTCCAAGTGCGCGCTTAGTTTCAATGAACTCTTTTTGGTAACGAGACATTTCATTTTCTAAAGTTTCACATGGATAAATTCTTCCGTTACGATTCTTTAAATCACCTTGCATAAAGATGCCTTCGATATAATGGGTTTTCTTCCCATCCTCGGCTGCTTCTGTGATTATTTCGCAATCTTCTGTATATTCGCTAATAAGTTTCATAATCGTACCTTTTGTATATATTATTTATTTATTAAGTTCTTATTGCAACAGGAGTACATGATAATGTACCAGTACTAGCAATAGTGTCAGCGGGTTGTTTTTCAACAATTTCAACTCCACCGGCCGGCATTTTAAATGTGCCTGTTGAACTTAAATCTGCATCGGCAGTAGTTACGGTAACTGTCTGCGCGGCAGCAGCAAAGACTCTAACATACCTAGACAATGAAACATTATCTGCTGTGGTTATATCCTCTGCATTTCCTTTTACTTTAATTAACATAGTTTAATCCTTTTAAGCCAATTCTGCAAATGTCAATACTTCTTGGAAACCACCTTCTGATTGTGACAGTTGGTCCATCATTTCCTTTTTGTTATTAACATTTTTGACATTTTTAAAAAAGTCAGTTAGTAATTTAGCTTGATCTCTGTTGATTTTAACTCTTTTACCATCAGCTGTTTTTAATGTTCCAGCCTTAACATTAACATTACGACCAGACATTCTAACCGGAGATTCGTATAACTCATCTTCAGTTTCCTCAAAATGCATTTTCATTCCGGCCTTGTCAAACATGGCAGCTGCACTTAATGGTTTGTTTACCATTTGGTCACCTTTAGCATAAGCATATAATGATTTAACATTACTGAATACTTCAGCTAATTTATTCTGCCACCATTCCTCTGGGTCAACACCTGATTGTAAATATTCTGATATTTCTTCCGATGAGTAACATATGAATTGTAATTGTTTCAGCATCATTGGGATTTCTTCCTGAGGACTCTCAAGAAGCTCTTCCTCTGAGCTTACTTTATTTAGCATTTCTTTAAATGTTAATTGAATGTTTTTGCCACCAGCTTTAATATTTACTGATGTTGGAGAAGCTTTTGGAGCCTTAACTTTTGGAGCTTCTGTTGGTTGGTCTTCTAATGAGGAAGTATTAGTATCTGAGGAATCATCGCTTGAAACAGCTGGGGTTTTCTTATCCTTAGCTTTAGGTGTTTCTTCAGGTTGAGTTTCTAATGTTTTCTTATTATCATCAGAATCATCTTCTACCTGGATTGGAGCATCTACCTTCTCCTCAACCTCTTCCTTATCTTTCATGTCATCTTTTGTTTTGTTTTTGAAACCTAGGATTTCTGTAATAGACATCTCTTCATTAGCTCTGTTACCAGTTCTAAATCCAACAGCCTTATAAACACCACGACCATATTTTTGGACTAATTTATCTTGTTTGTCCTTGATCATCTCCATTCGGTCCATCATACGATCGGCTGTTCTTTCATCACCATCAATATCATTATAGTGATAATCATGTTTTTCCTGAGCCTTGTCATACTCTGCTTTAAGCTTTTGATATTCTTGTCTGACTCTGTCTCGTTGGTCGTTGCGTAGATTTGTCCATGCAGTAGGAGAGGCTTCATTAACTACCTCACCATCAACTTCTGTTTCAGAATTGATTTTTTGCTTAAGCTTTTGTTGTGCGTCTTTTGCCTTCTGAAGTCTTTCCTTAGCCTTCTTCAAACGATCTCTATCTTTTTGTTTCTTTTCAAATTTATCGGCTTTCTTTTCAGCCGCGTCTGCACGACCTGAAGTAGTAAATCTGTTGGCAACTTTTTTGACCATACCAATTACTTCATCGAGCTCTTCAACTGTCATTTCGTTTTCGTTGAAATCAAGGAGTGCGTCGAGATCTATGTCTTCCAGTACATCTTCCTGGTCAGTAGTAATTGTGGTTCCACGCTTAGGCAAAGTCTGAGCAACTTTCTTTTTATAAGCTTTATCATAAGCTTTCTTATCATCGCCTTTAGCGTAATCTGCTTCACGCTTTTTAGAAGTTAGACCTTCGATATCACCAGAAAACTGACTATCTGAAGCAACAGGATGATCGATTTTTTCAATCTCATGTTGGTCCTTAAATCTTTTTTCTTCGGGAGCCTTTGGTTGGCCTACCTCGGAGAGAATGTCTTTAAAATATTTCATATTGAGTCCTATTTAATCTATTTAACTATTTATTAAAAACTTGTATCACTGTCATCATCAAACGCACCAGCTGCTCTTTCTTGTTCAATTTCTTCTTCCATTTCACGAGCCTTTTCGTCAGACATCTGTAATACGTTTTTGACAATCCACTGATGAGAGAAATATTTACCTGTATATTCAGCTACATCTCTCAATGTTGTTAATCGTTCTCTTAAAATCTCAGCTTCTTTAAGTTCCTCGAAATAGTTATCTTTAACAAATTCATATCTTATTTGGTTACGAATTTCGTTAAACTCTTCTGGTGTTAAAATTCCTTTTAATACCAATTGTTTCTCAAGTACTATATTAAATAGCCAAGAAAACCTTGTTCTTACCCTACGAATGAACTTACTAAACTTCAATTCGTCTCTGGTTATTTCGGAGGATCTGCCAAAACTTGCCATTGCCTCTGGTTCTAAACGTGTTAAAGGTACCTTCAACGCTTTATATAATTTACGTTGAAAATACATTAAATTCTCATCAGAAGTTAAACCTTGGGCGTTACCACCTGCTAGTGTATCAACCTCTGTAGATCTTTCGCCACCTCTACGAGGGAACCAAAAATCTTCTGTCATTGTCAGCATTTTACGAGCATCTGTCATCTCACCTGTTGCTGAATTATACTGAAGTTTATTTTTATGGCGAGCCATCATATCTCTAAGATATTGTTCCGCCTTATTCTTCGGTAAATTACCTACATCAATATAAAAAATTCTTCGTTCAGGAGCTCTAGTCAATGTATAGATGACTGTTGCATCCTCTAACATACGAAGCTGGTTTAAAGCTTTAATTGATGGGTGTAAATGAGATAGTACTAAACTATTATTCTCATTCATTAAACCCGAGGTAACTCTACCAACAGAGTCCTTTGCAATTTTAAAGCCAGTTGTTCCACCAGCAACAGGAGAACTTACGCCACCTGTACTCGTATTTTGGAAGCCACTATCTGAATACATATAGTATTCATTTTTCACTCGTTTTGTTGGTACTCCCGAGTGTTGGTCCTTCCCTTTTTTGTCAACTTCACGAATTAATTTAATCTTTCGTGGGTCAACATATCTTAATTCTACGATACCTTTCTTTGTATCATTGTTATCTATAATAATGTGATAGTTTAATCTACCGTCAACATAGAATTTGTAAAACATATCATAAGCATTGTTTGTAAAATCAAACAAAGACAATATGGTATCAAATTCACTAGCAATTTTTTTCCTGACTTTTTCAGGAAGATCAGTTTCACCTAGTGAAATCTCAACTGCCTGTTCATTTGTGTCAATACTTATTGCTTCATTGACGATATCATCAACGGCCTGAGATACCTCAGGTTGCATCGCCATACTGCGATACTTAGTTATAAGTTCAGACTCTGTTTTAGCAGAGCCTTCCATATCTAAAATTGTATTATAAAATCCGCCGAGCGCATTACCAACGGTAATGGCACCATCATCGTTAAGAGGTTCGGCAAACGAAACCGGAGCATTAATATCCTCCAGTTCCGGCCTCTTTATCTCAAAGCCAAAAATTTTCACTATATCACCTTATTATTATATAAATTATTACGAAGTAGAAATTCCAGTGGTACCTTCTACTCTCCAGAAATCATACTGGAAGGTCACACCGAATTCTTCAACAGTATCCACAGTTCCCCAATCCATTTCGATCTGGTCTACTGTAGTAGGATACATGCCTTCGAACACGTATGACCTGATGGCTTCACCATCTTTACTGTATTGCGTTATTACCGCATTAGATTTGTAATCTTGAGGTAATGCACGTAGATTACTATCATGTGTATTGATAGCATTCATCCATGCTTCCATCCCATTTCTTACAATGAAATCCTCATCATTAATACAAGTTACTGTCCAATCTTCAAATGTTCTATCACCTGCATATTTAATATTTCTACCAAAATATGGTACCTCGTAAGACCCTAAGGTCGAACCAGGAATTCCTGCCGCACGTACCATAAATGGTACTTTAAAATCAGCTTCAGGGGCTACAGGGTTAAGTATTTGCACTTGGAAAAGAGTTGGACGAGCACCACCACCTGTTAATTGTGATTTGAACTCGTTAATATTAAATGCCATTTCTCTTGTCTCCTATTATTTCTAATTATTTATCTCTTATAGAGAACCAACAATTTCTTCAAACTCAATTCCGGCACGAGTAGCAACAAATGTCAATTCAATAACATTAATTGAGCGTGCAGGTTTGATGAAGATATTAGCTCTAAATTTACCCTGATCAACCACAGCTGGTGTGTTAACAGTACTATCTGATACAACTCTAAAGTCTATAATTCCTCTTCTTCCTTGAATGTCTCTTAAGAATGGTTCAACAATATTCTTGAACTGTGTTTGAGAGAATTCATCATTCAATTCAAATAGGAATGATTGAGCAGTATTAGCAATGACTTTTTCTACAGCGATGAACAATCTTCTTACATTAATTTGTGAGAATGCTGTTGTTAGACCTAAACCAGTTTTGTCACCGAATAAGACAATTCCTTGTCCTACCTGACTCATTACTGGGTTAACGTCTGCACTATAGAGTTGGTCTCTTTGTGTTTTATTAGGATTAAATGCCAATTTAACAACATTTTTAATCACACCCTTACGGAAACCAGCTGGTGACTCATAAGGTTCAACACGGGAAGCAAGACCAGCAGAATCTCCATTAAGAGGAGTATATCTGTATACATCATTGTACTTATCGTATCTGTATTTGTAACCAGAATCCATGAACCAATAAGAACTGTTCTGTAATAGGTTTCTGTATGCAACTACTTTAGTAAGTTTAGCGTGTGTTTTGAGTTCATCAACTACTGCTTCCTTGGAAGGTGAGATAAATGCAACAGCATCTTTTCTATAATCTGTGATATTAGAAATGATGTAATTAGCAAGGTTACCTGCGTTATCACCTTTACCTTGAAGTACGAATGAAACATCAATTTCGTTTGCAGATTTAAATAAATCATATCCTGCAGCGAGAGCACCCAGACCAGTAGCACTTTCAGTTGTGCCAGCAGTACCATTTGCTAGTGTTTCATATTTAAGTGTTTGAGCTTCAAAATGTGTTGTATTAGCAACTTTCACCCAAGAAGAACCAGCAGTAACTACATCTTTATAATAATTTGTAGTACCATCTGATAATTTAGCAGTTGTGCTTGTTGATACATCTGTATACAATTCTAAACTTCCACCAACTTCACCACTAATAGAGCCGTCATTATCAATAACAGCAACATGATAGTTACCAGTTTGTGGTGCCTTACCAAATAATCCAGCATATTTCCACTTTCTTTCAAGTGAAAGTTTACTTAAATCTGTTTCTGGTAATAGGTAGTTTGTTGCGAATTCAAGACTATAGTCGTATGATGTAATAAGTGAACTGTTTGCAGTGACGTCGCCAGCTGTATCTAATGAACGTTCGGTTATAGCAGTTAGTGACAACTCCTGATACCCTACTGAATCATTACCAATTCTTATTAAATCACCAACAGTTACATCTGCGAGTGTTATTCTGCTGCTTGGTGCAACTTCAAAAGTTGTATTAGCAGTGTTAAAGGTAATTGACTGCAAAATCTGAGTATTACCAGTTATTCTTGATGCGGTTATATCGGCTACATCGATTAAGGTATCAGAAAAATCTGTATCCTTAACATACGCAACATCTAGTGAGTTACCTAAATCGCCAGGATACAATGCGTCAAAACCACCAAAAGTGTGTAGTTGTGTATTTGCATTGGAAGTATCGCTAGCTGAAGCTTCAACTGCACCATTATCAACTCTAGCCACATATAATGCGCTTGAGTATGAAAGGTAATCTGCTGCTACAAAGAATGTTTCAAAGTTATCATTGGTTGGTGTACCAAATCTACTTACTAATTCATTCTCTGAAGAAACAAGAACAGTTTCACCTACAGGACCCCATCTAAAAACACCCGCGATTGCTGCAGGCGGTGTTGCGATGGCCGGTACCGCTGCTGATGCGTCGACTTCTCGAACAATTACGGAAGGACTTACGGAAAAAGCCATATTATTTCTCCTTTAATATATCTATTTTAAAAAAACTTTTTTTAATAATTTGTTATCACCTTTTATTTATAAAAAATAAAGTCTACACCTCAAATGAACCAGAACCGACTGATGACCAGCCGTCTCCATCTCCTATATCTTCACCTGTATCAATAAACCCAAATGGTAGTAGTTCCTCATTTAGCTGTTCCTCGGTTTTCTCTCGTAAGGAAGCCAAGGTATTTATGTCTGTGAGTTCTCTAAAAAATCTATCATCTGTTAGCCATGCAAAGATAACTAAATTCATAACTAGATCATCATGAAAACCAGCTTCAGCTTCGTAAGAATATCCTTTCTTAGAAAAGCGGGATAACTCCTGTATAGTGTTATAATCTACCAAAATCATCTGGTTTTGTTCAACCAGCATTTTTAGTATCGAACAACCCTTTTGTTTAACACTTTTTGTCGTTCTTATTCCATTATCATTGCCTCTTCCAAATCCACCTGATATTCTTTTGCCAGCTCTGCCAGCAGATTCCGTGAATAGAAGATTTTCATAGCCGTAGTCCATTAAAAGCACAGAGGATACCTGTTCACCGATATCGTTGATTTCGATGAGTACTGCGCCTTCATTATACATGAGGCCTATTCTATATATAATTGAAGCGAAATCAACAGGACTAATATAGTTATCCCTGTATACACATACCTGTTTATAAGGCATTTCCGATACATCAAACACTGTAAATGTTGAATAGTCAAGGCCTTTGCCTCGAGATACGTCAACTGTAATTACATATGAATGGTCTTCTATCGGAGCTTCATATTGACTTAAATTGTCTCTTTCTACTAATGGTTGTGAATGTAATAATTGTTTTAATTTAGCACCACTAATTAATGTGCCAGAACTTCCAACAAATTCACAACAATATTCTTGTGCAAATTTTTGTTCATCATGGTCAAGTGCCTCCATTGTTTCCTTTTTCCAGGCTTCGTCTCTACCGGGTACAGCGTCCCACATAACCTCAACATATTCATAACCATTAGTACCTTCTTTAGCACCCTTACATGTTTTCCAAAAGTGGTTTAAACCGTTTGGTGTAGACGTCATTAACAATTTTGTACTTTTACCTGATGAAATCGTCGGATATACCGAGGCAAAAAATTCATCAAAGCCTTCAATAAATGCGACCTCGTCTAGGTATAGGAATGAGATTGACTTACCACGAATGGCCGATGATGTGGTAGTACCAGCATATATTTTACAGCCATTTTCTAAGGTAATATTACCTTTATTCCATTCCTCAACGCCCTGTTGCATCCATTTTGGTAAAGCTTCGTATGCAAGTTGAACTCTACCTAATACTTCACGAGCTGCGTCTCCCTTATTAGCAAGAATCGCAACAGTTTTAAATTCATTAAATAAGATGTAGTGCAATATAACAGCAACAGCAGTTGTTGTTTTACCTGCCTGTCTTGATGTTAATACAGCACAACGTCTTTCATCTGTAATCTTTTTCACAATATCTTTTTGGTAATCATACATTTCCATTGGAATTAATCCATGGTCAACATGTACAATCTTAATATATTTTTGAGCAAAGTAAATTGGATCTTTAGAACATTTCAGATATTCCTGTAACATATCTGGAGTCCATTCTACCTCCTCACCTGATTTTTTAAGAAACGAATTTCCTAAGTAACCTTTATATCCATCAAGCATTGCTAGAGTCATCCTTTATCATTTTAAGCAAATCTGCGGTTGACACTATTAAATTATTATTGGTCACATTTGTAGATGGACCTGATTCTTCTTTTGCATATCTTTTCTTAGTTGACATTTCAACATAATCTTTGTTGGCGTCAAGTAAGGTTTTCATTAATTGAGATACAACCTCGAACGCTCTAGGCGATTCAGATTGTTTTGCAATTTCAACCATTTCCTTCACTGAGTCATCGCCTAGGCTAATGATACTCTCGATATTTTTTCTTGCAAGTTCAATATCTCTTAAATTTTCTTCGGCATTTTTATCATCGGGTATTACAGCTAAAGGTGTTTCCTCTTTTACAGCCGGTAATAATTCAGCCTCTTCGTTTGTTGAAAAAGCATTAACAGGAAGATCAGGCAATTTATCTTCAGTATCACCTATAATTTCTTTTTCTTCCTTAACAGCATCCTCTAGTGGTTTCATACCTAGATGTTGTGCAATTGTATCATCACTCATATCATTCTCTTTATTTGTTTTCGCCAAAAGCTACGCGTTTTCTTAAATCACTACTACTAAATCTGTGGTCTCGTCTATTAAAGTACAGGTCAATATCTCGTTTCCGACATATGTCTTTGCCTGTAAAGTCTTTATCACGATATTCTTCTCCTAGGATACGAACATGAATAGTGTACATTTCCAAGATATCTTCTAGATCTTGTTCAGATGAATAAGGTATAATTTCATCAACATAGCTTACTGCTTTCAGTTGAGTATATCTTTCCACTACTGTCTGAATAGGTCCATTCTTCTCTGGTCTGTCTCCACTTGGGTCCATTTGTAAACCGACCATTAAATAGTCACACTGTTCCTTTGCTTCCCTTAACATTTGTACATGACCCGCATGTAGCAAATCAAATGTACTTGCTGTAAATCCAACTTTTATCATAATATCCCATCTTTTCAAATTACTTATAGCCCATTATAACACATTCCTTATGAAATGTCAACCATTAGCTTGGTGCAGTATTTGCTGTAACCTCTGCATAATCCCAATTGTCATCAAACTCTATTAAGCTATAATCAATACTCAACGCTCTATCAGTTGTGGGTGTATTATTTGCTGTCATTCCAGGTGAAACAGAATAGAACTCTTCAAATGATGTATTTGCAACTGTATCAGTGGCGTAACGAACATCAACAAATTTAATTGTAGCCTTGTCTCTTTCCGGCCCAAAGAACCAACCTTTCATTGTAAAGTTTAGTGTATATAAAACACTTCTTCGTTCCTCAAAATCGCCCTCGTAAAGGTCCTCGAATGATACATCGTTTAAAATTAAAGGTATATCCATTGGTTCTAGACCATCAATGAGTCGAACCGTACTTGTAAACTCGGGATTGAAAAATGGTAATATTTGTTCTAATAACTTAACAGCGTCTTCATTATATTTAGCCATAATGTATAATGAAAAATCTAAATTATATGGAACACCAGCATATACATATCGTCTATTGCCACCATCTACATCAACACCAGTTTTTCTTAATTTTCTTGTTGGTGCAACTTTTCTTTCAGGGTCGTATGACATATTGGTCATTTCAAAAGACATTCTTGGAAGATTAATTGCAACACCTTTTAGGAATGCAGGGTCCTGAGTAACACGAGCTAATATTTTCTGAAACGGTGCATATGATATTGGAACAATCATATCCTGTTTTAAAACATTATTATTATCAACCCTTTGTATTTTTAGCTGATTAAAGTATGTACCAAATAATGCAACGTATTTGCGTAGTGTTGAATTGTAGAAATAATTTGCGATTGCCATGGTTTTACCTAGTTATCGTTGATATTAATACTTTCACTGAATGGGTCTATTTCAGAGAAATCAATAATAGCATCGCCTTCCTGTTCGAATGTTAGGTTACGTGAAATTGGGTCCAGTTCAGCAATAGCATTAAGCGTTGCTGTATTTGATGTAAGTATTTCTCTATTAAATCTACTGAAGTAATTATCAATGTTATCACGGCCAGTTTGCATTCTTTGACCTGTGTATTCAGCCAATTCACAAACCATATCATAGACTTGTAATGCACCTGATTGATAAAATAAACTTTCATCTTCCACAAATTTAATCTCAAAGATATTTTCTGATAGTGGGAAGTATATTAAATCACCTTCCTTAGGTCGTATGACAGTTCCTTGTTCCCTAGTAACATATTGTTCAAATGTTCTATTTGCAACTGTAAGTGTCATTTGGTCTCTAATTTGTAAACCAAACTTGGATAGGAAATCACCCTCGCCTTCAAAACCATCTACATTTTTAACATAAGTTTCAAATTCAAATGTTTCATTATATAGTGGCAAATCATCTTCGTTAAAAACTTTATCTATGGCACCGTCAACACGCGTAATATAAATTACATCAACGCCGTACATTTTAATACTTTCAATAACTAAATCTTCAACCAGTTGTTGCTCGTTAAAGTTTGAGTAGTTATCAAAGAATACATTAGTCGCCATGCTTTATCCAATATAATTATAATTGAGAGGTTGTAAACTAGTTACTGCTTCTTCTTCCATACGCATTCTGTCTTCTCTAGCCTCTGCAAGAATTTGTTCGCCATTAAATGCAACACCACCGACTAATTGCATTCCACTAAATTTTGTTAAATTAAGTCCCCATTGTTCGCGAACAAGAGCAGAAGAATAATTTTGTAACCATCTGTCGGTCCATACATCTGAATATGTATCTGAATCTATAACATCATAAGCTTCAATAATAATATAATTTCCTACCGTCATGGCAGTCGAGCCATCAATGAATAATTTATTTACATGTTTATTATAACGAATCATTGGTTTACCTACAAGCATTTCTTGTAAGAATTCCATATGTTGCATTGCCATATAATAATTTGTAATATTATAGCCGGTTATATCTTCAAGGTTGTTTAATACGAATTGATACTGAACATTAAAAATACCACTTCCTGTGGAAATACTTGTATTTAAATTAAAGATCCCGGATATGCCTAAAAGTTGCGAAGGTAGCGTTACATAACCATTGTCGATATCATCTTGTGTAATCTGATGTTTTAAATAAACTAATTGGCTGCCATTATAGTGATAATCTCTCCAAAAATCAATTGCCTCATCTATACGGTCATCAACTTGCTCGTCGGCAACATTGATTTGTATGACCGGAGCTCCAAGTTTTCTTAGAATCCAATCTTTAAATTCTTCTCTTGTTGTTGGTTGTGCCATTAGTTTATTCTCTCTTATTTATTACGTAAACACGCAAGTTGCAACTTGACCAACTGCGGGGAATGGATTCTGCGCACCAGTTAGATCTGCGGGGCTGTTTATTACCCAAGTCCAATATGTATCGCCTGCTGAGTTAGCTTGATAATTTGCATCTGTTCTAGCATAAGCTGTTCCATTTACAGTTAAAGTAGTCCATCCACTATTTGCCCGGCTTGCTCCATCAATTCTCAGTCCTAGCAACGAAATGCCGTAAACATTATTCCAAGTATAGAAAAGTTCTACAATTGATGCACCACTATAAAGATTACTTGTACCATCAGAGATAGACCCATCAGTATCATAGGTGTTGTCAAAGAAACCTCTGTAATTGCTTGTGTTTGCTGGTAAACCACTACCACCTGCAAAAGCTTGAGAGTGATTCCCAACTGTAACTGCTTGACTATCTAAATTGTTTGATCCAGCTGTTACTGCGCCGGCGCTAGCAATAATATTTAAAACGTGTGAAAGTGCCATTATGCTGTCCCTATCCAGAATAATCTATAGTAGCCTGTTGCCACTATGTTTGATCCGTTTGATGTTGTTGAAATTTCTGCTTTTAAGACACCGTTTTTATCACCATATCCAGTTGGATCGGCAGGGTCATTCCAGTAAAAATATCGGTCTGTAGTAAGCGCTAGCCATGAATTTATTGTCGAGCTCGAGGAACTAGACAAATTTTGTCCAGAGTAGTTGGAGCATCGAATATAATATGTAGTTGATGGTGTAATGTTATTCCAAGTTGAAGTTGAGTGTAACGCAAATCCACTAGCTGGGTTGTTACCACCACCATCCCACGTGTATACATTCCCGTCGGCGTCAAACTTCCAACCCCCAATCATAGGTGCTGTATCAGCAAAACAAGTATGAGATACTGGACTTCCAGTAGTTCCTTCTAACGAAATGGCTTCTGATGGGCCGGGTGACGATGTTGAGCCGTAACCTACCGCAGTTGCTGTCTGATACGTGTCTCTAGATATAATTGTAATTTGCCAATACCTATGACCGGACCAAGTTGGTTCTCCACCATTCCAAGTAATAGATGATGGAAATGTTGGCACATACGGAGTAGTACCCGTGTCTAATAAAACCGCAGTTGTTCTACCTTCCGCGTCACCAGATATAGTAAATGTTTGGTTTGCAGTCATAATACACGACTGTATGCCAGCAGTAAAGGTAATGGCATTAGTTATAACTGAAGCGGAGGAATGCAGGTCACCATGTTGTCCAGTAGTCGACTCTATATTGAGAAATGCTTTTCCATCTGATATTACTGTTGTTCCTGCTATTTTAATCGCCACTGTATGCCCCTTTTGCGTAATTACCACTCACAAGTATACGCTCTCCAAATTGATTATGTTCATGTCCACCTGATTTATACACTGCAAATTGTCCTGATGTTGTTTCAATATAAACCGTATCAGTATCTTGAGATGTATATTCTTTAATACCTGCATAATTAGGAGGAGTTACCCATTCACCTTTTATTTTCATTGGGTGGTCGTTTGTAATTTCTAACCAACCATCAACTGTGTAATAACCTTCACGTAGATGATCTTTATTAATCGCAGTAACTTGCGTGTATTGTCCTATGCTAAGTTTAGATTTTCCATCTGGGTCGGTGCGCATATTACCGTCAACAATCCAATCACCAACTTCAAGATCGTAAACTCTTGTTAGACCTTGGCCTTGAACAAATACTAACATATCATTTGTTAAACATGTATTACCAACACCAGCACCGAAAAACATAGCTGTTAGCTCTTGGTTCGCGGTATCAAGTACGGCACCTGATGATGCATTACGTATTGAAACAGTACCATCCAACCTGCCTGATGTATCACCAACTGTTCCTGTTTCTACGGTCCAAGTTCTTGCGGAACTTAAACTTAACCAAGTATTATTACCAGCATTAGCAGTGACACTCGCGCCACCGGAAAGAGTCTGTGTGAAGCTAAAATTAACTTCATACTGTGAACCAGTGACTCCAGATCCCCATGAAGAAGTTCCGGTTTGTGTTGGACTGCTTGCATAACCTCCGTAGGAACTTCCGCCAGCACTACTATAAGTTACTGCGCCTGATGGCTCAAATGTCATTGATGCTACCATTTTACCATGTGGACTAGTATTTTCATCCCATATTGTAGACGAGGCATAGTATCTATCTTGAGCTCCTAAATCTACTGTAGCAGTTGGGGGATCTCCCCAGCCAGTTGCTGTTGCTCTAATTGTTCCACTATCCCAGCAAGTTAGACCTACCACCCAAATCTCTATTCCTGAAGCATCAAAATCTGGTGCTGTACCATCTCCTGGCCATTCTACTGAAGAAGGAAATGTTGGCGTATGGCCACTTGAGGACACATTTAATAAAAGTATACAAGCTCTACCTACAGCAAGATTAGTTGCGGTAAACGTTGTGTCAGCTGATAATGTAACAGACATTGTTGGTTTGAGCATGTCTAATACTGTGGTAATAGGAGTTACATTGCTCTGAAACTGGCCATATTTGCCTGAAATGCTAGACATGTTCTCTACGCCAAAGCTATTGTTAATTACTGTGGATCCTGCTATTTTAATTGCCATTTCTATTAGACTCCTGGATTCATGCCTGGTGTTGGGCCATAGTTTGCGAATACACTGACGTCACCCGCGGATCCCGTAGAATAAAAAGTTCCTTCATTACATACAATTTTTATTCTAAAGTGTGGATTACTGTTTGAGAATCCACTGAAGCTACATGTTGTATGACTATCATTACCTGAACCAGAATCTACTGATGCAGACCAATGAAATTGAACTGAACTTGAAGCACAAGAATAATAGGTAGATGGACTATAACCATCGTTTGTTGGTAATGGGCCATTGCCGCCATATCCTGGAGCTCCGCCTGTTGAACATTCACTACCAGAACAAGATTGTGATGAGATATTGTATTGAACTTCAACCGCTGTAATTCCGGTTAACCCCACATAGTCTGCGTAAATAGTAGCTTGAGTGGTACCATTTCTCGAGTCTCCAGCACCGTGAGTAATGTTAACTCTATTATTTGATGCACTATGAATAAAGCTAATATATGCTGCAGCCCAAGGAGTACCAGATCCGTATGAATTTTGTGTCGTATCCCAGTTACCCCCACCGAGACCAGTAAGTGAGAAGTTTGAAAGAGTACTAGAAGGGGTCGATGTCACTCCAACTGCTGTACAGTATATAGAGGAAGCACCGAAACAAACAATTGTTATTGTCCAATATCTACTATCCGTCCAAGTCGGAGCTGATTGAAAAGAAAATTGAGTAGGGAATGTTGGAGCAAATCCAGAGGCTGATGTATCTAATAGTAATACTGTAGTTCTGCCGTTAACTGCACCAGTAAATGTAAATGTCTCGGCTGCAAGCATAGTCCGTTTAAGAACTGAATTGGCCAAGTCTATTACTTTTGTATTTGGAACTGATCCAACGACTGGATGATAGTTCGTATATGTACCGTCCATATCAGTTATGCCTGACAGTACTTTATAATCGTCTATGACGGTTGTGCCGCCTATCTTAATCGCCATCTTCGTCCTCCAGACTATTAGCGGTTATTATTTAAACTATATTTATTGTAATATTATGATTTACTACAGTATCATCTTTAGTAAGTGTTACTGTTTCAGTATATTGGTCTTTTACTGTCTTGTCTGTAGTCGCCGCGAAACTCATAACTGAATCAACAATTTGTATTTCATCGCCACTAATTGACCAAGTAATTGAATCCCACTCATCAGAGACTAGAGTTCCAATTAACACTTCTCCATCTAATACATTATATTGTTCAGGTGATGTAATAACCATAAATTAGCCTTTATTTTATTTAATATTATTTATACTAATCTCTTCTTTCTATATCAGATTCTTCCAATATATCGCCTAACCAGACTTCGATTACTTTAGCGGTTTCTGATCCTACGTTTGTTGCTTTGTGCCAAGTACCTTTTGGAATATCAACACTTTGTCCTGCCCAATACATTTTAGACGCGGTAGGGCTAGGAGCGCCGTCATCTCTATCAGTTTCCATCAAGATACAACCATTCACGACATGCCAATGTTCAGATCTATGGGAATGTCTTTGGTCGCTTAATGATTCTCCGATATCAAAACTTAATTCTTTAACAGCCCATTGTCCGTTTTGGGCAAGTACAGTATATGTACCCCACTTACGTTGGACTGTAGGTTGAGCCCATTCCTTTAATATCCAACTACTGCTATTGGCCTTGTCATTTCCACCAATACCAAATTCAAATTCAATGCCTTCAACTGACATTTCCGGAATATTATCTGATGTCCTATCACCACCATTTACAAAAATAATAGTATCATTGGGGTGTAAAAGTTTAACTGTTTCTAAGGCATGTATTGCAGTATCATCAGAATCATCAAAAGAAATAACTTCGTCAACACAAGAAAGTTCTTGCACAATTGCAGCACGTTCTTCGAAAGGCATAAAAGATCTACCTTTCTTTCGTGATAGCCATTCATCTGAATTAACACCAACAACTAATTTTGTACCACATAAAGAAGCTTCTTTTAAATATTTAATATGGCCTGAATGTATAGGGTCAAAGCCACCTGTAGCTAATACCGTAATCATATCTTCCTCTGGTTCTTCTCTGTTAATGGTTCCATGAAATAATCCCACACAAAATTAACAGCCTTGTTAGTTTCCATCTCGGAAGGTATATTCACGACATCTGGGTGAGCATACCAATCCTCGTAAGGTGCTTCCTCTGTAAAGGCAACATCATTTACAACTAAAACATATCCAAGATTATGTAATAATGCTCTAGCCTTATCTCTTATTTCTGTTCCAAGTCTATAACTATCATGTTCAAAAGTAATCACTCCAAACTTATAACCTTTAAGTGGAAGATCTTCCAAAATACCAAGAGAGGCTTCATCACAATCAATTTGTAAATAATCAATGACTGGATCTAAACAATGTTTATTAAATAAATCTACCCAACCTATTTCAGTTGCGTCTGCACAAATGATTGTATTATTTCTATTCTCTTTAAAATTATAACATAAAGATTGAGAGTTGTCAACCGATATTCCTTTCCAGCCCCAGTCTTCTAGTAGTGCTGTATTATTATGGATAAAAGGGTCTCCAGAACCAATTTCTAAATAGGTACCTTTTGTCTTGCCTTTAAACATAGATAACACGAATAAATCTTGAAAATGCTTGGAATAATTTTTTCCTATTGTGTCAAAATCTGGAAAGGGAAACTTGAATCTTTCTTTATCCAATACTGAGTATGGAATTGTATCTGGATAATAAATTGAACTTAAAAGATTATCCACAAGCGTCTTGTGCTCATCGTCTAATATTGTTTTAAATTTAAGGTCAAAAAGTTTATGTTTACCTTCTTGTGTTCCGGCTACTCTCCATTTTCCTCGAGCCTCAAGCCAAGCAAGAGCATTACGACCTGGATATCCAACACCAAGATCCGGTGTTGTCCAAGTACCTCGTAGGCCAAGTCTTGCGTGTAGATAGGAAGATTTCCATTTCTGTTGTTCTGCATAGAGTAATGAAAGGAAATAATGAGCTTCTGGTAGTTCAGGCATAACACCGCATGCATCTAAGAGTGAGCTTTCAACTGTAAATGTTCTGTTTCCTTGTCTCCAATAACATTTGGCAATACCAAGTAAAGACTTATATTGTAATAGTGTATTGTCTGAAAGGTCTGCTGTTTTTAAATATAATGATACAGCCATAGCCCCTTGTTCAAGTCGGTCATATTCACTAGCCAATTTAAAAATCTTATCAGGATTTTTTGGGTCCATTATATGGTCATTTAAAAGTTCTTGTAACATTATCCTCTCCCCACAAAATCAAAAAATACAGCCTCTGGCATTTTTAAAATAAATGTACCATTATCTTGATAACCAAAACTAATTAATACATTACCTTCTAGGAAGGCCATACCTGTAGCAAATTCAATATTATATTCATACCCTGTAGTTGGGTCCACTTGTGTTCCCATAAAATGAAAGTCTTCTGTATTATGTACAATATTCCAATCTTTATCCCACACGATTACTCGATGGTTATAATGGCCATCTTTCCTGCCGAATGCATCTTTTAAAAGATCTACTTCATGAGTTAGACAAAGATGTCGGCCCTCTCCTATAGGTACAACTTGTGTTCCACCTCTTAAATCTCTTTTCATTGAATATAACTTAGATTCATCTAGGATTGCAGTTTCAGTTGTTCTTGTTACATCATCATATTTTACAACTTGAGTTGGGTTACACCATTTTACAAAATGCCATGGCATATCAGTAATTGGCATCCAATTCTTTTCACAATAGGAACCGTTATCGCCTGGAGCTGGTATAGGATGTCGTCCAATTTCTTGCCACTCACCATCAATAAATTCCACCTCACACATTTCCATTCGGCCTTTCCCTTTGTCATCGTAAGCGTCTCTACGGACACCACAAAGGAATAATCTATCGTCCCAGGAAAATAATCTGCCATCTTCCAAACCATGGAAAGTCCATGTTGGTGCGCCAGTATCTAGGTTCATTTTAATTCGACCAGCACTTAACATTTGCATATTACTATCTAGCTCACACAAAACATTATGTGTCGCTAAAAGCACTTCATTTTCTGGATGTATATATTGGAGAGGTCCCCAAACATGTGGGAACTTTTTACCTTCTGAATGGTAAAGAGTATAGTTAACGTGTCGAACGTTTAAAAGAATTTTCCCGTTGTGAACGAAAATAGAAGGATTCATAATCCCTGTTTCGCCGGTCAATTCTATGGGTAGTGTAATCGGATGGATGCTTCCGCCTCTTTTTAAGGCGTAGTGTACTAGGCCGTGACGGCGCAAATCATGCATATTTCCTCCATAATAAAATCCATATTATAAAAATTTAAGTGTAATATATTATAACACTATCTAGTGCAAATGTCAACCAATTTTTTTAAGCCCAAGGCGGTGATTTCTTTGTCGCTACTTGTTTGTTAATTTTTGCTTGTATTGCAGTATTATATTCTGCTAGCTTATCGGATCCTATAGCTGTCTCAATCCAATTCACTACTTGTGACTCAGTAAGAGAACTAAATGCTACAAAATCACCTTCAGCTGTGGATTCGGCTGCCAATACTGTATAACCCAAGACAGAACCTGTGGCTCCACCTGAATCAACACCATCGCGTTTCCATTTCACAGAAACAACAGCATCTGCTAGAGATGCAGCAGCATCATTAACTACATCTCTAGTTTCAAAGCTAATTATAGTCCAAGAATAAGTCATTAGTTAATCCTTATTCAGGGGCAGCATCGTCTGCAGCAGGTGAGTCAGCTGGTAGTTCTGGTGTTACTCCGTCGCCCTCTACTTCAGACCATGGTAGTGATGTTTGTGCAATATCACTGACTGATGATTTATCAATCTCATTTCTAATTCTATCTTCAATGTGTGCTGCGTAAACAGTGTCAGTATTCACGACGTTTTGGACCCAAGCTAATACATTAGCCTCAGTCAATTCTTCAAACGCCACAAATGAACCTGCTGCTACATCAGCTGCACTAAAGGGAGTTGCACCTGAGAATTTAGCTTTGTCACCATTTTCATCAGTACCTTCCATTTCCCAGTAGGTTTGAACTACTGCACCTGCAAGGGTTGCGCCCTCGCTATTAACCTGGTCCTTCTTTTGAAGTCCGGTTATCTTCCAAGTATATGTTAATGCCATTTTTAATTTTCTCCGTTAAATATTTTGTATTAGATATAATAGTTATTTATTAATCTTCTGTTGCCGAGGCAAAATAGTCTAGTGTTTTTAAATGCGTATACGCCTGAATAATATGACTATCGGCAGAAGACATGTCTATAAAGAATTTACACCTATGGTCCAATCCTCTTGTTCCGATGTTTAAATCTGCTTCAACTTCTGTAGCATTTACACCAGCAAATCCAATCGGTTTATTGTGTGCTTCTCGAGCTTCTTTACTAGCCCAGATAGTTACGAAACATTCTGCTATGTAACCAGCTTGCCAATGAACTTCCATATCATCATCTCTTACACCATTATTGGTTAAACCAGTAGGTGTTGAGTTGTCGGGCGGTAGCGGAATGTCTTGCATTCTTTTTTGTACCTTAACATCTGTGACTACAAAATATGCATCGGGTGCAGATAATCCTGTGCCAGGTACTTCGTATGACTGTATTAGTGCCATTATTTGTTCTCCATTTTATTCATTATATTATATAACATTTCTTCAAGTTTGTCAATCTTTTCTTGTTGATTATTTATTAATTTTTGTTGGTCTTTATGAGCTTCAACAAGTAGGCCGATCATCTTAGGATAATCAAGACCATATTCGTCTGTTTCCACAGAGTATGATACAACTTCCGGAAGGACCTTTTCAACTTCCTGAGCAATCATACCAACTTGTCTACCACCAAACATTTTATCTGTTTCGTCTGTAGCTACATCTTCTATTCTTTCGTAGTATACACCACGTAGTTGTAATACTTTATCCAGAGCACCGTCAATAGTTACGATATTCTTTTTCTTACGTTCATCAGAATAAGCAACAATATTACCGTTACAATAAAGAGAACCATTGACTCTCATTTGGTAACCGGAAACTGTACTTGATGAACCTATACCTAAACAATTTCGAGCTCTGTTATGATAAGTTACCCAACGTCCTAGTCCTTGTAAATACCAACCACCGTTACCTGAGCCATCCCACATATCATGAGGATCATATCCTGCCTGACTGTAAGCTAATCCATAGTAACCACCTCTGTTTCCGTATACAGTCCAAGGCGTATATGAAGTCTGGTTATTAGGTAAGAAGTGAGCACCGTTATATCCATCGTAGATACCAACACCGGCACCACCAATGTTTAACCAAGTTTCTGCATATGTATAACTTGAACCACCATTGATTTGGAATCTTACAGTACCACTATTATAGTCATTAAAGAATCGCATACCACCATATGATGGGTTAGCTGCAAATGACATACCAGTGTGATATTGTAATACCAAGTCAGGATAAGGATAGCCCCAACCACCAGATTCCTGGAATCCGAATGAGTATGGTGAACTTGCCCTTGTTATACCAGAGTTACCACCAGCGTATGGTGTATTAATTCTGTTAACAGTTAACTGATTAAGTCTAGAAGTAGAGGCTGGGTCAGAATAATAACCAGTATTATTTCTATCATACATAATGTATGGTCTGATATCTGTAGCGTAAATGATATTACCTGAGTAATAGTTCAGATACATTGCTCTGCCGTTTTGACAATCTAAGTGTAAGTTACCATTTGTTGCGACAACTGAAGCCCAAGAATTAGGTCTACCATTTGAACCAACATACAAGTATGCTCCCCAAGTCGGGTTAGGTCCATGTAATGCACCACCTCTAATTCTAAGAGCAGAGTTACTAGTACTTGCAGGATCTAAATAATATCCAGTACTATTCCAATCATAGAATAATGGCGAACGAATATCTGAACTAAATACTGCTCTACTTGACATCGCAGCTCTAAATGAACCATTGTTGATAATCAACATACCATGGTCGTTCAGCTGATTAGCGCCACCTAGTCCACCAGCATTTGGATGTGACCAACCAATACCGTACATATTTGCAGCAGAAGTACCAGAAGAGTTCGGTCTATAAGAGGAACCCATTGCGAATACTAATTGTAATCTTGTAGAAGTATATGTTCCGGTTACACCTAATCCATAATTGTTAAATGTGTGATAACCGTTTTGATTAGAAGCATTCCATATAGAAGTACTTGCCGGATCCATATAATAACCAGTATTATTAGAATCATAGTATCGGCCAGCATACATTGAACCACCGTTACCACTGTTTTCATCAAGTACCGGAATTGTTCTCCAAGCTCTCCAACCACTCCATGAACTTCTGAATCGTAAGTTGGTAATTGGTCCACCAACCATCTGCCAACCATAACCAGCAGTATTACTACTTCTATAGTGATATGATTGAACACCAACCCAGTGAGATGTACCTGAAGGCTGGTTTGGTGGGTTTGACCAAGAATCAATAAAGCCTGAACCCCAAGTTCCAACCGCGTTCATGTCGATTCGACCCCAACCCATGGCACCAGTCCAATAGTTAGTGTCACCTGTTATACGAGGTCTAGCTCTATAATATTCACCAGAGTTACGTGTATGTCCTGGTAACGCCTGGAATGCCATAGCCTCATTACTAATACCTCTCATTCGAGTACTATTATCTGAAGCACCATTATAGTAATAAGCTGTATTATTGTTATCGTAGAAAATTGGAGCACGGAATGATTCACCACTATTCACATAACCATAACTAAAGTTAGTGTAGGAACCATTATAATATTGTTGCCAGCCACGACTGTTGTCATGCATACCCCAGTTCGCGCCTTCGGTTGACATTAGGGTCCAACGAGTACCAATACCATAACCTGACCAGCCGTTTCGACCAGTATTATATGTTGCTACGTTACCGTATGGATTACCTTCACCACCAGCCGAACGAATACCATATCCATAATCTTGGAAGTATAAACCAGTTGCGCCTTGAGGTCTGAACCAATCATTTGCAAATACTGCAGCTAATTGAGAGGAGCCACGTGGGACTAAATAATAGCCAGTATTAGCTCTATCATAGAATATTGGAGTACGGATATCAGAGATATGGTCCAGATAATCTGTGTTGATACGACCATAAGTTGTGTTCCTATATCTCCAATCCATAATTGTTGTGGAATCTGAAGAAACAAGGTCACTGTCTACAATTGTTCTACCCTGTAAGCGAATGCCGTCAGATGAGCCTGTTCCATCATTTTCGGAACCTATGACCATCATGCCATTTTCACCAGAGTTATCGTAATCCGGATCGTATGTAATATAACCAAAGTCGGAAGGTGCGTTTACACCTGAACGGAAATATATTGTTACTGGTGCATCATTGCCTGAATGGAATTCTGCAGCAACATTGTTCATGTATTCGTCTACTTTACCAGTAGTTACATATGATGAAGAACCACCACTGTCAGTTGTTCTGGCATAGAAGTAAGCCTTACCATAATGTTCTGTGACATTGAATCTAGAAGTACTTGCAAAATCACCATAATAGAATGTATTATTTCTATCATAATACCTGTCAGCATATATGTTACCGGAACCATATATGGTTCCATTTACATCAAGTACATAATTAGGGGCAGAAGTATCTGCCTCACCAAAACCTACACGTAATGCTCTAGCAACTACAAGTCTACCATCTGTCGTAAGTGACATAGCACCCTGAGCTGTATTATGTGATTCATCACCCCACCAGAAGCCTCTATTAGCATCGTTATTAAACTGGAATGTCATAGCCCAATCGCCAAGACCACCAAAATTAATGCCTGATTGCATACCTATGGCATAGGATGAACTATCATATACACGGATCTTGTCACGAGTAGAGTTTGAAGGACCATCAAGTCTATCAAAGTCCATTGTAGAAATATTAGAATTACCGGCCGGATTCATGTAATAACCAGTACTATCTCTATCGTAATAAATTGGAGACTGAACACTGGATCTGAATAATGTTTCGCCGTTGCCTCTTATAATTGCATTCCAATCACCACCAAGACCACCATCTCTGAATGATATATCTTCATTACCTGATGTAGCTATAATAAAGTGAGCATCATTTGTGTCTGTTGCCTGAATATAACCACGAAGGTTTCCAGCAGCAGTATAGTAATATGAAACACCACCACTAACAGCATTAATAGTATTATAGTTAATTGCGTTCATACGTGATGTAGAAGCAAAGTCTCCATAATAACCAGTGTTATTGGTATCGTAGAATATTGGAGCACGAGACGAGACACGAGAGAATGTGACACCACCGGTTTCTATCCAGAAGTTTCTTGTTCCGCTTCCACCGCCTGAAGTAAATTGTAAATTACCACCTGCGTTTGATTGGTTATCTGGTGATTCATAAATCTGCCATTGATTACCACCATTCCATTTAATACCTTCGTTTGCGCCTGGGTCATTAAATGTTAGATTGTTTAGGTTGGTAATTGAACCATTATTCCAGTTCCAAGTTCCACCGACATTACCACCACTAACTGGGTCCATGTAACGAGCTGTGTTTGAACGGTCTCTAAATATATTTGCATCAACAATGTCAGCTAAAATATCATCAACAGTTAAGTCACCGGTAATGGTAGCGTCTCCGCCTACGGTAATATCATCTAATACTTTTAAATCATCAACAGTTAAACTGGATTCTGCATTACGCCTTTTAAGCATAATACCACCATATTCACGTAAAGCACCACCACTATTATAGTTAAGTAATATTCTAATTCTTACGTAATGACAACCACCACCATCTGAGCCATTATAGACTGTGTGTGATGTTGGGATTGTTGTGTGATTTCTTAATGTTTCCCAAGCAGTACTTGTTCTATTTGAACCACCAACAACGAAATATGTTGTACCTGTGTTACCTGCAATTGGATTTTTATCTTTATCAAATCTCTCAATTCCGTAGTATAATAAACCACCGGAACCTGAAATACGTCTTGTAGAAATTTCACCATATACTTCCTCACCAGGAACAACAGGAATATAATCAGAGTAGAAGGTACGATATGCAGCACTTCTTAAAACATAATTACCGGCAAATGGGCCATCTGATTTAACGTATTCACTAGTAGTTCCTGTGAATGCATTCTCTGCACCTCTTAAAGGTACGATAACACGTTTTTCAAAGTATTCTGTAGCATCAAATAATACAAGGTCAGCACCACCAGATCCATAAGCAGGATTCAATGAGATATTTTCATTACCACCACTGAGTAGGAAGTCTGAAGCAGAAACATCACCTTGGAAATATGCGTTACCATTATCAAGGTCAATACTTGCCCTTACATTACCTGAGCCCACAAATACATATTCATTAGGATTACTTGAACCGAAGTGTTGATATGCAGCACCATTATTACCTGCCCAGAATGTACCCCAATTAGTAGCAGTATTCCAAATCCAATGTGAATAATCTTGAGCTTCAATAACTTTGTTATTATCACCATTACTTGATGTATCAAAACCATAACGGTTAATCTTACCATTTATTCTAAGAGCAATATTTGTATTGCCTGAAGCAGGATTTAAATAACCACCCGTGTCATTTGAATCATAATAGATTGGAGCACGCATTTGGTTATTTGCAAGGAAATATCCACTAGCTGTTTGTGCCTGTTGAACACCATTGAAATACAATTCTACTTGTGCGTTTCTTCTTGCTATCAGTGACCATTCGTTATCTGTATCGTTGAAAATACCAGAGGTGTTAACACCATCTGACATAAAGTTCCATTGTCCAGCAATAGAATAACCAGCCCAACCATTTTTAGTGCCGCCGACTTCCATTGAACCATAGTCACCAGAAGCTGCGTCAGCATAATATGTAGTCGCATGGTTGAAATAATATCTTAATGCCTGAACCGTATTTAATCTTGTGGAACTTGCAGGATTTAAATAATATCCAGTATTATCTAAATCGTATATGATTGGAGTTCTAATCTGTGTATTAAACTGACCCCATCTAGCAAGGAAACCAGAAGCAACAACACCAGAAGAACTATTGTGTACAGCGGGAGCAGTTGCTGTTCTCTTATCACCAACAAATGTATAAAATGCACCAAAGTCATTTTGGCCTGCAATTGTATATGCTGTATTAGTATCTGTAGATGTAATATAGTTATCATCACCAGCAGCATCATTTAAGAATACAAGTTTGGGGGTGACAACTTTACTTGTTGCAAAAATTGTAGCTGTTGAAAGGTCTGGGTCGGCACCATCTGGGAAATTAGCAGAGGAACCTAGATGAATATTATTCATCACAGATGTTCCAGCAAAGTCTCCATAATAGTTTCTATCATTTCTATCATAGAAAATTGGAGCATTAACTTCTGTTGCAGAACCCATAGCACCAGGCGCGGTAACCTCTGAATTATCAATCTCTAGTCGCTCAACACCACCCGTAACGAATGTTTGGCTATCGTTTGATGGGAAACCTATGTAGTTATTTGTATCGCCTCTATGTCTTATATAGTCGTCAATGTCTACAGTATTTAACTGTGAATCACCATTTGGATCGAGGTAGTAATTATTATCATTAGAGTCATAAAAACGTGCAGCGTACATGTTACCAGCAGTTACATTACCACTATAGTTACCAGCCACAGCATGTATTGAAGCCCAACGATATGCAGCAGTACCAAGCTCACCAGTTAAATTGACTATAGGAACTAATGTACCACCATCGGAACCATTTGCAGAACCGAATGCGTACCAAGTATCAGCTTCAGTTGAATTGAAGTACCAGAATGCATCACCACCAGGAAGTACGGAATCATCACTATGGTAGAATTTAATAGAGCCAGACTGAGTATAAGTCATTTCAGCAGTATTATTATCTGTGACTGTTATACCAACACCGCCACCATTACTTTGTTTTTGTAATGTAATACCAGAACCGTAAACTTCTAAAGCATTTCTAACTCTTACAGAAGAATTAGTAATATTAACTCTGGCGTTACCATTTGTTGCCAGTCTAATTTGGTCATTTGCCGGGAATCCAATATAAGTATTTGTATCTCCGCGATGTCTTATCCAATCATTAATATGAACTTCATTTAATTGTGAATCACCATCTGGGTCAAGATAGTATGCTGTATCGGCATGAGCATAATATCTGCTTGCCCAAATATCACCGGCCGTATAAATTGTTTTATTACTTCTGGAACGTAGATATGTAGCATCGGTCATGTACCAACCGCCACCCCAACCGAATCCTAATTCTTCATCTTTAAGGAATGTTGCTGTGCCACGACCAAGTACAATGGCGTCATCATTACCTGTTAATTGAATTGAACCGCCGACGTGTAATTTGTTTGTTGTAAGTGCACCGCCGACCAACGGAGTATTATCACCTGTTGTATATGTTGGGCCAGTACCACTATTGACCATAACGTTTCCGCTATCATCAACAATTAATGCTTCACTATAACCTGATGTCCAGAATCCCCAATTAGTTCCTGCCTCCAATATCTGATACATATTACCAGAACTGTCACCACGGATTGTTGAACCTCCTGATCCGTCGTGTCTAAACTCAATATATCTGTTTCCAGAGTTAGTTGGATTTGATGATGGGTCAATCCTATTAAGATACATAAGGGCGTAAGTACCAGCATAGGCACCACTGATTGCTACTGTTGTACTATTACCGCCTTGGTCTCCATCAGTTACAAGAGCAATACCGCCTGTACCTGTATTATCATCCCATCTTGTATTGTTTGTTATAGTTCCAACTCTTACAGCACCATTTAAAGTTGCTGATAAACTTGCATCTGCAGGATTTAAGAAGTAACCAGTACTATTCCTATCAACAAATCTGTTCGCCTGTACATCACCTTGAACAATAACATCATGAGTAAACGTTGAGTTGGCATTCGTAATATTTAATCTTTCAACTGCGTTTGTTACAAATGTTTGACTGTCAGCAGCATCGAAACCAAAGTAATTATTTGTATCGCCACGATGTCTAATATATGAATCAATATTAATAGAATTCATTTCAGACTGACCAGCAAAGTTACCGTAGTATGCTGTGTTATCTAAATCATAAAAGAGTGGTGAACGAACTGAACCTGAAGCCTTTGTAAATGTACTAACTTCTAATCTTTCAACACCACCTGTAACTACTCTAAATTGGTCAGCTGCATGGAATTGTAGGTAAGTATTAGTATCGCCATCAGCAATAATCTCACCAACTAAACTGATATCGTTTACACGAGATGTACTTGCAAAGTCTCCATAATAGGTAGCGTTTTGTGCATCATAATATTTTCCTGCATATAAGTTCGGGAATATACCGTCAACAGTACTTGTAATATTTGTTGCATTGATTTCAAATCTTTCAGTACCACCTGTGGTAAAGATAATATTATCATTAGAATCAAAACCAAAGAATGTATTTGTATCACCGTTGTGAATTACATAATCATTAATAGAAATTTTATTAAATACTGATGTACCAGCAAAGTCGCCGTAATATGTATTATCCCCTCGGTCATAATAGCGATTAAAGTAAGCGTTATCACCAATAACAGTACCAGCAGTTAAATCGTCAATGTGAACGCCAGTATTATTTGCTGTAAGTCTTACTGAGCCATCAGTTTCTAAAGTAATCGTATCGACAGCAAAACCTACTTTTGTAGTAACATCATTATTATGAATTACCGCGTCATTAACTACTATATTTGGAGCGTATATATCTACTGTTGCAGAAACACTTCCATTCTGAATACCTAATCGTTCAGAGCCACCAGTTTGTAAACTAATATCATCTGTAGTAAATGAAACTTTTGTGTCTGGATCTCCGTTATGATAAAGGTCATCATCAATGCCTAAATCATTAAATACTGAACTACCAGCTGGGTTTGCAAAATATGAATTGTTATCTGCATCTACAAATCGTTGACCTATTACATCGGTACCTGCAGTAACTGTTGTCGCTGCTGAGACACTACCTGTGTTTGCAACAATATCATTGCCAGCAATAACTGTATCTGTCGCGTATACATTTGCACCAGCAGATACATCATTTCCAACTATAAAATTATCATCAGCATCTGATTTAGCAGCATAGTTAAATCCACTATTAAGGAAACCTATTTCACCTGCATTTGAATATATGCGTCTGTCTTGTCCTTGACCATCAAATACAATTTCTGCTCCGCCAACATTATCACCAACGATAATATTTCCAAGAATAGTAATAGTACCATTTGCTGTATCATCAACATCGGACCTAAGGAATTGTGAACCTTCTAAACCGTCAACAGTATCAGCATCAAATCCATTACCAGGACCTTCATCAGCTGTTGTTATAATACGACCTAGGTCAGTAAGCGAACCATTTACAAGTTTCCAATAATCACTACTTTCGTCCCAAAGAACTTTTGGATTATCAAGTGAACCACGCTCAATTTCAATACCAGCATCCTCTGTAGGAGCAGCGCCTGAATAGTTAGCGTTAAGTGTAATAATATTATCATCAAGTTTAATTTCTTCTGTGGCAATGTATGTTGTATTACCAGAAACTGTAAGGTCACCTTGAATAACAAGATCTTGTTGAATGGTATAGTTACCAGCCATGATATCGTCGACATCAGATCTTACAAGTTGTGAACCTTCTAAACCATCAACTGTATCAGCATCGAATCCATTACCTGGACCTTCATCGGCAGTAGTAATAATTCTGTTGCTTTCAATTGTTGTTGTGGCCAATCCTGTGAAATCATTTCCTGACGAAGTAATAGCTAAACGAGCAGTATCATCATATTTTAAAACTAGACCAGCGGTACCATCATGGAATGTGATACCATTACTTTGTTGAGAGTTTTGAAGTGTATAGTCGCCTTGACTATCATTAATAATTTGGAGTGAATCTGAATCGCCTCTAAAATTAGCGATAATGGAACTTTGTAAGTAACCACCAGAATTTCGTACATCAAGCGATGGTGTCGAGCCTGTACTTTGGTCAATTTCTACTGCACCAGATAGGAGCGAAGCCCCTGTTACTTGCAGTTTTTCGCCGGTATCAGTAACGCTACCAATAACGACATTCTGCGGTGTCAAGAGACCATTCTTGACTATAAATTTCTTGTCATTTGCCATTCGGTTCACTCTCCCCAGATAGGCGGTTTAAATTAATCAATTGTTATTCTATATTTATCTAATCTTTAATAAGTGTAGCTGCAACTTTATATGTTGTTGAAGTATTACTTGCCGGCGCAACATTTAAGCTGACTGTTCCACCAGCGTAAGAAACATCATAGGTTCCTAATGAAGCACTTGTTATAATTTCACCAAATTCTGTCGCCATAGCTGTGGTTCCATTATGGACAATTAAAAGTTTTGTAATGTGTCTATTGGAACCAGAGGTGGCTGTAATAATAATCTCTCCACTATTATATATGGTACCATCAAAAGAGAAAATAGTTGTTGAGAAAAATGTTGCAGCTGTTGTTGAATTGTCTTGTCTACTTACATGCTCTTGGTCGATATCTGCATTAACAGTTAAATCGCCTGTCATTGTATCGCCATCAACATTTACATAGCGAAGGTCACCTTCTGCAATTGTCAGAATAGGTAGGAAATCTGTTGTGATAGCTGTGACATGACCATAGGTATCAAATTCAATACTGTCAATGACCTGAGCATTTGCTACATCTAATTGGCCAGTATTAGTGACACTACTTGTATCTGCGTGTTCAAGTGTAACGTTGGCACTTAGAGCACCACCACCTGTAAGTCCAGCACCAGCAATTACATTTGTAACTTTGTCTGTTTTAAGAAGTAAAAATGCATCTGTTTCAGTTTCGGTATAATATCTATTGTCTAACTGACCAGCATCTAATTCTGTTTCTGTATAATATCTGTCGTCAAAATTAACTTGGTCCAAACCAGTAACGTGACCATAAGTATCAAGTACAACATCCTGTATAACCTGACCACCAGAACCTAAAACACTTGCCTGTGAACTTGTGTCAGCATGTTCAATCGTAATCGAACCATTTGCAAATTGGTTTGCAGTAAATGTACCAGAACCAGTAAGTCCATTACTACCCGAAACTGTAAGTGTTCCATCACCAACATTACTAGCTGCATTATTGGCTGATTGGTTTAAAATATCCTGAGCATGTAAACCGTCTAATAAATCTGCATCTAATCCTGATGTTGTTCCATCAACAGTTTTAATTGCTGTCAGAATTTCTGCAGCTGTCATATCGCCAGTAGAGCCAGCCTCTATTCCATCAAGTTTTGCACCATCAATAGAGATGTCTCGGCCATCAACTGTTCCAGAAATAGCTACATTACCATTAATAATAATATCAGAGAATGTGTCTATTACTACATTATATGTACTACCATCACCGGTTTCTAACTGTAAAGTATTATTGGCATTATACCAATCGAAATCATCAACACCAGCAACAGCTGTATTACTTGCAGCAGTAAGTCGTCCATCTTCATCAACTGTAAAGATTGGAATTTGTGACGAACTACCATAAGTGCCTGCAGTAACAGCAGTATTTGCAAGTTCAGTGGTAAGTGTCATTACGCCAGTATTACTGAAGGCGTTACCTGTTACTTTACCATTGAGTGTTAAATCAAGTGTGGCTGGTGGAACATTTGTAAAATTATTATAATCTAAATAATAAGTTCCTTCCTGCCCATCTAATAAATCTGAATCTAAACCTGAGGTTGTTCCATCAACTGTTTTAACTAATGTAAGTATTTCCGAGGCGGTTTGGTCGGCGGTCGCGCCTGATTCTATCCCATCAAGTTTAGAACCATCTGCAGCAACATCGCGACCATCGACCGTACCAGTAACTGTGACATTACCTGTTACATCAATACCAGCACCAAAGTTGACATTTAAATCAAAGTCTGATATAATAGTATTAAAGGTACTTCCGTCACCTGTTTCAATAGCAAAAGTATTATTTGCAGAATACCAATCAGTTGAATCTACACCAGCAACAGCAGTATTACTAGCAGCTGTGAGTCTACCATCTTCATCTACTGTAAATACAGGTATTTGAGAACTTGAACCATAGGTTCCAGGAGTAACAGCGGTATTTGCAAGTTCTGTTACAACTGTCATTACCCCAGTATTAGAGAATGCTGTTCCAGTAACTTTGCCTGTTAAGGAGAAGTCTAAACTTGCAGCTGGGACATTTGTAAAATTATTATAATCTAAATAATAAGTTCCTTCCTGGCCATCAAGTGTATCAGAATCAAGTCCATTACCCGAGCCTTCGTCACCGGTTGTAAGGATACGACCTAATGTACCACCGGCAGCAATCTCCCAGTAATTATTTGTTTCATTCCATTGTAATATAACATTACTTTCACCGCCTCTTTCTACCTCAATACCAGCGTCTTGCGTTGCGGTATTACCAGTAAAGTTCGCATTAAGAGTAATAATGTTATCGGATAAGTTGATTGTTTCCGTGTTAACATATGTGGTATTACCTGATACGGTAAAGTCACCAGTAACAACAAGATTACCATCGAAGGTATCATCTTCATCAGATCTTAAAAATTGTGTTGAGTCTATACCATCTAAGAAATCGGAATCAAGGCCTGAGCCTGCACCATCGACAGTTTTAATTAGGGCAAGTAAATCAAGTGGGTCGGCACTAAACTCAACTATACTTTCAGTATTTGCTCCAGCATCATACTGTTTAATGTATATTTTGCCATCGGCTGTGTTTATCGCAAGCTCACCTAATGACAGCTGTGCTGTAGTAGGGATGCGACCCGCAACCGCGCTTCTTCTGAGCTTAATTAATGTCGACATATGTATGTCCTTTTATTTGCAAACCTATAAAGGTTATTATCTAAAAAGTTCCTCCATCAAGAGTAGTTACAGCGACATCGCCACTTGTAACCGTAAAGTTATTTATGTCAAATGAAGCAACACCAACATTGGAATCTGAAGCCAATTCACCAGCAATTAATATTTGATTATTACTGACCGTTGTGTTTATACCTTCACCTGCAGCAAAAGCAATAGTTTCGCCCAGAGCAACTACATCTGTGTTGCCAGACTCAGCTGATATATTAATACCACCTGTCGTTATATTACCAAGCTGTGTTACTAAAAATTGTTTGTTTACTGCGTCCTGATCATTAACAGGATTACCAAGATTTTGAATTCTGGATTGACTTACATCTACCTGATTACTTCCGAAGGCAGCATTAAGTACAATATCACCAATCGTTGTTGCAAAAGTAGAGTCACTGATAACAAAATTACTATTAATAGTAATATCATCATCAATTTTTATATCTTTAATCTGTGATACATTGTCGGTAGCTGGGTCAATTAGATATGAACTATTATCTTGGTCTACAAATCTCTTACCGATAATGTCACCAGGAACTGTCCAGGAACCAGTACTTTTATCATATGATGCACCATAGTTAAAGTTTGGAGCAAGGAAACCAATAGTATTGCCGACCGCATATAATGACATTGTTTGGCCAACAGCATTCTCAAATTGTAAATTTGATGAGCCTTTGCCATAGCCTATAATCATACCCTTAATGTGTGAGACATCATCTGGTTCGATATACATTTGGGTGTTTGCAGTATCACCAAATCTTAAGGCATTTATTACACCAGTAGATGTGTCTCCGGTAGTATTAAGGTATCTTGTATCTAAATTTGTAAAATCAAAAGATGTGGAAATTGCTACATTAGAGTTATGTACAACAGTTCCTGCACCAACCAAATCACCAGTTAATGCAATAGTAAAATCATCTGTTCTGAAATTAATTTTGTCATTAGGGTCATCATGAGTAACAGAAATACCTTGCTCGACATTGTTCCTCATCATCTCACCAACGAGATCGTGAGTTGTTTCTGTAAAGTCAGGAATTGCGTTAGCTTGTAGTTCTACTGGAACTTCTGTCGCAAAGGTAACACGACCTTGAGCATCAATTCTAATGCGTGGGGTAAATCCATCATTACCATATAAGTCAGCCGATACACCAGTATCATCTAGCCCAATTTCAAATGCGTTATTAGCAATTGCTGTATTGGCACCAAGCTCTAAGCCTGTTCCAATGTGGAAAGTAGGAGTTGAAAGAATATCAATAACAGCACTATTTGAACCATCTTGTATATCTAGGTTTGAACTGAAATTATCATTAATAAAACCTAAATTAACTGCGTCAGAGGGGTTGACAGGAGCACCTAAACCTGTTATAATAGTGTTACCAACACTTAATAAACCACCAATATCAAAGGTAAGGTCTGTATTGGCAGCTGTTGTAATTACACCATTATTTGAGATAAAGAATCTTTGTTCACCGGCAGTGTAAAATTCCAATTCGTCATTATCAGCACCAGGACTTGATTCAGCAACAATTTTTGTATCTTGGTCAATATCAACTACAGAACCAGCAAGTCCAGCCCATTGTGTTCCATCATAACCTTCAAATCTTACATCGGTAGTATTATAACGAATCATACCGGTTTCAGCAGTAGGTCTGTCTGTCGTCCCACCTATTGGAAGTTTTATTGCTCCAGTTGCATCAAAAGTTACTACACCAGAATCTGATTTAATAGTTGGAACAAAAATTCTGCCCCATTGTTTACCAATCATACCTAAGTCAAAAGTAACATCTACATCTGGTATTAAATCGGAGGTGAAATCAGCGACAACATTTACTGTGTCAACATCAGCATCACCAATTCGTATATTACCACCAATATTAATATTACCAGTAATGTCTGTATCACCATCAATAGATAATGTAGAGCCATCAAATCGTAAAGCATTGCTGTCTATTAACTCACCACCAGTCCCTACAAATACTACTCTATTTTGAGTAAGGTCCTCAATTTTTGCACTAGCAAGAGTCGCGGCAACCGATACATCTAAACTACCAGTTATATTCTGGTCACCAGTAAGATTAAGTGTTGCACCATCAAAAGTAAAGTTGGCATCATCTTCAACTTCACCACTAGCACCAGCAATCAATACTCTATTATTTGTGAGGTCTGTTACATTGAGACTATCTACTTCGAGAGCACCAGTAAAGTCAATGTCACCGGTTATTGTTGTATCACCAACTACATTCAGTGTGCCTTGAATGTCGGTATTACCAGCGATGTTAGTATCACCGGTCTGCCAATCAATTGTAAATTTATTAAGGCTTAAACCATACTGGAAATCACCATCAGTAGCAAGTCTATATCGTTGAGTTCCACTAGTAAAGAATTGTAATTCATCATTATCAGCACCAGGACTTGATTCTGCAAGAATCTTTGTGTCTTGATCGACATCAATTACACCACCTAAACCCTTCCAAGCATTCCCATCATAACCTTCAAATTGAGTATCACTCGTATTAAAACGAATCATACCTCGTTCAGCAGTAGGCCTCTGAGCAGATGTACCATCCGGCAAAATAAATCCGCCGGAAGTGTTGACATCCACCACATTTGATGTTATAATAAGACTATCGTCTTTACCAATAATGTTTTGGAAGGTTTGAGTATAATCTAAATCAAACTGTGTACCATCGGTAAGCGTAATACCTCTACCATCAATTCCTTGTCCTTGGAATTGTTTAAACACTACAGCATCAGTATCTACATTATATGTTTCTGCATCAGCAACTGTAGCAACCCAACCAGTTTGGCCGTGTACTGTACCATCAGATACAAATACAAATGAACCCGCAATCTCTTCTAGAGTAAGACCATACTCTGAGGTTTCATCATCAAATAGAGATCTTTGGAATATCCAATTATCGGAAAGAGCTCCGACTTGGGTTAGTTCATAACGACCATTTTCTTCTTGGTTCGTCTGGTCTTTAACTAAGAGTCCATCGCCTAACTCCCAGTCTAAAACACCGTCAACATCAATAGTTGCTGCTGGTGAAAGTGTTAAAGTACTTGCAAAGGTTGTATTACCACTGGCAAATACACTTCCATAAGCACTTAAATCTTGTGTTGTTGCTGCTAAAACTCTTTGTCTTTCGGAATATTTTCTTCCGATTTTATCAACATATCGTTTGTTTGCTATATCGTCTGGGTCAATCGGGTCACCGACTGCACCTAGTTCTTGTTCCAAATAAATTTTGGTTACAGCATCTTGTTCATTAATTGGATTTGCAAGACCTGAAATCCTATGGTCTGTAAGATTAAGAGTATCTCCAACCTCACCAGGGACGATTCTGACATCGTCAGTACCTAAAATACCATCTTGTGTTAATGTAAGTTCACCAACTCCAACAGTAGTCAGCCCTATAATTTCACCTGTAGACTCACCAATTGTAAGAGATGTATTTCCAAGAGTAAAATCATTCGCTTGAATGACTGTGCCATTAGCTGAAAAGTTTAAAGAAGTTAAACTTGTATTGTGAAAACTGGTTATATGACCGAATTGGTCAATATCGACATTTCTTGTAAAACCAAGAACATCATTATTTGAACTTATTTCTACCGTTGTATTTGCGTGTGAAACGACTACATTAGAAAGCTCGGTATCAAGTTCTGGAGTGATAATAATACCAGGACCAGCATCTATGTCCTGTACATACGCGCCAATAGTATCAATGCCAAGAACAACCGAATTTGGAACGATTGTTGGTTTTCGTTCGGCTGGTGCAACTATTGGAGTTGTAGTATGTTGTTTCGGTACCGCCCTAATACTCTGTGAAGCGTTTACCTTAACCTTAATGGTCACTCTATGAGACCTCCGTAATAGTATCAACTACAATCGCTAAGCCTGAAACTATTTTGGATAATTCTCCTGTTGTCTTTTCCATTACTACATCGTATTGATATTTACCCGGTTTGAGTGTATCAGTTTGTTGGTCGGTAAGAACTAATGTAACATCGTTGTTTGCAGTTTCGATTGTAAAGTTTACTAGATTATTAGCGGAAGAATATAACTTTTTAATTCCGCTGTAGAAACTATAGGTGGAAATCACCAACTCTTGGTCGTCTGCGTCAAATAGGTCCAGACTTGTTCTAAAGTCCATACCTTTGTCTATGTAAATATTTGCTCTTGATGCCATGGCGATGAAACCCTTTTCTTTCTGTTATGTTCTATTTATTCTTTTTGCCCCTATAAAACATAAAGGGCATTTAAATGCCCCTCATATCCTATTGCGATTTAGAGCAAGTTACTCTCATATATTCATACCAAATTATTTATTTTTTAATTCGTCAATTTCTGATTTCAGTTCTTTTATTGCTTCAATCAATACACCAACAACGTTACCGTAGGCTACATGTTTAATTCCATTTTCGTCTTCGGTTACAACTTCTGGGATTATCTGTTCAATTTCTTGTGCAATAACACCAGTTGCAGATTTGCCTGAGTCTATCCAGTCAAAATTAACACCTCTTAAACTTTCAACTTTATCCAGAGCACCTGTTATTGTTGTAACATTTTCTTTGAGTGACTCATCAGATGTTGAATTAAAGTTAACCGCCTGAACATCACCACCAAATGTACCAGCACCACTAACTTTTAATTCATCAGTACTAGGATTGAAGCTTAGTCCATTAGATGCATCACACTGAAGTGCCGTGCCACCAGTATGGAAGACCAGCTGTAAGTCAGCATTAGTAGATACACCAGTAATTGTAGAGAATCCACCACCACTAGCAGTCGAGTTAATTGTAACACTATCTGTACCAGCATCAGTAGTAATTGAAACGTTTGTTCCAGCAACAAATGTAAGTGTATCGGTAGTACTATCTGCTGATATTGTAGTTTGACCAGATACAGCAACTTTATCAAATAAGTTTTGAGTACTACCACCACCTGTAGGCCATGATGTAATTGTTGAACCACCTAATGTAGCTGAACCACCAATTGTAATATTTTCTAAATTTAATTCATCAATATTATTAGTATAGTAGAAGTTCTCTTGGCCACCTGGGTTCGGAGAAGTTGTAGCATATAATGGTCTAGCTGTTGAACTATCTTGTACAAATGTGATGAACATTGGAGTTGAATCCAATGCAGAACCATGAATCGTACTGGTTTGTATTGTACTAGCATTTAGAGTTCCAGCAGGTCCTTGAATACCTTGTAAACCTGTATCTCCAATAGTACCAGTTGTACCTTGAGATCCCTGGAAACCACCAAGTCCCTGTATACCGTCATTACCACCTGGGCCTGGGTCACCTGTAGTACCCTGAATACCTTGAGGTCCTGAACCACCAACACCTACCTCACCTTGAGGTCCTTGTATACCCTGTGGTCCATACCCACCTAAACCTTGTTCACCCTGTGGGCCAAGAGGTCCCTGTACACCCACACCAGCAGGTCCACCCCCACCTTGAGCTCCATCAGATCCCTGAATACCAGTAGCACCCTGAATACCATCTCCACCACCTGAACCAGCAAGTCCTTGAGCACCTTGGAAACCTAAGTCACCTTGAATACCTTGGAAACCTTGAGTACCTGGTCCGGCACCACCTTGAACACCTTGAATACCTTGAGGTCCGAAAGCACCCTGAGCACCTTCACCACCAATACCTAGGCCACCCTGGAATCCTTGGAAACCTTGTAAGCCTTGAATACCCTGTGTACCACCTCCAGCAGAACCAACAGTTCCTTGAATACCTTGAGGACCTTCTGGTCCTTGAATACCATCAGAACCTTCGCCGTCAGCACCCTGTACACCTTGGTAACCTCTAACTCCTTGTAATCCTTGAGAACCAGCACCGCCAGCACCATCATTACCTTGTAAACCTTGAACACCCTGTGGTCCGAGTAAACCTTGAACACCCTGTGAACCGGCACCACCTGGCTGACCAGCAAGACCATCGGCACCTTGTAGACCTTGAGGTCCATCGTTACCATCTGAGCCTTGTATACCTTGAGTACCCTGGAATCCATCAGAACCAGTACCACCGATTCCTTGTGTTCCTTGACTACCCTGCATTCCTTGTAAGCCTTGAGTACCTACACCATCAGCACCTTGTAAGCCTCCAGCACCCTGAGTACCATCAGCACCCTGAATACCTTGTGTTCCTTGTAATCCTAATGCACCATCATCACCCTGTATACCTTGAGTACCTTGAGCACCAGTAGCACCAGTTGTTCCTTGAGCACCATTACCATCAGTACCTTGTAAACCTTGGATACCATCAGTACCTTGTAAGCCCTGAACACCTTGTGGTCCTGAAGCTCCATCAGCACCAACATCACCAGTTCTGGCAAATGTAATTGTGATATCATCATCTGCACTAAATGTTCCGTTACCACTTACATAGGCTGAAGTAATATTGAAATAACTTCCGATTTCCGCAAGAGCAGAAATTGTAAAGATATGGAAAACCTCTGGTTGAGATTTTTTAGTAATCTTAAAATGACCTTTAATAGGCGTAGTTGAATCATCAATTGTTCTTAAGAATGGTGATATATCAACAAAGTTATCATCTCTGGCATCAATGTATAATGCAGTAGCACTTGAATATGTTGAATTATTAATTTTTAAGTAACCTGGAGTAGGATCATTATTAATTGTATCCGTTTTCCAAGTATAGTCGAATGTAATACCACCAAATGAACCTTCAGTACCTTGAATACCGAAGTTACCTTGTAGACCTTGAACACCCTGTGTACCAGCACCAGTCCTACCTTGTACGCCTTGAACACCCTGTGTGCCTTGAGCACCTTGAATACCAGCAGGTCCTCTTGGAATAAATGTAATTAATGTTTCTGGTCCGTGTGGAGAACCAACATCGGTCTGCCAATTAGTAGAGGTACCATCAACAAAGTTAACATCAAAATAACCGTAAGTTTTACCAGCACCGTCCCACGTCCAATTTGTAATTTCATAAACCAACCAGTGATGTCCAGCTGGGCCGGAACCCCCGTCATAATTACCTTCTTGTACTTTTAGATAACCTTTTACTGCTCCAGGCTGATTATCAATGAAGTCTAAGAAATCATCAATTTCTGCATTGAATTGGTCGTAAGGAATATCATCAAGAGTAATTAATGTTGCATTCTGTGGATTAGCATTATTGAATTTAAAGTTGTTTGTGCCTGGGTCTGTACCACCAATTGTGTTAGTACTAAAGTTCCATATCCAGGTTAAACCACCATATTGACCTACGTGGCCTTGGATACCTTGAATACCTACATCACCTTGGATACCAGTTGTTCCTTGAACACCTTGAGCACCAGTTGCACCTGAACTTCCTTGTAAGCCTTGAACACCTTGGATACCAGTTGTTCCTTGAACACCCTGTGTACCTTGTATCGCCTCACCTTGAATACCCTGGATTCCCTGCATGCCTTGCACACCTTGAACACCAGTTCCACCCTGAAGGCCTTGTATTCCTTGGATACCTAAATCACCCTGAACACCTTGTACACCTTGAACGCCCTGAATACCTTGGTCGCCATTTCTAACAAAAGAAATACGAACATCAAGAGCATCATTCATTGATGTGACACCATTAATTTGTACTACATCAGCTACCCAATGGTTAGATCTATTATCAACACTGTCAATTCTAAATGTTGCTTGGTTATATAAATTACTAGCATCTATAAGTTTAAAGTACCCTTTAATGCCACCAACGACATTATCAAGCTCACCCATAATGCCATCCATGACATTAATATTACCATCATCTCTATCGGCAATGTATAATTCGGTTGCACCAGCAAAGGAAACATTATCAAAGTTTAAATTACCATTACTTGGGGCTGTATTTGCTACAGTAGTATTATAGGTATAATCATATGTAAGTCCACCAAAGTCTCCGCGGAAACCTTGAAGCCCTTGCATACCTTGAACACCTTGAGGTCCTCTTCGGCCTTGTAAACCTTGAAGGCCTTGAACACCTTGAGTTCCTGTATCACCTTGGATACCAGTTGTTCCTTGAGGTCCTTGTAAACCTTGTGTTCCTTGAAGTCCCTGTAAACCTTGTAAACCCTGTGGGCCTTGAGGTCCTTGCACACCTTGGATACCAGTATCACCTGATACACTAAATGCTAGAATGACAGGAGATGAAATATAAGTCCCTGGATTACCAGAATCTTCAATTACGAAGTCTTCTTTAACTGCAGTACCTGCAACATAAGTAGATTCAAGTTCCCAATATCCTGTTTCATCTGTTAAATTTTGAATTGTAAGAATAACATATTTTGATGGGTTATCACGTTTTGTGATTTTTAAATATGCTTTATTAACAGCTGTTGATTGGTCTATTGCTGTAAAATATGGATCTAGATCAATGTTATAAGTATCAGCATCATTAATCCAAACTCTTGTTACTCCAGTTAGAGCACCAGTATCTGCAGCAGGTTGGTCAAATTTAAAGAAACCTCCAGCAGGGATTGCTTTAACATATTGGTGACTCATTACATACTCGACAATCATGCCAGCATCGTCACCATGGAAGCCTTGTAAACCTTGAATACCGTCTGTACCTTGAACACCCTGGAATGCTTGAGGTCCTTGAATACCTTGTAAGCCTTGAGTACCTTGGATACCTAAGTCGCCCTGTACACCCTGAATACCTTGTGGGCCTCGTCTTCCTTGAATACCCTGAATACCTAAGTTACCTTGGACACCCTGAACACCTTGTGGGCCAGCTTCTCCCTGGAAGCCTCTAAATCCTCTTTCGCCCTGGATACCTTCATTACCGAGTGTTCCTTGAACACCCTGAGTACCTTGAACGCCTTGGAAACCTTGAACACCACGGAATGAACCAATATTTACCCAGGTTGCTCCATCATAAATCCATAGCTCATCATCAGTATTATCAATAACACCATCGCCAACAGTTGCTGATGGGAATGCATTATTAAGAGTAAGTTGTTCATCATTTGGTGGTGAGACATTAACATCTGGTACGGATCCAATAATTGTAAATCCTGGTCCATAATCACCTTGTAAACCTTGAAGGCCTTGGATACCAGTTGTACCTTGGAGACCTTGAGGTCCTGTTCCGGTTGTAAGCCAGTTTGTGCCGTCGGAGTATCTTAACTCCCCATTATCGGCATAAACCAAAGCCCCTTCAAAGGGAGCTGGGTCCAACTGAATAGGAAACGTCTGCGGAATACCGTGACCGATAACAAGGTTCTTACCTGAAAGGGTTCCAAATCTACTTGACATTTAAAGTTTCTCCTGGGTGCATAGTCATCATTAATATATCTTATTTATGTTTTTTAGACAACATCATCTTCTTCGGACTGACCGAGGGTAAATGATAGTGTACTGTGTATTGCCAAATCTGCTGAAGCCTTTGCCTCAAGTATGTCACCACTTTTTAGGAACTGTCCATTTAGTGGGATTGGAATTGTATCGTATGAAGGTACTGGCATATTTCTTATGATGTAAAAATTAGTATTGGTATCATATCTATATACTTGTACATCCACATTTACAGTACTTGCAGATGTATTACAGAGAACCAAAGGAGAAATAACCTCTCCTACACCAGGCTCTACGGTAGTACTTCCACCAAACACTAACTCGGGAACTTCATAGTTTGGCACATTAATGATTTCCTGCCAGTTCGTTGATAGAACTAAATTGACCGCGACCGGTTTAGCGTCCGGCGCCTGCGATGTTACGATTGTTACTATTGACATTTTCTTTTATCCTATTTTTAAATATTAGCTCTACTATTTGAGGCTCTTCTTGCAAGTTTTCTTACAGATGATGTAAATGGTCGTCCTTCAATTCTTCCTGTTCGACCATTAATTTTCAATCCTCTTGCAAAATATTGGTTATTCAATTCGTCAGCACCCGACCATCTAATTCTACCACCATCCTCATTTAGGACAGAAGCGATAGCCGATATTGCAGAACCTAAGTTTCTAAAGTTCAGAGGTAATGCATTTCTGTTAACACCTGCCGAAGCACCGTTAAACTGGTGAGCAATAGATTCAACCAATGATCCAAATACCAGAGTACTAGGTTTCAATACATTGCCCTTCAGACAGTCATTAAATAGACCTTCGATCATGAGACTGTGAGTTGAATCTGGTGAGTAATTAGTTACAAGATTCGTTCTCATTCTATCCCAAGCTCCAGCAAATGCATCTAATAGGTCAGTATTATTTGGTCCATCAAACTGCCAAGCACTACCATCCCAGTAATATATGTCGCCTTCGTAATGACTTACATTCATATCATCAGCAATAATATAAGCATGATTTGGTTTCATACCAGTTTTACTTGCAAGGGCACCATTCGAAACAGGACCTTGTATGCTTCCCTGGTACTTCATTTTAGGTCTTTGACCATTGAATACCGGGAATACATGGCGTCCGTCAAAGTTAAAGAATGAAGCAGTATAAGTCATTGTTGCATTTGAACTACCATTCGTTGTATAGCTCGGTGATGGAACATTGACATTTTCATATTTAAAGTCATTTTGTATAGCTGTAAGAAGGTTTCTTGCATCTCTTCTAGTTAAGTTCCCATCTATATATTTATAAGTTGCACCAACATACCTCACAGTATCTTTACTTAATGCAACCCTATTCTGTCCAATGATATCCGAAGCATCTTTAAACACAGAAGAATTATATGTTGGTTCTTCTTTACCCTGTAGATATTTCGTATCGTTGTATAATTGTGTCTTATAGAACATATCTGCAAGACCTTGAACCTTAGTAGATTCAACTGCCGAAGCAATTCCACCAAGGACCTTTTGACCTGTATATTCACCGATTACGATGTCTTTACAGATTCTTCCGAGATGTCTATAAGATTTTGCAGTTGGTATTCTCTGATCTTCAGGTAGTCTATAAACTTGATTCCAGAAGTAGAAATCTGCATTCCATCTTGAGGCAGTGTTACCACCAAAGTTCATATCGAAACTAAATGCATCAATTAAGTATTCAGTATCTCGTCTACATTTTACTCTGTCATAATCAAGAACAGTAAAGCTAGAGTTAATAAAGTCTGTTATATCAGTAGCAAGTGTTTCTGAATTATCCATAATCTTAGTTTTAGCACTAACAAGTGGAGCAGGGACCCAAGTAGTTGTTGGAGCCTCAATTGCAGGTAACTCATCAGTATCATTAGCTCTAATGACATTTTCAATGTAACCCATTAATACATCAACTCTTGCACCTTCAGTAGCAGTTGCAGCAGTACCATTTGTATCTTGTGGGAAGATTGAATATGTAGTATTTGCAGAATCAATCTCTTGAACCACATTACTCATCACGGTACCTAGGTAGTCGTAAATCGTTGCAGTTTGAGCTCTTGTGTCAACCGGTAGAACAGATATTCCATTTTCGAAGTAAATACCTGCAGATTGTCTTGTAGCAAAGTTAGTTCCATATTGAACATCGTGTGAAACAGCATCAATAAGGTAACCTATATCACGTCTACACTTAGCATCTCTAAATGATAAACCACTGTGAACATTTGAAAGGTAACTAATTATCTTTTCAGATATGTCTACTTTACTCTTTTCGATTATTTCTTTAGCAACCACATAGTTTTGACCCTGCCATGTTTGGTCAACATCAATCATTTCTGGGATTGTTGTGCCAACCTCGACATTATCATCAACAGCATTAGCAACAATTTCAGCAAGTTTTCTTGCAGCAATTGAAGTATTAGGATTCGCACCATGTACAGCTGTATCCTGAGTTTCTACAGACTGATATGATTCCATACCATTCCAATAATCATATTGAGTTAAAATATCACCTGTGTAATATGTTTTAATTTTAGGGAACTGAGTTGTTGTAATATGTTTAGCACCAACTACATGTTCGACCAATTTGGCCATGTGGAGGAATGCATCTCTTGAACCCATTCTTTGTTCGATTTGTAAGCCAGTGTTAACAGCATTTTCAAAATACATACCAGCTGTTTGTACTGTTGCCGCATTACCACCATATTGGATATCATGTGATATTGCATCAACAATATAACCTGTATCTCTTCGGCACTTAACTTCACTATATGGTAATACCTCAAAGTATTTAGCAAGGTGAGATAATACACCATTCTGAGCAGTCTTTTTAACATTTTCAATTTCACCGAATGAAGATTGATTTTCTGCAGAATATGTAGTAAGAGTTGGCATAGTAACTGGAGGACTTAACAACATTGTACTATTTAATATTGCGTTAGCAACGATGTCAAATAATCCTTCGACCTCGTTACCGATAGGAGCACCAGCAGAAGCAGCACTAAAGTCTTGGGAAGCAGCATTACCAGATGATTTTAATCCAGCAATATCTGTATCCTGAACAACAAGTTTAGCACAATCACCTAAGTGTTTATACGCAGCTGTAGTTGGTTCAATTTGACTTTCAGGTAGTCCAACTAATATTGCATTTTCAAAATACAATTTAGCAAAGTTTATAGTAGCAAAGTTGCCCTGATGTTGAGCATCAAATGTTATTGCGTCAATTAAGTAACCTGTATCTCTTTCACATTTCGCAACATCGTAACTAAGTGATGGTCTGTTAGCTGTAAGCCAAGCTGTTATTTCAGCTGTAAGGAATACCTTGTTATTTTGTAATTGAGATCTAGCATTAATCCTAGTACTATTGGAAGCATTTGAAGTGTAATTAATTACATCAGCAGCACCTCTACCATTAGTCATAATGTCTATAATTTCATCAAAGCTTTGTTCTACCCTTAATTTAGCAGCACCGTCTGTTACAGCTTCAATACAAAGTTTCTTAGCATAATTAATACCAGAAACTGTCTCTGTTAACTGTTCGGTCAATACTCTAGTTGTATTAGGAGTTCCGATGTTATAAGCAAGACCAGCATAAATGGAGTTATAATTAGAACCTGTTAATACATCAGCCTTAACTGCATCAAGAATAAATCCTAAGTCAGCTTTACACTTATCACCATCGAATGTGTAATATCTGTCTTTAATATAACCTTGAACTTCTTCAATGATGAAATCTCTATTTCTTTGTAGCTGTTTTCTAGCAAGAGTTCTATTTGAATCATATGAAGCTTTAACCAATGTTGGCAATTGAGCAGTTTCGATATTAGTATCATCAACCAGACTGGAGACAAGATTTAATAAATCATGTACAGCAGTACCAGTAGTTGCATCAGCAGCAGTACCATCAACATTTTGATATGGTCCTTCACTAATTGATAAAGCATCAGCAGAAACAAATGTGTGTGGGAATTGACCTGAACCACCGCCACCAACATTCATTGTAATAACAGTAGTTGACGTATCAGTAATTGTTACCGCCTTATTATAGAACGGATGATGAGCTTGAGGTGAAGTATGATTCGAAGAACCAGCACCCATATCACAACTAAATACAAAGCCTTCAGGTTTTAACCAAACACTATCACCTTTTACAAGGTTGTGAGCTCCAATCGTTGCTGTAAACACACCCGTTGCTGGGTCATAAGTAGCATTTGTTGGAGTAAATTTAGCAAAGGTAGTTGTATGATTAACTTCTTTAACAACCTTTTCAGCGACATCAGCCAAATGAGCAAATGCAAGTTTTGTTGATTCACGTTGTTCGTAAGGAAGAACATTAACTGCTTCTCTTAAACCAGAAACGTTAGCAGTATCTTCGTAATTAGATAATGTTCTGAACTGACCTAGTACCTCATTTGTTAATACGTTAGTCGAACGTTGTTGTTCGTAATCGGCAGATTGTGAATTGAATCTCTTAAAGTAATATTGTAATGCTTCGATTGTATTTTCATTTCCACCATATTCAATGTCACGAGACACAGCATCAACCAAGATTCCAACATCACGTTTACATACATTTTTAGCATATGCAAGTCCATTATATTCCTCTCTAAGGAAGTCAATGACACCTGATTGTAAACCTTCAGCGATACCGTCAATAGTAGTGACAGCTCCAGCCATTGCAGCTTCAACAGAACCTTCATTAATTGCAGGAAGTGATTTTAAGTTATTGTCTCTAATAATTTGAGTTGTAACATTAATACCTGCCCTTGCAGCTTCACCAACTTCAACACCAGCATCTGTTAATGATACATCTTGTGACGCGCCATTTCCTGTTGTAGGAGTAACAGCGATATCTCTTACGATATCATATGCAACATTTGCAATATGTTCCCAAGTCTTAGCTGTTGGAAGTTTTTGGTCCTCTGGCAATGTAGAAATTGCATTCTCAAAGTATAGTCTTGCAAAGTTAATTGCAGCAGTATTTGAACCGAATCTTAAATCCCAAACAATTGCATCTACAAGATATCCTGTATCTCTTTCACAACTTGCAACATTATATGTTAATGATGGGAATGTCGCAGCAATATAAGCTGTAACCTCAGCAACAATAAATGCCCTGTTATTAATTAAAGCATTTGAGCCTATAGTGTGATTAACACTTACACTTGCATCTGTTCCATAAACAAGAGCATCAGCATTTGTACGACCATTTGACATAATGTCAACGATTTCATCAAACGCAGCATTTGCACGAGTTAGTGCAGTTCCTGTAACACTTGCCTCAGCAGCAACACGACCTTTAAGATAGTTAATTGCACCTACAGTTTCTGTTAATTGGTTTGTAATAACTTCATTTGAACCTTTAGTTCCAATGCGATATCCTAGACCCATGAAGACTGAATTATAATTAGAACCAGTTGCAACATCTCTGCGTACTGCATCTAATATAAAGCCAGTGTCTCTGCTACACTTATCGCCATCAAATACAAAGTATTGACTGTCTAGGTAAGATGTAACTTCCTCTTCTAGGAATGATTTGTTAATTTGTAATTGTTCTCTTGCGTATTGACCTTGAGAGTTATGAGTAACTTTAGAAACAGCATCCTTTTCAACACTTACAAATGTGTGGACTCCACCAGTTGAAGCACCTAGGTTAACCGTTACATCGTTACCATTTACAGCAGTAATTGCCATTGGTACTCTATAGTTTAGGTCACCTTTTCTTGGATATGAATGTTCTGTAGCGTCACCATCTTGAGCACAGGTAAATGTGAATGAATATGGAGCGAACTCAATATAATCACTTGTTGTTAAACCGTGTCCTGTTGGTAAAGTAATAACACTGTCACCAGTTGCCGGTACAAATGTAGCAGTTGTTGGAGTAAAGTGACTTACATATGAAGCCGGATCCGACCAGACAATAGCATCTGAATCAATAGCTCCAACCTCAGCACTTACAAAGGTATGAGTTCCGCCAGGTCCTGCACCAACATTCATTGTAATTGTGTCAGTAGTAACACTACTAATTACAACTGGTACTTTATAGAATGGGTGATGTCCTTGTGGTACAGCATGTTCGTATACATTTGAATCCATTGCACAAGTAAATACAACACTTCCAGGTTTGATCATTACATAATCACCAGCCACAAGATTATGACCAGAACCAATTGTTGCAACAAAGACACCAGTACTAGCATTATATGTAGCAGTTGTTGGTGTGTATGCAGATGTATATTGAGCTGGTTTAATATTATCAGCTGTTGAACTTACATATGTATGAACCGAAGTATCAGTTGAAGGTCCTACATTAACAGAAATTGTTGTTCCTGTTTTTGCAGCAACCGTAACTGGTTTCTTGTAAGCAGGGTGTTGTCTTTCGCCCTCAATACTGTTAGGTAATGCAGATACAAAGGTATGTACTCCGCCACCATTTATAACAGAACCAACATTCATTGTAATTGTATTACTGGTTATAGCAGTTATAGCAATCTTCTTTTTATAGAATGGGTGATGTGGTTCAGGCGCTAGATGATTTGTAGCATTGTCGTCCATTTCACAAGTGAATGTAAATGAGTATGGAGCAATTTCTACTAAATCACCAATTTGTAATTTATGAGTTCCGATTGTCGCTGTAAACACACCAGTAGATGGTACATAAGTCGCGTTAGTCGGAGAGAAAGTACTTATTGTTGTGGTTGGGTATGTATGATTAGTTGCATCACCATCGGTCGCACAAGTAAATGTTAAACTATCAGGTGCGATTAGTATCTGGTCTCCAACTTGGAAATCATGTGAGCCAATTGTCATTTCTGTCATACCACCGACAGGATCATAAGTAGCATTTGTTGTTGAGTATAATTTATTTCTGTCATTCATGATTGTAAGTATTTCATCGAATGATTCATTACTTCTGAATCCAGAAGCATTATCGTCAATACTTACCATGTGAGTTAGAGCATCGTCTAAGGCAGATACAAATGTATGAACATTAGTTCCACCGGTTCCAACAAACATTGAAACTGAGGTTCTTGTTACAGACTCAATTGGGCATGGGTGATTATAGTATGGGTGACCAAGAGCAGGTACAGAGTCATTCTGTGGACCACTTCCTGTATCACAACTAAATGTAACACCACCGGTAGTGAATTTCAACATATCACCTGGCTTGAGACTATGTGGTCCAATCACAGCTGTAAACTTACCAGTAACTGGGTCATAAGAAGCAGTAGTTGGAGTATAGCTTAAACCTACACCTTTAGCAGGAGTGATTGCATTAGCAACAGCCGATACAAAAGTATGTGGATATTGTCCAGTTCCACCATCGCCAACATTCATTACAATAGTAGTTTCTGTTATACTAGTAATTGGGCAAGGTGTTCTATAATAAGGGTGGTGAGACGCAGGTGAAGTATGATTTACTTGTCCAGCTCCCATGTCACAACTCATTGTAATACCATTATCTGCGAATAGTACGTAATCCCCTGTTGCCATAGTATGGGCACCAATCGTTGCTTCAAATCGTCCTGTAGCAGGATCATAAGTAGCATCTGTTACTGTAAATCCAGATTCTGTATTATTGAGATTGACTCTTGATCTTAATTCTGTAATTGCGCCAGAAGTTTCTACCAACTGTTCGTTAATTACATTATCAGCTAGAGTTGTTCCACTTCTATAAGCAAGACCTGTTTGAATTGCATTATAATTTGTTCCTGTCAATATATCTCTTTCGACTGCAGGAAGAATATATTTACTTACATCTCTACGACACTTATCAGAATCATATCTGAAGAAGTTATAGTCAATGTAACCAAGCATATGTTCTTGGATAAACTCTTTATTAGCTTGTAACTGTTTTCTAGCATTAATATTATTAGCACCAATACCAACATCATCACTAAATCTTAGTGCTGAACCTAATACCGAAACTGAATTTGGTAATGCCTCGACAAATGTATGGTCATCTATAATTGCAGATTTACCAACATTAATTGTAATCTTAGTTTCATTTGCACCGATTACATCTATTGGAGTACCAGCAGCTGGGTCAGAAGCTCTTGGGTATCCAGTTTTTGCGACATTATTATCTCTGTCACATGTAAATATAAGACCACCAGTTTTCAGTAATACTTTTCTGCCAATTCCTAAACCGTGTCCAGAAGCAAGTGCATTTTTAACAGATGATACAAAGGTATGAACCTGTTGACCAGTTGGGCCACCGACACCTACGTTCATTGTAATTGTTGTATTGGTTACAGCAATAATTGGACAAGGAGTATTATAATATGGGTGATGAGCTTCAGGAACAGCATGGTTAGTAACGCCCGAACCTGTATCACAACTAAATGTCATACCTTCTGGTTTAAACCAAATATGGTCGTCTGTTGTTAATTCATGAGCTCCAATAGTTGCTACCATTATTCCTGTAGCAGGGTCATAAGTAGCGGTACTTGGTGTTAACTTTGTACTTGTGCCTAGTGTGATAACTGATAAACCGGTTGACGGATCATAGGTAGCAGCTGGTGGAGTAAATTGTGTTCCTTTATTTTCAAGGATAGATAAGATCTCATCAAACCCTTCATCAAGTCTTTGTGAAGCAAGATATGAATCACCATCGACAAGTTCGTTAGTCTGATCTTTTAATCTTCTGTATGCAGCAACAGTTTCATTGTTCTGATTTTCCATAACTGTTTTAGCAGTTGCCATGTAATAAGCACGACCTGCAGTAACTGTGTTATAGTTTGTGTCGAGTAACATGTCATTTTCAACAGCGGGGAGGATATAATCTTGTACATCTCTTCGGCATGCTTTACTATTATAAGCATAAAATTCGCCATTGTTTTCAATCCAATCTATAAGTTCATCTTGGATTAATTCTTTATTGTCTTGTAATAACTCTCTAGCATTAGTATAGTTTTGATTCCCTGTATCTCTCCAGATAACAGGATTAATGTTTTCTTCGCCATACTCTACAACGTTATAAAGTTCTTGGAATGAAGTATTTGCACGTTCAACAATATCAGGATTAGAGTCACCAAATAGAGCTTCAACTCTACCTTGGAGATATTCGTTTGCACCTATTGTTGCATCAAGCTGTTCACCGATAACTTTAGAACTTATTGGAGAGCGATATGAAATACCAGCAAGTCTGGACCAATAGTTAGTGTCTAACGCAATGTCATAACCAACGCCATCCAAAATAATGCCACTGTCACGTTCACATTTAACTGAATCATATAATGTATAGTCTAAGCCACCTTGTGCAGTATTTGCAGATAGGAAGTCAACCATATCATCAATAATATCATCAGCATTAGTATCAATCGTATCAGCGAATGCCGTGTTACCGATAATGGTAGCAGTAGTATTTCTAGGTTGCATAAAGATTGTAGAACCTTTCGCCCTCATTGAAATATCACCGAACTGAGTACCTGAGTTGTTCAATGTCATCTGACCACCATTTAAGGCGTAGAATGCACATCTTACAAAAATTGATAGAGAACCAATACCGTTAATACCAGCACCGTCTCTAGCAACATAACCCAAACCGTTTTGAGTACGAGGTGTGAAACCAAAACATAATACGTAGGTATATAGTGAGTCTGTATCTAGTACTCTTCTGTCTGCAAGTACACAACCACCACCTCTGCCAACCTCTCTGTTAGGGAAGTCGTCAATACCGATAGATGTAATTGTAGCAACACCACCAGATTCGGCTGTTATTGTATTACCAGCAGCAAATCCTTGGCCATTCTTAAGGTTTCTTACATATATTTCGTTGTTAGTTGCAAGAGTATCAACATAGGTAATAAAACCTACAGCACCAGAACTAAATGTAACTTCATCATCAACAGCAAATGTGCCAGTATAAGATGGGTCAACATAGAATTGACGACCTAAGTCAGCAAGTGTTCCTTTTGAATTATAAGGATTCAAAGGTGGTTCAACATCTTGTCTTCGGAAGTTAGATAACTGAGTACTATCTCTTAAATATGGAGAACGTAGTAATTTAGCACCAGGTCGATAAGCAATCGCGAATCCACCTTCTGGGAAATCAAAGTTATCAACCTTAAAGTTCTGATAACCAAATCCTTGAACATAACCACCAGAACCAACTAAGATTCCGTTATTGTTTTCGTATCCAGGAAGCAATTCAATAACTGTAGCATACTGACCAGCAGTAGAGGTACAAGAACAATCATCCGGTAACATAAGATTACCTTTTGTATAATATGTTCCAGGACCAACAGAAATATGAACCGCGTTATTAATAGCGTTACGATTTAATTCACCACCTGCCTTTTCTAAACAAAGTTCAAATGCTCTTTCCAGTGTTCTTACTGGTTGCATCATTGTACCTGGATTTGCATCATCACCAGATCCAGCGTCTACATTAACTTTAAGTGCTTGGGCTGTCTTCTTAGAAACTTCATCAAATAATTGTGCAAAGTTAATCTGTTCGGTATCACCAGTTTTTTCGTTACGAATTGCGAAGTAACTTTCTTCATTAAGTGGTGGTTCAAACTCGTTAGTGAGCTCCATGTCAAAGTCGACAAGTTTAGACTTATCAATTGTACCACCAGAGAATACAGACCCTGCCATTGTACCATTGTCGAAACTTGAATTATTTGAGGAGAGTCCATCAGCAGATGAACTTTTGATTGTCATATCAGTAGCTACAACATTTTCCATTGTGCCTTGGAAAGCAGTATTAGATATAACACCATCTGTAAATGTTGAATCATCAATGGTTGAATTTGTAAGTACTACATTATTTCCAGTACCATCATTGAATTCGGAATTTGTAAATATGTTATTGTTTCCAGTTCCATCATTGAACTCGGAATTTGTAATAATCGTATTATTAACTGTGCCATCTAGGAAAGCAGAAGCATTAATTGTGCCTTGATTAAACTCTGAACTTGTAAATACACTATTGTTACCAGTAGAATCATTGAGTTGTGAACTTGTAAGTACAACATTATTACCAGTTGAATCTACAATTGTAGAATCTTGAATTACTGAATTATTTACTACACCAGCACTAAAGGTTGAGTTAACCATAATAACAGTATTGGCTGTACCGTTATTGAACTCTGAATTTTCAATGACAACATTGTTTGCCGTACTGTCATTTAGTTCTGAACTTGTAAGTACAACATTATTACCAGTAGAATCTGCTATTGTTCCAACATTAAATTCGGAACTTGTGATGATTGTATTATTAACAACACCAGCAAAGAATTCTGATTGAGTAATAGTTACATTGTTTGCAGTACCATTAAAGATCTCACCATTGATAAAGTCAGAGTAAGTAATGCTAATATTATTGGCTGTGGAATTTGTAATGACAGTTGCATCAATACTACCTCTTACAAAGGTTGTATCTTCAATATCTGAATTGTCAATTACAACATTGTCTAAACGCGAGTCACGCATTACAACACCAGAGATCTTACCTCCGGTAATGTTTATACGATCAAATTCCTCATACTGGATTGCCTGTACAAGTTCTTTTCTTGTAATATTCTTAGTGCCGTCGTCGCCCTGAACAAGGTTAACGATAACGAACAGGTCTTCCGACCTGGTATTAGCACCTGAAATTGCACCTAGTTCTGAAATTTTTGCCATTTAGCTTTCCTTTATCCCTTATTACTTATAAGACCAATTAACTATTATTGTCACAATTACAGCGACCCTCTAAATCATCTACTTTTTCCTTCAAGTCTTTTATTGCCTCAATTAATAGAGGGACAATATTTGCATAACGAACTGCTTTATATGTTTCTTCTTCTTTCTCAAATTCATAAACAACCTCAGGTAGCACTTTTTCAATCTCTTGTGCAAGTACCCCTACCATTGTTTCGTCTGGTTTATCTTTAAAATTAAAGTGATAACCATTAATTTGTGTAACTTTTTCCAATGAGTTATTTAACCTAACTACATTTTCTTTTAATCTTTCATCTGATATTGTACCTGTGGTTGTAACATCTCCAGCTACTGTCAGATTGCCGTTGGTGTCACATAGGAATACACCTTCACTAGCTGAATTATTTATTCTCAATGCGGCATTATTAATAGTGACAGCACCACCAACAACCACAGCATTTCCGAATGTTGCACCATTTGTGACATTAAGTGCTGACGTTGCACCATTTGTAATGTCTACTGTACCACTAAAAGTTAAATCCCCTGAAGCGATATCATCAACATCGGACCTAAGGAATTGTGCAGCCTCTAAACCATCAACTGTATCAGCATCTATATCTGATGGAAGATCTTGAGCTCTAATTGCTGCTCTAGCTCTTGCGTCTGTATAATAAAGATTGGTTGTGCCTTCAGTAATCTGGTCGGTATTGAAACCTACACCACCACCACCGATGGATATTGAACCAACCGTAAGTAAACCTGTAACAGTAGCTGTTGGAACTGTTAATAGACCAGCTGTTGAAAGTGCTAATTTAGATTGGCCGGTACCTGTGTCGATAATAAAGTTCGCAGGGTTGGAATCTTCCATTCCTGCTTCCCAGGTAGTAGACCCGTCTGTAAAATTAACTCTACCACCAGAACCGAAGCTGAATGTTGCTGCAGCTGCAACCGAACTAGTAATTGTTATTGGATTTTGAAAATTAATTGCCGAAGTAGTTCTTGCAGCAATATCATTTGTTCTCAATAATGTATTAATAGTTGAATTCGTGGTTGTTAAAGTTCCTGCTAGGGTAGCATTACCTGAAGTCGTATCCCCCGCACCACCTGATGCTGTTAATACATCACTCTTAATTAAGTCAACTACTTCGTTTGTCTTATCAAACCAATTCTGGAATGTCTGAGTAGTTGTTATATTTCCTAACGATGGTTTAGCCATTACTTATTTTCCAATTCCTCTATCCTTTCCCAGATAGTAATTAAGCTTCTTTTGATTTCAAGAATATCATTTGTCAGATTATCTACTTTACGATAATATGTCCTTTCAATCTTATATTTATTCAAAGCGGCCACATCTGTGTTCAGTACTGCCTGTGTTTTTTCATCTTTTTGAAACGACATAATAATATCCTTATGTTAGTGCGATGCCGCGATAATCACGCAAAGTCGGGGCGTTATGAATATTCGGTGAAAGAAGATCTATTCTAATAGCAAACCTTCTGTAATGGTTAAATACACCAGCATCACTTGTATATTCAAATGCGCCACTGGCCACACTTCCTACTTTATTTGCAGCAGGTATTCTGTATTTAAATTCTCTATAATCTGTAATATTTGTTGTTGAACTGAATAAGCCAACACCTTCAAATAATTCCAATTGAGTCCAATCAAGCGCATCGAATGGAGTTGAATCAAATGCATGTTGAGCTTTAACATAAACTTTAAAATCAGTACCAGTTGGTCTGTAACCAGTTAGAATTAATTCCAAATCCTCGGCGTCAAGGTCTGCTGCCAATTCTATTGTTTTACTAATATATTTAGAGGTTGTCGCTGCAGTATTTGTAAGATTATATCTGTAAGCTATTAGTGAGGAAGCCTCGATATCAACAAATGGAGTTGATGTAATATTACTTCCATTATCCAAGTTCACCTTAATATCAAATGCCTTTGCACCAGCAGGGTCGTTCGATTTACTATAAACAACTACACCATCTTTACTGAAATGATTATTATCATTAAATTTCATTGGTAAGTCGTATGTAGTATTAATTGCGTCCGGTGGTACAAATGTTCCAGTTAAACTTGTTTTTGATGATGAATCCGTTGTCTTCATTATCATAGGTTGTACATAACTTAAATTAATATTATCTACACTTGTAACTGTTGCAGTTCTTGCACTGTCAAACCCTTTAATTGTTCCAGCAGCAGCAAAACCTCTTGTCGAAGTAGCTGTACTATTTTCCAGTTGCATTTCGTATGGATTATTAATGTTATAATATGATAAATGACCAGCCACAACCGGAATACCGGGAGCAGAACTAGCAGTAAATGATGAAGGTTTATTTACTGTTATCTGATTAGCATTTACAACATTGGTAACTTGGAAAATGTCATACAACACACCAGGTGAATTTTGAGAGATCTTAATATAATCACCAGTTGCATATGTATCATCCAACGAGGTCCCAGTAACTGTAGTACTTCCAGATACAATAGCTACATTAGCACCAGTTGAACCTTGAACAGTTTTTTCTTGGTATATTAATTCACCTTGAGTAAATCTGCCATTTAAATTTTCAACTGTAAGGAATTCATGGTCAGCATTTGTCATTGTGACAACACCAGTTGGTCCTACAAAGTTTTGTCTTCTGATTGTAAATTTAACATCTTCATCTTGATAAGATTTCCAAGCAGAGTTGTTTGTGGAAGTAAATAGAACACCATCACCCCAGTCCTGTACAATAGCAGAACCTTGAGTATCACCTGGAGTTAAATCAGTCCCACCAACCTTAGATGTGTATACAAGGTAATTAGGGTCAGAAGCATCTGGTTGTAATACAATTGCATATTCCTTTTCAACATCAAGTCTAACAGGAGTTTCAAATGCAAATGTTGTTGCCACTGAAGCATCATCACTTACAGCTGAGGTTAACTGTGAAGGAATTTTATGTACCACACTGAATGGCACAATTGCGACATCTGGATAACCATTTACAACTTCACGTACCTGTAATGAAATACCGTTTACAGTACTGACACGTTTAAAGAATACATCTATTTCAGATAGATAAATTGAATTGGATCCAGCACCCATACCTTTTTTAATGAAGAATGTTTGAGCAAGTGGATCACGACCACGTCTTCGTCTCGCGACATTTCTTGTGGTAACAGTTGTATTGACATCCATATTTGGCTGTCTGGTAGAAGTTGTTAAACTTGTTTTTTCAACACTGAAGTTATATGCGCGGTATGTAAGGAATCCTTTTGATGTTCCAGCAGAGTCAATATTTCCAATAGTATCTACGTCAGCAACTTGTAATACTCTGTCACCTACATAGAATGTTTCTCTCGGTAATGCAAATACTGCTCTTAAAACACCATTGGCATCTGTTTCGACACTTGCAGCCTTAACACCGAATCTCTCTACTGCTTCAACTGTATCAGCTGGAGTTCCAGGAATAATATGTGCGTCTACATTTACACCGTCAAAGAAGAAATAATGTCTTGTTGATGGTCTTAAACCAGCCATATAAATTTTAATATCACGACCGGCCATAAATGGCTCGAAAGTGAAGTTGGTCATAAAGTCACCAACAAAATTTGTGTCAACACTACCACCATCAATTGAAATTTCACTTGATCTTGTTGTGGTCGTTGTTGTTTCTACACCTGCACCACGTCTACCTCTTCTACCTTGATCTTGCACAAAATTTGTAGTTTGAGTGGTATCAGTCATCGGTAAGAATTCTTGAATAGTGTCAAGGAATTCTTCAAATGGCGTAGTGAGGTCAATATCTATAGTTGCCGGGTTTGTTGTAGTATCATAAACAGCATCATATGGGGGTGAGATAGCACCATCGCCTTCATATTTGTAGAAATTACTTACACAGTTTCTAAAATTAGATGCATAAGGCTGTTTAATAATATCAACATTTGAATCTCTAGCTATTGTTGCAACTTTTGGTAAACTTGTTGATGGGAAGATTGACGACCCTGTAGCAGTTTTATATTTTAAATTTAGTGGATATGTTTTAACCGATGGAGTTAATATCCTTTGGTTAAATGGCACAGCCGCATTAAAGCTACTATCTTGAACATTTGAAAGGGATAAATCATTAAATGGATCTACAATGAAACCATTTTTAAATCTGTTTAAACCATTTTCGTCTGTGATAGTTAAATTTTCTGTTTCGGATTCTAATTGGTTGAGAGAAATGTAATATGAAAGATTGTCTATTTTCTTATCAAGTTCATGCATTTCCTTCATTGTGAATGCTTTAATACCTGTTGACTTTGCCTTAATTGCGTATTCAAATTTGCCTTGGGCATTTGCTTGTCTTCTTGACAGAGCAGGGAATCCTGGAACAGTTATATTAGCAATAGCCAATTGGTCAGTATCCAAACGAGGTGGAACTGCAAATCGTTCCTCTTGTCCTTTAATGAGATTAATTTGACCATAAGAATCACAAGCGATTACATCAATTCGTGACAAGTAATATTCAATGTCAGTTGTAATATTTTGCCCTGGAGCTGGTAGTAATGGTGGATTAGACCCAAAGTAAGTCATTGGATATGTGCCCACCTGAGTTGTAATTACAGCAGCTGTTCCTGCAGTAGCAGTATAACTTGCATTTATCTCTTTTGCTAGGTGAGGTCTAAAGTCGAAACATTCTCTAAGATTATATCTAGTTCCTGAATCAGATAGGTATGTTGGGATATCAAAACTATCAAGTGAATTTGGATAACTATTAATAGTAAAGAAATATTCGCCAGTTGAATTTTCAATCTCAAAAACTTTTAAATTAATCGTAAGAGTTCCGGTAGGTTCTGGTCGGCCAGCAACACTTTCCATATATGAAATATCGTAATATGTATCTTTTTGGTTTGTCTTTAACCTGAAACTACTCGTGTAATCTTCACCAGATGAATCAACAACACTTACAATTTTAAATACGTCTGGGAAACCTAAACTATATTTTGATTGAGAATTCGTATAGTTAACTTTAATAAATGTATCGTGAGCAGTTTTATTATGTGGCTCTACACCATTTAATGAACCTATCAATCTTTTGTTATAGTACACAGTCACATTCGTCGCAGACGACGCAGCCGGGTCTAAGTTTATGGTCAACACACTATTATTAACTGATGTTGTAGCAGATGTTACGGGTATGTAAGTATTGGTATTATCGACAACAAGAATATCATCATTTGTACATGCAAAATCTTCACCTGGGTCAGCAGTCAATGTAATGACGTTTGCGGTTTGTGTTGCAGCCTCAGTTTTCCTTACTGGAATTAATGTATCTGTTGTAGCAAATAGACTCTTTAAACCTGTATTAAAAATCAATGCCTTTGTATTTGACTCTATAAGTCTTGAAACATTAACCGTAATATCACCAGAAGAACCTGCAACCTTAGCAATTGCTGATACAGAATTACTGCCAGTCAGCTTAATACCACTTAGGTAAATTCTTGTTGGAGTAACATTAAGTACAGTAGCAGTACCAATTGTAGCATTACCAGAATTTTTTAAATTGACACTACTATAATCAAGTGGTAGAGTACCTTGAACAGAGGTGATACTCAAATAACCACCATAATTCAATGATACAGATTGTGCATTTACTGACTCTGTTGTAGTAATTTGGTCTATTGCGAATGCACGGTCACCAGAATTTTCTACTCTATAACCTTTAACATAAGCAGTACCTTGACCTACCAATGCATGGACTTTACTTGTAGCTGTTCCTTCTGGAATTCTGTCGTCTGTTTGTATTGGAAAATCTTTTAAAATGTAATTCCCAGATTCCTCATATGTTCGTCTAGCTAGTTCTTCACCAAGAACATTATATTGGGAAACATCACGAACTGTAACTGAGTTTCCATTTTGGAAACGAACAAGAGTAAAGAAATTAGAATTGGTATCACCAGCATCTGTTACCAGTGCAACCAATCTTGGTGTCATTTTAAGTCTGTCAGCACCCGGCGCATTTTCATTATTTGAACCGTTGGCGTTGTCATATAATGTATTGTCTTGTAGATTATTTACTAGAGTTTCTGTGACTTCATATCCAATTGAGATGCCATTTGGCACATTAGTATATTTTGAAACAACAATCGTTTGGTCTTTTGCGAAAAGGAAATGTCCCTTTTGGAAGATTACGCCTGGAGCAGATTGGATACCAAATGAATTACCTACATGGTTTGCTAAACTTGTTACAGCAAGACCAGCTACACCATCTCTCGAAGATGCAACATTAGGTACGTTTGCAACAGGTTCGGTTGTACCAACTTTAAATTTATAAAGATTAACAGTTAAAGATTCACCAGATTGGAACTGTTTATAAATTGTAGATGTATTTGTATAGTTAATAAAGAATGTATTTAAATCTGGTGGATTTGTTTGATAGCCTTGAGCAGCCTGAATAATGTTTGCTGTCAGACCTGATGTTCCACCAACGACCTCATAAACATAATCAAGTTCTACTGTCTGACCGAGAATAGTTTCGGTTGCCCTTGTACTAATATAGTTTCTTGGGTCAAAGCCAGCGATATCAATAAGTTTTACAAACTGAAGGTCATCAAGTTCTGTAAAGTTACAACCTTTAACAATACTACCTTCCTTGAATATATTGTCTCCGAATTGCTCTACTTGGTCCTGAAGCGTAGTCTGAAGCTGAGTAAGCTCACGAGCTTGAACCGCAAATCCTGGCTTGAACAGAACGCGATAATATTGATTTTCTTGATCGAAATCATCAAAATATGGAGCTTGATTGAGGTTTGTGTTAATAGGCATCTTTAATTATTTTCCTTAAAATTCCAATACAAACTTAAATTCTTCTCGGGAAAGGTCTGTACGTGCAAGTGGGAAGAAATCTTCCATGAAGTACACTTCACCTGTCCTTTGAATGTAATTTGAAACTGTAATATTATCTGCTATAGGTGTATTTATTGAAATTACTTGACCTGTTTCATTTCTAAATGGTAAAGTTAAATCCAGTGATGTATCTCCATTTCCAGTATTGGCATAATTCTGGTATGGTCCCATATATTCTGCTAAGTAAATTGTGTTTGCTGTGTCATCAACTTCATGAACCCTTGCAGAGAATATAATTTCGTTGTCGGTATTAAGTTGCGTTATAGTATTATTTGCTGTAACCTTCGCATAGTCATTCGTGACCACCGCAATTCGGTTATCAAAAATATCCGGTGCTGTATTTGCAAATGAAGGTGTTCTTACAACTCCTACTGCAGAGTATGTATTAACGTCTCCAATTACTGTGTTATCTGCTGCTGAAATATAACCATATATACTCAGATTTTTACAGTTAAATTCATCAATAAGATTAATTCCGTGTCCACCATCTGGTGATAATACTGCTCTTACAGAAGCTCTTATATCAGTCGTTGTAGCATCTTCTGGGTTAAAGTCAAAGATTGGGTCCACAACTCTTGCGGTGACATTGTGATAACCAGAACCTTGTCGTATTACAATAGCATTATTAATTTGACCATCAACAATATTTGGAATAGCTACTGCACCAGTTCCGTCTCCTTTAATCTCAATTTCCGGAAAGATTCTAATTGATGCACTATCACCAACACCAGCAGCACCTGGATTCGCAGACCCAGTTAATAGGCATGGTCCTACTCTTACTTGAACCTTATTTGTACTTGTGTTATAGAAATAATATGTGATTTTAAATAGTCTTGAAACACCATTCGGGTTTGTTGTATAAATGTATTGACCAGTATAATAGTTTGTTATTGGGCTCAGCGTTCCATCAGGATTAATATCTAATTGGTCACCAGTTGGTGAGGCCGATAGTGTACCAGTTTCCTGAACGTAACCATTATTAATTGTTGAATTTTCTACAATAACATCAGAGATTACAGAACCGCCTTGGTCCACAGGCTGGAGTACTGCATTATTAGCTGTCATGCCAACTAAAGGTATAAAACCTAGAGCATTATATGCCTCAAATTCTAAATCAGTAATTCTGTACATGTATTTCCATACATATCCATCAGCTGTTTTATAAATCTGATTTGTTGTTGTTGAATTATAGTTTGGTGGGTTTGAAACTGTTGAGCTATTATTATTGTCTAAACATTTATAAACTCTATAGTCACCAGTATCATTTTGAGTTGGGCCTACGACAGAATAAAAGTTTTTGCCAACTAAATCTACTGTATCATCATATTCCGTATATACCTGACCAACCTGCCAAGGGTAATAAGGAATACAAAAATGTATATCAGCATCGGCAACCTTTTTACCAAATAATGTTTTCTCTTTGAATTCAGTTTTTGATCTGAGAGTATCATTAGGGTCAAAAGTATCTACTGAGCTCACGAAGATATAAAACTCTTGGTTGCTGTTTAGATCAGACAAAAATAGTCTGGTTAAATCGCTTTTTAAACTATTACTTAATATTTCTGCCATGATTAGCTCATTTGAATTTCTGGGTGGTTATGTTTATTTATTATCATTTCATATATTCCATTTTAAGAAGAGAAGATAACTTTTCTTCGAGGCCAAACCGAACCTGCTGTAGGTCGTCTCTTGTATGTTGTTTGTTCTGCACCACCCGCAATATATTTGCCGGTTCCCATTCTTATTGCCCAAGGAATATGAACTCTTAATGGTGGTGTTCCATATAATTCTGTTAAATCTGCTCCACCATTTTGGGAATCGCCAGTCTTAATACGATTCACTTCTGATGAGCTATATAATTTTGTTGAAGATATATCTGCTGCAGTTGGTATGCTAGAGAAGTTAATTAAATCCTCTCCTATTAAATTTTCTTTTGCTGAATTGACCATTAACTCTTTTAACTGAGCCATTGTTGGCCAAACTCCTCTTTGCGTGACATACCATTCTAAAAATACGGTTGCACAACCTGCAGCTAGAGGCGCAGCACAACTTGTTCCACTAAAATAACCCCATCGGCCATCAGAATATACGCCTGTTGGATAGCTTGTCCATGTAAATGCACCATAAGCAGCAAAATCACACATAGGTCCTCGATTGCTATAATCATCCAATAGTCTATTTACATCGTCTTGTTGGCATGCAGCAATTGTAAATTGGTTAGGTCCACCATCAATTTCATTTCTATTAACAAATTTATTTGTGTCTGTTGATATGGAACCAGAACTGAATGTGTTGAGACCATTACTATCTATATTATTAATAACATATGTACTTCCACCTTCAACAGTAATTTGATTATTGTGTCTTGGGTCCTCTGGGCTTACGCCTACGTGAGCATTATTACCTGCAGATTTAAAGTGGTATATTCCACCAGCTAAATTATAATTAGACATTAAAATATCAAAGGTTGTATATCTTGTTTGGTCAGGTATTGAAAGCATCCATTTATCAATTGTTGGTCCATTCGTATCTAGTATAACTCTGGGAATTGCAAGATTATCTGCAAATACTGAGTAGTCGTCTCCCCAACCAGCCGGTTGTGCTTCTGATACAATAATTGAACCGACCATTGAACCATGGAACTGGCAAATATAATAGTATGTGCCGGCAGTATTTGGGGTCCAAGATATTGTCCCAGTGCCTTGGCCAGATGCGGCCGGCGTGGTGACTTGTTGTCCCGTTGCAATTGTGGGAGCAAATTTAAAATACATTGGATGACCACCCACAGCATTGTTTTGCATAGTAATCGTATCACCAACAACCATATTAATTGTCGGGTCATTACCGGAAACCGTGCCACTTCTATCAGTTCCATTTACAACATAATCACTTGATCCAGTTGCAGATGCAACCATGGTTATATTTTGAGCACTACCTGATCCTGTTGGTCGTGTATGTGTTGTTGACGCACCAGTATCTTTATCATATGACACGAAAGTTTTAATGTCGTCTATTTTATAAAATTGTTCATGTTCAACACCAACATAACCCCAAGCACCTGTAACTACTGTTGCGTTTTTTACACCAGTATTAGGGTTAACAGACTTAGCATTGTGCCAGGCAAGAACTGTACTATATGCTGTTGAGACACCATCAGACAAATACATAACTCTCAGAGTTGATTTTTTACCCCAACCACAATATTTGCCACCGGCTGCACTCATTACACCAATTGCATGAGCTGAAAAGGTATTAGCATAACCATTTGTTATCTGGTTATTTCTTGCAGAACTAGCCGAACTATTTACAGATGACCAATCCATAGCAACAAATTTGGAATTGTTACTATCCCATTCTTCAAAATCAACATGGTTTTCAGTTCCAGCATAACCTGCGACAGGAGCTCCCGCCTCAATAGAAACTATATCAACATACTCACCAAGGAAATTACTTTTTACAGTATCATCAAATTGATATTCAGAACCCTGAAAATATCCAAAAGGTGGTGTTCCATCTGCTGTATTAAATTCACTTGTAAAAAACATATTTAAGCCAGTATGGTCTGCACCAGCACCACTACTAGGATTGAATTTTGTTCTATATGTTACGGCTGGAGTTTCATACCTTGGAGTTGAGCTAGGATATGATATCGTTTCAATAACAGTTCTTTCCGGTCCTATTTCTAAAACTTTTTCACTTGATTCAAGTATTGCAGCTTCATCTTCTGTCAGTCTCATACAAAGTAGCATGTCAAATAAACTTAAGTTATCATGCACTTCCATGCCAGCTGCTTCAGTACTTATAAAGGCTGCTTCATCTGTGCCTTCTTGAAGAACTAAGTTATAAAGTTTCTTACTCATATATTAAGACTCTAATTTAAGTGCTTGTATTATACATTGTACGGTTCCGGCAGAACCACTATTATTTTGTATTGCTACGGGAACCTCGGTTTCACTATCATCAAGCCAACCTGAAATAGCAGGAGTGATTTTAAATTCTGTAGAGCCAGAGCCTGTTGCAATAAATTCTGCAATAACACCAGAACCATCTGCTGGGTCAGTACCTTGTGATCGACCTGCATCAGCTGTCCTTGCTGCTGTATCAGAATATATTCTTACCCAACATTGCTTGTCAACAGTAACTTTTTGTAATGAGAATGATTTACCTAATGTTGCATATGAGACACTAGCACTAGCACCATCTGCAATTGAGGATGTAGTTTCGGTTTCGGAAACACGTACTGCACCAGAACCGCCTCCACCACCACCACCAGTTTGGTCAGCAACCCAAGCGTAATCAGAACCAGTCCAGGATAAAATTTCGTTAGTGCCTGCTGCACTTGTATTTAAATGGCCATCAACATCTGAATTGGTATATGCAGTAGTAGGAGCAGCAACCGAAAGAACACCAGCTGTTGCTGTTATATTAGCGCCAGCAATGGCTGCAACTATATCAACAATACTTTCCTTTTTACTGTCGTTACTGTCGTCGGCATCAATAAATCCAATACTATCAGTGGCAACATCAATGTCTCCACCCACCAAAGAATTTAAATCAGTGCCACCACCACCTCCACCGCCTGATACGGAGGCATTAATTGTAATTGCATCATTGGTCGCGTTGGTTGAAATAGTAACATTTGAGCCAGCAATAAATGTAATTGTATCCTCTGGGTTATCTGCTGCAATACTGTCTTGGCCAGCAACAGAAAAAGTAGAGAATGCATTTTGGTTAACATCTCCACCACCACCGCCACCACCACCGTCAGCAACCCAGGTATATGTGCCATCAGCATTTGTTTTAAGGATATAATCAGCTGTTTCGGTATTGGTAATATTAGCTAAATAAACATGTTTGCTTAGAGGATCTGTATAACTTGTAATATCATTAAGGGAATTATCGGCTAGTAATTTTCTCCAAGAACCGTGAGCATAATATAATGAGCCGGTATCGTGTGTATGAGCTACAGCACCGTGGTATGTGCTTGCTGTCGGTAGGTCAGCATATTGAGAATAAAGAAATGTTATTTTATGAGGCTTACCTACTAGATCCAAATTTCCATTTGAATCAAAAAAGTTTGTGATAGTACTACCACTTCCTGCCCCGAAATATATTTCGTTGAAATTGTCGTTTACCTTATCGAATGCATTTCTGAGCGGGTCACCTGTCCCGTCGTTCGCCGATGCTCCGATTTGAATTGTTTGCTTAGCCATGTTGTCCTCTAATTAAATTCCTTAATTGTATATTTATATTAAGCCCCTGTAACATCTCTCTGCTCTTTAGTTCTTAGTCCGAATATGTAAGGAAATACTGGGGTGTTGAAATCGCCACTAGCAAATGTTAAAAAATATGCGTATGTGCCGCCTGGGTAATCTGGGGTGATACAAAATCTGCCATTGTATTCATCTAATGTTCCTGCGTTGGTAACGTATTCGTGGTCTTGAACAAAACTTCCTGCCGGGATTTGTGAATAAGTAAATCCTCGGTTGTTACCTTCAGCCGACAATGTACTCCAACTGCTTAACATTTGTACTGGAGTTGAAGTTGGGTCATCAGGTGTTTGATATCCGTATGGGCCGTATAAAGGATATCCGTCAAAACACCAGCCCAATACTTTGCTGTGGCCGTTTGTATGTCTAAATTTATCTCCACCAAAATCTGTATCATTATAATAGGGAGTTCCAGAGGAGAGTTTTGAATCCCAACAATTTGTTAAAAATGCACCAGAATGATAATGATATTCTCCATTTGATTCTGGATGACCTCCACATGCATCTACACCATAAGAAGCTTCATTAAATACAGCATTAAAAGTCCAACCTGCATTTGGAGTTTGATTACCTCCAGGTAAGTTGCCCGGCGCTGCACTAGGATTAAAAAGTACTACTCCATTATTTGCAACACCCATTGGTCCTAAAGCTGTATCCTGTGGGCTTGAAGTATTTGTTCCAGCTCTATATTCAAACACAAAATTATGATTTTGGTCAGTTATTTGGTTATTACCACCAAAGCCTGCACGAGCAGTTGTACCATCATTTGTTAATGATGTCCTTCCTGCCTTAGCTGGATATGGGTCGCCGTCTGATGTAATAGTTATTGTTGGCATATTATGTTACCGTTATAGTCGTTGTACTTGGGTAGGAACCGTTTGCATCACTGATAGCCATTTCTGCTGGATCTGTGGTTGTTGGACCATTATATCCACCACCTTTAACATGGTCAGCTGTTACATATGTTGTGTCTATTGTAAAGTTAGTAACACCAGCATCCAAAATCTGTAGGTCAGCTATATCTAATGGAGAACCATAACCATCGTCATTAAAGGCTCTATAGAATCTTGCTTTTGATGCACCATTTGTTTTTACTTTGTAAATAAAATTGCCGAACATTTTTGCGCCGGACAAGTGCATGTTTTCTTTTAATAGTTTTTCGTAGCGTTCTCTACCTAACTTTGTTTTAATTTCATATGAATATTCTTGGTAGAAATCACTATCCTGAATTCTTTGTCCTGATTCGAAATAATCCTGTGAGACAACAGTAGTTGTATCTGTAACATTATAAACAATGTTTTTCATCTGAGAATACCAAGGTTGAACTCTTAAACTTGGTCCTATAATATTATTCCATCGTGTTGTACTTGTAGAAGCCTCAGCTGTTGCCGTGTTTGATAATAATAAGTACTCTGCAGAATCACTTGCATCTATCGTACCATCTTTATTAATATCACCGAAGGCAAATCCATCTGATGCTGTAGTCGTTACCCAAGTTTCAAATGCCGATGTTAAACCAGCAACACTTCCTGCCGGGTCACCGCCACCTATAACTACATCCAATGCAACTGAGAAATTAGAATCCGGAAGTATTTCTGTGGATATTGTTGTGCCTTTTTCAATATAGCCATTAATGTGGCCAGATGTATCAGCCCAGAACCCAGATGTAACACCTTGAGTATTTGCTGCAAGAATGCCTTGAGCATAAATTTTACCGGTTGAATCCTCTAATGAGGCAAGTTCGCCGTGTACGTAACCTAAACCAGAATTTTCAATTCCTACAGTTTTAATTCTACCTTCTCTGAATTCAGTGTCAGAATCCACAAGTGCGTTATCACCATAAACTCTAGCAGTATAGTCAATACCAACACCAACAACAGGATATTGGTCTCCGTTTCCTCTGGCAATATTATTTGTATTATTAAAACCATAATAATCAAAAGGTCTTACTGTAATTGAACCAAACTCTGTATCAGTGGAAAGAACCTCTCCTTCCAAACCAGCATCAAGTGGGTCGGATACAATCTCACCGACAGTAAAGTTACCAGCAATACCAGGTTCTGTAAATCTTAAAATTTGGTCTCTACGCTCAAAGTTTCTAAATACACTATCCTGAGCTCTGGCAAATACACTGTTTGTATAATCTTGTCCTGCATTGATATTATCAAAGCCTGCAATTTTTCCTATCGTAAGTGTTTGTATATCAAAGGCAGTATTAAGTGGTGTTGTCAAATTAACAGGTGATGCTGTACCAGTCATTGCTGGTGGTTCAAAATCAGCAGCATTAAGTACCGTTGCTAAATGAGGCGCAATGGGGTCAGTAATTACATATGCCTGAGAAGTATTTGTCAGCGAAGAAACTATGACATTGTTATCTGCATCTAAACCATCTGGGTACAATACACCAGGCGATGTTGAATTGACAGCCGAAATTAAAGCAGGATTAAGTGTAATGTTTGTGGACCTGTCAACAGTACTAATAGGACGACCAATATCAAACGCGCCATCGGCTACTGTTAAATCCATTTTTACGCCAATAGTAGTTTCGTCTTGACCTATAACAATACCTTGGTTGCCATTAGTATCTTGTAATGTTTCATAAAGAACAAAATCCTGATTAGGATTATTTACAACCAAAGCTTGGTTCGAAACCAATAACCTTGTATTATTAATCGTATAACCATAACCACCACTATCAAGATCATATTCAACCTCACCAGTAGTTTTATTTGAGAGTTCTGTGACAACAGCTTTACCGCCACCACCGTATTGTGAAGTAACATCAAATACGTCACCAACTTTATTCTCGGTTGTACTTATTAAATCATCATTGATTGCTATGGCACTTAATGAACCATTTACACGACCAAATGTTATGACTTCACCACCGATGTTTGTAATTAATTCATCATACTGAGTAAATGAACCTCTTAATTCATCAATGTAAATAATGGGTGTTTGAATTCCATTTAATACAACAAAGTTAATTTTACTTACTGCTGCCTTTGCACCAGAAGCAGAACCTGTAATATTACGTGAAATTAAATCTTTATATTCAAATCGTTTATCTGTCTTTGAAAAGAATATGCCCGAGTTTGGATATAACTGAAGATATATTCCTTGACTCCATTGACTATTGGAAGCCTTAAACATTTTTGCAGCAGGATATGTAATATCAACATCAAATTCTTCATAGAAAATAGCGAAGAAAAGCTCAATACCAGCCTTCGTTCCTTTTCTGCGATAGAGGTCAAGAATATTTTTAACAATAAACTTAATAACATCTGATTTAAGTGGTAAATCGGCAAGGAATTTCTTTTGGAAATATATGACCATACTTCCAAGTGTAGAATCTATATCTCTATAGTCATCATATCTACGGGAAACATGAACATGTTGATTTGTTTGAGTCTCGGCAAATTTATAATAATCTTCTACTAATTGGACAAGCTCAGAACCGTCTTCCCTGTAAATACCAGGAAATTGGTGTTTAATAAAAAAGGCTATATTTTTTTCGATTATGCCTTGGGTTGCCATAAAATTTTCCTAATTAGTAACTTGATGAGCCAGAACTACTGCCAGAACTTGACGATGTCGTTGTTACGGGAGCACTTGAAGATGAATCTGTTAGTCCGGTTGATTCCGAGGTCATGTTTATTTTTACATCTGTATCTCTAATAATAAACACTCTACCTTTTGGAGCAACAATATCATTATTTTTTAATCTTGCAAATACCTTAATACCTGCACCAGTATATGCACTAGCGACAAACTTGGTAAGTTTGACTTCACCAGTTTTATAATTTACGGTACCAGCAGCAGGGTTGATAATTTGTGGGTTTGAAATGTCATCTGTTATTGTCATCATAACACCATTACCATCATCTGCAAAGTATACACAAGTACCATTTATATCATCATAAACACTACTTCTGATAGAAGGTTTAAAGTCTGCAAAACCAGAAACACTCTTATAAGGATATGGTTTAATTAATTCTGCAGAGAACTTAAATATTGGATTTGTTTCAAAGTTTGCAACTGGGGCGTATTCAATAATAGGCTGAATTTCAATACTGGTACTCTCAATGCCACCATCGAGTGCATCGATTGTCGAAGAAAGTTTTGATAGACGAAGTGTCGTGTCAAAGTTTTCCAGGTTTGTATCTGAGTAATTTTGTATTGCTGTTCTGATTAAACTCTCAAGTTCTGGTTCAGATTTTTCAGTTCGTTTTGTTGAATAAGTTGAATTTGCAACAATGTCTGCGTATATAAATTTGGTCTGAACAAAGAAAGGCTCAATACCTAATGGTGATTTTGACGAAAGATAATTAATATAACCAGAAGCAAGTGTAGAAGAAATAAGTGTGGTATCATCTGCAAGATAAACTGATATGGCAACCTTACCATATTGAGGAGGATCTAGTTCCTCTCCGCCGTATGCAGATACCGCTGTAATCTCTGGGAACCTTTGTTGTAATAATACTTCGTAATCAGATGTTGTTACAGCACGTTCTTGAATCTGTAATGCCTTAGGAGCAAAATATCTAATACTTTCCATTGATTCTCTATCAGCACCGCCGGAAGCAGGGGATGTTGTAATAACATTAATTGTCGCGCCTTCAAGGAATGCTGTATTGAATGATGAAGCATCGTTTGCCTCTTCACCAGAACAAATACGATACTTTACTCGAATGTCTTCTTGTTCTTCAGGTTGTAATCCAAATTTATTGGCACCAAAGTAAATTGCATATCTGTCATCAAGATATGGTTCTAAATAAAATACTAAATCCAGAGGTCCGACTCCAAAGATTGTGGAGGCCTTTGTAAATACATTTTGGTCCTCTGTAGCCTCTGCGTCAACGAATACTACAATACTATCGGTATCAACCTCATTATTTGTTAGCTGAACTCTAAGAACACCATCGGCGTCTATGATAAAACCTTCCCTTTGGAAACTGGTTAGCATTTGTCCTTCAAAGATATCTACATTTTCTGCAGTGTATTGACCAACTCCAACTCTTTTCGCGACATATACTTGGTCAGTAACAAATGTATATGTTTCACCTTGATATGATGCTGTAAATTGAGTATATTGTGGAATCGTTACAGTAGCATCAGTAAGTGTTGGATCTGTAATTTGTACTGTTACAGTTGCCTTAGCAGATTTACGAGATCTTGGAAGATAATTTAATTCCTTTGCATGAGAAACTATACTATTTTTAAGTACAGCTGAATCAAGGAACATTTCATTAATCGCCATATTAGTATAGAAATTATTTTGAAACGAGTTAAAAGCAAGAACATCAAGCATAGCTGATAGGTTACTACCTTCAAAGTTGTAATCTTTAAATTGCGTCTGCGTCTTTAAATATGTTTTAAGTTGACTTTTAATACTATCAAAGTCAAGTTCTGTAATTGGGGTTTTTGGATTGGCCATTTTTATCTTGTCCTGTCTAAAATAACGTCTAACTGAATAGGTTGTTCTTCGTTTCGCACCGAAAATAATACACTGATATTTACGTGTGTATCGTCTAAGCCTGCAATCACACGCACATCTATAAGTTCTGCTCTTGGTTCATATATCTCTATGGTATCAACAATATTTTCTTCCATGAGTTTTAATGTACCAGGAGTCATTTGTTCAAATAACAATTGTCTAATGCCACCACCTATATTTGGTTGCATGAGTCTTTCGCCTGGGTCAGTTAACATTAGATTTTTAATCGACTGTTTTACTGCATCTTCATCTTTCATTAATGCTAAGTCTTTTGATATAGGACTGACACGCAGGTCTTTATGAAAGTCTGAATATAGATTGACCTTTTTCGTTCTGGGTGTGAATACATCTACTGTCATTGTCCTGGTATCTCTCTTATGTCTAGGTGAATGGATTTATCATATTCTTTTGCGAATTTAAAACCATTTTTAAGTGCCGATTCTATAAATGCATCAGCGTCGGCCATATCTTTCTTAATATCTAAGACCAATCCACTTAAATGGGCGTTATTTTCATTGCCCTTTATTTTCTTATTATAAGCTTTACTGGTCCAACCATAATTAATGGTAAACGTACCACCTAATTCTTTATGAACTCTCATTAAATAAACTTTAACATCAAGGTCGATTCTTGTATATCCGTAGATACCAACTCCTTCCTTTTCGTCCATCCAGTCGCCTTCAAGTTTTATCTTATCATTTGCACCCGAGAAAACTTGACCACAAGGTGGAAGATCGCCATATTCAGCAGCTGTTGGTTCTGGCACATTTGTCGGCGCATTGCCTGACGGAGTAAAATTACCACCTCCAGGGTCAGTCCAACGTGCCTCTAATCTATTTATTTTATCTTTCCGAACAGCTGGAGAATATCTTATGGCTCCTGCTCTTATTGCGGTGGATGTATTGACATTTGAAATTGTTTTAAGTCTATTTGTAATTGTGGTAAATCGTAATGTATAATCATCTAAAGGCTTTTTAATGTCTCGAACCAACGCTTCCATATTAGAAACCAAGGCACAGAAACGAGCAATCATCATCTGAATAGCTTCCAAGTTAGGGCTTTCAAATAAACTGACAGCATAGTCAATTAATGCAAGTATTTTTTCTTTAAATGTCTTTTTATTTTCCTTAGTGAAGAAAGCACAAGATTGTGACGCTGCTGTCATTACAGGTTTTGCTATATTTTTATTATAAAAGGTTTCTATATCACCTATTATATCAGTAATACTAAAGTTTTCTATTGCGTCCTGAACCTCTTGGATAATATCGTCAATTACATCTTCAACTTTCTTTTTAAGTTCTTCTATAAGTTGTTTGACAAGTTTCTTTTCTGCTTCCTTTGAAAAGAATTTATATGATCTGATTTTTCTAATAGTTTCTAGTGTATCTGATATCGCAGCATCAATTTGACCAACCAAATCAAAGAAGGCATCAATCTGTCCAAAGATTTGTGGCATTAATGCACAGAAACCACCTAGGCCACTTTGGTCAAACGTATCAGCATAATATGAATCTAATGATCTGGCAAGTTTTGTTAAATCACCAGTTAAAATACCATTTGGTGTATAGTTATAAGCCCTGGTAAAATCTGCAAATTCTATAAGTGTAATATTACCGGTTGACCATCTTCTATCTAAGGAAGGATAATCGCCATTAGTAAGAGTATTTTGTAATGCGTTTATATAATCACTTGCTTTATATAAATCGTCACCATATTGATTATATAGAATGCCAATAGGATTATCTATCTTATCTGATTCCATATTTTCAATTAATTGCTGTGCGAAAACATCAATCTGATTTAACGTATATTCGCCTTTATCATTTGAATTAACCCCAGCAGCAAGGCCGAGTTTATTCATTGTGACTTGGTCGGTTACATCAATACAATTTGAGGTTGCCATTAGAATAATATCTCCTTAATTTTACTAACAATATCAGTTGCTTCATCTTCAATAGGAGAAACAAAACCAGCAGCCCAACCCATTGCAAAATAACCACCCGGCATTATGTTAGTAGATTTGGATGGTGGTTCTGGCATTTTAGTTTGAGAGCCAGCAAATAATGCAGGGATTGCAAAATTTAATTCTGGTAAAGTAAAGAATAGACCTGAAGGTATATTTAATGGAGGTGTTCTTCCAGGACCAGGAGCACAAGGACTTCCCGGCGATGTACTAATTGGCAATGGAGCACCCAATGTTGCAAAATCTCCTCTGAGAGAAGATACAGCAGTAGCTTGTATTACACCAATGGATTTAACAAGTGGTGTATCAATGGTTGTGTTACCAATACCCCAAATATTAAAGCCTTTAAAGCCAACATTAAAATTGACATCATTACTACTTGCAGTTAAATCATTAATACATGTAAGTTTCATGCCAAGGGTCGAATATAATTCCATATCAAGTAATGATGTGATATTCACGTTTTGTCCTGTGACAATAACTTGCTCACCCCCGTCAGCAACAATACTTTCCTTGCCGAAGAGATTTAACACACCTACGTTAGCATCAATCTTAACATCACCGCCTCGGATTTGAACTTGTTCACCACCATTTAGATTCATTTGGCCACCGACACCAAATTCAGCGTTACCATGCACAAGCATACGATAGTCGCCTTCTATCTCTTCTGTCTTGTTACCTTTCACATACACATGCGCGTTACCATTGATCGTAACTGACGAATGACCAGACGACTCATGCTTGGTGCCAATGTTAATCTCATATCTGTCTGCTTCAGCACGTTCGGTTACTGTACCTTTGGAATCAATTTGAATATATGCACCAGATTTATGGTTAATCATAATTCGCTCACCACCTGGCGAGTCATCCAATTCAATACTATGTGAGGCTGTTTCTATTACTCTATTATATGGATATTTTGCAGCGTATGCAGAACCAGGTTCGGCCCAAGTATCAGTTTGTCCACCAACCTTTTGGTCGTGAACTCTATTTAATTCTTGAGTAGGAATATAAGTCTCATTTAAGTTTTCACCAGTTGCCAATCTAGATTGTTGTGGCAGACCTATGTCTTGTGGAGTCATTCCTTTTGCTTGAACCTTTCCATCTTTTTCTGGAATTACACCCCAACCTGCTTTGGCGGGGTCGTGTTCTTGTACGTATTGTGAAGGAATTAAACCTAAAATCATTGGGTGTTGAGCATTACGACCATCCATAAACACTCCCCAAACAAAAGAATTTAGCGGGGGTGGTGGATTATTTGGGTCATAATTTCCTTGCACACAAATTGCCCAAGGTAGATCTGGTGTTTCGATTTCTTTATTTGTACCGTGTGTACCAAACGCACGAACTTGTACACGTCCTTCGTGTCTTTTATCTTCGATGTTTTCAACGACACCGACAAAGAAAAGAGGATTAGTTAAGCCTGCAGTATCCATTATTGTGTATTTCCATATTTTATAAGAGTCAACTGTGTTGTAAGAGTATTATCTTTAACTGTTTGTGTGACTGTATGTACAAGATATTTACCACCCATTTGTTTATTTAATTTATTTTTATCATCCGATATTGAGACTTCTGGCATAATCACAGCTACAACATGTCCAGCCTGAATATCAAGCCTGCCTTTTATTGTAGCAGCAACTTTTGATGAATTTAAATGATGGTTATATGCAACTCTATTAGATACAATTTCCGAATAAAATTGGTCACCACGAACTATTCTATCCTTCGCCTCAGTCTCGATATGACCAGGGCCAGAGTAATCACGGAATACCATAAATTGTCTTGCGTTCTTTTCTGTAAAGGTTTCTTTAATAAAATCTTCTGAATGCACATCATCTTTTAATGCAGATTTTCCAGCACCAGTAAAGTAATTTACATTATCCAAATAGTTAAATGTTCTAAAATCTACCTTATGTTGGAGTAAATCAATCTCTACAACCTTATTTGCATATCCACCGGAATATAAATCTTCTCCAGTATTTACTCTTCTCATTTGGCTAATACTTTCCAGATTCTTTATTTGATCAAAGGCCTCTATAGGATTCTTTGACATGACAGGAAAATAATATAAATCTTTAACTTGGTGGGAATTTTCTTTAGCTTTTTCCATTAAAAATTCATCAGTCACAAAATGGTACCCATCAAAATTTTCAAAAAATCTATACGAATTGCTTGCACTTTGTTTACTGAATGATTTACCTGCAACAAATTCTAATGCTTTTGATGGCCTATAATTTGGAATAATTAACTGTAAATTACCATCAGATCCTTGCGAATAAAATCGTCTGCCTTTATCTGCCAATATTTTAAATTTCTTGGCTTTAAAATCTGTGGGTAGTGTTTCCCCTAACAAGTCATTTTTAGGGTTTACTTTTTCTATTTTACTATAATATCTTTTAAAAATATCTGTGGCAATTTGTCCACCAGTTTTATCTCTAAATGCTTCAGTGATTTTATGCAATTCTGCTTTATAACTTGTCTGTGAAATAAAGTGTAGGGTATATGTTAATGAGCCACCATCATCACTTCTATTAATATTATCAATTTTGTATAATTGTGTTTTAAGCTTTACTACTGTATTAAGACCAAATGCCTTTACGACAATCGCAAGTTCTTCCTCACCGAACAGTCCAAAGTTTTCCAAAACACCCACACCATCATATATTTGTAATTGACCTTTATATGATATTGATTCGATTGACTGACTAAAGCCAAATTCTGCTATTAATGCAGTAATATTTTTGGTATCACCATTAGGTTTTTTTATTATCGCTTCTTCAATTTGACAAGCTGATGGATTAAACCCTTCCATATTATATTATTCCGAGCTTATGCTGTTGAGAAAAGACGAAGTAATTTGGCCCACGAATGCTTTATCAAATAAGAATATTTCCTTTTTCTTTTCGTTTAGTGCAATTTCGTAATCATAAATTCTATAAGGTTTCCATTCCTCTGGAATAATACGTTTAATAATAATTTTTGCCCCACGTTCTGTTCTCATAATAACACGGTCTTCTCTACGAAGATAAATCGTCTGAAACGATTCCGGTGCCAATATGATATCATCTATAGCTGCCATTTGTTATACCTGCCTTACGTAATATATAATGTTCTCATCTCTAGCGGGATCTCGAATCCAGTCGAGTACATCTTCACCGGTTTGCTGAGATTGTTCAGCATATTTATCGACGAGATAATCATTAAATGTGTTTTCGTTCATTGGCCATTCGTGATATGGGTCCATAATATTGTTTGCTAAATAGATAAGCCAAACATAATCAACAGAACCATAATAGAATCTTGCAACATCCTCAGCACGCTCATTACTACTTACTGTATAAGGATAATACACATAAGGATTATTTTGCACAGCTGTTAAGAATGCACTACGTCTGGTAATATCTTTTACCCTACGACCATTATAGTTTATTGTTGGAAAATTTTCAAAATATTTCATTAGGAATTAGCACCTCCGATTTTTGGTGTTTCTGAAGAACCTTTTTCAAATACTTGTTCCTCTTCACCATAATCCTCAGCTGAATGAATAACAAGTTCGGAGAATGATAGGGAAATATTAACTGCCGCAGGGCGGCCACCTTTTGCAATGACCATACTTCCTGCTGCACCATAATCAACATCCATACCCGTACACATTGCCGGTTTAAATTGTGGAAAATGAGTTGGGTCAACCCCAATTAAATTTATGTACACAGCATCTGGGTATTTTAAAAACATTCTATGAATTGCACTACCTGTACCAACTGCTCCTTCAAGGCCAACACCGCTTAAAAGTTGTCCTGCAGATTCGCCGAAACCACCACCAGATGTTGTGGGTAATATTCTTCGTTTTAATGTTTTAATAATTTGTTTAATTCTGTCAGAATCCTCTTTACTTTCTGGATATAAATCCCAATCAAAGGTATAAGTTTTAAGGTCAACACCTTCAAAAGACAATGTTTCAGAGGGGTTAATTGCCTGGCCAGCATCCATTGCGATGGTCTTGCTTATATCACCTGCAAAATTTCTTGCTAGATAAGCACCAAACAATTTTGCAGAATTACCTGTTAATGCGAGTTTATTGCCTGCATCCGTAGCAACTTTCTCTGCTACTGCCTTTGCCTTTGCCTGAGTATCTCCTTTGGCTCCGTTATATGTATCGACCAAGCCTGCGCCATAGGTTTGTAATTTACTAACAGCCGTAGTAGCGTCTCCGGCACCTTTGTCTTTAAATTGGGCCATCTGAGATGATATGGCCTCTCCAGCCACTGACATCACAAGATCTCGTTCAAAATTATTATATGAAAGTCCTGTGCTGTCTTGCAAGCTTGTAGGAAACGGAAGGAAAAAGGATTGCTGTGTTTTCTTTTGGGCAAAATGACTGCCGGCAGTAGATTGTTGTACACTATTGAGTGCCCGGCCTGACCCGTTTGCAACTAATCCAGCAAAACTGTATTCCTTAAAGATAAGTTGAATACCATGAACGTGGTTTTTAGTTGGGAAACTTAGCTCAGCTGTCTGACTACTATCTCTTTTCGCGCGTCTTATTACGGCATTTGGAGATGTACTTGTTTTACTTGAGTTTTTGTTCATTTATTATCTTCCGGTTTGGATAAATATCTATTACGAATACATTTAATTATTATTTATATACAAAGTGGAAATAGACTATGGCTTATAGAGGCGGGTTTCGCCCCAAAAATCCAGCCAAATACAAAGGAAATCCCACAAAGATTATTTATAGGTCTTTATGGGAATTTAAAGTGTTTAAATGGCTTGATTTACATCCTCAGGTGATATGGTGGCAATCAGAAGAAGTGATTGTTCCATATAGGTCTCCTATTGATGGTAAAATGCATAGGTACTTCCCAGATGTGGTCGTGCATAAAAGAGATGATAATGGTAATCCCCAAACTATTATGATTGAAATTAAACCAAGTAGTCAATGTAGACCGCCTGACCCAAAGAATAGAAATAAAACTAAGACGGGTAGAGTTTCAAGGCGATATTTAAATGAGGTTAAAACTTGGGGAATAAACGAAGCCAAATGGAAGGCAGCAAAGAGTTTTTGCGCCGACCGAGGATGGCTATGGACAATAATGACAGAAAAACATATTCCAGGAGCAAGATAATTGGCTGCTAAATTATTTACTGATGTATTAGCTAAAGGTATTAGACAAGGTCAAGTGCCAGCTAGAACAGAAAAGGCAAGAGACTGGTATCGTAAGCAAGCAAAACTTGCAGCAAGAGGTTCTTTTGGTGCCGACGACAATGACCCAATCGCAGTCACCGGCAGAAATATGATTAAGGAATTAAAAACCGATAAGAGAGCTCGACAAAGACAAATTATAGGAAGTATGTATCTCTTCCAATATGACCCAAAGCATAAAGACACACTTCCATATTATGATAAATTTCCATTGGTTTTTCCAATAAATAAGGCAAAAGGGGGCTTTTTAGGGCTGAACATGCACTATTTGCCACCTCAGTTGAGAGCTCAGATGATGGATGCTCTTTATACAGTTACGACAAACGAAAAATATGATGATAGTACAAGGTTAAAAATTTCATACGATATTTTAAATTCAGCATCAAAATTTAAATTTTTTGCTCCTTGTGTTAAACATTATCTTGCGCCACAAGTGAAAACAAGTTTTATGAAGGTTGCGCCGACTGAATGGGATATTGCATTATTCCTTCCGTTACAACAGTTTATTGGAGCTGGTAAACAGAAAGTTTGGGCAGATTCAAGAAAAATAATAAGAGGTAGATAAAGTGCCATTCGACATTAACAGATTTAAAAGTACACTAGATCGACTTGGTGGCCCAGCTCGTGATAACCTATTTGAGGTATCAATAACTAGAAGAGACACAACATCCGAAAATTTTGATCCTCTTAAAGATTTTACATTTTTATGTAGTGCGGTAACTGTACCAGGCATTAGTATTCAAACAGCAACATACGAACCTGTCGGCAGGCTTGCTACACAATTCCCAACAACAATATCAAACGACGGTGTTCAAGCTGTGGTTATGGTTGATTCCGATCACGAAGTGTTAAGATTTTTCCATGCTTGGGCTCAATCAGTTGTCAATTATAGTGTTAAAGGTGGCACATTTTCAGCTATTGGTGAAGGTGAAGATTCACAACTTCCGTATGAAGTAGGTTTTAAAGATGAATATTCTTGTAACATGACTATTAAACACTATTCAACTGAAAGTTTTAAAGATAAGTATTACGAAATACAATTAGAGAATGTTTGGCCAGTTGCACTGGGCGATTTAGATTTAGCTTGGAATAATAATGACTCAAATCTAATTATGTCAGTTGGATTTGAATATAGTAATATTACATTTAGTGGAGAGAAAACAGGAACCTTGAACCGAAGTAGAGGTGGTGGATTCTTGGATATGCTAGGTGACCTTGCAAACTTTGGAGACACAGTACGTAGTACATTGCGTAGTGGAAAACCAAGAAGCATCCAAGATGCAGTAAACAAATTAACAAGAGTGAGAAACTCATTTGACAGATTGTCTGGATAACAGACTAAAGAATTATATTATAGGAGATATATTATGGCTTTGCCAAAAATTGATTTGCCTTTGATGGAATGTAAACAACCATCAACGAATGAAAAGGTGAAATATAGACCGTTTACGGTTAAAGAGGAAAAAATTCTTCTTGTTGCTCAGGAGGCCGACGATCCTGGTTCAGAAATATTAGCAATGAAACAAATAGTTGGCAATTGCTTTATGGATCTCGACATAGAAAATATTCCTATGTATGATTTAGAATATTTTCTTATGATTTTAAGATCTGTGTCGATTGATAATTTAATTAATTTTTTGGTCACGGACCCTGATACAGAAGAAAGTGTAGAATTAAAAATGAATTTGGATGAGATTACACTTACAGAAGATCCGGATCATACCAATGAAATTAAGTTAAATGATACTTATACATTATTTTTAAAATCTCCCAGAATTGATGCTTTTGTGGAGATAGCTAATATGGATGTAGGTGACCAATTGACATCATATTATATTATGACTAGTTGTTTAGACTATGTCGCATCAGAAGATGAGGTTGAATATTTTAAAGATTATTCACCAGAGGAAACAGAAGATTTTATGGGTGGCTTATCAGGTCAAGTTTTAGAGAAGGTAGTAAAATTCTTTGAAACAATGCCTAAGTTAAGACATGAAATAAAATATAAAAATAAAGAAGGAAAGGAACAAACATTTGTTGTTGAGGGTGCTAGAAGTTTTTTTATCTAGCGCTGTGCCATATAACACTTAGTGAATATTACCAAATGATTTTTAGTTTGGTGCAGCATCATAAATACTCAATAACAGATTTGGAAAATTTAATGCCATATGAAAGAGATTTATATTTCCAAATGTTAGTTAATTATATAGAGACACAAAAAGAGAAGTAATTTATGCCAGCAGAATATAGTGCCGATACAGAAGCGATACTAGACCGCCTGAAAAAGGAAGGTAGTTATATTCGCAATGCTAATAAAGGCAATTCACTTAAAAACGTTAATATTAACCTTACGAAAATGCAAGGTGTCCTTAATGCGATTAATACTAATGTTTTAGCTCAAACATCAGCATTCGCTGCCTCTGCAGCAAACCAAGCAAAAGTTCAACAAGAAGCAGCCGAAAAATCAAGAAGAAAAGAAGAATTAGCTGAGGTTAGTGACCCAAGACAAGCAAAACTAGATGATTTAAAAATGAAAGCAGCTTTATTAAGAGCTCAATCAGACCTCAAAGATGCGAAAGGTCCTGGACTTATCGCGAAAGTTAAGGACAAAGCTTCAATGGGCTTTATTGCAAAAATGGCTGCAATTGGTGGAACATCGTTTATTGCTGGTAGTATTATAAAGGGTGCCTTAGATAAAATATACGACCCAAAGGATACACAAGGTGGTATTATAGGTATCGCTACTAAAAAATTAGAAGCTTTACCAAATGAAATATCGATGAAGGTTGAAGAAGGAGTAGGCAGAGCCCTAAATGATTTTTTACAGGATCCCAAAATTACAGGTATTCTAGATGGTTTCTCTGATTTCCTTAAGGTTACAGGGGCGCTTTTCGGAGGGGGTTTTGTCATTAACTCTATGTTCAAGACTGGTGCAAAACTTTATAAAGATCTAACGATAGATAAACTGAACCGCGCAGAAAGAACAGCTAAGGCAAGACCACAGAATACGCAATACAATACAAAAGAATTAGATAAACCTGCTTATCAAAGACAAGGTCAGACACCTAAATCCCCTGTAAGCATGAACCCTATTGATTCTTCTGTTACTAGAGCCAATGCAGCTGCAAACGCAAAACCAGATGGTGCAATAAAGTCAACAGCAAAGATTATAGGCAAGAAAGTAGTTACAGGAGCTCCTTTTATTGGACCCGCACTGGTAACTGCAGATTTAGTACAGAATGCATTATCTGATGGTAGTATCCAAAAATTGTCAGATGACGCCATTATGAAATTTGTACAGTCAGGTGAGTTTGAAAAAAATCAGACTACGCTCACAGATGTTGCTATAGAGACGGGAGTTTCAGCTGGTGTTGGAGCGGCCCTTGGCGCAGTGGCTGGACCTGGTGCCTTGGTTACTGGTACTGCTGGAGGAGTAGGCGGTTTAATTTCAGGATTTGGAAGAATGGGTATCGAGGGTTACCAAGATTGGGGTGAAATAGGCAGAGATAGTATACCTAATGCAGTTGAAAAGGCAATTAAAAGACAAAATAAATTATATGCCTCCGAAGGATTATCGCCAGAAGGTATGGAAAAAAGATTGGCAGATGCAGCTGCAAATATAGAACAGGCTAAGGGCATTTTGGGAATACAAATTCAGGACATTGATGACGAGCTCAGTTTACTCGAAACAGAATTGGCCAATTTAAACGCAATCAAGGGCGGATCTGCTCGAGATAGGCGAACAAGGGCGAATAAGAAAAAAGGCCTTAGGGGTAAAATCAAATCATTAAATGCGAGCCGTAGTCCCTTGGATACACAACTCCAAAATACCAATATGATACAACAAATATCCAATGAGGAAATGCGAAAATTTTTAGAAAGTTATGGAAGGAAAAATGAGATAGGAAAAAACAGTTCCTCAGCCGATGTTTTAGATATGATATCAGGCAGTGGTGGTTTGGAGGTGGCAGTGGTCAATAATAACACTACCAATAACTTCAATACCACTTCAAAAGGTGGCGATATGAACCAGACTATTACAACTGTCCATGGTGACGGCGGTGGTAGAAGCGGCGAACAAACTGCTATGTCACCTGCATAAGTTAAAAAGGGCAGCCGAAACTACCCCCTTTAATTAATTAGAAGCAACTTCTCTTAGATATTCACGTACAGTTTCTGGACTTGTTTCCCCGTAAGGGTCAGTCTCGCAATCATCAGATTTACCTGGCTCGATAAACATCTTTTCAATTACGCCATCATTTACAATCATAGCATATCTCCAAGATCTCACACCGAAACCTAGGTTATCCTTTGCGACTACCATTTCCATACCTGCAGTAAATTCACAAGAGCCATCTGGTATAAATTTAATATCAGCAGCCCGTTGTTCTTTAGCCCAAGCATTCATAACAAAAGCATCATTACATGCAATGCAATATACTTCATCAATACCTAAAGCCTTAAAGTCTCCATACATTGCTTGATAACCAGGGACCTGGAAATTTGAACATGTTGGAGTAAACGCTCCTGGTAATGAGAAAGCAATAACCCTTTTCTCAGCAAAATAATCATCGGTAGTAGGATACTGCCAATCGAAATTATCTGTTTCTGGGTTTTTAACTCTAGTTTTAAAAGTTACTTGTGGTACATTTTTCATAATATATCCTTCAAAAAACGGGTGAGCATAACCCACCCGGATTAACATTAAAAAATCAACCTATTAAGAATTCCTTCTTATTATCAATTTTAATTTTCTTTGGCTTTTTCTCTTCAGGAATAATTCTTTGAAGAGCTATTGTTAAAAGCCCATTTTTAAAGTTAGCACCATCTACTACAAGGTCGTCAGCTAATGTAAAGCTGCGTGTAAATTTCTTTTGTGAAATTCCCTTGTGAAGTACAATGGTATCGTCCTCAGTTCTTTCGTCCCAAGTGGACTTAATTGTAAGAACATCTTCTTTAACTTCAATATCCACATCATTAATATCCATGCCAGCTAGTGCTAGTTCTACTGCGAACTTGTCACCAGACTTGTTTCTACGAATATTATATGGGGGAAAGCCAGTTGCTACGTGAACTTGTGGAAATTCGACGAGTCTGTCGAACATCTTATCAAAGCCTACCGCAAACGGCGTAAGTTGGTTTATATTTAATCCAGTCATTTTTATCTCCTATTAAGCAAGACTAGTTAATTTGATGGCTTGTTACGCACATCACCTAATTTGTACACCCTAATGGCATGTACAAAACTATTTATTCAAGCTCTTTGTATCAGAAATAAACTTTTTAATAAAATGTCTTATCTCTCTAGATGCGGATGTATCATCATCCTTGCAGAGCTGAATGAATTCTTTCTTTTGTTCTTTGTTTATTTTAATAAGCAATGTATCATCTTTAATCATAATTTTGTTTCACTTTTGTCACATGTCTGTAACATTACTGTTATAAATACATATATACAAATTATATAAAAGGAGAATACATGTATTTTATTAAAAAGCAATATTTAGCAATCCACGAAATAATGAAGCAATCTAGAATCCAAAATGTTTGGAGAAAGGTACTTTAATTCTTTCCTGTACTACCAAAACCACCATTCCTCTCAGTTTTCTGAGAAGGTCTAGTATCAACCTCGGTTAGTTCGGTTTTCAAAACCTTTGATAGTCGACATTGCGCTAATCTCTCGCCACTCTCAACAATTACCAGACTGTCTGATATATTATATAGAGCGATAAACGACTCTTCTACGTAATCACTATCAATTACACCGACCCCATTACAAAGGTTTAAACCTTTCTTTGTCGCTACACTTGAGCGTACAAACATTTCCAGCACATGATTGTCTGGCACATTAAATATAAGTCCTGTCGGAATTAATGCTCTACTTAGGGGTGGGATTTGGATTCCAACACTACCTTTAAAGGCTTTGGCTGGAACCATTATTTCTTTATTCAGCGCATTCCAGGTTTTAATTCTATCACCTACTGCGAATGCTGCTTTTATGTCAAAACACGCCGAACCTTTCGTTTGAAAAGCTGGCATCTCTGCATAGTCTTTTGTTTTAAAAATTTCCATAATCAATACCTATATTATAACACACTATTGTGCGTTTGTCAACTATTTCTTGCCGATATTATATTTAACTGCAAGTTCCCATTCATCTTTTTCTTTAAAAGCAATAATTTTAATCTGATTGAGTGATGCGACTGGATCAGTCGTCTTTGAATTGTCAAGAATCTTAACCAGTTCCCATTCTTCTAAAAGGTTTACAATTGTATTTCTTCTAGCTAAATCCTCATCAGTAAATGTATTCGCTTTGCCGTCCAATATGAACAGCTCTTTAAAATGAAGAATGGAATATCGTCCCTTCTTATGAAGGATATGACAAGACTGAAATAACTTCTTCTCTTTACGAGAAGAGATTCCAATACGGGTAAGAGTTTCTTTGATTTTGAGGAAACTGTCTGGCGTGGGTAGCTCTACCTCGACGCCGACACCTCTAAAAATGTCTTCGTTATCCATGATACATATTCACCTTTTTATTTTAATAATCTTTATGGCCAATAACCAATAAGACTATTTATAGGATTTTAAACCTCAACCGCCAATAACGAGCTTTTCGTGTACAGATTTCAATTGTTCCTGATTAAGGACTTTTAAATACATTTTTGCTACCGTGCGATTACACGTATAAACTTCTTGTATTGCATCTAGATCATTATTCTTTTCGGCTTTATGCCATTTAGAAAATCTCTTGCGTTTCCTTAAAACACTACGATAATATTCAAATTGGGCACCCGGAAAGAGCTCATGTCTCTGGTTCATCTCATTGGCATGAAGAATCGTATCCTCAAAATAAGTAAACCCACGATTAACAATATAAGGATTATATTCCTTTTCTGTAAGCTCTGGGTTATCACTGTCACCAATAAGATTCTTTTTACTGAATGACGCTGCATTCATAAAATCAAACGGACTAAGATCTTTCATCAAGCACCTCTATTAATTCCTTGGATAGAGAATCAAATTCCTTGCCACAGGTATCACATAATGTGACCTTGTGTTTCCCATCAGCAGTATTCATTTCAACAGTCCAAGCCTTCTTTTTTGTTGTCGTTGCGTTACAATTAAAACATCTGGTTTTTAACATTACACGAACTCTGATTCGATCATTACTTCGGTAAGGAAAGCAACCATATTAATTTCTTGGTCTGCGACAAAGTTTGCCTTGTACATATAATCAGCAAGAGTCACAATGAAACCAGCCTGAGTTCTGAACTCTACCTTCTTTGAAGCTGCATCGTATATGCGCCTAAACATTTCATTCATATCTTGATCTGAATTGTTTGCAACCCATTTACGCATTTCTGTAAAGTTTTTAGTTTTAAGAAATTTAAACAGTGCGTCAATAGATTCCTGTTTGATATTAACAAAGATACCTTCATCAATTTTACCTGATGCTGCATACGATTGCAGTTCTGTTAATACACGACGAAAATCCGGAAAGTGTTTTTCAATAACTTTTGCCAAGACGTTTTTGTCATAGTCAACATTTTCGTTAGCAAGTATTTCTTGAGTACGTTTAAAGAAATCCATTGCCAGTTTTGGCCTTTCTGTTTGTTCAATACCAAAATCAACTTCTGAAAGTCTGGATCTTAGTGGGCTGATGATACGATTTTTGAAATTACAAGTAAATATGAATCCACAATTGGAAGAATATTCCTCAATGAAATTACGCAAGGCTGGTTGAACACTAGTTGTATTCAAATAGTCTGCTTCATCAAAGATAACATATTTACGACCCGTGCCTGTCAGCGAGACAGCTGAGGCGAACGTAGAGATATCGTATCGGAGGGTATCAATATTGACATTTAATGAGCCATTTTTGACGATGTAATCACAACCAAGCTCATCGAGCATTGCTTTCGCAATAGTTGTTTTACCTACGCCTGGACCACCAGCCAATAAAAGATTTGGGATATTACCATCAGCAACAAATTTTCGGAATGTTTCCTTCATTTGTTCTGGTAGGATTGTATCTGCGATTTGTTGTGGGCGGTATTTTTCTACCCATAACACTTCATTTGCTTTCGCATTTATCATAATTAATCACCATAAAACATAATATAAAAAATTGAGGGGCGGGGACTAGGCATAACCTTGGTCCCCTATTCTCGAGATAAGTTCGGTAATTTTTTTAAGAAATTACCTTGTCAGCCAATTCACCTTCAGCTGGCATTTGGACGTCAACGCCTTGTTCAGCAACAGAAGAATCCTGTTGTTGTTGTGGAGCGTTTTGTCTTAGATATGTTTCTACTTTATTTCGTAACATACCAACACCAGCAAGTTCTTGTCCTTGGAACCCGCCTCTTTGCGAACATACATCAATAATCTGTAATAGAGTACTGAGGTCACCGAGAGTAATACTCACCGGTTGTTCTTGTTGGCCATTTTGTTGGCCGAAGTTACCATTCACTGGTTCGTTCATATTATTCACCTTTATTATAAGTCGACTTTGAATCAATCGCCACATAGTATGTGACACCTTTTCCTTTGAATTCAGATATGCCTTTTGAGCATATTGTTACCTGATAGTCCAAAGGTAGTAGTTTAAGATTATCGGTTTTAATGATAACATTAAACTTATCGGCAGTCTCGCCAATTTCCACGCCAAAGTCATCTGCGTTTTCATTGGAACTGTCGATAGCTTTGAGATAACATTTGCCGCCTTCGCCTACAAAAGCCACCTCAGAGAATTGTAATACACCTGCCGCCTTAAGTACGGAAGATAAATCTCCCTCAGAAACATTTACAGTCACATCAGCCGAAGGAAGTGTTATTTCCTTTTCTGGTGGTGTGTGAATCATGGAAATGTCAGCGTAGACATATTTCGTGCGACGCTTACCTTCAGAGATTATAAAGTATTTATCTCCAAATTCAACGTTCGGTTCGTTATATAAAGACAAGATTGACAAGAATCTTGAAAGGTCATAAACACAAGCCTGTGATGGCATTGTATCTGGAACCTCTGCGATTGCAATCAGTGTCTTTTCTGGCGTAATAGTTTTAATTGTATTACCTGCGCTCAATAGAATACTCTTATTGATTGCTGTAAATGATTTTAAAACGTTCAGCGTTTCATTTGAAAATTTCATAATATATAGTCTCCAAGTTAATTTTCGTTTTCATGTGGTATTATATACCTATTTCGTTGCTTTGTCAATAGGTGAGTACGTTTTTCTACTACTATTTTTGTCAGCAGTTGCCGATACACCTAATTGACCAATTGAGCCCATATTACCTCTAAAGATATAAGAGCCTACATGGTTAATTTGCATCCATGGACACATCCAAACTTTTAAATCTGCCTTACGAGCCATTTGACAGAAGAAATAATCCTCTGAAAGATAGCGTTTAGATTCAGGGTCAATAACACAATCGAAATATGCGGTAATGTCCCTTTCACCATCAAAGTTGTTGGTGCGGATGTGATCGGGTTTGTATTTAAGTTCTGGATACGCATCGCGATATTTTTCCAGAGTATTTCTTGCAATAAGCATGAAACCTGTTCCAGCTTCTGACACTTCAACTGGTTCACCAAGTTTAAATGATTTGGTACCTTTAACAGGATTAAATACGAAGTCAGATGTATATTGTTCCAATTTAAATGGATTGTCTTCTGCAAGTCCTAGTTCAGCTGCCTTAGCAACTTTTTCCCAAGCAATTGTTTTCTTAGGATAAGGTCCAGTTACGACATCATATTCATCTGGGTTTTGGATATTTAATGCAAGTAGTGCCAATACATCTTTAGGATTAAAACCTATATCGGAATCAATGAACATCAAGTGAGTACAATCACTTCTCATAAATTCATCTACAATATAGTTCCTAGCTCTTTGTACTAGACTCTCATTAAATAAGAAATAATATTTGAGTGGGATTTGATGTTGTGCACAAAGCATACTCAAATCATTTGTTGATTTTGTATATAAACCACCACATTGACCACCATACATAGGTGTACCAATGAATAGTTTATATTTTCTTAATTCTTCGGTTGCTACTTCAATCTGCATAATATACTTTTTCCTTTAAGGAAGCCTAGGGGCAGCAGGAGTTTTAAAATGTTTGTTAAGCATTTCCAATTTGTCTTCGTATTCAGAGATCAGGGCCAATTCTTTTTCAATTGTTTCCATAATATCCGGATGTTCTGCCACACCGACATGAGAGTTCAATAGAACTTCCACATTAATTTTATGTTTTTCAATATGAGCTTTGAAATGTAGTTCCGAAGCTGTTAGTATTTTTTCTTTTAAATTTAGCATTATTTAGTTCCTATATTATAACACACTTTTGGTTATTTGTCAACACGATACGTGTCATTAAGTTGTATTGCCCTTTCCAATAACTCCAACATGGAATTATTTCTTGATTCCTCAACAAAGGCTTTTGTATCTTTTGGGAAGCAATTGCCACCAAAACCAAATTGACCATCTGGGCCTGGGACATTCATATGAGAAGGTCCGATTCTTGGTTCGTGAGCCAATATACCAATAAACTCTTCCCAAGGTGTGTTCATGGAATAGGTATTATATAATTGTCTTAGTTCATTAAAGAATACAACTTTCGTTGCCAACCAACTATTCATTGTATATTTGAGAAAACTTGCTGCTTTGATATCCAATTTAAATGAAGGAACAGGTTTTACAAGGCTGTGTTTTGTGTACATTTGTTCAACCTTAGTACATGCGTCCCAGTCACCCCCAAAAATTTGGAATGGTGGATTAATGAAATCATCATTAGCATTTGCTTCAGTTAGAAATTCTGGATTATATACGATTTGTAATTGAGTAAAAGTATTCACAAAGCCTTCCAAGACACTTGGTGCGACTGTTGATTTAACTACAACAACGCCCTCGTATTTTTCTTTATTAAGAGTTTTTAGTGTGTCTCTAATAAGGTCTGCGTTTACACTACCTACTGGGCCATCAGCTGTTGCTGTTTTCCTTGTTGGTGTCGGTAAACAAATAAACATTACATCAGGATTTAATTCTACCAAATCCATTGCAGTAAGTTCTGAAAATCGTGGGTCAACTACGAAAGTATCTACTGTATCAGTTTCAAATCCATTCGCTACTGCACCACCGACAAAACCTCTGCCGATAATTCCAAGTTTTAAGTTTAATCCTGGCATGGTAAGTTTCATCTGCCTTGGCGTTTTAAACGCTCTAATATTTGTTGCTTGTTCCATTTTGTCTCCATAATATAAAATTAATCAAGTTTCTCTGCACGTTCAATTGCCTGTAATCTTAACACATCAGCTAAAATATCCCAGGCACTGTCGTGTGCTTTAAAAGTTTTATCCCAAAGTTGTGTATCTTCAATAGGACAGAATCCATTTTTGCGAGGGAAATCCAATTTCGCATCAATCCAAGATCTTGTATCTCTAAGGGACCAATGTGGCAGATATTCCATCACTTGATTTTTCTTTCCAATTGCATCAAATAATCTCCATAGTATAATCGGATCGAAAGAATTACTTCTTGACCACCAGTTAGAGATTTTTCCGTGTGGGATTAGGTATGATATAAACTGTTCAGCAAATTGTTCTAAGCTGATATCTGTTGCTTTCGGTACGATATTCTTACGAACATCAGATGGTTGTGATTCCCAGAATGCAACAGTGCTTTTATCAATAGTAAAATTGTATAGAGAAACTTGTTCTCTAATATCGAATTTGTATTTTTGGACTGACTGAATGTCGCCGAAATTGTATGGTTTGTCGGAAGTAAATTTGTCCCAATCAAATACCAATGCTGACATGTCTATGACGACACAGTTATTGGTATCAATACCCATTGTTTCAAAGTCAATAATGCAGTGCTTCATAATATAAATTCCTCATTTGTTGTACCATTATACACTATTTTGTACATAATGTCAACCATTATCTATCAACTTATTTATATAAGTTTTTAGATTGTGTTTTGGAGACCAGCCTAGGTCCCGTGTTTTTTCTGTGATGACACTAGCAGACATACGATTGCCTTTTCTAGGTGGTAGTTGTTTGGTACGAGTGTTAAACATTCTAGCTACATCCGCTACAGTGTATTTTTCTGGATGGCCAATACCATATTCATCGCCCTGTCCCTTGTCACCTATCAGTACTAGAGCGTCTACAATATCATCTATATAAGTGAAATTTCTTTCCTGAGTACCAGGCATTACAATTGGTAGAGCCTTGCCATCAGATTTTAATTTTGCATATTTTGCAATAAGTGTCGCGTATGGTCCATCTTTTATTTCTCTGGGTCCATATACATTATAAAAGTATGTAATTGCATAATCAATACCAAACCACTCACCATATTGTTTTACCAATTCAGTATTACGAGCTTTGGACCAAGCATAAGGACTCATTACATAACCATCATCAGTGTCAGCAAATTTTGTACTGGAGCCTGAATAAACAAGTTTTGCACCCCATGCACGGACACATTCCAATACTCTTGTTGTGCCTTCGCAATTAAATTTATGAACCAATTCGATATCGTCAAATGATTGTTCGACACGAGAATATTCACCTAAATGATAAACTCTATCAATACCAGAGAATCTATCCGGCGTTAGATTTGTAGTACAATCCTCAACATATGCAACTCTCTCCACATGATTTTCTACTGAGCCAGTAAAATAATTATCATATGAAATTACATCATGGCCTTCGGATACAAGTCTTTCAGCAAGATGACTTCCTACAAAACCTGCACCACCTGTTATTAGAATTTTAGCCATGGATGGATGTTCTCCCTTCTGGAAATTCATCTGCCTCGAACTGTGGGTCTGGATATTGTTCATCCGTATTCCAGTTACGCATTAGTTGCATTCCATAATTATCTACTTTATTTACAATTGGTACATCTTTTTTCAAAATAAGAGGATTCTGTCTAGCAGGATATCCATCTTTATTCATAATCGCATTGAGATCTACATGGTGATGTACTCTGCCATATCTCTCAACTAGTGTTACACAATCAGGGTGCATTTCTTTTAACATTTTTGATTTGTTATATGCTGGATCATTTTCACCTTCACCAGAATAATCCTCATATACCTCAGTTGTGTTTCCACCTTTTACTGTTCCGGTTCTTAATTTGCCTTGAACAAATGCATACATTAATACTGTACACAAACCTTCTTTAAGGACACGAATACTTAGATCTACATCCTCGTTAAACTTGCCTCTCCATTTATGTGGGCAGTTATTATCAATTAAGATACACGACATCATTCTTGTATTTAGTATGAATGGCTGATATGGGCATGGGTCAACAACAAAGAATTTATATTGAAAAGATGCTAGTGCAACATTTTCATATCTGTCAACAAAATCCTCAGTAGCCCTAAAAATACCAGAGCCATTCTCTACACGATATCTTTTGTTTTTATGTAATCTTACGAACCCATCAATGTTATCGTCCATTAACCAATGTCTAGCATGACCATTAGCTTGGGAGTGTTCCCAACACCAGTTTCTGGCAGGGCCTGAGCCTTTACCATGGTTACTGAATGGTAATTCCAATACGGTACCTAAATCGCCTGCGGCACTTGTAGCTTTGACATAAACATCATATTCTTGTGGTTCAACCGCGATGTAATATGGTATGCCCATTTTCTCCAATGTCTTTGCAGTATGTCTTGTATCTGCTCTACCTTTACTAATAATATAGATAGGATATTTTGGATTAAAATGATCTGTGTCAGTTTCGACATATCTGTTTGTCATATTTTCTTCTCTGCCTCTAGCAGGATAATAGACAACGTTTGTTTTCTTTGTTAGATTATATTCCATTTTATCACTGAAATGATTCCTATCTTCTTCTGATTTGAATTTAACAGCGATTTGTTTGAATACATCTTTTTTCTTTGCTTGAAAGGTTGGCATACCAGCTGCATACCATTGTACGTACTGATTACGCCATTCCTTTTGAAGTTGTTCTTGAGTTTTTACTGGTGTATACATTATAATAGGTCCAATAGGCCATTCTCTTCACGGCCAGCTTTATAAACTACATCCTTAAGTTTCGGCATTGGTTTTTCATCAATCGCCAACATAAAGTTAATATAGTCCTGTTCAGTTTCAAAGTTTACAAAAAGTGTCTGCCAATCCTCTGGGAACTCAGCATCAACTTTTTTCCTATTTACTTGTGGTTTATATTCCTCTGCTTCCTCACCTAGGAATCCACCTAATGTGTCAGTAATATTCTCATCAGAAACATATCCAACCAAATCGTCATATTCGGCTGCTGTATCCTTTGTGTATTCTTTTAAAATTTTATCATTCATAATTTAATTTACCTCATTTGAAATATATTTAGTAACTTTACGCAACTTTTTTGAGTCTCCATTTTGGAAAAGTTTTTGCCTTACATCTGTAAGACACACCTTCCTTACTCATTTTATATTTCTCTGCGACCTTAGAAGGAGAAGTATATGTTACGCCCTCTATTATATAGTCAAATTTTCTAGCTGGGGTTGCGACCCAAGGAACTAGTTTAATACCTGCTGCCTTATATGCATCTCTCCAAAATAGAGTATCATATTTTTTCAATGTAATATTCTCTTCTGAAGTAGTATAATGGCCTCTCATTCTAGACATTAAGAGTCTTTTAATGAAATCATCACTCTTGCCCCTCTCAAACGCACTAAGGATATCTTGTACAGATTTTGTTCTACTGAAATAGTGTTCATAACATGGTCTGTATTTAGTATCCTTTGCCCTTTCAGCCATTGCCTTTTCAGAGATAAATCTCACTGGCATTCGTCCAGCTGCAAACAAGGAATTTGTTAGAGCTGAATTAGCCATTTTATGGCATTTTTTATAAGCTTTTGGTTGACCTAGAATTAGTTTAAAGAGGCTGAAAACCTCTTCTTGATTCTGTGTAAGTGTGTGTTTTGACATAGTTTGCATCCTTGTGTTAGCCATAATATAAGTACATTATAACACAATTACTCTTTATTGTCAACCCCTATTTTGGCCCACCGTTGTGACCAATCATAGATGATTTTAAGTTTTGCTTTTCTCTCCAAGCTAGGAAATGAATTGCAACTTCTCTTGTTGTGTGAGTTAGAGTACTCACAGGACTTCTTTTAGATTTTTTCATTAATCTTCAACCTCAGTTAGTGCTTTAAGTTCAGTATACCCACCAACCTTATTATCATCGACAATAATTTGAGGGAAAGTTCTTGCTGTTGGGAATTCTGCTTTGAATTCGTCAAACGTGTAATCCTCATCTAATTGAAGATAAGTATAATCGAGTCCTTTTTGTTCACATAGACTTTTTGCTTGAACACAATAGCCACATGATGTTTTGCCATAAATTGTAACTGACATTATACTAGTGCCAATCCACCAGAACCAGGCATTGCGATTCCAGTTGTTGCCTCAATTACTTGCTTTTTCAATTCGTCCATTGGCTCTGCGCAGAACATAACTGAGTTTTCATTTACTACAATTGGTTCCCTTTTAGCATAAGGAACGAAAGGAACCATTCCAATCTTACCTTCGCCTGCTGGGACTAAAAGAATACCATCCGTCAAGGTATAGAATCCTTTATCATATTTTACTTTTGCCACAACTTCTTCACCAGTTGTAAGCCTTACGATTTGTACATCACTCATATTTTTCTCCTAATGTGTGTATATTATAACACGTTTATTTGTATTTGTCAACTACTTTTTAAAGTTTTTTCAACATCGAATCCCGGTGGGATCTTTGGTTCGATTTCCCAGGTAATTTCTCTATTATATGCAGGGTAGTGTGACTCGTTAAAGTAATCCTCCATACAAATAAGCTCACCTGGATGCTTTTTCATTGTTTCGGCCATATTTTCATAATTTTTTATGAGACCTTCAGTAAGTGGACCGGACCTTAAATGGTAATTTTTCTCCCAGTCACTTTGTATATCAACATGATGTTTTACTGTTTCACCAATGCCGTTTTTCGCCAAATGTAGTTGTTTCATTTTCTCAACACCTACAGCATTCTTATATGATACAAACCCAGTTCCACCAAAATCTCCTATCTGTCTTACAGCAATCCAACTCTTTACTTGAGCTAGAAAATCCCTGCGATAGAGGTAATAGATTTTATCCACTTTATTTAGTATTCGGTCCATGGCTTCATCGGACGAGACTTGATTGGGCATTACCTTAAAGACACAAGCATGGCCAGCCTCTAGCTGTTGGAGGAAAAATTCCTCACTATGTAACCATTGCTTTTCTTCGTCGGGCAAATGTTTATAGTTTAACTGAATTTGGTATTTTGCTTTGGCACGACCTAGTGGTTCTGGTCTATTATGTGCAAACAATTCAGCCTTATATGGAAGCTTATATTCCTCTGCTTTTAAGAGTGTGAAAGATGTACTACCAGTTCTAAAATTTGTTATAATAGCTACTTGGTTAATCATTATGTAAAGAAATCCTCAATCGTATCTACTTTTTCTGACGACCAACCTAAGGAATCAAGTATGCCTTGGATTGGGGTAAGAAACACTTTACTGAATTGTGTGTCATAGTCAATATATTTAGTAAGTTCCATTTCCTCTGGTAATACGCCAGGGAAACTGATAACATTTTGTTGTATCGGATTAGGCACTTTCATATAGACGAGCTTGACCTTATCACCAGATTGTATTGATGGATATCGTTTGGACAATTTGTTTTGAGCCAAATGATGATTATAAACAATAGAACCTCGGACGTGTATAGGGCAACCTTTTCTGAACAATGTCACTGGGTGTTTGTATTTTTCAATGTCATCAGTGCCAGATGTTTTAGCAATTGCCTCTACTGGTAATGATTTGAATTCGTCTCTGAAGTCCTTAATATAGATCTGAACATCGGATTCGGTACCATTCATGATTACACTAAACACGGACCTCATTTTTTCTCTGCAGACCTCTGGCGTTGATGAACGAACACTTTCCAAACCAGTCACACTGATTTTTGGTTTTTCGTAATGAACACCTTCTGAGTTGAGCACGTTGAGAATATATCTCTTTTTGGCCACAAAGATTGCTCTGTCGGTAATCTTTTCACGTTTCATGACCATCGCATTACGATATGCACCCATCTGTCGTTGGAGTTCCAAATAGCCATTTTCAATCACTTGTTCGATTTTGGTAGAACAAATTTTATCCAGGAACTCTTCGCCTTGTTTCTTGTCAATGTCTTTTGTACCAAACACTTCTTGAATGAGGTCACCAAAGTTGACATAAATTGAGTCTGTGTCAATGTATATAATATAGTCTTTGTCTTTTGTACCTAGGACCTTATTCATATAATTGTTAACAGATTTCTGAGCGTATCGGATTGCCAATTGACCAGATGTAGTAATAGCCTCTGCCATTTCTGAAATATAATAGAGGAAATATTTGTTTGCCGTTGCACCGTATAGGCTGTTCATGGCAATTTTAATAGACATCTGAGAGTTATGTAATTGGTTAACCTCTCGTTTGAGCCTTTTAATTTCTCTTGCATCAGTCTCAACTTCGAGCTGTTGTTCGACTGCAATCATTTGCTTTTTAATTACAGAACGATTGTTATAGTATTCGTCAATAATTTCCGGAATGATACCAACCTTTTTATTATTAAAGCATACACCATTTGCAGCAACTGAAACTGATGGGTCATCATTTACATAATCATCTGTCAGAACCATATCCTGAGTTACATATTCACGTCTGTCGTCAATCCAAGTTTCTGGTGACATATTAAATTGTAACATTAAATGTGGATATAGAGAGTTCAAGTCAAAAGAAACTACCCAAGGATGCATGCCTTGTTCTGGATCTTTAACATAACCACCGACCAACGCGCCGAGGTTAGCACCAGGACCACCTTTAATCGGAGGAACAATTTTATCTGCAATCAGTCTACGATATATTGTAGATTCCCAAATGCCTACAGTTCCGAATGCGTCTTTATAATCAACACCGCCACCATAAGCAACAGTCATTACCAATTGTAATAAACTTGTTTCGTCCTCGAGTTCCTCAATCAGCTGAGTGTCACGAAGGTTATAATCTAGATAGAGTTGTGGATTCTGCTCATAAAGTTCGGTCAGTCCACCATAATCAGAATAGTCTAATTTCTTTTTGCCAAGAACTGAATAGCCAATATGGTCGAGTTTATATGATTCTTGTGGACCATATTTGTAACCAAACTTTTTGAATGCGTCCATGTAATCGACAATGGTCATACCAGAGATACGCCATGTTGATTGGACCTTATTAAAGATTTCTGTTGACCTTTGTTTAATATGTTTCCAAGGTGATAATTGTTTTGCAACATCCTCACCAAGGAGACGAATAATACGGGTCACGATATATTGAATGTCAAAGTATTCGACGTTCCAACCAGTTACAATATCTGGGTAATCAGAGGACCATAGTTTTACAAAGTATCTAAGCAGAGCCTCTTCAGAATCAAATTTGATAAAGTCAATATTGTCCTGGTCGATACCAGTAGCTGTTTGGGTTTTATCATAATCCTTACGACCAAGCAATGTATATTTTGAACTACGTGAGCTGTGATATGCAATGGATGTAATCTCTTTGTCAGCCTGTTCGATATCTGCATAACCGTCACTGATATCAACCTCAATATCAAACGAGGCAATGTTGATCTGATTAATGTCAAATTCAATCTTGCCTGGATATTTTTCTTGTATGAACTGAGTAGTATAATTGGTATTGCCAAAGATTTTCATGTTTGGAATACCTTTGTACTCTTCGATGAAATCCTTAGCCTCACGCATGTCACCAAATTTATGAGGAGAGAGTTTATATTGACCAGTTAAGGACGTATAACCTTCTGCACCAGATTTGGGTGTGTGAACATATAATGTGGGTCTGAATGGAACTTTGTAAGAAAAGCGTTTGCCATTCTCATAGCCGCGCCATAAGATATTGTTGCCGAACCTTTCGACTGAAGTATAGAACGATGTCATAGATAGTGTCTCATAATGTAGGTACCATTATAACATACCTGGAGCGATATGTCAACCGATAATTTCGGAGAAGTTTTTAACCTTGCCGAACGTGATGCTTCCATCAAATTTTTCTGCAAATTGGTCTCCTCTGTGACTGATAACAAAGATATTATCATCAGAGTTAAGTCCGTGTAGTGTTTCAATAAGGCTCTCAATACCAACACTGTCCAATGCACCATCGAGAGTCTCATCTAGAATCAATAGGTTGGTTGAAACAGAGTTTCTGAGTTTGGCAACTGAACGCCATGCCAACATAATTGAAAGTGTAATCCTGAGTTTTTCACCTTCACTGAATGAGGCATATGTAAAGTTATCTCTAAACCTTGAACGAATAACCTCATTAAACTCTTCATCAAGATGAAAGTCAACAAATAGGTCAAATGCAGCAAGATACTTGTTAATAAGTTTATTCATCACTGGGATATATTGGCTGATAATTCTAGCCTTAATTCCACCATCCTTAAGAATTGTATGTACAACACTTAATATTTCATGTTCCTCTACTAAGGATTTATGCATGTCATTTTGTTTTGTTAGATCTTCTTGTAAACTCTCAAGTTTAGATGTATCCACTTCTTCGACTTCACGTTGAGCATCCTCAAGTTCCTTTTTATAAGAAACAAGGGCGTTCTTTGACATTTTGATTTCAGCTCTGATTTCTGATATTTTAAAGTTTACACCTTGAATCTGGTCCTCAACCTTTGAAATAGAAACAAGTCGGTCTTGATGAGTTTTAATTGTTTCTGCTACATCAACTAAACCTTTTTCAATGCCAGCCTTCAGTTCATTCTTTTCATTAATCTGGTCTGATTTAAAATCGTGAGCGATGCCTTGTTTACATGTTGGACAATCATCATTGTGTTCATAAAAGGATAGTTCCTTCTCAAATTGTACTCGACTTCTTTCAAGTTCGGCTCTCTGTTGAGTTGCATCAGCAAACTTTTCCTTCTCATCAGCCTTATCAGATATATCATCATAGAGTACTTTCATAATCTCATCTTGAGTATCAATGGTACTATTCTTAGCCTCAATGTCGTCAATGTATTCACCCATTTTAGACCGGATTTGGTCTACCTGAGTCTCTTTAATCTTACGAATCTCATTATTGTTTTCCTCAGCAGAGTCTATTTTAGTTTCCACCAATTCAATATTGTATTTCGTATCATTAATTGCAGCTTTGTTTTCATTGATTTTATCTTTGGCCAATAGATTCATCACACTGAATACTTGAATGTCTAATAGGTCCTCAATGATTTCTCTTCGCTGACCAACTCTCAATTCCATAAATGGGACATAGGTAGCTGAACCTAATACTACAATCTGATTAAAAGATTTATAATTAATGCCGAGTATATTTTCTTCCAAGTGTTGTTGATAATCCTTTTTGGCAGCATTCTGATTAAGCATCTCACCATCTTTATAGATTTCAAACACATTAGGTTTCATGCATCTACGAATAAGATAATTATTACCACCAGCTGCAAAATAAAGTTCGACTTCGAGTCCCTTTTTATTAATACTGTTTAAGAGTTGACTCTTACTAATATTACGGAAAGGCTTTCCATATAAACCAAATGTCATTGCATCTAGTAGAGTACTTTTACCAGAACCATTTGACCCACTGACCAACGTAGTCGCGTATGAATCAAAATCAATGGTGGTAAAGGTATTACCCGTTGATAATATGTTTTTATATTTTATTTTCTTAAAATGGATTCTCATTATAAACTAAGTGCCTCACTGTAAAGTTCGTTAACGACACTTTTGACTCGTTCCTTGTCTGCTGTTGTTTCAATAGATTCTATATAATCACTTAGAAGCTCTGATGTGTCTTTTGTTTCGTCTAGTATTTCTTCGTCACCATAATCTGCTAGGTTAAGATTGTCTTCGATTGCTTTTACATCTACTGCTCCACATTCTGACATTCTATTCATAAACAAATCATAGAGATATGCATTGGTTCTGTTTTTAATTATAATTTTAACATAGGTATCTTTGTATTTGTCGGTGTCAAAATTTGCGACATCATCTACTGTCCACGTTTCATCATCATAATTGATTTTAAAGAACACTCTGTTGGGGTTGAGTATCTTTTCCATCTCTCGTGTTTCTGTATCGAATACATGGAAACCTCTCTTGCCTTTATAATCACCCCACATCATCTCATACGGCGCACCAAGGTATTCTAAATTTTTATATCTTGATGGGTGGTGGAAATGCCCTGAATAGACATCTTGGAATTGTTTAAATACACCTAGCTCTAAGCCGTGCGCACATAATTGGCCTCTCATCATTTCAAAGCCTCTCATTTCCAAATGACCCATTACAACATTGGCATCACTATTCTTTATAAACTCTAAATTGTGTTCAGCATTTTCTCTACTAATCCAAGGAAGCATAAGGAACTTTGTTCCACCAATTTCTAAATGCTCACCATGATCTTGATATAATTTAAAGTTAGGATATTCTTTTAATAGTAAATTCATACTATTCACTTCGTTTGTATTGCTGTAATATGTATCATGGTTTCCAATTAATGCATGGAACTCTATATTACGTTCGGCCAAACCATCAAACAATGCTGTCTTCGCATGTTGTAAGCTTACATAGTTGATATACTTTCTGCGATCAAAGGTATCACCCAGATCGAATACTGTTGTAATATTGTGTTTATCCAAATATGGAAAGAATACTTCGTGAAAAAACTTTCTTTGAACTTCGTGAAATACACGGCTATCTCCTCTTGCACCAAAATGAATGTCGGTGACTATTGCAATTTTCATATTACTCCTGGATATTGTCTGCAGCTGCTACCTCTGTTTGCAGTTGCTTGGCCTCGGCGGCACTCATAAGTTTTAAATAGTTCATCACACTTGCGCGTTGTTTTACTACTTTGGATTTTTTCTTGTTGGCTCTTTCCCATTTTAAACGAGACACTTTATCTTTATATACTATACCATGTAAATGGTCAAATTCATGTAGGAAACATCTTGCGCCATAACCGGCTATTAGACCTGTCTGTCTTTCCAGTTTTTCATTATACCAAACTGCTTTAACATCTTTAGGGCGGGATAATTTCACAAACATATCTGGGAAACTCAAACAGCCTTCAACATCAAGTTCTGTCTCGTCTGATACGTCAACAATCTCTGGGTTAATCACCATTATTGCAGCGTCTTCTTTTTCTCCCATAACAAATAGTTTATAGTCTAAACCTACTTGAGGTGCTGATAGTCCAAGACCATTTTTCTCAAGCATCAGCTTTACCATTTGTTCCTTAAGTTCTACGGGATCAAAACCTGGTTCTTCCAAATTCACATCAGACACTTCCCTTGAAAGGATAGGATCTGGATAATATACTAAGTTCATAATTTACCTTCTTCTCTCATTTGTGCTCGAATTTTTGTTGCAGATATCTCGTGAATATCTTTACCAAGATCATGTTCTGTAAATGTGTAACCTACTCCACGACCAAAGCTAATGTCAACAATATTTGGTACTTCCAAAATCAGATACTCACGGCCATTTTCATAACCATGTTCTCTTAATCCATTTTCGATACCTTCAATGGTTTGTATCATGCCAAACGGGTTATCATCTTGTACTGCTGTACGACCTGCTCCTGCATCACCATCAAAATTATATACGTCTCTTACCATTATAACAACTTGCCCGGTCAATGTCAAACACTTTTTAAAAAGATTTGTGTGTCCATCATGCCAAGGCTGCCATCTGCCCAACATTTGCACAGTGGGCTTTTTATAATCAAATGCATCATCTATTCCGAACATTTTATTTTACTCCATATTTTATAAATTTATACCATAGTCTTTCGTGACCATAATACAGTCCAAATTTTATTGCCAAATCAGCTAGAAATACTGCACCAATTGCCTTAGGTGGCAATCCAAAGTACCAAGCAATACAAACTGTAGTTATACTTGCAATGATACGCCAAGTGACTGCTTTAGCCAAATGTCTCTTCGCACTTACTTCTTCAGCCATTCTGTGTATGCTTTATTAATTACTGGTTCTAATTCCAGATGTGTGCTTGGGTACCAATCGGTAACATGATAATCACAGTGGCGAGGTTTTTGGAAGATCTTATTTGTATCTTCGAATCTACCTTCCTGAATAGTATCCATCCAAATAGTATAATCTGGATCGAAAGCATTTCTTGCCTCTACAAAAGGACAGACGAAATCTGTAATTGCAATTTTACCAGACATTGATACACCATCTGATAAGAGTCTCATTCTCATTGCCTGGCGCATTCGGCCTTCATCACTGAAGTCCCAATCATCATATTTTTCTCTAACAGCGTCGGCGTTTATCCAAACACCTTCAACAGCTTCTGCCAAAGGTTCTGCTAGAGTACTCTTCCCTGAGCCGGGAAGGCCAAAAACTAATATTTTCATTTTGCTTCCTTAGCTTCCTTTTCCTTAAGTTCTTTGTTTGCTTTTGACTCATCTTTTTTCTTTTGATGTTTGTCTTCGAAGTCTTTTACGAATTCGTTGATATAGTCTGGAAGTTCGTTCTGAGGAACATTATCACCAGCACTATTGAGAATCATGTTCTCGTGATTCATTTGTTGTGAGGCCTTAAATTTAATGTACATCTGCTTTTTCTCTTTAGCGATGCGTCTTAAAAATGCGAACCAAATGATTTGTGTGAAATATGCAAAGGGGTTTTGTGATTTGTCTGGATTAAAGTTATGAATATACTGTAAACAGTTTTCAATACCATCAGAGATCATTTCCTCTTTATATGTGTATCCAGAAAAGTTTGGTTTTGTTGCGAGTCTTGTTGCAATTAACAAGATGCATTTTCCAATATAGTCTGGGACGATGGGGTTGCGTTCGCCTGATTCCTCAGCCTCGGCCACCAATTTTTTGTAATCAATTAGAGCTTGTAGTAGATCTTTATTGTTTACATAGTTCTTTTTTCTTGCCATTTTGGCTCTCCTAGTAAACTATCATAATTTAGTAATAGTGTGTATTATAATACAATTTTTAACCATTGTCAACCGTTTAGTTGATAAAATTAAAAAGTTTTCAGTTTTTTGAAAATAAGTGTTGACATTTGCTTAGATCATGTTATAATAAGCTTATCGGCTTTAAGTTATACCTATAAAGGATTGATGTCAATAGTGTAGATTTTGAATGAGAATTGTTCAGTACTATAAATCTCTATTCTCTTCTTAAAATGTTTCAGCGTGTAATTTTCAAAACTTCCGATTGATAAATCATCAGTAATATCATATAACACGGCTTGCTCGGAATCTTTAGCCTTCCTTAATGTCCTTCCTATACTTTGTAACACTTTAATTTCCGATTTGGAACCAGAAGCAAAGATTACATTGTCCAATCTTTTTAAGTTGACACCAGTACTAAATACTCCATAGGAAGCTAATATATCATGTTTCTTCTCTGGGTCATTCTCTACCAAATGTCGGATCCTTTCACGTTCCTCTCCAGATGTTCCACCATAGATAAAATGCAACTCTCTTCCTTCTTTGCGCAGCAAAGGTTCTAAGACTTTACCATGTTTTTCTACCAAATCAAATAACACAAGATTATTCTGGTCCTTGAGCGACCAAAGAAGATTCTTTATAAAGTTATTACGCTTTGAATGGTTGGTGATATATTCACGTTCAGCTGGCCATTTCTTTAATTTGTCTAATCTGCCCATTGCATCTTTAAATGCCTTACGAGCATCATTGTCGTGGGATAGAACAATTGCTTTCACTTTAAAATTAGCAACAGTTCCTTCATCCATTAATTTCTTTGTTGTCACAAGCTTTTTCACTTTACCAAAACAACCTTCCAAAACTAATCTGTGTGTTTTACTCTCAGCTGATTTTAATGTTCCAGTGAAGCCATGTCTATAGTCACAATCAGTTAATTTATGCATAATTGATGTGAGAGATTTCGCCTGGAATAGATGAGCTTCATCTCCCATTACAACTCTAAATTGAGCGAACCAACTTTTTGGTTGTTTTACTAATGATTGCCATGTAGAAATAACAATAGGTGCAGCTGTGTTTTTATCTACACCGCCTTGTATTTTGTATATAATAGACTCATCGCAACCATAATCTACAAAATCACCAGCCATCTGATGAACCAAACCAATCGTAGGTACAATAATAAGAGTACGATGTCCGAATGTTTGGAAATAGTGTTGCTGTAGTAAATAGATAATTAAACTTTTACCAGATGATGTTGGGCTGAGTGATAATGAACGCCTTTTAGCAATAGCGTTTTCTACATATTCAATCTGATAATCACGAGGAATGAATTTACAATTAATTTCTTTTGCAAGGTCAGTTACATAATTGGATTCAACTGGTTCATCTTTCCATTTGTCTGGTATATTACACTGATAGCCTCTATCGTGACAAAATTTCTGTAAGTGTGGTAACAGACCAACATATAAAACTGGTTTAAAAGGACTAAACATTCTAATAATGCCATCCCATACTCGCGCCTTGAATCTGGGATTAAATTGATATCCCTCTGGTCTGAAACTGAAATGGTCTGCAAGTTCTGTTTTTACACTAGCCTCAGCAATGACGCGCATATAAACTGCATCAATTTCTTCAACTGTAATTATATCACTCATAGTTTAATTGCCAATAACAAAAGAATTGATATTAATAGCACATTCGTCATAAAAATACCAATTGCTAATATTGTATGATACCAAATCCATCTTGTTTTGTATGCGTTTTCAATCGTAACTTCGTTTGGGTCTGTATCGTCAGCCATTACATCAACCTTAATACGATTATCTTTAATTTTGAGCTCTTCCTCAACTTCTTTAAATTGGAGGTCTGCTTCTCTTCTGAAACCCCACTCTAAAAATTTATCCCACCACATTAATAATCTCCTGCCTGGAACTTTAATATGTCAATCATATTTTTAACGACAAAGTTCCTACTGTGTATTGTTTTTATTATATCCTCTAAATAATTTGCATTCGCTGTATGATAATCTATAGTCAAGCTAAGTTTAATAACGTCTTTGTCTGCTTGGATATACTTGTCTAAATCATTACGTAATACTTTTAATTGGAAAGGTTTCCACCCATGTTCCTTTAGAGTCTGTTCGTCCATGGAACCATCATAATAATGACGCTTTTCCATTTCAAGTTCTTTATATTCTGCTTTAAGTTTTTTAACGCGAAGGACCTCTCTGAAATAGAGGTTGTAGTATTTACTGTGAAGTTGTGGGATTCTTTTGCTTTCACCAACTAAATTGGTTTCGTCAATCGGCGAGTCGCCTGCCCACATTTTTGATATATCATCTGTATTCATTATATAGAGTCCTGTTGTACTATTTTAGTACCATTATATCACGAAAGGATTATAATGTCAACCGTTTAAATGGTTTCAAATATAAAAGATTCGTATCTCATTGTCACGTCACAAGTTGCATAAGCAATATCTTGTGTATTCACATTCAGCTCAATACCACCTATTGATACTGGGAATGCTTCTTTAAAAGTAAATTTAATGTTTGGATTTTTATGACTGTTTGTTATGACGACACTGATATCAGAAGCCAGTGTTGCATTGTTTTTATCATAATCAGCATATTGTTTTGTTGATTCTGGAGCACCAAGTCCTTCCATCCATCTTAAAACTTCTTTATAGTTATTCATTTGCTCATCAACAATAAATTGAATCGTCAAGTCATCATAATTAAGTTGGTCCTGAGGTTGATACATTGTTCTCAGTGGAGTCGCCATTGCGATTGGATTACCACTCACACCTGGTATTGAAACACCTTGTGCAAAAAATTCAACATTCGGCATCCTATCAATGCTGATAGTAAATGAGGCTGGTGAAAGATAATTATTGATAATTTCGGGCATAACAAATCCTATAAATAAGTATATATTGCTTTATACTATTTATCCAATTTGAGGAATTAAACTATGAGAATCAAAGCCCTTTCATATGAGATGGACACCGACGGTCTTCCCATCAACGAGATTGCAAAACTTCACGAAACCTTTTTCACAACTAAAAAATATGACTGGTGGTACGAAGTACTTCCAGGAGACACCGTTATTGATATTGGCGCAGGGAATGGTATGTTTACAGCCAAGGCATTAGATGCTGGTGCAGATAAAGTCATTATGGTCGAACCCAATAAAAGATTATTAAAGACCGCTATTAAAAATGTTGCTGAATATTATATGGACACTGATAAACCAAAAGTCCATGCAGTGCATGCAGCAATCGGTAAGACTGATATTGATAGAGGAAATATTTACCAATTTCCAGAATATAAGGACGAGGAAGAAGAATGTAAGCTAATGTCATTCAGAGAACTGATTGACAAGTATGATTTAGATCATATTGATTTTTTAAAGATTGATGCTGAGGGAGCTGAATTGAATTTTCTTTTGGACCATACAGATTATATTTCGGCCCACGTTCGTCACATGGCAATAAATGTACATATAGATGCTCAATATGGCGCAGCCGAAAAGTTTCATAAGTTTAGACATAAGATTTTAAAGCCATTCCATGATACAAATCGTTTAAGATTTATGGATGAGTCATTAAGAGAAAAAATGCTTGACAATGACCACATGCGTTTGTTGCCGAAAGAGTTTATGGCTTATATTACAAATTGGTAGTATGACACTTTATGACACTTTTAAACTTTTAAAGGTGCCATAAAGCTGTATGACATTTTTGTATGACACTTCTACCTTAAAGTCTTTTGTCCGTCTCTTGGCTTACCAGTTCTAGCCATTTCTGATTGATAACCATTAATAAGTCTATCTATTTTATAGCCTTCAATCCAAGGACTTCTTCTGATAGCTCGTTTTACAGCTTGTAATTCAAGTTTTCTTTCAGGGTTCATAGGACCTTTCATTTCCCTATGTACGATTTCAAACAACTGATAAAGTTTATTTTCTGAAAGACCTTTTAATAGGTCAGTCGCCTCTTTATCAAAGTTTCTATTCCCTGTATATTTTACATCCGATTTCATATTCATACTCCAGTTATTCCTGTTACTAAATTCATTGCGACTGCTGTTCCCGAGATGGAGGACCCAATCATAATAGCCCTATCACTCCAAACCATACCGACATATACCCAACATATTGTAGAGAGCAAATAAGATAAGTTCCCCTCCTGTGAATAGCCAGCACTAATAAGGAAAACACCACTTACAGCCAACATTGTGGCTACCCATTTAACATACCAATCCAGTGTCCCAGTAGGTGTGGTGGGGGTGAGTTCTTCATTCTCTTGTTGTAATTCTGCAAGTTCTTGTTTTAATCTTTTTCGTTCATCAGATAGGTCCTTCGCTAATCTTCTAGCTCTACTTTCGGACTCTGTGACTTTATACTCTTCTTTATTCATAAGGTTTCAAGATCGGTTTTAAATTGGTTAATAGGTGTTGTCTTTTTCCAAAAGTTTAAGGTTCGTTTAGACTCTGCAATTTGTTTCTTAAGTTTTACAATTTCTTCTTTTGTAAGGTTTAAGATACTTAATGCGAGCAATCGGTTTGTGTCACCTCCAGTGCCCGATGTCTCTTCCATTATCTGTTTAATGACCTGCGTTTTAGTATTATCCTTAAACACAATACGACCATCAACATTTGCCTGAACAAATTCCATTTTGACATTAAGCCAACGAACCTCTTCCTCATACTCTGCTTTCCTAGCATCGATTCTTTGTTTTAATATACCTAATCGGTAATCACAAAAATCTTTAATCAGCTGTCTAGCATCATCATATTCACGAAGTTTTCCTTCGTAATCAATTACAGTAAGGTTTTGTGCAAATGGTTTGGACAATTTAAACTTACTGATTATTTTAGACCGAGTCCATTTTGCAGAGATGTTCTGCTTTAATTTCACCTCGAACTTAAATCCTTGTTTATCACAGAGATCATCATATGAGACAATGTCACCTTCGTCTTCCAAATGGTCCAGTACCTTAACATATGATTCTCTATCGAATCCGTATGGCACTTCTGAAATGAGCAGTTGCGTTTTTGAGCGTTTGCTGTAAGTACCATACGAGATATACTTTTTAGGATCTTCCTTGTTCTGTTCTATTGTTCCACTAAACTCTGGGAATTTGAGATTAATGGGTTGTTTAATTTCTTTTGTTTCCAAATATTCAACACAAGCCTCAGTAACACTGGCAGGACAATGAGGGAGAATATTAGTAGCAAAACCTGTCGCGATACCTTTCGTTCCATTAATAAGGACCAAAGGAATGGCTGGCAGATAAAATGCTGGTGGTTCATGTTCAGGGTCATCATGAACTGGTGATAAATCCAAATCTTTTACATATTTGCCAAAGTTATCATGGAGACGTGTATAGACATACCTTGCCGCCCCAGCTTCCTGGACCAGTCGAGTACCGAATGAACCTCGGCCTTCAACTAAACATATATTATTATTCCATGTCGCTGCCATTAACTGACCTGCACCAGCTGCCGAAGCCTCTCCATGGTTATAACCATAATCGGAAATGATACCAGACACAGCCGATACCTTTTTAAAATCTTTCTTTGAGTTAATTAATGAGGAATAGAGATAGAATCTTTGGACTGGTTTCAGACCATCAATCATATTTGGTATCGCTCGAGATTCAACTGTGTACATCGCGAATGATTTCCATTCATTTAATGCAACCTTTGAAATCGGATAGGCCGTACCTAATTTATTCTCACTTGTAAACATAGTTAAATCACTCATTTAAACATAAACTCCTTTCGTAGACTTGAATCTTTACCAAACATCATTTGAAACATATCAGCATCATCTAAAGTGACGACATCATATTTCGGTTGATTAATAATAGTACTATACTCATCTTCTGTCAATGAACCTAGTCCTTTAATGTATCTGTGTTTGTAATTCTTTTCTTTGTCTTTAAATGTAATGGCATCCTCGTAGGTATAAAACCAGTTGATGTCGTCGCCCTTTGAACTAATCATAATTGGAGTTCTTGTAATCATCACTCTCTGTTCAGTTAAAAGTCGAGGCCAAAATTTATAAAAGAATGCAATAAGCAATGGACTTATGTGACCGATACCATCATGGTCAGCGTCTGTAAGCGTTGCAACATATTGATATGTCATATCATCAACCGAATCAGGATTGTTAATGTCAAGTCCTAATACAGCTACCAATTCACTTAATTCTTTATTCTTTAATACATCAGCAGGTTTCATATCCCAGGTATTCATAATCACACCACGTAAAGGAAATGCACCAATCTTGTTTGGGTCTCTTACCTTTAATAGGAAACCCATTGCAGAATCACCTTCCACAATTTTGAGTGTTGCGTCATCTTTATTAGCTGCGATGTGTTTTGCAACCTTCACTTTTCTTAATTTTTTCTGAGCCAATGTAGCTGCACGTTTATCAGCAGCAAGTTTCTTGGCCAATTGAGCCTCTATAATAGGGTCAATGATTTCTTCTGTGTTTAAAATCTTTCTAGCAAGAGACTGGAAATCTTTAATCTCTGACGCTTCCACATGTTCTTTAATATTAGACATTGGATTGGTCAGACGTTCCTTTGTTTGAGAATCAAATTTAGGATTCACAAAGTTACGTGCAAACATTACAAAGGTCAGCCCACCTTTAATAGTGGCTTTCACAACTTCGATTTTGTGTTTGCGTTTAATCATTACAGCCAGTTCTTCAGCGATACCATTTGTAATATAATCTACGTAGTTACCACCTTGTCTTGTATTCACACCATTTATAAAACTGTTGGATCGAAATCCGTCCTCAGATGTGGCAAAGAACATTGAAAGGTTTTCACTCTTCTCTATAATAGTAGTTTCATTAAATAAAGCAGCATATTTTTTAAGGTCAGTAACCTGTATGCGACGCTTGTTAAAATGAAACTTAATTTCAGGGAATGCCATTTGGAGAGAGATTAATCTATCCTCTATTAATGACACAGTATCTAATTCAGATAAAGTATTGACCTCAAATAGTCCAAAGTCTGGTATAAATGAAACCTCAGTTCCGGACCCAGCCTTCGCACCCTTCTTTATATTAAGAGTATCAGCTCCATTTTTACAATGAACTTCGATTGACTTTCCATTGGACCATGTACGACCTATAAATTTCTCTGAAAGGAAATTGGTTGCGGCCGAACCGACACCGTTGGTACCGATTGTCACTCTTTCGTCATCAAATGAAGTACCCGCATTGACTTTGGTCCATGCAGCTACTGGTCTTAATATTTCTTCTTTTGAAGCTTCGTCATATATCTTATCTTGTGGTATACCTCGACCATTATCGGTCACAGTAATTTTATCACCATCAATAGATACATTTATTTTATTAGAGTACTTAAAGTTTGTGCGGATTGCTTCATCAATCGCATTGTCAAGTATTTCGTCCACCATTTTAGATAAGGCAGGGACGTATTGTGCCTTCTTCCAGTCACCAAGTACAAAACGCTCAATGTCTTCACGGGAACTAGATCCCATATACATTCCTATCCTTTCACGGACGTGTTGTCTGGCTGTTAATATTCTAAATTGTTCGCTCATAAAGTGCAATTCCTCATTTCAGGTACCATTATAACAGGTTACAAGCTAAATGTCAACCATTATTTTAATTATTTTTTTTCGTTCAACGTGTTGACATAAGCTCTCGGGTATGGTACTATATAAAAGAAATGAAAACTTACGATTTACAATTATTTTTACCCAACGTGTTGACATTAACAAGCAATTGTGGTATAATGGTTGTATATTAAATAGGAAAAGGAGAAAAATGAGTTGTTTAGAAAACGATATGGCCTGGGAACAAATCCAGGAGGACCTCGAGAACGAGGATAGTAAAGGGCTACTTGAGTCTGAAATATTTGATGTTTGTATTGACCATAGGTTACATGCAGACGACGATAGAGATGAAATTTTACAAATCATTGCTGACCAGAGATGGGACGCAAGGTCAATATAAGGAGAAAAAATGACTATATCAAATGAAACAGCTAGAATACTAGCAATGAGTTCAGTCAGAGATGGCGAACAAAGATACACCGAAGACCAAATTAGGTCAATGGTTGGAGCCCCTTCAAGAGAAGAGGATGAAGTATGCCTTTGCGGCGATAAACTAACCGAGTGTAACGATAGCTATGCTCACATGACAAGCGGAGTGTAACAATGAGAGATTATAAAGAAATCGCTAAGGACCTCGCTTACGGCGTGGGTGTGATAGGACTAGTCGTGTTGGTAATAACTACACTGTTTCTCTTAGGTGAGGCAGTCAATATGACCAAGGACAATGTCAGATTGGCAATGGCCGTTCCTTTCTTGGGATATTTTACATACCTATTTGGTGGTCTCACTAGAGACATGCTGAACAGAAGGAAGTAATATATCAAAAAGTTATATCGTTATAACAAAATAATATAAGGAAATGGTTGACATTTGCTGGTAAAGTGTTATAATGGTACCATAAATTAATGAATAAATCAATGGGAGTTGTTATGAATTCAGAAAACTATAAAATTAAGCCGAGGGCAAATTTTGTCTCGACTTGTCTACAAGGCTATATTACAGCCTCTTACGCCGAACTTGTCAAAGTTTTTGGTGAACCACAATCTACAGAAACCTCAGGCGATGAAAAAGTTAACATCGAATGGGAACTTGCTGTTCATGATTATGACTTTAACTCTATTAAACCTGTGACCATTTATAATTGGAAAGATTATGACGGTGGGTTCGAGGCGAGGTCAAACCAAGAATACAAATGGCATATTGGTGGTACTTCAATTATGGACACTGCTTATATCCAACAATTTTTTAATGAGAAGGTGGTAGCGTAATGAGTAGATATACTGGAAAAGATTTTGAGGACGAAGTGTCTGTTGCGATGGACGAACTCAAAAACACAAAGTCTAATAAAAGGCTTGCAAAAATGAAATCATCTGATTTTGTATTATATACATCTTCGGCTGATGATTTCGACCCACAGATTGAGATGGGTTATAGTCTCAACACAAATTATTACGAATAAGGTATGGAGTTTGCTTTAGGTATTTTCATGTTTATTTTGGTCTCCTTTGCGATAATTCAAATCGCTTGGGGACTCATCAAATTTACTTGGGAAAATGCTCTATTGATATTTTGTATCTTAATAATGTTCTACATGGTAATTTAGGCAAAGATTATGATGGTTATTTTCGGAGGTCCACGCGGCGGACAACTCGACATAGGTTTAAAGGCATATGCATCCTTGGCAATAAAACATTTTGCTAAAGAGTTAAACATTAGCCGATTGAAAACCAATCTCGAGGTTCGCTTTCACCACAAACTATATGTTGACAACTCCCACTGTGAAGGCTTATGCGAGTCGGTGGACCAAAGAAATTTTATAATTGACGTTGCCTTATATGGTAACTGGCTGTCAACACTTGCCCATGAATTAGTTCATGTAAAACAATTTTGTAGAGGTGAATTAAACCCTACACTATCCAGATGGAAGACCAAGGATTATACCAATGCTGATTATTGGGACCAACCTTGGGAGAAGGAAGCCAGGAGGCTGCAAACGAAACTAGTTGCTAGTTTTGAAAAAGAATATTCTTAAAAAGTTTATGCGCTCTTAGCTCAGCTGGATAGAGCAACGGTCTTCTAAACCGTAGGTCGGAGGTTCGAATCCTCCAGGGCGCGCCAATATTTTGAAAGATGCTGAGGAGGCATAAATGAGTAATGTAATTCAATTCCCAATGGAAAGAATTCAAATAAGCACTAAACTTATTAATTTCTTTTCTGATAGAGTAGATGACCAATTAAGTGATTTGGAAGCTCAATCACTGGATATTTTGGACCAGGCAATTGCTCTGGAAAAACAATCACAGCGTATCCTCGATTCATTGGAGGATTAATAAGGAGTTGTAGTTTTGAGTGAACTTGTGCGTAATGCATTAAAAACACCAGATGGTACAATAATTGAAAGCCGACATCGGCATGACTTTGTTACTCACATTGATAAAAATGGTAAAGAGTATATGGTTGACGGTGGATTGGATTATATTCGGCGTAGTCGAAATGGTGATGAAGAAGATATGTGTGTAACAACCGAAGATTCTTTTGAAAAAGTTAGGCATGTGTGTTCGTGGGGAACGTACGGTATTAATGGAGACCAACCATTGCAGTACAAAGCTATTGCAGAGATGGATACGGATCACATTGAAAAAGTATTACAGACCGTGAAACATATCAGACCAATGATAAAAACTGTTATGCAGAATGAACTAAAATTTCGACAGGCAAATGTCTCTTATGAGTGAATATAGTCCAGACAGCTGGGTGGTGTTAAAGATCAAGCCAGGCAAAGGAATGTTTCCTTTCTACAAAGTTCTGGCAGGATGGAATGGAAGTTATACAGAAGGTAGCTCTTGGAGGCTTAATAGTGGTATTACTCTTGTGTTTGATCGTGAAGACGAAATTCATTTCCATGGTGAAAGTGGTTCACTCTACAGATGTGGTAAAGAAACCTACGGACTTAGAATGAGTACTGCTGGTATTCACCAAGATTTATATTTAAAGCAGGAATTTAAGGGTCAGATACAGATAATGGAAGAAGATACAGATTGGACTAAATTAATATGACAATGCCAAATGAGCGCCGATGGGCTGTAAACAATACTCGACAATTTTTAGTTGATTTAATGGACCCTAAGAAGACTCCGCGAGTTCCAAAAGAAATTCGTAAAGAAGCGTATCGTTGTATTAAACATTACCCTGGTGATTATCACATGGTTGAAGCTGCTATTAAGGCTCCTGAAGTATTTGGTGATTGGGACGTTGAATTAAATTCAGCTCCTAAGTGGGAGAGAAATCTGATTCCATGAGAATGTTTATTGCTAGATGTGTATTAATATTATGGCTATCATTCTCAGTTAAAAAGAATGATGATCTATACGGCACATTAATGAGCATTAGACGAATGAATGAATGTAAAAAGATTGTAAATATATTATGAGTGATAAAAAAATACCAATGAAAGGTGGCGATGAATACGACGCCTTTACCATGCGAAAATGGTATAAGTATTTGGATAGAAGTGGTGTTGTCAAAAAGATTAAAAGACAATACAATAAGAGGTTTAGGAAACATGGAAAAGAACAAGCGAAATCCAGTGGCAAAGAACATGAATAAGTTCAACAAGCCAGCAACCCAAACCGATAGGAAGAAGGCGGCCAAGAAAGGCTATGTTAAACACAACCGAGAGATAGATGTCGAACAACACAACAGTTGAAGGATTACAAAAAATAATCCTGGAAAATAAACAAGAAATTAAGCGACTTCAAGCCGAAGTTAAATTGCTGGAAGATGCAGTTGCACAAGAGGTTAGGGAAAAGTATGCTTTATATAAGAGAATTGCAAGATGAGATTATTGGAACATAATTATGGTGATGCAAAAATCCTTTCAGAACGAACCTATGGATATAAACGATATTTCGTAGAATGGAAAGATGGTAGGATTCAAATGTATAGTGGCCTCTGGTATGATCTAGATAAGGTCAAGAATTTAGTGGAGATACAATTATCATGAAAAAAGCATTCTTATTTGATGTCGACGGAACGTTAAGTGAGTCAAGAAAAGTAATGGACAAGGACTTTAGAGAAGAGTTTATAGAGTTCGCGAAGACGAATGATGTATTTCTTGTCACAGGTAGCGACAGACCTAAAACAGTTGAACAGACTGGGGTTGCTGTATATGAAGCCTGTAAAGGTGTGTTCCAATGTAACGGAAATGAAAAATGGGTTAATGGCCGCATGGTAGCTAAAAGTGATTTTAAGCCAGATTATGATTTTAAACATTTCCTACAAAACGAAATTAACCGTAGTACATATCCCATTAAAACTGGAAACCATTGCGAATTTAGAACTGGCATGTGCAACGTAAGTACAGTCGGTAGAAATTGTTCTCGTGAACAGCGAGAGGAATATTATGAATGGGATAAGAAAAGTGAGGAACGTCAGCGTTTCTGTGATAGAATAATGCACCAATTCCCTAAATTTACGGCGTCTGTTGGTGGACAAATCAGCATTGATATATATCCGGTAGGGAAGAATAAAGCACAGGTTATCCAAGATTTAATGGATGATGGTTATACAAACTTTGACTTCTTTGGAGACAGATGTGAATATGGAGGCAATGATTTCCCACTTGCCGAAACCATAAGATTAGCAAAATTAGGTACTGTTTATAATGTATCTGATTGGGAACAAACTCGAGGAATACTAAATGAGTACTGAAAACAGAACTAAATATACTTACAGCCACCCAACTAAAGAAGGTGTGACTTTGGAAGTAATAGGTAAGGAAGCAAAGGTAGAAGGCGATACAACATTTATTCGCCGAATTGATGGTTACATAATTGATGTACCCACAGCAAACATTATAACAAGTGAATCCATAAGTTAATGATAAGATCTGACAAAGGCGAAAAGAAATTAGATTGGTACATAAAATGGGCAGCGTCCATATTTGTAATGACCGCTATTATTTTAAGGTCTGCAGGACCACAATGGCATATTGCTGATATGTATTTTAGTGCGATTGGCATTGGCCTTTGGTTATGGGTCGCATTACTATGGGAAGATAGAGCATTGATTTTATTAAATGGTGCGGGGGTTACTGCACTTATGATAGGTATAGTTCGCGACCATGGAAATTGGTGGTTGACTTTTTGGAGCAACCTGTTATAATAGACATTATGAAACACCTCTTCTTAGCTCAGCTGGATAGAGCATCGGTCTACGAAACCGAGGGTCGGGAGTTCGAATCTCTCAGAGGAGGCCAACAATTGAAAATGAAAGGAAAAATATTATGGAACAAGCAGAAAAAAGTACTCTATTAGAGTCATTAAAGAAAGGAACTGTTACAGTTACTTTTCGTAAAATCGGTACAGGGGAAATCAGGGTTATGCCTTGCACATTAAACCCAGCTGTATTGGAAGCAAATGGTGTTGTGAATAAAGTGAATGTTGAATCAACAGACACTGAAAGCTTCCCTGTTTGGTCATTGGATAAAAATGCATGGAGAGCTTTTAGACTCGACACAGTCGAAGGTTGGGAAGTACTATAATGTCTAATTGGCCTGAAAAAATGGAATGGCACGATGGTGTCAGAATGCAATTTGATTATGATGATTATATCATGTCAGTTGTACAATTTACAGGTTCGTATGGACACAAGGCAAAGCTCTGGGAAGTAGCTTTTATGGATAGAGCAACCCAGGACTTTGTAACTCCTCCTATTAATATTTTAGAAGAGGATATGTTTAAAGATAAATTTAGTGGAGATGTAGGAATTTATGGGCATGTAAATGACCCACAAGTAGACGCACTTCACATAGCAATGGAGAAATTGAATGCCAATTAAGTTAGGAAAATCAGTAAGAAAAACAACACGTGGAGCAGCAAAGCAAGGCTTTAACTACGAACACGATTATATCAAAACAAAAAGCAAAGAAGAGTTAGTTAATACCTTTAATGCTACAAATACAGTGCCTAAAAAGAGACAGAAAATCAGAAATGAGTTAGTCAAAAGAGGCGGTGTGGAGTTTAATAGAACAATTGAACAAACGACAGCAACAATTAGCTAAAGTGAAAAGGTATGAAGGAAATCCGTTTGGACCTTTAACCGTCTTAGCAATAATATGTCTTGCATCAGCCTTTTTCTTTAATTGGGTAGATAAGCAAGACGACATAGTAGGTTACACCCATCACGGTGTGGCCATCTATCGTTCAGATTTGGAGAAAGAAAATGAGTAGAAAAGCAGAAATAAGATCCGTACCAGTAGCAGGTTCGAACGAGTCAGGTAGTAATGGACCAGACAAAATGTTTATAGTTGATTTATTTGAGAACAATAAATTGGTACAAACAAGAGAATTGCGTGGTAAATCACAAGCATACGCTAATGATGTGGTAGAAAATTGGAATGCAGGCTTAATTAAGTTACTGATTGATTAATAAATAGACTTAAATAACTGGTATTTTATATGAAAAAATATTTTGTAGCCAATACTGTCTCTGGCAGAATATTCGCTGAAGCAGAAGGTATGACAGACGACACAATCGAAGGGTTTGGTAATAGAGATATTGCCAATTCAGACCTTTACGTCTGCGACTTTGATGATGGCGACAGGCTAGATACACAAGATAGAAAATGGTTTGACACTACAGCAAATACAGTTGTAGAGAAAACAGATATTTCATTAACATATTCTCACCCGGCAGTATCAGAAGATTTCTTTGCACAAACAGTAGTGCCTGGAATTGCTGACCCAATTACTGGTGAAGCAGTTACAATCGGCCGAGGTGATATCCCAGAAGAAGCTAATAAAGTATTATTAAATGACCATGATATTATTACAGTGTCTGCTGGCACAGTCGTGACGATATCCGGCATACCAGATGATGGTGATACATATATTCACGTCAATTCTTTACCGGTCGCTCATACGACTTCTCTTGAAGTAACATGTCCCGCGACTGTCGGTATTGATTCAGTCAAATTTTATCCATTAATAATAGAGGTTAGACCGTAATGGCATCAACAAGGTCGGGAAACCCCCAGTATTATTCAGAGCTGGATTTTTATTATGGTCCCAGAAACAATCCAGTCTATAACTCAGAATATCGTGGCCGTGATGGTTCATGGGCTTGGGGTACTATGTCAGATAGTAATTCACATAGAGTTCGTGGCCGACCAGTATTCCTACCAGGACCTGGTTATGAACGATTACAGTTTTGGTTCTATTCTGGTGGGTGGTGGCTCAGATTTAACCCGACTCCCTCTCAGCGTGGAACAACAGATTATGGATATGGTATAGGCGACGATATGTATTATTATGGAAATAGTACATCAGCTAGTTACCCATCACAATTTAGTGGTGTTTGGTCAACATCTAACCAATTTCGATGGTCTGGTGGAACAAGATATTACTTCTTACAAGCTCAAAATGGCGTAAGTGGTTATAGAGCAATTCTTCCTTATTATTGGAGAGCTTCAGACCACAGATTAAAAACAAATATACACTACCTTGGCAAAAATAATGGACACAGGACCTATACTTGGGAATGGAATGAACTTGCAAGGTCGCTTGGTGTGAAAGGTCCAAAAACTGGAGTAATCGCGCAAGAGGTTATGGAATATATGCCCGAGGCTGTAGTGATGAATTCAAATGGTTATTATCAAGTAAACTATGGAGCATTAAAACTATTATGACAGAAGAATTACCAGAAAATTTACCGACCCCAGAACCAACAACTCCAATAGAGCCCAGTAACATTTTAACAATGTCATCTGGTATTGATGTACAAATTTTAACTCCAGATTGGGAAACAAATGCTCCGACCGAACCGACTGTATTGGAATGTTTGGAAAAAGCTAAACAAGCTTGGCTGGCAGATAATCCAGGACTCACTTCAATGAGTTATGAAATGATTTCTGATCAGGAACGAAACACTTATTTGGACGAACAAATGAGTAATGCAGGTTTTACAAAAACAATGGTGAACGGATACGCTCACTACGAATAAGAAAGGATATACTATGAAACAAAAAATTGAAACATTAACACCAGCCAAAATGGCAATGGTGGATAGAATAAACAAGGCAGAATCGGAACCGTATAATGCTCAATCAACAGGTCCTTTTAAGACCGTGTTAGACAAAATGGAAGGTGTATTTCGCAAGGAAATTATCAATTATAAAATGGTTGATGGAAACCTCCATAAAGAAGTGTCAGTTAGAGATTTCAGAAATGGAGACTACAACGATACCACAACGGTAACGGTACTAACACCAACAACGTAAGAATCGGCCTTCCTTGGCCATTTTACTTTAGTCCTTTTCTGGTGCAGTTGCGTCTGTGCCGGTCTTGGTGGCAACATCTTTAATCAAATTAGATGTTACGTCCAATACACCTGCGGTTACACCAAAGACATCAGAACCGACACCTTTAATAACACCACCAGTACCGTCAATAGTTGCATCAACGGTTGAACATGCAGACAAAACTAATACGCTTGCAATTGCAAATATACGCATAATGGTCTCCTATCCTGTACTTCCGAGGGTGGTTTCCTACCCACTAATGGCAGGGCGTACCACTTGATACGCCGAACATCTTCCTTGTATTTACTTTTTAGTAAAAGCCTGTGCACCAAAGAAGGCTGCAACAATACCAGCAACAGCAATAAAATATACTCCTGCCATATCGCCTAATATATCAGCTGCCTTTTCAAGCCCGATTACATTAGCTCCAATTACCATAACTGGATATGCTAACATTCCATATAAAGAGAACCAAGCCATTTTCCGTTGAGCATCTCGCATAGCATCTGCGTCTTCAAGTTCTTTTCTTTTAAACTCGAGATACATTTGTTCTTCCACTTTTGAAACCTTACCATCGCCGTTCGTATCAGCCGGGTGATGTTTCTCTACATATCCTTTTTCTACTTCAGCCATGTTATTTTACCTCTGATTTCCAAAGTGTCCAACCACCATAGAGTAAACCACCCCATGCCACTATATCAATTAATCCACCTAACAATAAGTATGCTCCACAGATTCCAACCAGAACACCACCATCAAGAGAAGTTCTTTCTCCTAAACGTGATATCACCCAGTCTTTTCCTAGCGTTACGTAACCTTTAATTAAATCGAAATTTAACATATAATCTCCTTTTGTGGTGTGACGAACACCTGTTTTACACCGTCAATCATTTTCTTTAAACTTTAAAATTTACTGATATTCCACAGCCACATGTTGAGAGTTCTTTTGGGCTAATGATTCTAAAATATTCATTAATGCCTTCTTTAATCCAATCCAATGTACTGCCTTCCAAATATTCTTTAGACATCTCATTAATTACTAGATTGAATTTACCATAGTCTATTAGAGTATCGTCATCATTGATAGTGTCAGCATACTCAATAACATACTCGTGACCAGCACACCCACCCCCAGTAACACCAAGTCTGATATTATTTGGATTCGGAGTTGTCGTTCTCTCAATCGCTTTAAGTATTGCTTCATCTGTGAGCTCTATCATTTTTTAACTTTATATTTCTTTTCTAATGCTTCGAGTCTTTTTAGGACAGCCATGAGTTCAGCTTTCAATTCTGTAGCGCCGCCTTTTTCGATAGGTGGATGTGAGTCTTTTTCCAATTTTGCTAAACGCTCTGAAACCAGAGGCCAGGCTTGATGGAATTTCTTATCCTGTTTTACTATGTCTATGCCTAATTTATCTTCTGCCCATTTGTCCGCTTTTAATAACCACGGCTTCATGAAGCCTAGCGCTCCTGTCATAGCTAGCTTTACTACAATACTCTGTAGAATTTTGAGTAAAAACCCTATCATCATAATTCTCCCAAATATGAATCTTTAGTTTATTTATAAATAGTTTCATATACATAATGACTATAATACTTAATAGAGGTGAAATGAATGTCAAATAACTTAAAAGAACTAACCCGAGCACATCACGATAGTGCAGAACGTACTGAATTTGCAGATATGCTTTTGTCTGGAAATATCAAGCCCAAATTATACCAAGAATATCTACACGCGCAATTACAGAACTATATGGTTTTGGAATCGGCTGTGGATATAGACGCATCACTAGAACCAATTTTTAGATCTACCTTAATGGAAGACGATTTAAACGAGTTGGAAATATTGTATGATTTAGACCCAGTAGAGGATAACTTTCAGTCTGTCGTAGAATATAATCATCATATACAAACACTTGTTGAAGATGATAAAAAGGATGAATTATTGGCTCATTTATATGTCCGACATTTCGGTGACGCACATGGTGGTCAAATCATTAAGAAAAATATTCCCGGCCAAGGACTCATGTATGAATTTGAGGACCGTGCTGGTTTAATTAAACAAGTAAGAGAATTGCTACATGATGGCATGGAAAATGAGGCCAAAATTTGTTTTGAATATGCTGAAAGACTCTTCCAGGAATTAATGGAAAATTATTTAGATAGCCCAGAGGAATATTTGTCTGAAGAGGTATTACTTGCAAGAGCAAATGGTGAAGAACAAGAAGATGATTGAGTCAGAATTGTTTAATAGGTTGCGAGACCTATCCCAAGATCTTATATCGTCGTTTGATAACACACTTACTCGGATTGATAATTCTAAACACACAGCAGATTTGGAAGGTTGGTCCGATTGGTTCTGGGAATCAAACCATATTAGAAAAGCACATTTAAAAACCATTGAACCGGTTGGAAAGAACAAAATGTGGCTTATGCATATTAATGTATTCCCACATACACATATTGATTTACCGATTTTTGGATTAGATATAGTAGCTACTCCTGCTAAGGTCAGTGGTGTTTTCTGTGATTATAGTAAAATCCATGATGGTGTTGTTACAAAGGACTATCAGAAATACTTTCATAATACAGTTAAGGATTTGAGTTGGAAAAGAGAACGAGAATTACCACCTTGGGCTCAGGAAATATTTTCAACTGATATGATGGCAGCTGGTACAGTTAAAGTTGGTGAGGAATTGGACCAATTATGTGACACTGCCATGAAGCTTCAGTCATTCTATTTGGATAACCTCAACCAAATCTATACAAATAACACTTCAATCAATACTATTGACGCGCAAAACAAATACTGCATTAATCAGAAGATGAATAAAATGCTTCACGGCTCAATACTTGCAATGGGTATTTCAGAAGAGCGAAAAGAGCAATATGTCAATAATGTATTATTTGAAGAAATTGGTTGACATCACCACCTAAACCTGTTATAATGTACACTTACTGCCGGTATAGCTCAGTTGGTAGAGCAATTGATTTGTAATCAATAGGTCCCGAGTTCGACTCTTGGTGCCGGCACCAAACAATTATAATAACGGTTGACAAACATAATGAAACGTGTTATAATATACTCTATTAACCCACTAAAAACAAATGCAAAATAATGGTTGACATTGGAAGCATTTTAGGATATAATATACATAATGACTAAAGATATTCCACTAGACGAACCGATTAGCACTGTTGTCGCACTGACACCAGATAAGATTCACCACGAAATAAGTAAGCACATCTCAAGAGGTGTTTCTTATATTGAGGCACTGGTGGACTATGCAGAAAAGAACGAAATTGAAATTGAAACTGTCGCACAGATTGTGAAAAAATCTTCTATATTAAAAGAGAAAATTCGCACAGAGGCAGTTACATTAAGAATGGTAGAGGCAGATGATGAACCAGATATCACAGACCATTGCAAGTGATAAATCATTTGATACGTATGTCAGGTTTCTGGCAATTAAACGACATTTTACTACCGATAACTATGATTATTTTAAGTATAACGGGAAGGTAAGGGCAAACAATAAGACCTTTATGGCTCGTAATGATGCTTACAGCTTTGCTAAACTTGGAAAGCGTGAGGACTCACAAGGACTCATACTAGCCAATGTTTTGGTAAAACCCGATATCTGGGTCAGAGATCTCCTCGATGAGGAGGCCGAAGAAAGATATATACTATGGAAGAAGAAAATTGAAGCCTTAGGCTACAACTTCAAAAGTGACTTGGGAAAACTCTATGAGAACTACCAAGAAAATTTTATATCATATGATGGGCAACATCCTTATATAATGACAAAATATTTGCAAAAACAAATATCATTGGAAACGTTGACCATCTTGGCTCATTCAGCTAACATTTTTTCCTATTGGGACAAAAAAGTGGTTGACAAAATTGTAGCTTATGATATAATAAGACTTGTCAGGAAATATAAACCTTTCTTGGCATATGATGAAAAGAGATTCAAGGACATTGTCCGCGAATTTTTCTTCTAATCGCAATATAACGCAAATATAACGCTATACATACAGGAGAACTATTATGGCACAACTAGACTTTTCTTCGTTAAAGAAGAACAGAAAAAACACTCTCGATAAGTTGAATTCTCAACTTGAGAAAATCACCACAAAATCCTATCAAGATCCAAACGCTGGCAAGATGTGGAAACCTACAAGAGATAAGGCAGGCAATGGCTTCGCAGTCATTCGATTCCTACCAGCTCCAGCAGGTGAAGAAATGCCTTTTGTAAGGATTTGGGACCACGGTTTCCAAGGACCTACAGGATTGTGGTACATCGAAAACTCCCTAACTACTCTAAACCAGGACGACCCGGTTTCCGAGTACAATTCCAAACTTTGGAATACAGGTGTTGACGCTGATAAGGAACAAGCAAGAAAACAGAAGCGTAGGCTGAAGTATATTGCTAATGTTTATATCGTTAAGGATTCAGCGAATCCAGACAACGAAGGTAAGGTTTTCATGTACCAATTCGGTAAGAAAATCTTTGATAAACTAAATGATTTGATGAACCCATCTTTCGAAGATGAATCAGCAATCAATCCTTTTGACCTCTGGGAAGGTGCTAACTTTAGACTGAAAATTCGTCAGTTCGAAGGTTACCCTAACTATGACAAATCTGAATTTGACCCATCTGAGGCATTATTTGATGATGACGCAGAAATGGAAAGAGTTTGGAACGAAGAGCATTCTCTACAAGACATGGTTGACCCTAAAAACTTTAAGTCTTACACCGAGTTAAAAACTAAACTCAATAGAGTTTTGGATTTATCTAACGATACGAATGAGCAAAGTGCCGCGGCACCTTTTGAGACAGCTGCTGAGACAGACAGTGATGACTTGGATTTGAGTAGTCTATCCAATGCAACATCTGCTCCGGTTGCGCCAACTGCTGAGGCTTCGGTTTCATCAGATGACGATGATGATTTATCAATCTTTAAAGAGCTTGCAAGAAGCTAATAATGATTATTGGAGACCTCGGCATTCAAAAGAGCTCGTGTTTACACGTACAGCTCGGGCCTTGGTCTCCAACCTTTTAGGAGATAACTATGTCTGATAAGACAGAAACTATACTAGACTTCGATTTTGGCTTTACAGCTATGACCGAAGACGAATTGACCGTTGTACAAGATTCACGATCTGCTGCAGACACTGCTTCGGCAACTGCACAATCCGAGGCTGAAAAGGCTCAACTCTTATATAATGCGATTACTCCTTTACTGAATAACCTTAAGGCGAATCCAGAAAAGGACTATATCTATTGGCCAGATCGTTATGCAAAGCTTGATGCTTTCGCTGATAAATTACAACAAATCTTAACCGGAGAATAAATTATGAGTTTACTTGATAAAATGCTCAAATCAGGGTCAGTTAAATCCTCTGCGGTTCTATCCAAATCAGCTTTCTTTCAGGAAAAAGATCCCATTCAAACAGAACTACCGATTGTAAATATTGCATTCAGTGGCTCTCTTGATGGTGGACTTATTCCTGGCTTGACAGTTGTTGCTGGGGAATCAAAGAGTTTTAAAACCCTACTCGGTCTTTATTGTATGAAGGCCTATCTCAACAAATATAAGGACGGTGTTGCACTACTATATGATTCAGAATATGGTATCACTCCCGAGTATTTGGCGAGTTTCAATATTGACATTAACCGTGTCGTGCACATTCCAATTGAGGATGTCGAACAATTAAAATTTGACATCACCAAAAGGCTTAACGAGGTTGACAAAGGCGACCGTGTATTTGTAATGATTGACTCAATCGGTAACCTTGCTTCACGTAAAGAAGTAGAGGATGCTGAAAATGAAAAATCAGTTGCAGATATGACTCGTGCGAAACAATTGAAATCATTGTTCCGTATTGTCACACCTAAACTCACAGGCAAAGACATTCCATGTATTGCTATAAACCACACTTATAAGGAAATTGGTTTATTTCCTAAGAATATTGTATCAGGTGGTACTGGTATCTATTATTCAGCTAACCAAATCTTCATCATTTCCAAAGCACAGGAAAAAGATGGGAAGGACCTTGCTGGATTTAAATTTACTATCAACATTGAAAAATCAAGATATGTAAAAGAGAAAGCAAAACTACCATTCAAAGTCTTATATGACTCTGGAATCCAAAAATGGTCAAGTCTATTTGAACTCGCTCTTGAAGGCGGGTGGTTGACAGTGGCCACGCAAGGATGGTATAATGTGGTTGATAAATCAACAGGTGAAATCCTAGGCAGCAAACGCAGGTCTAAGGATATTGAAACTGATGATGAGTTTTTCGAGAACTTAATGAAGGACCAATCCTTCAAGCTGTTTGTCGAAAATAAATATAAGTTAACTAATGTGAATGGAGAAAACGATGATAGAGAAGACGATACTATCGAATCTGATACTGAATGAGGAATACAGCCGTAAGGTTTTTCCATATTTAAAAGAAGATTATTTTGATGATATTGCTTTTCGCAAGTTGTTTTCAACAGCTGTTGACTATGTAGAAAAATACAAAGAGCCTCCTTCAAGGGAGGCACTGCGTATTGCTCTTGACCATAGGACAGACCTTAATGAAGATATATTCAATCAAACATCTGACCTAATTTCAAGCCTTGAGCTAGACACATCTACTAATGTAGAGTTTCTATTGGCTGAAACAGAAAAATTCTGCCAGGATAAGGACCTCTATAATTCAATTCGTAGAAGTATTAACATTCTGGATGGTAACGAAGGTGATGTCAGCAAGGGTGAAATTCCAAAAATTCTATCTGATTCACTAGGTATCAGTTTTGACCAATCAGTTGGTCACGATTTCCTTGAAGACCATGATGACCGATATGAGCATTACCACAGAAAGGAAGAGCGTATTCCATTCGACATTGATATATTCAATAAGATAACTAAAGGCGGACTACCTCGTAAATCTATGACGGTGTTATTGGCAACAACTGGTGGTGGTAAATCACTTATTAAATGTCACATGGCAGCTAATCATCTGATGTATGGTAAAAATGTTCTTTATATTACTATGGAAATGGCTGAAGAGGAAATTGGTAGACGTATCGATGCTAATATTATGGATATCACACTCGATGAGGTGACTGAAATTCCTAGAGATGTTTACGACAAGCGTATTTCAAGATACAAATCTAAAACAACTGGTAAACTTGTCATTAAAGAGTTTCCAACTGGCAGTGTCCATTCTGGTCACTTCCGTCATCTATTAAATGAATTGAGAATGAAAAAGGGCTTTGAGCCTGATGTCATATATTTGGATTATCTTAACATCTGTGCTTCATCAAGAGTTCGAGGCGCTGCTGCAGCAAATAGTTATACTTTGGTAAAATCTATTGCTGAGGAAGTGCGTGGTCTTGCGATGGAATATAATTGTGCAATTGTCACATCATCACAGTTTAACAGAGATGGCTATGGAAATAGTGATGTCGATCTTACCAATACATCGGAATCAATGGGTATTACTCATACAGCTGATGCCATATTTGGTTTGGTCAGTTCTGAATACCTAGATGAGATGGGTCAGTTGATGATTAAACAGTTGAAAAATCGCTGGGGTGATATCAGCCACTATCGTAGGTTCCTTGTTGGTATTGAACGTGCAAAAATGAAAATCTATGAACTAGAGGAATCAGCACAACAGAACATTAACCTAGATGGTAATGGAGCTGGAGGTGGCTCTGGTGGTGGAAAAAAGAGCTATGAGGATGATGGTCCTGTATTTGATAAAACAGATATTGGGCAGAGACTTAGTAGCAATAAGAAGAGAAGTGTGTTCAGTGACACAGTAGACTTTAGGTAGTAAACTTATAAATAAGACTATATTAGTTTTTAACAGTAGGTTTTTTAATGAAACGATTTCGCAACTATATTACAGAAGGGTCTATATTGGACCCAAAGTATGTAATAGGACACAAATTTGTATATAAAGGCAATGGGTTCAAAGAACTCCAAGATGCTGGCTATAAAAAAGATGATGTCTTCGAAGTCGTTGCATTTAATAAAAAAGCTATAGATGCTGGGCCACAAGGTGGAGAGTTTACAAAACACTTTAAAGCTCCAGATGGAAAGGTCTATTCAATATCTGGTGGTAAGGGTGCCAAATCTGGTAACTTTACTCACATGGCCAGTGCAACTAAAGCTCCTACTGGTGCTGAATGGGAAGATATAATTGTATATGCTTATAACAAGATAAACAATAAAGATACCGACCCGGAAACAACTGAAGTTGCTATGAAATTTTGGAGTCTATATGAAGACGCTGCAATGACAATTGCTAAAAATTTCAATTCAAAAATTAAATCCAAAAAATTAGTTCAGACCGGCCGTGGTATAGGTAGTGTTACACTTGGGCCACTTTGGAACTTTCCAAGAGCAAATAAAACTCCCAAAACAGACATTGCCTCTGCTGACTTTTCAGAAAAGATATCCCTTAAAATGGCTGGTGGCTCACAACTTGCATCTGCTTCCCCAGCAGAAGGTATCGCGATTATTAAATCCGCAATGCAGGAAGTAGGTTCTGATGCCGCTTTTGCAAAGAACATTATATCCGCAATGGAATTAAAAATGGAATCTCTTATTACAAAAGAGACTACGACACACCTAAAGCAAGAAGTTAAAAAGGGTAATAAGTCTCCAGAAGTATTGGACTTTCAAAAGAAGGATGCACAGAATAAGGAATTAACCAAAATGCTTGAGTCTTATATTAACCAAGACTCAGCAGTAAATGCATTATTTGCAAAACACGTTGTATTTGAGGCAGCTACAGGTAACCATAAATTTGGTTCACCATCAAGTAAGGCTGCAGCAAACCTTCTAGGTAAATTCAGTCCAACTGGTGCTGTTGATATTCAAAGTATTGATACTGTTAACTCACCACTTATCGCCAAATATGCAAAAAATGTTAAACCTTATGTGGCCTTTAAAAAGGGTAGTGCAGCTACAGCAGCGTATGCTACATTTAGACTTGGACTTTCTAAAGCAAATGAAAGTTATGACTCATTCCATAGTATTGTAATAAACGAATTGGCTCAGCATAGTGAATTAAATTCAATGTTGACAGAAGACTTTATTGCAGAAGGTCCTATGGATATGCTTCGCAGTATTGGAAGTGATATAAAACGACTCGGTAAAAATGCTATTAATAAGTTTAAGAGTATTTTAACTAATATTATGGCTGGTGTTAAAAAGGCATTAAAGAAAATTCAAAGTGCAGGTAAAAACTTATTTGCAAAATTACTCCAATTCTTTGGAATAGACATTGCTTATGTAAATGGTATTCCAAGTGAGGTTTCCCTATGATAGGTTTTAAGGCACATCTCGAAGAAGGACCAAACGACCCAGCAATATTTAAAGCAATATTTTTAGCAGGTGGTCCCGGTTCTGGTAAAACATTTATTACAGGCAGAACTGCATTACACACCTTAGGTTTTAAAAATATAAATTCAGACACAGCATATGAAAAAGCAATGACAGCTGCAGGTTTGGAAATGGATGGCGAAACCATTATGAGTGCTCAAGGTCAAGCAATTAGAGACAATGCAAAGAATTTGACACAACGACAAATGGATGGATATGTTAGAGGAAGATTAGGTCTTACTATTGATGGTACCGGTAGAGATTATACTAAAATTGCTAAATTAGTGAGTGATGCCAGGTCTGCTGGTTATGATGTGGCAATGATGTATATTAATACTGATTTGGAAACTGCACTGGCCAGAAACTCATCCAGAGCTCGACAATTACCTGATGACAAAGTCGAAAGAATGTGGAAGGAAGTACAAAATAACATTGGTAAGTTCCAAAAATTGTTTAAAGAAAATTTTATAGTTATTGACAATTCAGACAAAATGGATTATAATAAGAGTACTATGGAAGGATTTAAATGGGCTACAAAATTTGCAAAGAAGAAAATCACAAACCCTAAAGCAAAGAAATGGATTAAAGCTGCCCAGGCAGACAAGACCGGTTATTCAAGTATGCGCAGTGAAGCAGCTGATTTGGCTACAGATTCCTCTGCTGGCTTGGATTTCATTTTAAAAGATTTAAAAGATAAGTTAATGAAGGAAATAAAAAGAAATAACTTTAAAAATTCCCAGAAGGTTGCTGATATGATTCAGAAGACAATTGAAAAGGATTTTAAACATAAAGGTTATGTTCGGGTAAAAGACAAGTGATATCATTTGAGCTATTTACAGAAGCTTTAAATAACCCATATCCGGCTGTATTAAAGAAGGACGGAAGACAAGGGTATCGTTCTACAGTTAAACTTGATGATGGTGGCAAATTAAATATAAACATCGAAGGTGACGAACACATTGATGATTATGACCACATAGACTGGGAACTTAGTTTCGAGCGTAATGGTGAACAATCTGTTACAGGTGAAGGTGATGCTTTAAGAATAATGGCAACAGTATTTAAAGTTATTAACGATTTTGTTAAAAAGGAAAATCCCAAATATATGAATGCGTCGGCAGCAAAGGATAAGAAATCCAAGTCAAAGAACGTATTACAAGGAAGAGAGAGATTGTACAAGAGACTCTTAACAAAGAATTTAGGTAGCAAATATTCAATCGACACAGATATAAGTAGTAGTGGAACTATGTTTACCATGAAAAGGAAACGATAATGCAAAAGTTTAGACAATACATTACAGAAGCTGCAGGCAAAAATCTTCATATGACCCATTTGGAAGATGCTGTACTTGATGGTGGTGTGACAGGAACAAGAAATGTTATTAACTATTTACGAGCTATTCGTGATATGTTATCTGGTAATGCTTCTGCTCCTGTGAGTTTGACTACAAAATGGGACGGAGCTCCAGCCATATTCGCTGGTGTTGACCCATCAGATGGCCAATTCTTTGTTGCCAAAAAAGGGGTGTTCAATAAAACGCCTAAATTATATAAAACAGAAAATGAAATTAATGATGAAATAAGTGGAGACTTGGCAGTTAAGTTTAAGATTGCACTTAAAGAGTTTAGTAAACTCGGAATTGAAGGAGTAGTGCAAGGTGATTTATTATATACGCAATCAGATCTTAAAACAGAAAACATTGATGGAGTACCGTGTGTTACTTTCCATCCTAATACCATTGTTTACGCGGTACCTAAAAGCAGCGACCTCGGCAAAACAATATCAAAATCCAAAATCGGTGTGGTTTGGCACACAACATACCGAGGAACAAGTCTTGAATCAATGTCTGCAAGTTTTGGAAAGGCGATTGCAACAAAGCAAAAGAAAGTTAACAGCGTATGGTCAATAGACGCAGTATTCCAGGATAAATCTGGTAGTGCTACAATGACCAAATCAGAAACAGATACATTGACAACCAAACTATCTGCGGCAGGTTCATTATTCAGAAAAATTAAAGCTAATAAACTCAACGAATTAAGTACAAACGCAGAGCTCAATGTCCGTGTCAATACATTTATTAATACAAAGGTTCGTGAAGGAACTCGTATCACCAACGTTAAGGCATTCATCATTGGTCTACAAAGATACATTGAGGATGCCGCGAAAAAAGAGGCTGATAAAGTCAAACAACAAAAGACAAAGGATGCAAAGATACAAAAAGGTAAAGACCTATTAATGTACTTTGACAAGAAGGATTTAAAAGACGTCGGTAACATATTTGAATTGTATAACCTTCTGGTAGATGCCAAACATTTAATTATAGATAAACTGAATAAGGTTGAAGGTATTACAACACTTCTTAAAACTGCTAAAGGTTTTGAAGTTACAGGACAAGAAGGGTTTGTTGCCATCGACCACGTTGGACAAAATACACTTAAAATTGTTGATAGGTTAGAGTTTAGTAAGGCTAACTTTAGTACAGAATATATTAAAGGCTGGCAAAAATAATAGCTAAGTTAATTGACAAGCACAGTTAATTGTGTTATAATAAATAATTAAATAATATTATGGTTTGTAATGAATGGAAAACTATGTTGAAAATAAATCTGTTGCCCTCGTAGGGAATGCAGAGTCTTTATTTGACTCACAACATGGTAGTGATATTGATGATCATCAGGTAGTAATCCGAATTAACAATTCTGCTATCTTCTATAACGACAATTCTCGTCGACATTCAGTAGGAACCAAAATAGATATCTGGGCCTTTTGGGATTGGCTCCGTCACGCAACTAGCATGACAACAGATAAACCGGACCGAATGATAGAGTTTGAAAGTAGTAATAACTATTTAAAACTAGATCTTAATATGGGTTCGAAGGAAAGTCCCTTTGTATATAAGGACAATGAATTTGGTTTGGATATTAAACAAAGATGTAGAAAAGAGACAGGCAATCCATCAGCTGGGTTGACTTGTTTATATTTACTGAATGAGCTGAATCCATCGGTAGTAAATGTATATGGGTTTGATTTTAAAAAGACCAAAACATTTCACCATAACGCAAACATGGTAGACGGAAACAGATGGGATTCTTTTTACAGACACGATTATGCATTTGAGGAAGAATATTGCAGAAATAAATTCTTTTCTCAAGAAAGATTTAATTTAATAGGAGATTATAATGGGTAGAATTAATGATAGAGGCCACGATGGTGGTAATATATGGAGATGGCAAACCATTGAAAAATATGTCAGAAAAAATGGCTGGACAAAGGGTGCTGAACTCGGAGTATGGCTTGGAGAAACATTTAAACATTTGGTAAGAACATGTCACGATTTACATCTTGTTGGTGTTGACCTTTATGCGCCACAACCTGGTTACGATGGTCCGGAACAATGGACAGCTGGTGAAAATGGACATGCTTGGGATCATGAAAGATATTATAATGATTTGGTATCCTTCTGTGGCCAATATCCAGACCGAGCAGTAATTATTAAAGATTATACTACTGAAGCAGCAAAAACAATTGATGATGAAAGTTTAGACTTTGTGTTTATTGATGCTGACCATAGTTATAATGGTGTAATGAGAGATGTACAGGCTTGGGCTCCAAAGGTACGAAAAGGTGGAATGATTATTGGTCATGATATACATTTTCCAACTGTTAAAAAGGCAGTAATAGAATTATATGGTGAAGATGGTTATTTTGTTGAAGATGACTTTTTGTGGTTCGTTGAAAAAACTTAAGTAAGAGGTGAATGCGTGACAAATACTCGCATAATTAATTTCTACGGTGGTCCTTCCTCTGGTAAGAGTACGGCAGCTGCAGGATTATTTTATAAAATGAAAGTGGCAGGACTGAGTGTTGAACTCACAGATGAGTTCGCTAAGGAATGTGTATGGGAAGGAAATGTTCCTATGCTGAAGGACCAATTATGGGTATTGGCTCATCAACACAGAAAAATATTAAGATTAGCAGATAAGGTGGATTATGTAATTACAGATTCCCCAGTTCTATTAAGTCCAATATATAGAGAACTATATGAAGGACCTTTATATTCAGATTTGATTGACAAGATGGCATTAGAATGTTATAATATGTATGATAATATAAATTTTATGTTAACAAGACCGATTGGGTTTGAGGAAAGTGGAAGAGCACAAGATGAAGTTCAAAGTGTTCAGATCGACCTGGATATTATAGCACAATTCCAGGAATTAGATATTAAATATACCCAATTAGAAAGCAACGATAACGCTGAAACAGCTTATAATTATATAGTGAAAACAAATGCACATTGATATAGATAGAATTTACCAAAAAGAATTAAAACGTCAACAAACAACGATTGAACTTATAGCGTCAGAAAATTTCGCATCTGATGCAGTAATGAAATTATGTGGTTCGGAATTTACAAACAAATATGCAGAGGGTTATCCAGGTCGTAGGTATTATAATGGTTGCGAACATATGGATGAGATTGAAACTCTAGCCATTGAGAAATTAAAGGATCTTTACGATTGTAATTTTGCAAATGTCCAGCCTCATAGTGGTGCTAACGCCAACCTTGCAGTAATGAAAGCCTTCCTAAATGTTGGTGATACAATTCTCGGTATGGATTTAGCAAGTGGTGGGCATTTAACTCACGGCGCACCTGTTACTATTTCCGGAAAGTGGTTTGACGCTCATACATATGGTGTTGGTGAAAATGGTTTGATTGATTATGATAATGTTGCTTTATTGGCAGAAACTCATAAACCTAAAATGATTATTGCTGGTGCAAGTGCATATCCAAGACAAATTAATTGGAAACGATTTAGGGAAATTGCTGATTCAGTAGGTGCATTACTTATGGTTGATATGGCTCATTATTCTGGCCTAATCGCTGGAGGAGCTTATGATAGTCCAATACCTCATGCAGATGTAGTGACTTCAACCACCCATAAAACATTACGAGGACCTCGTGGTGGAATTATTTTATGGAACAATCCTGATTATACAAAAAAGATTAATGGTGGCATATTCCCAGGTACTCAAGGTGGTCCATTAATGAATATTATTGCAGCTAAGGCTCAAGCTTTTATTGAGGCAGATACCAAAGAATTCTTTGATTATGCAGAACAAGTTATTATAAATGCTCAAGCAATGTGTAGAGTATTTTTAATGAATGGCATACCAGTACAAACAGGTGGAACAGATTCACATATTATTTTAATGGATTTAAGTAATAGTAAATATAGTGGTAGAGAAGCAGCAGATTTATTAGAAGATAATGGTATTACTGTTAATAAAAATGGTGTACCAAATGACCCTCGTCCCTTTATGGAAACAAGTGGTATCAGAATTGGTACGGCAGCAGAAACAACTCGTGGACACGACGAGGAATGGTTTGCAAACCTAGCACAAAGGATATCGGATATTTTAAAATGATAATAAACATTGAAAAGAAACTTAGTCATATATGGATAGGGCCAAAGCCTGCTCCTCTTAAATGGATGTATACCTGGAGGGATAAGCACCCTGATTGGGAATATTCTATTTTTGATGACGCGATGTTAAAGCAACGTCGGTGGATTAACCAGGACCTTATTGAACATTATTATAGAGCAAAAGCTTTCTGTGGTGTTTCTGATTTGATTCGTTATGAATTATTATATGAACAAGGTGGGTTTATCGCTGAAGCAGATATGATTTGTTTAGAAAATACAGACGAACTTTTTGACAGCCCACCAGAACATGCATATACATGTTTTGAAAATGAGAAGGGTAGGGCTAATAATGTACAACCTATTTTTGCATGTAATCCAGGTAACGAATTTGTTAAAGCATTAATTGATTCATTAAGATTATTACGACCTGGTGATTTACATGTACAACCACATAAATCAACTGGTAATGAATTTCTAGCTCAATTTATTCCACAATATAGAGATATATTAACAATTTGGCCATCACATTATTTTATTCCTCAATTTTATATTAATGGTGCAAAACGATATGATGGACCTGATAAAGTATTTGCTGACCATAAATGGGGCTCTACTGGTATGGGATTTAATTGTGTTGACTATTCGCAGGGAGTTGAATAATGTATCTTTCGCACAAATATAAATTTTTATTCCTTAGGACTCCAAAAACAGCCTCCAGTAGCCTATCAGATTTCTTTATTCGTAATATTGACGACCCAGATGCAATTTATACTGAGGTTGAGGATTCAGGGCTTGTTGGTACATTATCTGAAGATATTGTGTCACGTTACAGACCTTATGCTTTTTACCATTTTACAGTACAACAATTAATTAATGAAGGTGTACTCACAGAAGAACAGGCTCGGGACTATTACACATTTGCATTATTAAGACATCCTATTGATAGACAGAAAAGCTTTTATTATTTTTATAAAAAGTTTAGGTCTCCAAGAACACCACCCTCGATTGAAGAATACAGAAACTGGGTAACCAATGGAGCTTTTAATAATGACGCGAATGCAGCCATCGTACAGGCAGACCTATTAAAGATACGAGGGGAATCAATAGGAGACTATTGGTTATATGAGAAGCTGGGTGATAGATTAATGACGTTTATGCATAACATTGGCTGTTCAGATTTTAAACATGAATTACCAAGGCATAAAACAGACACAAGAAAAACCAGGGAAGGTGAAATTGAAATCATAGGACAGGATCTAATAGATTTACAGTCTCGTTTTAAAGATGACTTTGAATTATATTACGCACTTACATAATGAAAGCATATATTCTTAAAATTGATACTCCGATTAGTAATGAATACGCACAAATTTGCGCCAATTCTTGTGACAATGTTGGCTTAAACTGGGAATATTTTGAAGGTTATCAAGATATTACTGGTCGTGCAGCTTGGTGTATGACAGGTATTAAAATGAGTTATTACGAACCACCTTTAATACTTGATCAACCTACCATGGCTCAAAAAGCAAATGCTTGTTCAGCTGGACATGGTGCAATATGGAAAAAGATTGCTGACGGACCAGATGAGGTTGGAATTGTATTGGAACATGATGCTATAATGCTCCAGCCAATAAACGAATTACACATACCAGACAATTTAATAGTCACATTAGGTTATAAATTAACAGACCCAACAAGGTATAACCACAAATCTGCTGGTAAACCAAAAAATTTAATAAATATTAGTGGACATGAAGGCGCGCATGCCTATGCAATGACAAAAAAGACGGCAAAATTTCTTGTAGAGGAAATTGAGACACGAGGTACGCTTGGTGCTGTCGATAATGCATACTTTATAAAACAACAACGAAGAACAGCAGTGCCGTTAGCAATTGCTAGTCCTACTCCTGCTTTAGGTTGGTTAAGACAATCTACTATATGGAATGAAAGTGCGGCCCGAAATTATAGTTTTATACCGTCATTCGCTGAGTATTATAAATAAACAAATAGAGCTTTACAAATATAGGATTAATCATAAATGGATCCAGATAAAAATAGACCCGAAACCGAAGTCGACGCCGGTTCTGAAAAAGATAACTTAGAACCTACGAAAGGTGTTAAGTCTAAAAAGAAGAAAGGTGACAATGGCGACCAGGATAAAGATTCCGAAAGGAAAAATAAAGGGTCGTTACTTAAAAAGACTGAAAAAGGTCGTGTCGATGGTTCACAGTATATTGAACTTGAACCAACAATTTCCGAGGCAAGGAAAGACACAGCTGTAATTGCTTTCGGCCGAATGAATCCTCCTACTGTAGGGCATGAAAAACTTGTAAACAAAGTGATTAATGAGGCTATTAGCCGTGGTGGAGTTCCCCTTGTGTATCTTTCTAAAACACAAGACTCCGACAAAAACCCACTCTCTTACGACCAGAAACTCAAATATGCGCAATCCTTCTTTGGTCGTAAATATATCATTAAATCAAAATCCAGAACTATTATAGATGTAGCAAAAGAATTACAGAATTATGATAATCTGGTTGTTGTAGTTGGTTCAGATAGACTGAGAGAGTTTGATAAATTACTTAACAAATATAATGGTAAGGAATATACATATAAAACTCTCGAAGTAATATCTGCTGGTGATAGAGATCCAGATGCAGATGGTGTTTCTGGAATGTCAGCTAGTAAAATGAGACAGGCAGCAGCTGATGATGATTTTAAATCATTCTCAAAAGGTGTTCCTGGCAATAATAAACGTATCGCTCAACAATTATTTGATGATGTAAGAACTGGTATGGATTTGGCTGAAGGTGAAATGGATGCCAAGGTTGAATCTTGGTTAGCTGAACGTGTTGCAAATGGTAAGGTCGATCCTTTATCCCCAATGGGCAAATCAAAACTTACAGGCAGAGAGGTTGCACAATATTATAAGACCAACCCTAAAGCGAAACAAGCCTCTAAGAAACAAGAAGTTAAATTGGGTATCGAACTTGCATTAGACTTAGCTGGTAATATGAATTACGCCAAAAAGGAAATAGATAAAATAAAGAAAAATTTATCAAAACATCCTGAGGTCCAAAAAGCATTAACTCACGCAAACGAATCAACAAACCACCAATTATATACATCGTCTACATTTGTCCAAAGATTACAATCAGAGGATAAAATGACTGTTGCTGATAAAAGAGCAAAGAGTGGTTATTATAAAGATGATTCCCCTGATGGTAAACTCTCAAAAAGCACAACAGCCAAAAGACATGCACAATTTGTAAAACAAACTAAAATGGCAGATGATGACCCAGAGGCATATAAACCTGCACCTGGTGATGCAACAGCAAAAACCAAACCATCAAAACATACAAATAAGTTTAAAGCAATGTTTGGTGAAACCAATTATGAAAAGGCTTATCTCAAACGACCACATCAACTATTAAGAGCAGATAAGGCAGTTAATTTTGATTATCGTTTTAAAATGTATGCTCAGGCAAGAGATGAGGACCGAAAACAAAAAGAATTAGATATCCAAAGAGCACAAATAGCAGCTGACATTAAAAAGGAATCAGATCCTTGTTGGGATGGTTATAAACAGGTTGGTACGAAAAAAGGCCGTAAAGGAAATCAAGTACCAAATTGTGTTAAGGAAGTTACAGACCTTGCAGATGCTGTAGAGTTTGTTTTTGAAAATGGTAACCCTGAAAAGTCATTAAAGAAAAAGGCTGCAGCTACAGGTATGCCATTAGGAATTTTAAGGAAGGTATTTGACCGAGGTGTTGCTGCATGGAAAACAGGTCACAGACCAGGAACTACTCCAGTTCAGTGGGGTCTAGCTAGAGTCAATAGTTTCGCAACAAAATCAAAAGGTACTTGGGGTAAGGCAGATAAGGATCTTGCAGCCAAGGTAGAGTCATATATACAAACAGAATCACAATGAGTGGAGCAGGCGATTGGGGCACAGATAAGGCTCGAGGTAAATTGCAATCCGACACACCAGGCCAACATACTAAACGGAAAACTGAAATGAATAAAACAAAAATAGAAAGATTTAAACCATATTCTGATAGAAAATATCCTCGTTGTGTCGACTTCTACATTCAATTCAGAGGCGGTAAAGGTGATAGAATCACTTCGCCAGAGAATGAAAAGGACTTTAATAAAGCTGTTAAAATGATTGATGCTTATTGTAAAGCAAATAAAATCAAACAGAAACCCGTTTATTCAACTCCAGCAGAAGGCTCAAGTGCATTTAAAGTCGGTCTTATGATTGACAAGACTTATAGTAAAACAGATGATTATGATAGAGGTGTAGACTTACAACCTTTATACATTGAATTAGGTAAACTTAAAACTGCAGAGGACCATGGTGGTGGTTGGGCAGAATCAGTTTCAGAAGGACTAGAAGTAACAACTGAAAAGGAATGTTGTTCTAAATGTGAAGGAAAAGGTTGTGACCATTGTGATGATAAAGGTTATCACACAGAAGGTGGTGAAGTTTACATTATGAAAAAGGGAACATATCAGCGTAAGGTTGATGGAACAACTGCTGATAAAATGAAAAAGGACGGATGGAGATTGGTTGCCAAGGAAGGCCTTAATGAAAAAGATAAAATTAAGTACACAAAAGATTTCCAAAAATCAATAGACGCCAGAACAAAAGAATTTAGAGAAAAGGTTGCCAAACTTGCTTATAAAAAGCAGAAGAACCTTCAAGCTCAATTTCCTAAACTATTAGACATTTCACAAATTGATAATCCTTTAAAAGGGTTTCCATATAATGAAAGAATGACCAAAGAGCATACAGAGGAATTAATGAATTTACTCAAAACTGCTAACGGTACAGATATGCCACACGAAGAATTAATGGATTCAATGACTAATTGGATGGTCGCAAAAGGATACACAAAATAAATGAAAGGCTTCTCCTCGTATTTAAAAGAAGATAAAACCGATCTCGCAGACAATTTCCGCGTTGTTGTTATGTCGTCGACTCCAGAAGGAGAAAATGAACATTTCAGAACTGCAGCATACCTAAGAAAGGAATGTTTAGAACAAAAAATTCCATTCTTTAATTTTGAGGTTGAACGAGGCCAAATTCGTTGGGACGAAAAACTTAAGAGCTATGTTGTTCTTAATAGAGAATCTGAAAAACCTTTTATTATTGGCAATAATACACTTTGCGTAGTACGAGGTAATGTAAGACATAATAAATCATGGTTGGATAAAGTTTCACAGATAGAGCGTGCTGGTTGTACAATGTGTAATACTCGTGCTGTACTTGAAATGTGTAATGACAAATATCTAACTTATTTGCGTTTACAAGAATTTGGATTGACTCAACCTAAAACTGTATTAATACCTAATGAAGAAGATGAGGGTATCGAACAAGCAGTTAAACAGCTTGATAGGGAATTTCCTGTCATAATGAAAACAATCGAAGGTTCAGAAGGTGTTGGAGTTGTAAAAATTGACGACCAATCTGCACTCAAGTCATTTATTCAATTAATTATGAAACAGGAACCTTCAACCGCATTATTAATTCAAGAATATCTTGAAATGGATGAAGATTATCGTGTACATGTTCTTGATGGTAAGATCATTGGTTCAATGACAAGAGGCAAACCAAAAGGTGATTTCCGTTCCAATATTACACAAGGTGCTGAAGGTACCGAAGTTAAACTTACAGAATTAGAAATGGAACAATGTCTATTGGCAGCAAAGGCTGTAGATGCAAGATGGTCTGCTGTTGATTTTATTCCTTCAAAGAACCGTGACAAAGAACCTCCTTACATATTAGAGGTAAATCACAGCCCAGGCACAAAAGGTATCGAAACCGCAATGGCCGGTAGTCAAGACAAAGCAAACAAAACACGTCCATTAATAAATAAGATTATAGAACATTTTAAACAAGATCTATTTCACTGGCCTGTACCAACTTTGGTAGGGTATATTGAAATGGTCGACATTGGCCCACTTGGTCCTATGACAGCTAAGTTTGACACAGGCAATGGTTCAGTGTCACCAAGTATTCATGCGACAGACATTTCTGTTAAAGGAAAAAATGTTACTTGGACACATCATGGAACTACAATGACTAATACTATCCGAAAGGTTGTAAGTGTTGAGAAGGGCGGTTTACAGGATTATAGAGAAGACAGATATGCCATTAGATTAGATTTTGAATTTAATGGAAACAAATATAAAGACTATGAGTTTTTATTAGATGACAGAACCAACAGAACTAGTGCAGTGCTTTTGAATCGTAATTTTATGAACACAATGAACGTAATGGTTAACCCTAATAGAAAATATATAATAACAACCAAATTCGAACCAAAAATAAAGAAAAACGGGAAATAAAAGGATGAAAAAGTTTAGACAAATATTAGAAGGAACAATATCCTCTAACGAAAAAACTCAAACAGTTCAATTAGAATCAGATGCTGCCTATGCTGCTTCGCTAAAGAAAATTGCGTTGGATAAGCAAATAGCTTCACTATCTAATAGAGATAGGAATACATTAACTCGCATAGCTGACATGATGAAAAATGCGAATAATGATCGTAAAGAAGATATTTCTGAAAATGATATGAGTCTAGATGACATTAAAAAGAAATGGGCAAAAGAAATTATTGCTTTCCAAGACGGCGATGGTGATTTGCCAAATGCTGCCGAAATGGACATGTTTAGTTATCACGGTTCAGATGCTATTAAGACAGACGACCCTGATGAGTTTGATAACTTTGTTATGGGCTTACGAATGGGTAAGTATAAAAAAGAGTCTGTTAACGAAGGAACACTTAACGAAAAAGATATTTCCATTACCATGCCGTTTGATGGTCAACCCGACAACAGTCTTGAAGGCGACGCCCAAGATGAGTTTGATGTCACCGTGGATGATTATGATGAAGATGAAGGAACAATATCCGTAACTGGTAGCAGAGAGCAAATAAAGAAATGGTTAACTTCAAAAGGTGATATTGGATTTGGGTATGATGATAACCAAGCAGATAAAGTTCTTGGTGATGCTGAAACAGGAATGACTTTAGATGATGTCAAAAAGAAATATGCTAAAGAAATAATTGCTTGGCAAACTGATGACAGAAGAATATCAAAAAGGGTAATAGATGCAATACGCTCTATGCCAGGCTTTGATAAGAATGCAGACGCAGAAGATTATGCTAAAGGCATGAAAATGGGTGCATTTAAAAAAGAGTCTGTTGACGAGATTTGGAGTCCTATTAAAAAGGCAGCCGGGAAGATTAAAGCTAAAGTTACTGGTAGTAATGCACCAGCCAGGAAGACACATAATCCTGCACGAGATGCCTTTGACAGCCCATCATACCTTGGAGCTAGGTTAAAAATAGCGAAACAGAAGCTTCGTGATGCTCAAGATTCAAGAAAGAAAGCAGTTGCTGACGGTAATCAAAAAGGAATAGATCATTGGAATGAAGTAGAGATGAATAGAGAGGCTGATATAGAAAAGCTACAGAAAAAAATCTCTAAAAAAGAGTCCATAGACGAAAATCTTCGTAAAGATATTGCTCAAATGTCAGCCAAATTTCCTGAAGGTTCAACAGTTAAATTAAAGAATGGCAAGACTGGTAAAGTTCTTGGTGTTACTAAAGACCGTGTTCACGTTGGTATTGGTGACGAAACATCATATCATGCACCAACTGCAATAGAAGAAACAACTCTTGCTCAACAACAAAGAGATAAAACAAAAAGTCAACATGACGCTCATGCAAAACGCATGAATAAATCAGCTCGTGATTCCATTACGAAATATGACGCAAACAGAGCTGGTGTTGGTAGATCTGGTGAAACTGCAAGACAAAGAGCAGCTCGTTTAGGACATTCACAATCAGAAGAAATGCATGAAGCTATTGATTCAAATGATTATAAACTAGACTCAGAAAGATCACAGTTTAATGATGGTCATAGAGGTATGGTTGTTCATAAGGAAAAAGGTACAACAATGTATCTTGGTAGTATGTCTTGGAAAACTCCAAATGCAGCCAAAGGCCATGCTAATGCATATCTTATGGGATATGAAATAGGTGGTGAGGAAGGCGCAAGAAAGGCACAGGCCAAGTATGTAGACCAAAATATGAATAAAAGGACTATGGCAAAGAAAGAATCATTCAAATCATATACCGAAGGTGCTAAAGAAGACGCACTAAGAGCTATTAAAAACGATAGAGACTTTAAACAAGTTAAAGATGTTGATATAAGAGCAACAACAGCTGATATGAAACTTGCCAAAAAGAATCCTATCCAACAATTAAGAAAAATTTCCGACCAAGGCAGAGGTCAAATGGAATTCTTAAATAACAAGAAATTAAAAGTGTCTAAACAGGAAGCTGATGCTCTCTTACGTGGGTTTGATGCAATGAAAAAGCCACAGGACAAAGAAAAATACCAAACAATGATAAGTAAGGATTCAGCTGGCTTAAAGCGTATCTTAAAAATCGTAAATAAGTAAGGAATTATAATGAAAGATTCAAAAGGTTCCATAAGAGACGCACTACAGGCCATAAGGGAAAGCCAATCAGAAGTAGTTCTTGAACGAATAAACTTCCATGGTAAAAGTCCTGCTGAAAGAAAAGGTTCTGAGTTTGACAGGAAACAAGAAATTAATGGTTATAAAAAGATCTTAAAGGCTATTGAAAAGATTAACAAAGACCACGAGAAGTTTCAATATAACAATCGTGCAGACGGACCATCTAATATATTTAAAGGTCTACAACAAGTTGAAAGAACATGTTATGACTTGATACGAGAAATTGAACAAGGTAAATGGGACGGTACAGTAGACTTAGAAGAACAAGTCATATCAGAAGCCTATTGGGTTATGACTAAGGCCGGCGAAGACACTTGGAAAATAGTAAAATCCTTTGATGACATCGAAGATGCAAAGAAGGCAAAAGAAGATATCTGGGTTCAGTCAGGCAAAATGTCTGATAAGGCAATTATATCATCAACAACAGCCACTGAAAAAGGTTGGAAAATGAATGGTATTGTAACCTGGGATGGTAAAGGTAGAATTTAATGAAATCATTTAAGACATTTTTAGAAGCATTTACACTACCTGATTACCCAATGCAAAAGGACCAACCAAGATATATGGATGGCGAATGGGTAACTGGTGACGCTGGTAAGGCATATACGTTTGACCACGATAAAACTGGTGAAGAAAATGTTGACGATATGAATGACGAAGTAAAAGCAGATAGAGCCAAAGAACAACCAAATGTTGACAACCCTGGAAATACTGGATTAAAGATATCGTGAAACTTTTATCAGAATCATTTGGATTATATGAAGGTACTGTTGTTCCGCTTGAAACCCCTATGGTAGAATTTGATAATTCTATGGGTTTATTGGCAGCAGAAAAGGAACCGGAATTAAATAGTCCAAAAAGATCTAGTGGTAATAAAAAGTATGTTGTATATGTACGAAATCCTAAAACTGGGAACACTAAGAAAATAGAATTTGGTGACGAAAAAGGTGGCTTGACTTCAAAGATTAATGATAAAGGGGCAGCTGCTTCCTTTGCAGCAAGACACAACTGTGATACAAAAACAGACAAATTAACGCCTGGATATTGGGCATGTAGATTACCAAAATATGCAAAAGAACTTGGCCTTACTGGAGGAGGTTCTTATTTCTGGTAAGCCATATATTGATTCAGGTGATATTAGACTTTTTAATGTCGCAGATGATTCAAAGGAATATGTCTGGCATAGAGATAAAGAAGATAGATTAATTGAGGTATTGGAAGGTGATGGTTGGCAGTTTCAACCTGAAAATTCTCTACCTTACTTGTTAAAACCTGGAACAAAGCTGAAGATACTTAAAGACGAGTATCATCGTCTGATTAAGGGCATTAACAATTTAAAGATAAAAATAACTAAAGTTTTATAAATATATAAAACATGAACATAGAGGAGACAATTATGTCAGAATTACAAAAAGAGGCAACATTAACAGTAGGTAGCTTTACTGGTAAAACTGATGACGGCAGCAATGCTGATTCACCAAATGAGCCTAAAAAGAAAGGTCTAAGAGGCCGAATTAAAATTAAAGTTATCGGCCCAGGCAGATACGGTGGTGATAAGGTTTCTATGACAGGGTCAGAAGAAGATCTTATGTCATACGCAAAAAGACATCTTGGTGGTGAGGGTGATACCTTGGCTCAAGTTGCTTCATCGCTACAAGATTCATACAAAACAGATTTTGACTTAAGTTCTAAACTGGAAGAAAGCATTGCAACCTATCTAGAAGAAGGTTCATGTGGTTCAGTCCATGCTTCTTATAAAAAGGGCAAAAAACTTCACGCGACTTATAACGAAGATAGTGATTACCAAGAATTCTTTAAAGGTGTACTTGCTAAATTTAATGTTGAGTCTCCTGATGAATTGTCTGATGAGAAGAAAAAAGAATTTTTTGAATACATTGACGCCAATTGGGAAGGTGAAAGTGAAAAGGCCGAAGATACTGAAGCTCAGGACTCTTTAGTGCCAAACGGTGAGAAGAAGAAAAAAGATCTAGAAGCTTAAGGCTACTAGACTGAAATCTTTTTCTTGAATTTTATATAATTAATATATTATAGGAGATATTATGAAAGTATTAATTGAATGGCTAAAAGAGTTTTTTGGTATTGCTGAAGCAAAACCAGTTGAAAAGAAAACTGTTCGCACAGAGCCTGTAACAAAGAAAGTTGTTACTAAAGGACCAAAGAAGGCTACTAAAGCTTCTTTAAACAAAATGACTAAAGCACAGCTTGAAGTTAAAGGTCGCGAACTAGGCATTGAGCTAGACAAAAGACAGAAAAAATCTGTTCTTGTTGATGAAGTGCTCAAAGCTGAATTAAAATAATTTTTGTTATATAACATAACTTAAACAAGGAGATAACAATGGCACAATGGGGAAAAACAGACGTCGCAGCTGACGTACCTAAGTGGCTCGAAACTGACGCAAACAACACTAATAAATCTAATGATGAAGATTTAGCAGTTTTTGTCGATTTGACAGAAGCAGGTATTGCAGCTAACAGAGCTAAAGGTCTTAAAACACCTGGTTGGAACTTGTATCACACTTATACTGACCAGAATGGCGCAACTCGCCATAAAGCAGAATCATTAGTACCTATGAAGGTTACTGCTGTTGCTGCTGGTGACTTAGGTGTTACAGGTGATACAGTTGATGAAGATGCAATTGTAGCTGATAGCTAAAACTAACTAAAACATTATTATATTATGATATTGACAGAGTCAACTTTTCTGCTATACGCAATGAAGCACTATGATAATCCTCAGTGTACTGAGATGTCAGAGTTCGACGAAGACATGAAGAGATTTCAGTATCTTCGTAAGCTATTTAGCAGGTACCGTCAGGACCAGGATTTAAAGGAAAGGTTGATTCTGAATCATTTAATCGTGCTGTACAATGTATTTGGTGTAGAGGCAACGAATATGCTATTCATGCGATTGCATGAGTATCACGAATATTTAAAACCATTTGTGGAATATTTGAACTTTATGCCAGCTATATTGGCCTACGACGACTATGTAATTAATAGTAGAAGTATTATGCCAGACAGTTATATTAAAGAAACGTTAAAGGAAATCTGAAATGGTAGTAGATTTATTCTTAGTATTTAGCTTTATTAAAAGGCTGGTAACGCCATTTAGAAAGTGGGCTGCATATAAAGAAGGTATCATTGATGAAAAAGGCAATATACTGATTAGTCGTAAAGAATTTAATAAGAACAATCAGAAAAAAGCCTTTGGCCTTTTTGACCAACTCATTCTTAATCTTAAAAAATTATTAGAAAAACTGCCAGGTGGTACTACACGTATCGCATCTTATGCTGCAGCTCTATGGCTTATTAAAGAGAATGAACGATTTGATAAAACAGATAAATTATTATCAGAAGGCGTGTTGACAGAGTCGCACATTGGTGATATAATAGGTTTGTCTTTAAATGAATTTTTAGAGCAGAATGCAGATATACTAAATGAGGCAGCTTGTCCTGCCGCAACAGGTGATATTAAACTCAATACTAAAAACAGAGATGCAACAATTAAGAATCATAGTTATGGTCCTTTAAATGTAGGTGTTCCTGGTGATTATTGGGATAAAATAGCAGACCATTGGGAGACGACAACAGAGGCAGCCAAGAAGAGCAATTGTTCGAACTGTGTTGCTTTTGATATCTCTCCTCGTATGGAAGATTGTATGCCAGGTGAAACATCAGATGATGATGGTCAATTAGGCTACTGTTGGATGCACAATTTTAAATGTCATAGTGCCAGAACATGCATGACTTGGGCAAAAGGTGGACCGATTGATAACGACACTACAAGTTTAGATTGGCAGGCAAGAAATGAGGATGCACCGGCTGTAAATGTTGGCGGAGGTCAAATTGCAGGACTTGGTGTAGGACCTGATGGTGAACCAGGAGTTCCAATGGGAGCTCGTAAGAAACATAAAAAGAAGAATACAAGTGTTAAGAAAGTATTCTCTCAATTTTTAAAAGATGTACAGGATTAAAAATGAAACAAGAAAATAAAGATAACGTATTTGAACAATTAAAAGTGGACGAAGGAGTAGTGTATGAAATCTATCACGACCATCTTGGGTACCCAACCTTTGGTGTCGGCCATCTTATCATCGAGTCGGACAGTGAATTCGGAGGGGAACTTGGAACACCGATTAGTGAAGAACGTGTCCGGGACTGTTTTGACAGAGACCTTGATATATCCATATCCGAGTGTCACGCTCTATACGGAGAAGGGGAATTCGGAGACTTCCCAGGCGAGGTCCAAGAGATCTTGGTTAATATGATGTTCAATATGGGTCGTACAAGACTAAGTAAATTTAAAAACTTTACTGCTGCTTTACTAGACCATGATTGGAAACGTGCAGCTGTTGAAGGAAGAGATTCCAGATGGCACAAACAAGTAACCAATAGGGCAGAACGCCTTATGGTACGCATGGAAGAAGTTTAATATTAGGTTTATATTATGGCGAATCTGTACACAAAGTCGCTAGGAGAAGTGCTTACATTACCTAGTGCGAATAATGCGATTAAAAAGGTCACATTAGATATTAGAACATATGATGATTCAGTTGGTGTAAACACATACATCAGTTGGCCTGTTCAGGCAATCTTAAGTGACACAGATCTTCAAACAGAAAATTATATTACAACTGCAAACGCAGCATTAACACAAACAGATATCATCAACTGGGCCTGGAACGAGCTCGGCGGAGATGACTATTATAATACAAAAATCAAACCTGCAGTCGATGTAATGTTGGCAGACCAACTACAATTTGCAGGGGTAGCAACAGCCAATGTGGCAGCGATACCGGTTTAACAGATGTGGGGATATGAGATGTGGTCATTAATTGTTTCTTGGTTTACCAGACCAACATATAGAATAACAGTTTCGTATGATTCTAAATTCGGCAATAAAGACGACAAAACATATAAAGGCGTAAAATCTGTAAAGAAACAGAATTGGAAAGAATTATCTTTTATTGATAAAGATGATAAAACAGTGACAATACGTTCTAATAATGGCTTACATTATAGATTAGAACAAGAATAAATAATACTATATTATAAACAATGGAGAATATAAAATGCCAGTAAATGACATTATCAAGCATGCGATCGACAACAACCCATTAAAAGTGCAAGGTGCATTTGAAGATGAAATGAAAAATCGAGTTCGTACAGCTTTAAACACAAAATATCAAAGTATGACAAGTGAAGCTCAACCTGAACATGATGTTGAGGAAGTTGATGTTCACTCAGGTCAGGAAGTCGAAGACTAGATGTATCAGGTTTTCGGAACAATCATTTTAGTTTTAGGTGCCAGTTCCTGGTATCTCTATAATGATAACCAAACACTTAAAGAGAACAATTTTAAATTGGAAGGTGCAGTAGCAGAACAAAAGGCTGCAACTGCTGCAATTAAAGAATCGTTTGAAAAACAAGGCGCAGCCCTGAGCAACATGCAAAGGGCCAACGCTCAAATTGAAGCTGAAAAAGATAGATATTTGGACATTTTCAAAAGACATAATCTAAATAAGTTGGCTCTACTGAAACCAGGTCTAATCGAAACCAGAATTAATAATGGTACGAAGGCCGTATTTGAGGAGATAGAGAATGATAGCAAGAAGCTTGATGCTCTTAACGACAATCCTAGCGATTAGTGGTTGCTCATTATTACCAACTAAAGTTATTGAAATAGATGCGAAACCTATAGAGATTGAGATTATTCAACCTATATTACCGCGTCCTTTAAATCTACAACAACCTCAATTCTATGTAGTATCAGAAGCAATTATTACTAATCCCTGTAAAAAATCAATATCATATGACCCAGTTAGATATAATGACAAAGGTGAGGAACTTTTAAAGAGACCTAAAACATGTGAATTGTCAGAAAGAGATAATCCAGACTGGCCGGTCGGTTATACTTACCTGGATAGGTTTGAAGATGATATGAAGGCACTCAATAGTGGCGATATCGTATATGTAGCTTCGACAGTAAAAGATTATGAATTAATGACTGCGAACTTTCAAGAGCTGCGCAGGTACATCAGAGAACTCGGCGAGGTGGTAATCTACTATAGAGAAGTCACAGGCCCGAAACAAAAAGATTTAAAATAAGTTCACTCATACCTCGTTCTGGGGAATTATTCCTATAAATATTGGTTGACAAATCATGAATCTGGTGATATAATAACTCATACCAGGAGGAATTTCACTTGTCTCAACAAGAAGAAAATTCAGATGTCAAAATAGACGTCGCACTTATTAAAAAAGACATAAAGCAAATCGAACGATTCTTCGGAAAAGTTGATAATGCTGTCGATGGCATGGCTGATATTACCCAGAGCCTTGCTGTGCAGCACCAAATCGTTAAGAACTTCCAGGAGAAACTCGCTTTCTTTGATGAAAAATTAGAAGTATCATCTAGACATAACCTAGAAGGAAGACTAGCACTGAAAGAAGAACTCGACGACCATAAGGAAACATTTAAAGAAACTATGCTAGCGACTATGGAAGTAGCAAAAGAACAACATGTAAATATTGCTGTTCAAACACGGAAGGATAATGATGAGCGTCATGCAAGACTCCGTACCGCAATTGAGAACATTGCCAAAGATGTGGGTGATAAGATAGCAGACCAAGAAGGAAGGCTGCGAAATATAGAGAATTTAAAATGGTGGCTTTTAGGAGCTATCGGGTTAGGCTCATTTATTGCACATAATTTTGACTTAGCGTTAATTATGGGTTGACATTTGTTACTAGATAGGTTATAATGGCCTATTAAATAACATGGATTTTTATTATGATTGATTTTGTTGATATACAATATGCACAGCACCTTGCTGGTAGGCTCGAAAACTATCGTATCCGCAATACAAATCCTTATAAGATCAACTTTCGTTGTCCTCTCTGTGGAGACTCACAGAAGTCACGAACCAAGTCACGTGGTTGGTTACTAGAGAAAGAAAATAACTTTTACTTCTATTGTCACAATTGTAGTGAGAGTCATTCCTTTTCCAACTTTCTCAAAGTAATCGACCCCCTAGCATACAACGACTATATTGCTGAAAAATTCATAAAGAAAAATGATAAGACAAAGATCCAACCAATGGAACAATTCAAACAGGATGCTCCATCCTTTGCTTCCAACGAGCCGTTAAAAAAATTAAAAAAAATCAGTCAACTTGACTGGAATCATCCCGTGAAGGCATATATAGATAAGAGGCGTATTCCTTCTGCACATCATTATCGGCTTTATTTGGTAAGACAATTTAAGGCTTGGGTAAACGAATACATTCCAGACAAATTTGATAATCTGGATAAAGATGAGCCAAGGTTATTAATACCCTTTCTAGATGAAAATAAAAATTTGTTCGGTGTATCTGCTAGAAGTTTCAAACCAGATTCTAATTTGCGATACATCACAATCATGTTTGATGATAAACCTAAAGTCTTTGGTTTAGACAAAGTAGATTTCAATCGTGACTATTATGTCTGCGAGGGTGCATTGGACAGCATGTTTTTATCAAACGCAGTGGCCATGGCTGGTGCAGATGGTAGTGTTAAGGGATTAAGACGCCCTGAAAACTCTATTTTTGTATTCGATGCTGAACCTCGAAATAAAGAGATTCATAAACGAATGGAAAAAATTATCAAGTCCGGTTACAGAATTGTAATCTGGCCAGATAATATGAATGGAAAAGATATAAACGAAATGGTCCTCAATGGTACCAAAGATGTGGAAGGAACAATCCTTCGCCAAAACACATTTAAAGGACTTGAGGCCGAACTTAAATTAACAGAGTGGAGAAAAGTATAGATTATGAAGGTTAAGTTAATTAGTCACAGTCAATCGCCAGATGAATATGAATCGGCACAAGATCTAATTGCTTATTGTGCAAGAGTAAGTAACCCAGAAAATCAAAACAATAAAGAAACCTCAGAAAAACTTTTAAATTATCTAGCCAGATATAAACACTGGTCGCCATTTGAAATGGTATCAGTCTGTTTAGAAGTAGAAACAACAAGAGACATAGCACGTCAATTGTTAAGACATCGTAGTTTCTCATTCCAAGAATTTAGTCAAAGATATGCAGACCCGACAAAGGATTTGGAATTTGAGACAAGAGAAGCAAGATTACAAGACCCGAAAAACAGGCAAAATAGTATACCTGTGGACCCGGCCGACGAAAAACATAGACGTATCAATGAGGAGTTTCGCATGAAACAACTTGACCTGATTCGTAAAACTAAAGAAGTATATAATTGGGCAATTGATAAAGGTATCGCAAAAGAACAAGCCCGAGCAATCTTACCCGAAGGTAATACAATCTCAAGGTTGTATGTCAACGGAACATTACGTAGCTGGATTCATTACATTGAACTCCGTAGTGGTAATGGTACACAACAAGAACATGCCGAACTGGCCCTAGCTGTTGCAGAAGTCATTGCGAAGATTTTTCCTTTATCAGAACAATATATTGCAAAAGAATAGGAGAAACATAATGCAGCATTTGGGTATAGAAATAGACAAGACGAGAGACAAGATTTTAGGTGAGCAATCATTTAAATTATTAAAAGATTATTATTGTCGCGAGGACGAAAAGAGTCCTCAAATGGCCTTTGCAAGGTCAGCAGTGGCCTATTGTAATGGCAATATAAAATTGGCACAACGGATTTATGATTATGTCTCCAAAGGTTGGTTTATGTACTCTAGCCCTGTTCTATCCAACGCTCCTTTAAAGGGAGAAAAGGTAAAGGCATTACCAATATCATGTTTTCTTACCTATGTGCCAGACACATTAGAAGGACTTATAGACCATTCAGCAGAACTTAGATGGCTGTCAGTTAAGGGTGGTGGAGTCGGAGGTCATTGGTCGGACGTAAGAGCTGTATCCAAAAAAGCCCCAGGACCTATGCCATTTCTCCATACAGTAGATGCTGATATGGTAGCTTATAGACAGGGCAGAACAAGAAAAGGTTCATACGCTGCATATATGGATGTTTCACACCCTGATATTGTTGAATTCCTAAACATGAGAATTCCAACCGGTGATGTCAATCGTAAATGTCTTAATTTACACCACGCTGTAAATATTACAGATAATTTTATGGAAGCAGTAGGCTTGGGACTTGACTGGAATTTACTTGACCCAGCTGATGGAACAATTCGTGACACTATTAAGGCTCGTACATTATGGGAAACAATTCTTGAAACCAGATATCGTACTGGTGAACCTTACTTAAACTTTATTGACACAGCAAATAGAGCGTTACCAGAATCGCAAAAAGCAATGGGCATGTCTATTAGGGGTTCCAATCTTTGTAATGAGATACACCTTGTAACGAATGAGGAACGTACTGCAGTTTGTTGTTTATCATCAGTTAATGTTGAGCAATATGACGAATGGAAAAATACATCAATGATTAAAGATCTCATTGTATTTTTGGATAATGTTCTTCAAAGTTTTATAGACAATGCTGGTGATGAAATTGCCCGAGCCAAATTTTCTGCACAACAAGAAAGGTCATTAGGACTTGGTGCTATGGGCTTTCATTCATATTTACAGAAACATTCTATTCCTTTCGACAGCGAGGAATCGACAAGAGTTAACGAAGAAATTTTTAAGTTTATCAAAGATGAAAGTGTAGCAGCTACATTGACAATGGGTAAACAAAGAGGCGAATGCCCAGACATGGAAGGAACTGGTAGGCGTAACGCGCATATGCTAGCAATTGCACCAAACGCAAATAGTTCCATGATTGTAAATACATCCCCAAGTATTGAACCTTGGAAAGCAAATGCATTTACTTCTAGGACCAGAGTCGGTAGTCACCTAAATAAAAATCCATACCTTGAAACAGAACTAGAAAAAATCGGTAAAAATACCGACGAAGTTTGGAGTATGATAATTACTAATGGTGGGTCAGTTCAACATTTGGACTTTCTCGACCCGCATGTTAAAGAGGTATTTAAAACAGCAATAGAACTAGATCAACTTGCGTTGATTCGTCTAGCCGGCGACAGACAAAAATATCTGTGCCAGGGACAATCACTCAATATCTTTTTCCCAGCTGGAGCAGATAAGGCAGTTTTACATAAAGTACACTATGAAGCATGGGCGCAAGGTTGTAAAGGACTGTATTATCTAAGAACAGAAACAAGTAACAAGGCTGAAAATGTTGCCTTAAAAATTAAAAGAGAAAAATTAGACGACCATATTAATCCACAAGCAGTTCAATTCAGTTCACCTAACCAAGAGGATAGTCAAGATGAATGCGTGGCTTGCGAAGGCTAGTAAAACCCAAGGAATAAAAATGCAAATAACAATATACACAAAATCGAACTGTCCTTTCTGTGAAAAGGCAAAAGCCTGGTTCAGGCAACACGGATATGATTTTACACAAATTCAACTAGACGACGAAGAGCAAAGACTTGCTTTTTATCAGAAACATAGTAATGGTAAGGAAGTAAGATCAGTACCACAAATCTTTATTGATGACAAACACATTGGGACATATAATGATCTAATGGCAATTGCAGATACACTTATTAAAAAAGCAGGTGGTCTGATGGAATTTTCTGAAACATATAAGCCATTCCATTATCCGTGGGCTGTTGAAATTACAACAAGACATGAAAAGATGCATTGGATTGAAGATGAACTAGACTTGTCAGATGATGTATCTGATTGGAAAGGTGGCAAGGTTACTCAAGTAGAAAAAGATTATATCACAAACATTTTAAGATTATTTACTCAGTCCGATGTTGCCGTTGGCCAAAACTATTATGACCAATTTATTCCTAAGTTTAAGAATAACGAAATTCGTAATATGTTAGGTTCATTTGCAGCAAGAGAAGGTATTCATCAAAGAGCTTATGCACTATTAAATGAGACATTAGGTTTACCTGATTCTGAATATCATGCGTTCTTAGAATATTCTGAAATGGCAGATAAAATTGATTACATGATGAAATCAGATACGAACACATTACGTGGCACAGGTCTGGCTCTAGCCAAATCAGTCTTTAATGAAGGTGTTGCACTCTTTGCTTCTTTCGTAATGCTTTTAAACTTCCAACGTTATGGTAAAATGAAAGGCATGGGTAAGGTAGTTGAGTGGTCAATCCGTGATGAAAGTATTCATGTTGAAGGTAACTCAAAACTATTTAAAGCATTCTGTAAAGAACATTCCCGTATCGTTGATGAAGAGTTTAAAAAGGACATTTATCAAATCAGTAGAAATATTGTGGACCTCGAAGATAAATTTGTGGACCTTGCTTATGAGATGGGTAACATTGAAGGCTTGGAAAAATCTGAAGTAAAAGAATATATAAGATATATTACAGACAGAAGATTGCTTCAGCTAGGCATGAAACCAAACTTTAAAGTGAAGGAAAATCCTTTACCTTGGTTAGAATGGGTTTTAAATGGTGCAGACCATACAAACTTCTTTGAAAATCGTGTGACCGAATATGAGGTTGCAGGTTTATCAGGTAGCTGGGACAACGCTTACGCAACTTAATTAGGCGAAGGTACATGATTGATAAAAAGCTATTCCAAGAAGTCGTTGATGGATTAAAAGAAGACGGCAAATACAGGATATTTAATGATATCGTAAGAGAACGTGGGAATTTTCCAAAGGCAACTTGGTATTCCCCATATTCTCCAAAAAGTATTGTTAACTGGTGTTCAAATGATTATTTGTGCATGGGTCAAAACAAATATGTTATTGATGCAATGCAAACCGCGTTGGACAAAACAGGTTCAGGTAGTGGAGGCACTCGTAATATTGGAGGCACATCTCATTACCATGTAACTTTGGAAACTGTATTGGCAGAATTACATAAAAAAGAACGCGGCCTATTATATACATCTGCCTATGTCGCAAACGAATGGACCTTAATCGCACTCAAAAAAATTGTCCCCAACATCTGTTTCGTATCAGATAATAAAAATCATGCTTCATTAATTATGGGCATTAAACATAGTAGAGCTGATAAAATTATTTGGGAACATAATGACATGGACGAACTAGAGCTTGCTCTACAAACCTGTCAATTGGAAGGCAAAGTTCCTTGTATTGTTTTTGAAAGTGTCTATAGTATGGACGGCGATGTTGCTCCGATTGAAAAGATTTGTGATTTGGCAGACAAATATAATGCAATGACTTATATTGATGAAGTACACGGTGTTGGTTTATATGGCCAAACTGGTGCAGGTTATTGTGAAAAATTAGGTTTACAAGATAGGGTGGATATTCTAAATGGAACATTGGGAAAAGCTTTTGGTGGTCACGGTGGTTATATTGTTGGCGATAACATTATTCTCGATGCTATACGTTCAGTCGCTAGTGGATTCATTTTTACAACATCATTAAGTCCCGTAATGTGTGCAGGTTCAATTGCCTCAATTCGTTATTTAATGGAACATAATGAATTAAGAGAAAAGCATCAAGAACGAGCTCATACTCTTAAAGGACTATTACAAGAAAATAATATCGAAATTCATAAAGATGCATGTACACACATTTTGCCAGTAATGGTAAGAGACGCGCATAAAACAAAAACAATGTCAGATAGGTTATTAAACGAACATGGAATTTATATTCAGCCAATTAATTACCCAACAGTTGATGTGGGTACAGAGCGACTTAGAATTACACCGACACCATTGCACACTAATGGTATGATGGAAGATTTGGTTTCAGCTTTAACACAAACATTTAAAGAACTGTCATGAAATGGTTAACACTTGCCACATCGCTCACCCTCGCCACTACAGCTGCTTATTTTAGTATTGTAGGGTTAATGACCATCTTCTCAGGCGCCGCTGTAGGTGTTCTTGTGATGGCTACAGTATTAGAGGCTGGCAAACTGGTATCGGCTGCATGGTTGCATTATGAATGGGACCGAATAAATAACTTAGTAAGGGCATATTTTACTACAGCTGTTGTAGTGTTAATGTTTATTACTTCAATGGGTATATTTGGATTCCTTTCCAAGGCACATATTGATTCGGCATTGGTTGGTGATTCTTATTCTCTTGAAGCAAGCATAATAGACAAACGACTCGACGGTAAGCAATTACAGTTGGATAATTTGTCTGGTCGTTTGGAAAATTTGGATTATGTTTTACAAACAAGTCAAGCAAAAGACCGAAATTATGTAAACAGAGTTCAGACAGAGGAACGCGAGAATATTAACGCCGATATAGATATATTGGTTGATGAGATTGTAGCTCTAAACGAACAGAAAATGCCAATACAAAAATTACAGTTGGACCAGGAAGCAGAATTAGGTCCAATTAAATATATCGCTGATATGATTTACGGTGATGAAGCAGCCTCATTTTATGACGAGGCAGTGCGATGGGTAATATTAATTATTATATTTGTATTCGACCCATTGGCAATAATGCTTTTAATCGTGAGTACTGCAGCTTTTAAACGTGAACGTGAAACTCCTTCTAAACCATTAATTGATAATAGTCAAATAATGAATATGGAGGTCGAAGAAAAACGTAGTGGGTTAACCTCTACAATAAACCGAAGGAAAATATAATGAGTATAAAAATGATTGGAGAGCAAATATTAGTTGCTGCAGCTCCTAAAGAACAAACGACTGCTGGTGGAATTATTCTATCTGCAGATGTAAAAACAACAGCATCAGAGCCGGGTGTAGTATTGGCAGTTGGGCCAGACGTAAAAGAACCCATTGTGCAAGGTGCAACAATTTATTTGGAATGGACGAAATCACTTCCAGTACGAATTAATGGACAAGACGCAGTGATGATAAGTGCAGAATATGTCAAGGCGGTAATGTAATGAATATGAAAAAATTAGCATGGGGCGGCCTCGGATTTCTAAGTTTAGGCGTAGCCTATATTGGTGTTATTTTACCAGGAATTCCATTTAGTATTCCAGCAGTATTTGCAGCTTATTGTTTTGCAAAGAGTTCAGACAGAATGCATAACTGGTTATATAACCATAAATTATTTGGACCATTCCTTACAAATTGGGAAACCAAAAAAGTATTCCCACAAAAAGCAAAATACATGATGTTAGCATTTATGGCCTTTGCTTTAATCCTAATGATTGTAACAACAGGAAACTGGAAGGCAGTAGCTTATTCAGGAACCTTTATGGCATTAGGCGCAGCATGGGGGTGGAGATATCCTAACTCACCAGAAGAATACGACAGACGCGTTAAAGCTGGTGAAAGGATTGGTCTATTCAAATGAGCGACGAAAAACCATTTGATTATCATAAGTGGTTACAAATCAATCAATTTTTAAAGAAGTTACATGATATGCATATTATGGAACAACAAGCAATGGAACGTGAGGTCAACTTCAGGAAAGGTTGGTTAAATCGCAGAAACGAAATGTTGCTTGATATAGATATGATTGATAAAGTCGTTGACATGATGGACTCCTATCCTGAAGCAGAGAACATTATTTACAAAATACAAAGGAGGAATCTTAATGACAAAGATTTTTGAAAGCCCTGATAAAGGCAAAACAGTTTATGAGAGAGAATGTGGAGCTCCGATTAACACAAGAAAATTAGTAAAGAAACCGAAGGTGAAAAATGAAAGATAGATATGTTGTTTTAACAGCGGTCAGTAGCTTTAGGCAAAGATACGTTGTGCCTGTTTCCGAAGTTCAAAAATGGAATGAAGAAACAAAACTAACTGATACACTAGCACAGCAGTGGGCTCAGGAATCTGTAGAGGCTGAAGAAATAAATGAGTTCTCTCAAAAATGGATTGGTGAGGAAGTGTACGACATTAATATTGTGGAAGAGGAAGAAGTATTGGCATTATGGCAAAAAGATAATCCAAATATGACTGAAACCGATATGCCAATGTCTCGTCGACTTTCTACTATCCGTAATTGGAAAGCAGATAAAAGATAATAATGAAAAACGCATGGAGACTATGGGCAAAAGCCATAGGAGAAAAAGAAGGCACCACTGATGCTGAAGCAGACAAAATCGCAATGATTAGAACTGTTATCGTTGGTGTGAACTTTATTACATGCTTTTTCATTATAGCCGGAAACATACATAACTGGTGATAGTATGAACGAAATGCGCGTTACAGTGCAAAAGGTGGTAATTTTCGGAACTGCTAATTGCCCAAACTGTACAAAGGCCAGAATCATGGCCGAAAATAATTATACAGATGTGGAATATAAAGATATTACCTACACAGAAAACTATGAGGAATTATTAGGATATAAAGTCAATATGAATATCCAACCTCATATCTGGATTCATTTAAAACGAGAAGAAGCAAGATACATTGGAACCTATGCAGATTTTAAAAGTTTCCTTATTAATTTAGTAATAGACAAATGAGATATGATAGGCTACGCTCAGCAGCTTATGGCGAAGGACGTAAATGGTTTAAGTGGTGGTTGAAATTTACCGGTCAAAGAAGATAAATAGAACACTATGGCTTATTCTAAAAAAGTACTCGACAGATTCGAAGCAGTAACCAATAATCCTGCAGCACACGGAGTCGGAAGGTTTGATCCTAATGACCCTAATGTTGCTACTGGGATGACTGGTGCACCTGCTTGTGGTGATGTAATGAAACTCGATCTCAAATTAAATCCGGAGACCGAAGAAATCATTGATGTTAAATTTAAAACTTATGGTTGTGGTTCAGCAA